>SCPO01000059.1_pt1 | contig 185920 bp, 175 predicted proteins | sample 6106821 | NCBI WGS metagenome assembly SCPO01 (sample SAMN10720448, study PRJNA508395) | human gut metagenome | isolation source: Participant 2 stool, 0 month | host: Homo sapiens | collected 2017
TGATTGCCCGCGCCTCACGTATCTTTCCTAAGGTTTATGTGGGAGTGGCGACAAGTGCCGGCAAGCATCCGCTTCTCTCGCTTGAAGAACGCCTTTACTGTGCCCGGTTGGTGTGTGCTGACTTTGCCAATGTTGAACCGCTTCCCGTTACGGGATTGCTTAAGGATTTCGTGATGTCGCACGATGTGGGTGTTATTGTGCGCGGAGCACGTGCCGTAAGTGACTTCGAATATGAGTTTCAGATGGCGGGCATGAATCGGCAGCTGATGCCAGAGGTTGAGACAGTATTCATGACACCGTCACTGCAAAATCAGTTCGTGAGCGGTACGTTTGTGCGTGAAATTGCTCGTCTTGGCGGTGATGAAGCGGCGGCTTTCGTTGATCCTCGTATCTGGCCGACACTGCAGTCGGCGGCCAGACGCAACCCAATGTAACACCTGACCGCAAACAACGAACTAAAGCAAGTTTTTAGGCTCGGCGGCGATGCTCTGCTTCGAGGATCTGTCCGCGTCAGTTGGTTGCCTAGGCGCTGCGCTCTCATCTGAATCCCAAGGCATCTTCGGCAATGAAGGCAGTTTGGGCATGTCGATTTCCGGGAATTCGATGCCGTTCCAAAAATCTTTCATGGCTCGTTCAAACTTTTGTCCAAGTTTCTTCAGTGTGAATGGCTCATCAGCATGCGCCGCCGCAGCAGGTTGCGCCGCAGCAAACCAGTTGATGATCCATTGAGGAGCGGAACCCGTCTTGAAGATTACTTGCACAGGCAACATGAGTTCCGGCGTTTTGCCCTCGGCGGCAAGTGTCGCTTTAATGTCAATGGTCATCTGCGAATGTGAGGCTTCGCCGGCAAACTCAGCGATCCACGGCAATTCGGCTGAACCGACTCTCGGGGCAAGTGCTTTGCCGGAAATCTTGATGAAGTGTTCAGATTCTGACGTTTTGGTAAGGGCGATGTCAGCAGTCAGTTCACTCAAGCGCGTCCGTGCAGTCTTTGCGACCAATTCTGGAGGGAGTGTTTCGGGCGCTTCATGGATGAGAATCTGACGCGCTTTCTCCAGATCAATGCCAAGCAGTGTGCCTTCGGTTAAGTGGACTTTTCCTTTAGCCTCAGCAACAGTAATGGTGCCTTCGAGCGGATAGAAGGTGCCCTCGAGGTCGAAAGTTCCATCCATTCGCCCCGCAATTGGGGCCGGCGCCGCAAAGGCATTTTGTGCATCGGCTCCCTTTAGGGTGCTGTGGATACGCCAAATGCCGTCAGGTGTGAGAATGCCGGCAAGCTGTACTGCGCCGTTCAGAAAATCGGCTTTGCCGCGGGTGAGATTGACGATGCCGGCAGAACGAGTGAGTTCTGCGGACACATCGTTAAGAGCAGTGAGCTTCTCCGTTTCGGATAGTCTGAGGGTGCCAATCGTCAAGGCGATTTTGAAGTCTCGTCCGTTTAGAGCGACGAAATGTCCCCAGAGAGGAGAAAGGCTTTCAAGCGTGGCAGCAGATACCGCTCCAAATACGATGTTGCCCGATACGGCATTGCCGGGCAGCTGAGCGAGATGCAGGCTGACGGTTGTGCCAAAGAGTGTGCCTTCGAGGTCGGTTTGCAGTGTATCGGCGGAGAGGTTGAGTGTGCCGGCGAGTCGATTGACGGTTGTGGAGTCGGTTGAGCTCGAGAGGTCAAGCACAGAGAGCTTAAGTGAACCGTTGGCCCAGGAAAGATCAACACCGGCGGAGCCTGCAAGTGACCAATTACGCTTGGCTGCAGAGAGTTGTCCTCGCGCAGAGGCGTATTCGGCAAAAACGCCGTCGGATGTGATGGATGCCTTTGGGGCCTGAATAGAGAAGGTAGTGCTCTCTCGCAGGGAACCTTCCAGCACTGGTTTTTCAGCAATCCAGGGCTGGCCCGTTGGAGCGCTGGTCAGCCTACTGGCTGAGGCGGATGCTTTGAAGTTCATCGAGCCGGAGATGCCGTCAAAAGTGGCAGCAGGCATCTGCAGCACCAATCCTTTCTGGGCATCAAACGTGAAGACGCCGGTAAATGTCAAGGTGCCAGTAAGGCCGTTGAGCGTCTGTGCGGAACCTTCCGAAACAAGGGCGGCCGAGATGCTCGGTGCCTGAGGGAGCGTTAACGTACCCGCCAGACGCACCGTTCCGCCGGTTTCAGAGAGATTGGAAAATTCGGCATCGAGCGCTGAGAGCATGCCTGCGCCAACATGCGGCAGAGCATCAAAACGAATGGATGCCTGAGTGAGTTCGAGTTGGTCGATATTCCAGACGGCATGTTCGGCAGAGGAGGTTGTGTTCTCTAGCAGTTTCGCATACGAGATATCGTTGAGCTCAAGGCGATCAACGGAAACACGGTCGACACGCGGCGATTGAGCGAAGAGACTCCATGGGGCGAGTTCAATTTCTGCGCTGGCAAATCGGCCGGCATGAGTGCTGTCCTTTGTGTGAATGAGCTCTCCCGCAGGTATGCGGAGAATAAGTTTCGGCAAACGCTTCAATTCCACATCGCCAGAAAGTTCCGCTCGCAGCCCAAGATGTGACTCGAGCATGGCTGCGGCCCGTGCTGTAACGCGTTCAGGAGTGGCGTAGAGCGTGAGGGCGCCGACGAGGGAAAGAGCGAGAAGGGAAAGAAAAAGCAGAATGACGATTGTGGTGCGGAGAGTTCGCATGAAGCGGCCTGTGATAGAGAGTCATCAGCGATGTAGTCTGCCACACAACAAAAGAAGCAGGAGCTGAGATGGCAAATCTCGTGCATCCTGCTTCTAGTCGTCGAAGGACTGTTGGAGTCTCTCGATGAAATTAACCTTGCTGACGAATCAGCCAATCGAAGGCGCCGAGCGCAGCAGTTGCTCCGCCGCCCAGGGCGATAACGACCTGCTTGTAAGGTGAGGTTGTACAGTCGCCGCCGGCAAAGATGCCTTCGGCAGATGTGGCGCCGTGGTCGTTGATGATGATTTCATTCCAATCGTTTAACGCGACCGTTCCTTTGAGCCAGTCAGTATTGGGCACGAGGCCAATCTGGATGAAGCAACCCGAAGCGGGGAGGATTTTGAATTCACCCGTAGCTTTGTCTTTATAGCGAACGCCGGTGAGGAGCTGACCATTGCCTTCCAGGGACTCCACAGTCATGTTGTAGATGACCTTGGCGTTGGTCGTTGCAAGGAGTTTCTTAACGAGTACTTCGTCTGCAGTAAGCTGACCGCCGCGCTGCAGCAATGTGACTGTGCGGCAGATTGCAGCCAAGTCGATGGCGGCTTCAACACCGGAGTTGCCTCCGCCTACAACCACCACATCCTTACCCTTAAAAAGCGGCCCATCGCAGTGAGGGCAGTATGCGACGCCTTTGCCCTGATATTCTTTTTCTCCAGGAACACCGAGCTGGCGCCAACGAGCGCCGGTTGCGGCAATCATGGCCTTGGTCTGAAGATGCCCGCCTGAGGCAAGCTCGATTTGCCAGAAACCGTCCTGACGTTCCACCTTGACGGCGCGTTCGAGCGCCATCACGTCAACGCCGTAGTGATTGACGTGCTCCATGAAACGACCGCCGAGCGCCACGCCGTCAGTCGACAGGATTGACGTGAAGTTCTCAATAGAGCTTGTTTCGTTGACTTGTCCGCCAGGACGCTCGCAGAGGAGTCCCGTACGCAGCCCTTTGCGGGCGGCATAAATGGCCGCTGTGGCACCGGCGGGGCCAGCACCCACGACGAGGACGTCGAACGGTGCTTTGGCAGAGAGCTTGGCAGCCTGTTCCTTGACAAAACCCTCATCAAGCTTGGCAACAATTTCTCCGAGCTCATGACGGCCTGCCATGAACTCCTTGCCGTTCAGAAAAACTGTCGGCACGGCCATGATGCGGCGTTCTTTCACCTCATCCTGAAAGAGCGCACCGTCGATCGTTGTTACTCGTACGTTGGGATTGAGCACGGCCATGAGGTTGAGAGCCTGCACAACATCCGGGCAGTTATGGCATGACAGGGACATGTAAACCACGAAATCGTAGTCGCCCTGCAGTCCGCGCACACGGTTAAGCAGATCAGGAGCCGACTTGCTCGGATAGCCGCTTGCTTGCAGCAGCGCAAGAATCAGGGACGAGAATTCGTGCCCCATAGGGAGTGCAGCAAAACGGATGCCCATGTTTTCGCCGGTGCGCGAGATAGTAAAGCTCGGGCGGCGAACCTGAAGATCCGCCGGGGCATCGGCGACAGTAATCAACTTCGAGACGGAAGCGAGATCCGAGAGCAGTGAACGAATTTGTTCGGATGCTTCAGAAGCGTCACCCGCAAAGGTCAGCGTGATGGGGTTAACGAGGCGATCAAGATAGGACTTAACCTGTTGAAGAGCGGAAGCGTCAAGCATAGTAAAGAGTCAAGGCAAGCTGATGGCGGCCGCTGCATCTCTCTGGTCAGCGAAGCGAGGACCGCGCGTGTTCTGAAGGGAAGCGTATGAAAAAAAGGCCGCCAGGTTTAAAGGCGGCCTTCTTATGTTCTTTCGGCGGCCTTATGCTCTCAGTTGTTTATTTCTGAGATTGAAGCCGCAGGAAAGATTAGATCTTGCCCACGAGATCGAAGGACGGAACCAGCGTTTCCTTGCCCGGACGCCACTTGGCAGGGCAGACCTGATCAGGATGAGCATCAACGTACTGAGCCGCTTCAACCTTGCGGAGAAGCTCAGAGGCGTCGCGGCCGATGCCGCCGTCGTGGTGTTCCATGACGACGATCTTGCCGGCGGGGTTGATCACAAACGTGCCACGTTCCGCAAGGCCTTCCTTCTCAATCAAAACGTCGAAGTTGCGGGAGATCTGGCCAGTCTTGTCGCCAAGCATCGGGAATTGCACCTTGCCAACGGCGGCGGAAGATTCATGCCAAGCCTTGTGCGTAAAGTGAGTGTCCGTCGAAACGGCGTAGATCTCAACGCCCAGTTTCTTGAATTCAGCATAGTGGTCGGCGAGGTCTTCGAGCTCAGTCGGGCACACGAAGGTGAAGTCGGCCGGGTAGAAGAAGACGACGGACCAATGGCCCTTCAGATCCGCATCCGTAACCTTCTTGAAGGCGCCTTCGTGGTAGGCCTCGGTTTCGAACGGCAGGATTTCAGTAGTAAGCAGAGACATTGGATTCTCCTTGTCAGTTGACTGGTTTGGACGGCGGCATGGCGTGTCGTCCGAATGAAATAAATTCAATGGCGCTACTTTAGCGATTATTTATCGAGTTGTCAAATCTAAAAAGTAAAAACTATTAACAAGAGAATGATTCGCAGCTTCGTTAATTTTTAAAGCGATCAAACTGTTTGCGGATATTGGGTGCAAGCCGTTCAAGTGCGTCAAGCGTCGTGAAGACAGATGCGCGGCCGCGTTGTGAGAGCTCACGAAACCGTGTAAGGAGTTCGTTCTCCTCTTCGATCACAAGGTGTCTTTCACCGGTGATGATAAAGAGCACATCGAAACCGCAGGCTGCAAGACGCGGCATGCGCCATATGCCTGGATCGGCAGTGCCGGATTCAAAGGCGTCGTAAGCTTCGAGCGGTACGCCGAGGAGCTGAGCAATCTGGCGAGGAGCATAGCCGAGACGTTCTCGCTCGCCTTTGAGCCGCTCGCCGGCATCCTTGCGCCGTTTGGTGGAGGTCGTAGCCATGCGTAGCAATGAAGTGGTTGGGAACGATGTGCAGTATAAGGTCGTCGGAAAGACGAAAAAAGGCCGCCAACGCCCAAGAAGCAGAGCGGTCTGGCGGCCTGTGCCGAGCGGCGTTGAAACAGCGCGTTAGACGTTAAAGAGGAAGTTCATTACGTCGCCATCCTGAACGATGTAGTCCTTGCCTTCGGCTCGCATCTTGCCAGCTTCCTGAGCACCTTTTTCTCCGCGGTGCGCGATAAAGTCATCATAGGCGATCGTTTGGGCACGAATAAAGCCGCGCTCAAAATCAGTATGGATTACACCCGCAGCCTGCGGAGCGGTGTCGCCTTTGTGAATGGTCCAAGCACGTACTTCTTTGACGCCGGCAGTGAAATAGGTCTGCAGCCCCAGCAGATCATAGGCGGCGCGGATGACACGGTTGAGGCCAGGTTCAGACATGCCCATGTCTTCAAGGAACATTTCCTTGTCGGCGTCGTCAAGGTCGGCAATATCCGCCTCTGTCTTGGCACAAACGGCTACGACCGGCGCATGTTCCTTCGCTGCAAACTCACGAACGGCGTCAAGAAGCGGGTTGTTCGTGAAGCCATGATCTTCAACGTTGGCCACATACATGGTGGGCTTCATGGTCAGAAGGAATAGCTGGCGGATGACTTTTTGTTCGTCTTCGTTGAGCTTCACCGAACGTGCGGGCATGCCTTCATTGAGAACGGGCAGAAGCTTTTCGAGCACAAGAACCAGCTTCATTGCCTCCTTGTCACCGCCGGAGCGGGCCTGCTTGGCATAGCGGTTCAAAGCTTTTTCCACGGTTGCCAGATCGGCAAGCGCAAGTTCGGTATTGATCACAGCGATGTCGTTGAGCGGATTCACTTCTCCGGCAACATGCACGACATTGTCGTCGTTGAAACACCGAACGATATGTGCGATGGCATCACACTCGCGAATGTTGGCAAGGAACTGATTGCCAAGACCTTCACCCTTGCTTGCTCCTGCAACGAGACCGGCGATATCGACAAATTCGACAGCGGCGGGCACGATGCGTTCGGGCTTAACAATCTCCGAGAGCTTCTGCAGGCGGGGATCAGGCACTTCAACAATGCCTACATTGGGTTCAATGGTGCAGAAAGGATAGTTCTCAGCGGCGATACCCGCTTTTGTGAGCGCGTTGAAGATCGTGGATTTGCCGACATTGGGGAGGCCGACGATGCCGCATTTCAAGCCCATGATGAATCTCTTGATGGAATGGGGTGGAAGATGCGCTCAAAAAACCGCAATGCGCGGGAGCGCGGCAGAAAACCGGCCGCAAGCGGCGGTCGGTGCGCAATAGGAACCCGCTATTTTAGCAAGGCTTATCGAGTGACAAGCGCAGATAAGTGATATTGGACAATTGCTTGTGTTCAGACGGATACCGCAGCATTTATGGATCGGATGCGGTCAATGAGCACTTCTACAGTTTCTTCGCTGAAAAGTTCAATGCCAACATCGGCAAGCGCCTGCGCAGCGATACCGCGTCCTGGAACGAGTCGACCGGAGAAGGTGCCGTCATAAATACAGTCAGGACTACAGGATGGGCTTCTTGCTTTCAAAAGCGCAAATTGTGCGCCCAGCGTTTGAGCGGCAATCACCGCAAGCTTCGCTCCGCGCACATATGGATCAGAAGCGTCGTCTCCGTGGCAGGAGCAAATCTTTGAGCGGCCCGATAGAACATCGCTTGCAGTACTGCCCGGGCAAATCTCACAAGGTTGGCGCGGAACAGGAAGACCGCCGTCGACCTCGGGACAAATGGGCACCCAGCGAACATGTTGGGCGGTGACTTGGTATTGAGCGAGGTGCTCAAGAATAGAAGGCTTCAGGTGCCCGTCGTAACGGCAGTGCTCCCCTAGGAGACAGCGGCTGATGAGAACGGCGGGCGCAACCATCGCGTCAGGCCTCAATGGTTTGACGTCCAGGCTTCTGTGGCGGCGCAGGTTTCTTGGGCGTTCCAAAAGCCGCAATGGCGCGGTGTGCTTTTTCCATCTCCCCTTCGGCCCAGAGCGGTGCCGTCTCGAGGGCGGCTAAGGCGCAGGTACGAATGGCTTCTTCGTGCTCGGATGAAGGCGCAGAAAGGACAAAGTCGAAGACTTGCTGAGCCAGGCCGAGCGTTCGAGGATGACCGATACCGAGACGCAGGCGCCAGAAGTCAGGCGTGCCAAGCTGCTGAGTAATGGACTTCAAGCCGTTGTGACCAGCATTGCCGCCGCCCTTTTTGATGCGCATGCAGCCGGGAAGCAGGTCCATTTCGTCGTGGGCGACAAGGACTTCAGCGGGTGTGATCTTGAAGTAGTTGGCCATGGCCGAGACGGCTTCACCTGAGGCGTTCATGAAGGTGAGAGGCTTGAGGAGCCAGACTTCATGGCCGGCAATGCGGCAGCGTGCTGTCTCTCCCTGAAACTTCCGTTCTTCGTGGAAATGCGCACCGAGTTTGCCGGCGAGCATGTCAACAAAACGAAAGCCCGCATTGTGCCGGGTACGAACATAGTCCGGACCCGGGTTGCCGAGCCCGACGATGAGACGGATGGGCAGATTCTGTTGAGCCATTTGCTTACTTTAAGAAATATCAGCGGCGCGGTCCGCGACGGCGGTTGTCATCGTCAAAGCGTGAATAACGCTCAGAACGGTCGTCACGATCAAAGCGCTTACGTTCGGGACGATCATAGCGATCGTTTCGTCCTTCGCGCTCAAAACGATCGGAACGGCCACGATCACTGCGTTCTTCTCGCGGCGCACCTTGGTCGAGCTTCACCGTGATGGGGCGTCCTTTGAAGCGAACCCCCTGAAGGGCGTCGATGACCTGCTGCGCGACTGCGCTGTCGACTTCTGCGAGCGTAAAGCGGTCGGAAATATCAATTGCTCCGATTTGCCGCGAGCTTACATTGGCCTCATTGGCAATGGCACCGACGATATCGCCCGGACGCACGCCGCTCATGCGGCCTGCTCCGATAAAGAGGCGCGTCATGCCCTCTTCGGGCTCTCCGCGTTCGCGGCGCGGACGTTCCGGACGTTCGCTGCGTTCGCGTCGATCGCGCCGGTCACCGAAAGCGGGGATCTCCATGTCGTCGTCATTTGTTCCTTCGCTTTCCAGCGCGAGGCGAACGGCGGCAGCGGCCACTTCAATCGGGTCGTGTTCTTCGCAGAGTGCCTCAACGATTACGTTGTAGCGTTCAAGTCCTCCTTGAGCGAGGATCTCTGCGATTGCTCCGCGGGTAACTTCAAGGCGCTTGGCTTGAACATCGGTAGCCGACGGGACCGTACGGATTTCAATTTTTGAGCGTGTAGCGCTCGAGGGCTCGAATGTGGCGGTGTTCGCGCGGTTCAAGAATGGTGATTGCCGTACCAGTGCGGCCTACACGGCCCGTTCGGCCGATGCGATGCACGTAGGTTTCATAGGACGCCGGGATGCCGAAATTGATGACGTGCGTCAGGTTTTCCAAATCGATGCCGCGAGCGGCAACATCGGTGGCGACAATCGCATCAATCTTGCCGGATCTGGCATTACGCATAACGCGGTCACGAGTTGGCTGATCAAGGCCGCCGTGCAACGCCTCGACGCTGTAGCCGCGGACGCGAAGTGCTTCAGTAAGCTCATCGACTTCGTTGCGGGTGCGGGCGAAGATGATGGCAAGTTCGGGATCCTCAAGATCGAGAATGCGTCCAAGCGCTGCCGTGCGGTAATTGCGTCCCACGATATAAGCGATCTGAGGAACACGGGGGGCTTCGCCTTCGGGTGTTTCTTCCTTGGCAATAGCGATTCGCACGGGGTTCTTCAGATGTTCGTCGGCGATTTTCGCAATTCTCGGCGGAAGCGTAGCGGAGAAGAGTGCTGTCTGTACGCCCTCGGGGAGTGCCTCGAAGATGGCATCCAGTTCGTCGGCAAAGCCGAGGTCAAGCATCTCGTCAGCTTCGTCGAGAACCACGGCCTTTACGGCATCAAGCTTGAGCGTGCCGCGATTAATGTGATCAAGGGCTCGACCTGGCGTGGCAACAACGACATGCGTGCCGCGCTTAAGCGAGCGGATCTGTCGGCCATATTCCTGTCCGCCGTAGATCGGCGTCACGATGATGCCGGCATCTCGGCCGTAGCTGTGAAAAGATTCACTCACCTGCAGGCATAGTTCACGCGTCGGAGTGAGGACGAGAATCACCGGATCGGAAGGCTCTTTGCCAAGCGCCCAGCGTTCAATAAGAGGAAGTGCGAAGGCGGCAGTTTTACCCGTGCCAGTGGCGGCCTGGCCGAGAACGTCTGAGCCCGCAAGAATGGCTGGAATGGCAGCCTCTTGAATAGGGGTAGGTTCTTCAAAGCCAAGGGCAGTAAGGGAAGAGACGAGTTGGGGCGAAAGGCCCAGTTCGGCGAAATCAGCCATGTTTGAGTAATGTCCAATGGTCGCTGGCGGCCTCGCACATCAGAACTCAGAAACGAAGGCGGATGAGGCGTTCAGCAAATGTTGAGTAAAAACCTGCTATCGAAATCAGGCATGCTGCAGAGTGCATTCGCTCTGCAAGAGGTGGCAATGACCACACAAGATCGGGCATTCGCAAGAAAATGCCACGATGAAGGCTTTGGAAGTCAAAAGTCTTCTGAAGATAAGCAAAAAGCCCGCATCGGCTTGGGTTAGAAGCCTCGCGGGCTTGCGCCGTATCTGCTGGAGCCCTGAAAGCTCCAGCAGCGGGCGAAAGTATCCTGACGGATTACTTGGCCGGGGCGGCAGCCGGAGCAGCGGCACCATCGGCCGGAGCAGCGGCGGCAGCATCGCCTTCAGCGGCCGCAGGAGCAATGATTTCTTCTTCGACCGGCTGAATAACGGAAGCGATGACCGAGTCCGTAACCATCTTGACGCCTTCCGGAACAACGAGGTCGTTGGCGTGCAGGGGCGTGCCGGTTTCCATCTTGGAGAGGTCAACGGCGATGAATTCAGGCAGATCGCGCGGCAAGCAGGCCACTTCGACGTAGGCGGCAGCACGCGAGATGATGCACTTATCGATCTTAACGGCCGGGCTGAGTTCTTCGCCCGAGAAGTGCAGCGGCACACGCATCGTCACAACTTCATCCGGCGCAATGCGCTGGAAGTCGATGTGCATGACCTGCTGCTTATACGGGTGCATCTGGAAGTCACGCAGAACAACGAGTTCTTCCTTGCCGTCGAGTTCCATCGTCAGAATGGAAGCGTGGAACTTTTCCTTGCGCAGCGCAAAGAAGATCGGGTTGTGTTCAAGCTCGATCGGGGTGGCGGGGTTCTTGCCGCCGTAAATGATGCCCGGGAGCTTGTCCGCGCGGCGCAGACGGCGGCTCGCACCCGTACCTTGCGTTGTGCGCGTGGTGGCGATGACTTTCATGGGATGACTCCTAATAGAGTGTTTTAAAGAAAAAATAGAAACGGCAACTCCACAATCGCGACCAACTGTGGAGCTGACGGGATCAGCATTCCGAGAAGAGTGAACTCACGGAAGCTTCGCGCGCGATGCGCGAAAGGGTTTCGCCGATGATGGCCGCACAGGAAACCTGGCGAATCTTCGGGCAAGCTTGGGCGGCCGGGCTGAGCGGAATCGTATCCGTCACAACGAGCTCATCCAAAGCAGAGTTAGAAATGCGTTCGATCGCTGCGCCCGAGAGCACCGGGTGCGTGATGTAGGCCACGACGGCACGAGCGCCGCGTTCTTTGAGCGCGCCTGCAGCATTGCAGAGCGTGCCGGCCGTGTCGACAATATCGTCCGTGATGATGCAGGTGCGGCCGGCAACATCACCGATGATGTTCATGATTTCTGCAACATTGGCGCGCGGACGACGCTTGTCGATGATGGCAAGATCGGACTCAATGGCTTTGGCCATGGCGCGAGCGCGGACAACGCCGCCCACATCAGGCGAAACTACGATCGGATTCTCAAAGTGACGAGAGGCGAGATCCGAGAGAAGCACCGGCGTGGCATAGATGTTGTCGACGGGGATGTCGAAGAAGCCCTGAATCTGGTCGGCGTGGAGGTCCATTGTGAGGACGTGGTCAACACCGGCGGATTGGAGCATGTTGGCAACCAACTTGGCCGAAATAGCCACGCGGGCTGAGCGAGGACGACGATCCTGACGCGCATATCCGTAGTACGGAATGGCGGCGGTGATACGGCGAGCCGAAGCGCGCTTGAGCGCATCAACCATGATGAGAAGTTCCATCAGGTTGTCATTCGTCGGAGCACAGGTGCTCTGCAGAACGAAAACATCCTTGCCACGAACCGTATCAAGTAGCTGAACGCTAACTTCACCGTCGCTGAAGCGGGAAACTGCTGCGCGGCCAAGGGGAATGTGGAGGTATTCGGTAACGGCTTGGGCAAGCTTGGGATTGGCATTGCCTGCAAAGACCATCATGCTTTCCGGCACCATCGGGACCATGATTTCTGCTCTCTTGCAAAGGGCTCCAAGGCTCTTTGAACGGTTGGGGTTGAGACCGACGGCAAGGCCGTCAGGTGCTTCATCTGGCCGCTATCGCGGCCAACTTGGGGGTTGGCAGGGGTGGAAGGAATCGAACCTTCGGTAGCCGGAATCAAAATCCGGTGCCTTACCGCTTGGCTACACCCCTAAATTTTCTTCTTCGGCGTCTTCGCTCCACGGCTTCAGCGGATGTTCCGGAAGACTGCTGACGCAGAATCCGCGCCAACCCGAAGGCAGACGGGATAGCTCCGGAGCAGACGCATCAGCGTCGCCGTTAAGGATGGGAGCAAATACAGCACTACCAGAACCTGTCATACGAGGCTCACCAAACTCGGGCCCTAGGGCTGCAAGCTTGTCGAGCGCCTCGAGAACAGCCGGCTCAAACTGTGCAGCGGTCGTTTGAAGATCGTTGCGGCCGGGAAGAGCTGGCCAATGGTTCCGGAGGAGGTCGGAAAAGACGTGTATTGTCTGAGATTCGCTATCTCTTGTCAAGGCAGGAGCGTTGAATATGTCGGCTGTGGAAACACTTCGTCCTGGCCAAATGACCATGTAACGCCCTGGAGGGACCTCAATAGGGGTGATCCGTTCGCCAATGCCTTCAACGAAGGCATTGGCGCCTTTGATGAAAAAAGGAATGTCAGCGCCGAGCTGCTCACCGATTGCGGCAAGCTCATTACGGTCGAATCCCAGTTTCCAGAGACGATTGAGACCGATAAGGGTTGTGGCGGCGTCCGAACTTCCGCCGCCCATCCCTGCGCCGGCAGGAATGCGCTTTTGAACGTGAATGGTGGCGCCGGGGAGTTGCCCGCAACAGCGTTTTCCATGGTCTACGGCAGCAGTCAGAAGTGCCTTGGCCGCACGTATGCAGAGGTCTTTTTCAGGGGCGCCAATGATGTCGCCCGTGCGTTCAAGCTGGCCGTCAAATCTTTCAATCAAATCAATCGTGTCAAAAAGGTTGATCAGAATGAAGATGGATTCCAAAAGATGTTTGCCGTCGGAGCGTTGACCAATGACATGCAGGAAAAGATTGAGCTTTGCGGGGGCAGGCAAGTTGAGGTAGCTGCGTGCGGCGGTGGTTGTCATGCTTCTACAAAAATCGTGAGCTGCACTAACGGTGCAGCAGAGGTCTGACCGGCACGTCCGTCAATCCTCAGTCGCTGAGGCGATCCGTCGGTGAATCTCGAAAGAATTTGAGCGCGCCAAGGCCCGTAGACTGACATCTCTGTTGCAGCAGTCTGTTCGAGTAAATTGGCGAGCGGCACTACAGGGAGTGTGAAGCCGAGTAGTTCAGTGAGCAGTGCATTGATGTCGGAACGTGTGACAGCGGGTTCAGAAAGGCTGCGCGTGAAGGAGGCGCCGCGGCTTGTTTCTTCAATGCGAGCGAGAATGCCAGAGAGCGGCGTAAGGAGATCAAGCCGCAGAAATTGAGGCGTTTTCGTAAGTTCAAAGCGTCCGGTTTGATTTTCCAAACGACCGTCTGCTGCAGTGATGCGCAGTGAAAACCGGCCGCGCCAGACACGAGCGTTTTGAGGAGTAACCGCGCAGCCCGAAAGAAGCGTAACGGCGGACAATCCTGCTGCAAGACTTTGAAGACAGAATGTACGGCGTGAAGTAGACGTCATTGCGCGGTCTTTATCGGTAATTCTGAGAGCTTCCAGCGGGCAGCAAGCTGATCGACAAGCGCTTTTGCATCGTCCCCGCCTTGACGGGCCAGTTCATGGAGCGTTCGAAGGGCCTCTGTTTTTTTGCCTTGTACAGCATAAATTTCTACGAGATGCCCCGCTACTTCAATATCCCAAAGTCGCTTGAGAGATGCGGTAGTGAATTCGGCTGCTGCACGATAGCGGCCTTCCCGGAAATTGAGCCACCCCATTGAATCGAGGATGTAAGGATTAAGGGGTTCAGCACGGTAGGCGCGTTCAAGCAGCTCACGGGCAAATTTAAGATCTCGATTGTCTTCGGTCAGCAAGTATCCCAGCGCATTGGCGCCCTGAACGTGCTGAGGATTGACTGTCATCAGTGCGCGGAGATGTTTTTCGGCTTCAGTGCGCAGCCCCGAATCCATTTCCACCATCGCGGCATCGTAGAGTACTTCAGGCTCTGTTGGATAGGTTTGTGCTGCCTGCTGCATGAGAGCTACGGCTTCCTGCTTGCGGTTGAGCTCAAGCAGCAGTTTGGATTCCGCACTCATTAGTGCAGGCGCGTCGAGTTTGAGCTCTTCGCGGCCTTCACGCAAAGCTTTTAACGCATCTTCCGGCCGACCGGCATCCGTGAGTGCGAGCGCTTCACGAATGCGCGCATCGACAGCAAACGGGCCTCCACGCAGTTCGGCATAGTATTCGGCAGCCCGTTCAGGGGATTTCTGCATCAGCGCCGCGTTGCCGAGTCGAAGCCAAACTTCAAGACGCGTCAGGTCGATGTCTTCGCTTTGTGCGCGAAGCATCTCTACATAACGTTTGAAATAGGCTTCAGTCTTGGGAGCGTCTCCCAGATCGGCAGCAAGTTCTCCGGCGTTGAACGCGATTCGCTCGTCGGACGCAGGTTGCTTCATAGCGCGCACAAGCGCATCAAGCGCTGAGGCTCGACGGCCGAGACGCTCTTCAACGCGGCCAAAGATGAGGAGCACATAGCTGTCGTTCGGATGTTTCTTAAGATATTTTTCGAGCATTGAGCGGGCTTCGCCCATATTGCCCGCTTGCCAGCAAACATCAGCGGCTTCGCCGAGTCGCTCATGATCATTAGGTACGGCGGCGCTTGCTGCTGCGGCGCGACGGCAGGCCAGATCGCCCTGACCCGTACGGGCGAGGAGCTGTGCAAAGCCGATTTGTACGTCTGCACGCTTGGGGTACTGAGCGACGATCGGTTCGAGCGTTTGTACTGCTGTTTTGAGGCCGGAACCAGGCTTGACAGCTGCTAATCCGGGATAGAGCCTTACAAGCCAGCTGCCCTTTTCGGCAGGTGTTTTTTCAGTTTCTGACGAATGACGAGAAAGTTCGTCGATCTGTGCGCGAACTGCCGCTTCATCGCCACGTTCCACAGCATCGGCAAGCAGTGTCAGCCGCGCTTCAAAAGCTGCGGGATCGCTGTCGAGCCATACCTTAGCTGCGGCAATGGCTTTTTCAGGATTGCGTGTTGCAACAGCTGCTTCCCAGGCGAGCTTGGCAAGGTCAGCCGATTTTTCGTTTTTCGCAGCGTCCATCCAAGCTTCGTAGGCAAAGCCGGTATCGCCGCGATGTACGGCAATGTCGGCCGTAATCAACTCAAAAAGCGTGCGGTTCGGGTGCGCCACTTCCGGATGTCCGGCCGGCATGCCCGGATGAGCAAAGGCGCTAGCGGCGACCGCAAAAACAGTCGAGACCGCAAACTTGAAAAGACCGCTTGGCATGTTGCAGGGTAGTCCTTGGAGGCTGTGAAAGGGAGATGCGTTTAAGGGTCGCGCAGAACTTTTCATTCTACAACCGCTCGCCCGTACTTCTTCCGTATCGGTTCGTGTCTGCAGTATTTAGCGGACAGCTTCCGTTCGCGGCAAATCAATGCGGACTTCAAAACCGCCGGTGGGGAGATTGCGTGCTTCAATGCGGCCGAAATGAGCCTGCACCGCACGCTGGGCAATAGCGAGTCCTAACCCAAAACCCGTACCGGTTTGCTCATGACTGCCGCGCACAAAAGGGTCGAAAGCGTGTTCGATTTCTTCAGGAGGCATACCGGGACCCTGATCGCAGAGCGAAATGCGCACAAAGCGAGATGTTGCCGTAAGCGTTACGGAAAGACGACTACCTGCGGGGGTCTGACGCAGACCATTGCGCAGGATGTTTTCCATTGCACTTCTGAGTGCATCGGCATTGATTGGCAGGACGAATTTGGATGGTAATTCATCTTCAAGCACAACTGAAACGTTCTTTTTCTGTGCCTCAAATGCCGTGTTTTCAACGGCCTCAGCTGTGACGGCTGAAATCGATCCGGGAGTGAGCGGCATGCCGGCCCCTTGCTCATATCGTGCGTAGGCGAGCAAGCTGCCGACGAGTCGATCCAGTTCGTCTACTTCTCTTTCAATTCGATCAAGCGAGGGACCGACTCTGTCGGCATCTCGGCGGGCAATGTCTAAAGCCACATCAATGCGGGCAAGCGGGCTTCTCAATTCATGACTCACATCGTGAAACAACCGTCTCTGGCGGTTGATAAGCCGGCTAATTTGTCCGGCCATTTTGTCGAAGATGCCTGCTAACCTGAAAACCGTGGAATCTACACTCAGTCAGATTCGCCGAAGAAGAGCTCGAGGAACATCTGGTCTCTGGCCGTCGTCTCCGTAGACCAACGGTACTGAGCCACCCTGTTCCTCACCTCGACTCTTTCCACGCAGTCGAACCAATCGAGCAACTGCTTGAGCGTCATCGATCGAATCCAGGCGGTCAGTTTTTCGTACTGCTTCCGCACAGTCTTCCCGAGCGACTCATCGTTGGCTCGCCGCTCGGCTTCCTGAGCCGTGCGCTCCATCATGCTCTGCAGCACGAAACGGTAGCCGAGTGCGACGTGTCGGCAGATTTCTTTCCCGCGTACGCTGGTCATCGTCCAGACTCGGGGCTTTCGCCCGTCAAGGTCGGACTTGACGACGCGATACGAGGTTTCAATGTCGTTGCGGCGACGGTAGCGACGAAGCGCGTCCCACGGGCTCGCATGAAGATTTGAAAGGATGATGAAAATCCCAAAGTCCTTTTGTGCGGCCAGAATGGCCTCTTCGTTGGGATGACCTTGATGCCTCCGCCTCGAACACGCTTCCACGAGAAGTACCGGTGCGCGAACTCAAGCTCGGCATCGTCCATTTCATTTTCCTTGCCGGCTGCAAGACTCATTTCGTAGCTTTTGAGCTTCGTGTGGAAGGCTGAAGCTTCCATGACAGCTCGGGCATTGTTGCGGAAATAGTGAAAGTACAGTCGGAAGGATTTCGACTCCGTATCCCCGGCGGCTACGCCATTGCGCGTGCGCTGCCGCTTCCATTCAAACGGCGTCATTTCAGACACCGATACGGCACTGATCTTCTCGTCGAACGGGCACTGAGAAGCGTACCGCGAGAAGTGGTCTCTCAGCTTGGTCCCATCATCGGTGGCGCTGTCCAAGTGCTTGTAGATCCAGGCGTGCTTGAGCGTGGCGAGGATCGTGAACTTGAAATTCTTGCGCAGGAAGCGCAGCACGTTTTCCTTGCTGAAGAACCCGTTGTCGAGGCAGAACTCCGGATTCTTCAAGCCGTATGCCTTGGCCCGAGGCACGGCATTGACGAGAGAAATCACGTCGGGGATGTTGCCGGGCTGAAGCTCGAAAGAAACGGGCAGACCGGAATCAAGCGAGTAGAAGGTGATGATCTTGTAGATGTCCGCCGTCGCCGTCTTTGTTGAAGCCTTGCCGCGCGTACGGTTTCAGGCCGTTGCCGTAGACGGAATGCGAGGTTGAATCGAATGCGATGGCCGGCTGTTCGTCGTTGCCTGCCGTACGGGCCAGTTCCCGGAAGAGAGACTGCGAACCGGATTCATCCAGACCGAGCTCGTGGAAGAGGTCGTAGCAAATGTCCTCGGACAGGCCGGCTTCGTAGGGGAGATCATGTTCGCATTGCCAGGCCTCCACGTTGTGAACAGTTTCACCCGTAGAGACCAAGTACTGAGAGACAGAGAGCAGCTTCTCGGAGGTTCCACCGTTGGGATACGCCCTGCGGACCGAACTTTCGAGTCCGGCCACTGCCCCGGCATGACGAATCAAGTCCAGAGCCCCTACACGGGTTCGTTTGGCAGAGAGCTCGGCAGTCTGAGCCGCTTCGGCTGGCTTCTTCTTGGGGCGGCAACGGGTTGTCACCGTTTCGCCTTCCAGGATTTTTTCACCCGTCCGACGGCTCGACAGAAGGACGTTGTAGCCCTTGCCGGATCGTATTGATAGCGACGTTCCTCGATGTATTTGACGCCGGTCTTTTTGTTCGTTACTGCCACACGGCGAACTTTGACCGGGAACTCCTTCCGAGCTGCCATTTGATCTCCTTTGATGGGTGTATATGATTATATCATATACACCCATCACGGTGCAAGAAAAAAGCCCCGATTAAACAGGGCTTTTAAGAGAAGTGTCTACTTCGTTTCTGGGCTTTGAGTGATCTTTTGACGACTTGCAGGCTGCTAAAGCAGCAACTTCGGCGTCAGCGCGTCCGTTGGAGTTTTCGACGCGTGTATCGAGCTTGCCTTCCGCAAATGCCCGCATTGCGCCATCGAGTTTCCGCAGCGGCCGGGTGTAGTAATAGGCAAGAATTGCAGAAACAAAAGCCGTCAGAATCAGGGCAACCAAAAAGAGAACATAAATAGGAATTCCGGTGCCAAAGGGGTTGAAGAATGGCAGGTCGTGATTGGAATGCTCAAAAACAGCGAAGGCTGTGTAAGGGCGCCCGTTGATTTCGATGTCTTCTACGGCGTTGAGCGGATAGTTCTTAAGGACGTGGTCTTCAACCTCTGGGATGGAATTCTCTTCGATAGAGCGGAGTGCAAGCTCTGGCGCCGTACGACCACTGATTTCGGAGCCATGATCATCGACGATATAAACGGTTGGCAGCACGTTTCCGGGACTTTTCAGCCATTCCACTAATGCATCCTGTCCCTTGAGCTGATAGATAATCAGTGCGGCCTGTACGGCCTTGCGTCCTCCGACAAACACGTCGACCTTTCCGTAGCGCGCTTCGTCACGGTTGAGGTATGTGTGAACGCCAAAGCCCAGAAATGAGGAAAGAACAATAACGGCGAGCAAACCAGCAAAAAGCCGCCAGAAGAAACTGTTGATGCCGCGAATGCCGGCAAACCAGCCGAAAGCGCTCGATATGATCATGGACGGAGGGGCGGAGATGAAAAGTGAATAGAGTCTCATTATCAACGGATGGTTGATTGTGTCGTGAGACAATTTGGCGCTTCTTGCTTTTCTTGATCATTCTCTTATGACTGCTTTCACCTTTGCTGAGACGCTTGCTTGTTGGCAGCGGCGTGCGGGTCGCACTGACCTGCCTTGGCAGCAGTATCACACCCTATGAACGGTGGCTTTCCGAAGTAATGCTGCAGCAGACGCAGGTGGAGACGGTCATTCCTTATTTTGAACGATTCCTTGCTGCATTTCCCTCAGTGGAGGCGCTGGCGGCAGCTTCGGAAGCGCAGGTAATGAAGCTGTGGGCGGGGTTGGGCTACTACAGTCGCGGACGAAATCTTCACCGTGCTGCGCAAATGGTGGTGAAGGAAATGCAGGGAAGATTCCCAACGACTGCCGACGAACTAATCAAGCTTCCAGGTATTGGCCCCTCAACAGCCGCAGCGGTGGCTGCTTTTACGTCCGGCGAAGCGAAGGAGCCAATGATTGACGGCAATGTAAAGCGTGTGCTCGCACGTATTGACGGAATTCCGGGGCGTGTTGGCGAGAAGGCTTTTGAGACAACGCTCGCTGCAGCAGCACGACGCAAACTCCCTGGATCGGAATGCATTGCAGCCTATACGCAGGGACTCATGGATCTGGGAAGTCTGGTTTGCCGCAGAAAATCTCCCAATTGTGCGGCTTGTCCCGTGCGCAATTTTTGCAAAGCATTCGCGTTGGGGTGCCCCGAAGACTATCCGCGGCCGAAAACAACAGTTGCTAAAAAAGAACGCTGGCTGGTTCTGGTTTTCGTTGCGACGTCCGCAGGGTTTTGGTTTGCCCCTGTGCGCGGACGAATTTGGAAGGGGCTCTATGCACCGATCGTGGCGGAATGCAGCGAGAAAGCGTGGAACTCGTCAGTTATTGCTGAGGCACCGGAGCATTTGCGATTTCTTTTTCAAACAGCGCAACCATGCGGCATGCCTCGGGTGCACGAGCTTACGCACCAACGTCTGCATTTGCGGGCTGTCCTCTGCCGATGCGAAGCAGGTACAGGCGATGGTGAAGCATTGCATACGGAAGGCTTCACGCCCTTCGGCGAGAAGCCTGATGCGTGGCCTGGGCTGCCGACGCCGGTACTGGAGTATGCAAAAATCGCTTTGCGCGAATGGAGAGGCGCAGACGCTTATAGTGTCTGAAGCTTATTTTCCGGGAGCAAATTGGCTGAAAGCGCTCGATGACGGACAATTGTGCCGGCTTGATCGGCAAATCGGCGTCCAAGCATTTCTGCAACATATACCGATCGGTGCTGTCCCCCGGTACAGCCAATGCAGATGGTGAGGTAGTGGCGATTTTGTCCGCGATAGTGAGGAAGCCATTTAGCGATGAACGCGGCGATGTCGTCGATCATTTCGCTCACTAAGGGCTCTTGAGCAAGGTAAGAAGCAACAGGGGCATCAAGCCCCGTAAGCGGGCGAAGCTCGGGGGAGTAATAGGGGTTGGGCAGGCACCGCACGTCAAAGACAAGGTCAGAAGCGTAAGGAAGGCCACGCTTATAACCGAACGATTCAAAGGTGAGCGTGAGTTTGGCAGCAGGCTGTTTGACAAACTGCTGCACCCAACGACGAAGCTGCGAGGGCAGCAGACGCGTTGTATCGAGAACGTGAGCGGTCTCCGTCACCGGCGCCATAATTTCTCGCTCACGAGCAATCGCTTCATTCAGGGTGAGTTCTCGTCCCTGATGTTCGGTTAATGTGCTCAAAGGATGTCTGCGGCGAGTTTCAGAGAATCGCCGCAGAAGCTCTTCATTGGAAGCTGTGAGAAAAAGTATGCGGACATCGATGCCGCGCTGACTAAGCGCTTCGAGCGCCGTAAAGGCATTCTCAAAGGTTGCATGCGAGCGGGCATCAATAGCGACTGCTGCAGCTCGTGTGCCGTTTTTTTCAAGATTCTCAGCAATCGGCAGCAGAAACTCTGCAGGCAGGTTATCGATGCAGTAAAAGCCTGAATCCTCGAGCTGACGGATCGTAATGGACTTGCCGCCGCCTGACAAACCGGTAACGATGATGAGCTGCATGATGTACATCCTTCCTGCAGAGAATATTCACTGGGCGGCGGCAGTCTGAGCGGTCTCCCAGTGGGTGAGAAATTCACAGACTTCAACGGGGGTTGAGGCCTTGAGGAGTGTTTCGCGGGCCTCGGCATCAGAAAAGAGTTCGGCGGTTTCGCGGAGGAGTTCAAGATGGTCGTCAGCGCCATCCTCAGGGGCGAGAATTACGATGAAAAGCTGCGCGCCAGTTTTATCTGGCGACGGTACTTTAAGAGGTTCGAGAGTGCGCAGCAACACAACTGCCGGTTCTTCAAGGCCGGTTAAACGCGCGTGCGGCACAGCGCATCCGAAGCCAAGGGCTGTACTGCCGAGCCGTTCGCGTTCGTTGAGCGCCGTAAAGGCTTCGTCATGCGGGATGCCATAAGCGCTTTCGAGCGCAAGACCCGCTTCTTCAAAGAGACGCTTCAAGCTGCTCAGATTCAGATCGAGCCGAACGGCCTCAAGCGTAATGTAAGTGGAGAGCTTATTCATAAAAAGATCAACCGCGGCCAAATGGTCTGCGAGGTCAGCGACCGCGCAGACGAGCCGTGGGAATGCCTTCAAGGTCGCGGTACTTTGCCACTGTTCTGCGGGTAATGTCAAAACCTTCAGCGTTAAGCAGTTCGGTCAGAGCTTGGTCGGAGAGGCGTTTTTGAGGCGGTTCCCCTGCGATGAGTGTACAAATACGCGCACGGATTTTTGCAGGAGATACCGCTTGACTGATGCCGAGAGCATCAACGGCCCGTACTGAAGGGGGCATGAACAGACTGCGGAGCTCAAAAACACCGAGTGGGCACTGAAAAAACTTTCCTGAGACAGCGCGGGATACCGTGGAATCGGCTACGCCGAGAGCGCCGGCGGCTTCGCTGATGGCGAGCGGAACCAATGCAGAGCGGCCTTCGGAGAAGAAAGCCTGCTGACGGTCAACAGCAAACTGTGCAGTACGCAGGAGTGTCGATTGCCGAGCCTCAATACCAGAGATCAGTCGGCGTGCTTCGGCGAGGTAATGTCAAAGGTGAAGATTCGTTGACAGAGAGTCCCTGAGCCATTGAAGATAAACGAATTGCTGGCTGTGCTTGTGGATTGAGCATGGCTTCCCAGCGATTGCCTCGATGTCGCACCTGAATGTCGGCAATGACGTATTGCACAGCCTCGGGGGCATATCCGGAGGCTGGATGCGGATCGAGCGTCTGTAAAAGCGCAAGTGCATCCTGCAAAAGCGTTTCGTCACCTTTGGCTGCAGCCAGAAGGGCTCGGCGGTCATTACCGGCAATTTGCCGCAGGTGATTTTTTAAGAGCACGACGAGCAGCTCCCCAACAGCTGTTTTGACGGTGCCCTCTGTGATGCGGCGTTCCACCTGCAGGATAAGTGCGTCAGTAGGACTGGATGCGCCTACCCCCGGCGGATCGAAAGTCTGCAGTAGGGCCAGCGCCTTCTGCCAGTCTGCAGCCGGAGCGGCGGCGATGGACATATAGCTTTTGGCAACCTCTGCAAGCGGCGTTGTCAGAAAGCCGGAGTCGTCAAGCTCTTCAATGAGACAGCCGACGAGCGGGTGAATTTTAGGGTTGTCTGGAAGGGACCCCAATTCTTCGAGCAGATCTTCCCGCAGCGTGCGTTGAGCTGCAACCCGTTCGATAACGGGCGTTTCGTCAGGATCACCCGCCCCCGAGCCTGTCCAGCTGGTGTATGTATTTTCAAGTGGGCCGTGATCTTCTGGAGCAATGCTTTCGCCTTCGTGCCGAACAGCTTCCGTCTCCTCATGCAGGGCACCAGCCGTCGGCTGAGTGTCTGCGGACGGTCGTTCGAGTTCTTCGCACTCGATAAGCGGATTATCCTCAGCGGCACGTTCAGCTTCAGCAAGGAGCTCTCCGGCATTCATATGCAGCAACTTCAGTGCATATTGCTGCTGAGGCGTGAGCGTCTGCTGCTGCAGCGGTGCCGTAGTGAGGCTAGCGGAAACGAAAGACATGGCGTTCGACCTCCGGCCCCTAAGGCTTACATGCTGAAGTTGTCGCCGAGATAGAAGGCGCGAACGTCAGGGTTGTTGATGATGTCCTGCGGATCCCCTGAAGCCAGTACGCGACCCTCGTTGATAATGTATGCATGGTCGCAGATGGCGAGTGTCTCACGGACATTGTGGTCCGTGATGAGTACGCCGATGTTGCGGTCGCGCAGAAAACGTACGATGCGCTGAATCTCAATCACGGCAATCGGATCAACACCAGCGAAGGGTTCATCCAAGAGAATGAACCGAGGGTTAGCCGCAAGGGCACGGGCGATTTCTGTGCGGCGGCGTTCGCCGCCCGAGAGTGAAAGTGCTGCGTTGGTGCGTAGATGCTTAATTTGCAGTTCGTCAAGAAGCATCTCAAGGCGATGTTCAATTTCGCTTGTATCGAGTGCCCGGCCGTTTTCATCGACCTGCATTTCGAGAATCGCACGAATATTGTCTTCAACAGAGAGTTTCCTGAAGACACTCGCTTCCTGCGGAAGGTATGACACCCCCAGGCGAGCCCGCTTATAAATTGGGAGCCGCGCGATGGATCGGCCGTCTAATTCAATATCACCGCCGTCGGCAACGACAAGACCCACCACCATGTAGAAAGTCGTCGTTTTACCAGCACCGTTGGGGCCGAGAAGACCGACAACTTCGCCAGATTTAACGGAGAGATCTACGCCCTTGACGACCTGACGGGAACCGTAGTTTTTCTTCAGTCCGCGTGCAGCCAGAGTGTGAGTGTGCTTGTGAGCGCGGTCGTCGAGTTCGTTTGCCATGGGGTTACAGTCCTCTTGTCTAGCGGGACGGTTAATCAGTTGCGGGGGGTGGAGAGCTGTTCTGCAGGAGCAAGCTGTGTGCCAGTACGCGGGGCAGGAGCTGTATTGCTTCTCGGCGCGATGATTGTTGTGACGCGCTGCTTCTCACCTTTGACGGTGGAACCCTCCACCTTCGAACGGGCGTTACGCATGTCGTAGACGATACGTTCCCCCTCTGTCATATCACGTTCCTTGCCATTTTCCGTGCGCGAGAGGTATGCCGCTCCAATGAGCGTCACGGTATCTGTCTCCTCGTCATAAACAATCTTAGAGGCTCGAGCATGCATCCACTCATTGATTGGATTCTTCGGATCTGGGTCTCGTTGCTGACGAAAGCGCGAGGGCTCTCCCGTTACCGTTGCTTGACGGTAGCCTTTAGGCGTAATGCGTACTTCGAGCCGGGCGCCGGTGATTTGCATTGAACCCTGATCAACAATGACGTTGCCTGTGTATACAGCCGTTTGCTTGACTTCGTCGCCGTCAAATCTGTCGGCATGAACTTCGATCGCTTGGTCACGGTCTGTGGACAGCGCGAAAACTGGAGCAGCAAGCGCTGCAGTCAAGGCGGCAAGGAAGAATTTCTGGATGTTCATGGCGTTCTTATTCTCTGCGGGCGGTCTCTGCAGACGTTTCCGATTCGGCTGTGGCGGTTGTCTGCACGGTCTGAACAGCTTCAGCAGGCGCAGCACTGTCTGCTTTACGGAAGCTCTGGGGATGGAAGACCGACTCAACGCCGCCGTAGAGCTCGAGCACTCGGGTTACATTATCGTATAGAAGACCATTTTGAGAGCTTGTTTCGTCTGCACCGCGAGTAATTTTTACGGGTGAGTCAGTCTTAAAGCGCTGCGTATCAAGCCATCCCGTCAGGTGTTCTGTTGTAAAGGTCATCGGCGGCTGGTCTTGATATTGTCTGCGGTGCACGAGCACATGACCGGTGAGATCGATGGTCTCAAGACCGTCGTTGCTCCATCCTTCGTCGGCTTGTGCAAATGCAGGGGCGGAATTGGGGTCGAGAGAAATGACCTGAATGCGCTCTGCCCGCATGCGTTCGTCGGAGAAGTGCTGGACATCGTCCGCATAAGCAAGCAACTTCGGCGTGCCCTCTGGCGTGAAGTCAGTGAGTGAAACGTTGCGCGCAAGAAAATCCGGACTCATTTCGCTCGGGACGTACTTAAGTCCGGCAACCTGTGTCTGAATGGAGTACCAATAGCTTGTCGCAACGAGTGCGAAGAGAATGGCAGAGCCAATAATGGCTGTAAGCCTTTCGCGGATGATCATGCGGCGGTGCGCCATTTTTATTCCTCTGCAAGTGCGGCAGCAATAATGGGCTCCCACTTCCCTTGCGCACGAAGGATGCGTTCTGCGAAGGCACGTACCGCTCCTCGTCCGCCAGGGACGGGCGCGCGCCAGTCAACAACGGCGTCGAGCTCGGGGCTGCCATCGGCAGGCGTAGCGGCCAGACCCGCAAGTTTCAGGCAGGGAATATCTGGAAGATCATCTCCCATATAGGCGATGTTTTCAGGCTGAAGCTTCGCTTCGGTCAGCATCTTTTTGAGTGTGGGAAGCTTGCGCAGTTTGCCCTGCTCAACACGGGTCATGCCGAGCTCATCCGCGCGGTGCGCGACGATTGATGAGGTTCTCCCCGTAAGAATAGCCACTTCAATGCCGGCTGCCTGCAGAAGTTTGATGCCCAAACCGTCACGTACATTGAATGTTTTCGAAAGTTCACCCTCGCCGGTGAAGGTGAGCGATCCGTCAGTGAGTACACCGTCAACATCCAGAACAAGCAAACGGATTGTCTGAGCTCGTTGGTCGAAGGTCTTGGTCATCAGAGCACTCTTGCGTTCATAAGGTCGTGCATATGGAGTGCACCGACAAGGTGGTTGTCGGCATCAACGACAAGCAGTTGGTTGCACTGGAATGCTTCGAGCGCTTTGACGGCTGCGGCTGCAAGCTCGTCGGGCGAAATAGTGTGCGGCGAGGGCGTCATAACGTCGCGCATCATGACGTCTCGAACGTCGCCCATGCGCTCAATCAGACGGCGCAGGTCCCCTTCGGTGAAGATACCAATAACGCGGTTGCCTGAATCAACAACTGCCGTCATGCCGATGTGCTTCTTGGTAATTTCTCGAACAGCATCGAGTACGCGGACATCAGCTGTCACGCGAGGCAGTTCGTCTCCTGTGCGCATAATGTCCCGCACATGGAGGAGCAGTCGGCGCCCGAGTGCTCCGCCCGGATGGCTACGGGCAAAATCTTCCTGACTGAAACCTTTGGCGGACAGGCAGGCTACGGCTAGCGCATCGCCAAGAGCGAGGGTTGTCGTCGTCGAACTGGTTGGAGCCAGATTGAGCGGACAGGCTTCGCGATCGACATGACAGTTGATGTGCAAATCCGCATGCTGGGCCAGCGTAGATTCTGGGTTACCGGTCATGGCGATCAGGATTGCTCCTTCACGCTTCAGAATCGGGACGATCATCAGCAGCTCCTGAGTTTCGCCCGAATATGAAATGCCAAGAACAATGTCTTCACTCGTGATCATGCCAAGATCACCGTGTGCGGCTTCGCCGGCATGCACGAAAAATGCAGGAGTGCCTGTTGAAGCAAAAGTTGCCGCAAGCTTTCTGCCAATGTGGCCGGACTTGCCAACTCCGGAGACAACCAATCGGCCGCGGCAGCCCAAAATTGCTTTAACGGCCTGAGCAAAATCGGGCGTTTCTCCGATGCGACGTGATGCTGCGAGGATGGCATCCGCTTCGTGCGAAAGCACGTCTTGTCCGAGTTTGAGCGCGGCATTCGCATCAAAGTGCGTTTCAGTCATGTTGAAAACCTTCGGCAAATGAAATTACAGGCAACCCATAATGATAAGGCAGAGCGGTTGGCACGCGGGATGCTTGAGGCACATCGCAACAAAGAGTACCAAACCCGTTCAAATCCGCTCAAAAAAGAAACCCCCTGACCGATCCTATTTTTCGAGGATCGTCTACAGGGGGTGGAATGCGAAAAGTCAATCGAGATCAGTGATTGAGGATCTTCGAGAGGAACTTTTGGGCACGTTCAGTGTGCGGCTGATTGAAGAACTGTTCGGCCGGCAGATTTTCGATGATCTCACCGGCATCCATGAAGATGACGTGATCGGCCACTTTTTTGGCAAAGCCCATTTCGTGGGTAACAACCATCATGGTCATACCTTCCTTGGCGAGGCTCACCATGACGTCAAGCACTTCATTAATCATTTCCGGGTCAAGTGCAGAGGTCGGTTCGTCAAAGAGCATGCAGATAGGATCCATTGCGAGTGCACGGGCAATAGCCACACGCTGCTGCTGACCGCCGGAAAGCTGACCAGGATACTTTTCCGCATGCTTGAGCAGACCGACTCGATCCAGCAGCTTCAGGCCGCGGGTAAGAGACTCTTCGCGGGAACGGCCAAGTACCTTCATTTGAGCAAGGATCAGGTTTTCCTTGATTGAAAGGTGCGGGAAGAGTTCAAAGTGCTGGAATACCATGCCGACGCGACTGCGCAGCTTGGGAAGATCTGTTTTCGGATCGCCGACGGAGACGCCGTCAACGATGATTTCACCTTCCTGGAAGGGTTCGAGGGCGTTAACAGTTTTGATTAAAGTCGATTTGCCCGAACCAGAAGGGCCGCAGACCACGACGACTTCGCCCTTTTCGACGGTGACGTTGCAGTTCTTGAGCACCTGAAAGTTGCCGTACCACTTGTTCAGGTTCTTAATTTCAATCATTGCCATGGGGAAAATCCTTTCTTCTAAGAGGGCCAGAGGCGCACTGGATTGGGCGCGTTCAGCGCGCCGCGGACATCTTCGTCTGCAGACGACGAATCAGCATCGAAAGAGACAACGATACTGAAAGGTAGCAGAGAGCTGCGAAAGAGTACATCAAAACCAGCTGGCCGTCGCGCTGGGCGATCTTGGCAACTGCGCCCATGAAGTCGCTGCCGCTGATTACATAAACAAGGCTTGTATCCTGGAAAAGAATGATTGTCTGCGTCAGCAGTACTGGAAGCATGTTCCGGATAGCCTGCGGCAGAATCACGTAGCGCATAGTCTGGCCATACGTAAGACCGAGGCCGGTAGCGGCAAAGAACTGTCCGCGGCCAATCGATTGAATGCCGGCACGCATAATTTCAGCGAAGTAGGCCGCCTCAAAAAGCACAAAAGTGATGATCGCCGTTAGATTGGCGCCAATCATGACAGGATGATCAAGACCAAATGCGATCTTGAGCACCTCAGGCATCAAAAGGAAAAACCAAAAGAGCACCAAAACGAGCGGTACGGCGCGCATTAGGTCAATGTAGAGTTTGGCGATATATGAGAGCCACTTAACGGTTGACAGGCGTGCAAGTGCAAGAAGAGTACCGAGCGCTAAACCCAACACGGCGGTAATCGCAGTGAGTTCGAACGTATAAGCCGCACCTGCGAGAAGGAAGTTAACGGAACCGGTGATTGAGGAAAAATCGAGACTCATGGCGGATTCCTTACTTAGCGGCAATGAAGCCCGGGATGACGCAGCGTGACTCAATCAGAGTCATCACGCGATTGACCACCAGCGCGATCACGATGTAGAGGATTGTTGCCCAGAGATAGGCCGCAAAGAACTGGAACGTGTTTTCCCCATTTCATTGGCACGCATCGTGAGTTCGGGAAGCCCGATCGTCATGGCGACGGCTGTGTTTTACGAGGTTCATCGCTTCACTCGTCAATGGCGGCACGATGAGTCGCATAGCCATCGGAAGGATAACGTAAACATATGTTTCAACAGTCGTAAAACCTAATGCCTTGGCTGCATTAGGAGCCCTCTGGGGATGCTGGCGATGCCGGCACGTACTTGCTCTGCAATACGCGATGAGGTGAAAAGCCCATGCAGATAAAGGCTGTCATGAATTGGGCAATCGCGGATCAGCCTCAATCATCCAGTCTTTGTACCAGGGAATAATTTCCGGAACGACGAAATACCAGATGAAAATCTGGACAATCAACGGGATGTTGCGGAAAAGTTCGATCCAGGCTTCGCAGGCACCGCGTACGATTTTGATGGGCGAAGTTCTTAGGGTGCCAACGATGATGCCGAGTACGAGGGCAAGCAGGAAAGCAGAAACAGCAAGTCCGACAGTCCAACCGGCGCCGTCAAGAATGTAACGCCACCAGGGATCGTCGGAAAGCAGCGACTGCTCCATGAGCGAGTCGAGACTGAAATTGAGCGCCATGACCGAAGTCCTCTTGTTGTGCGCCTGACCGGCGGCGCTTCAGGAGGAAGCGGCGGATTACAGGAGCGGTGGGATCTTTCTGGGAGGTAGAGAAAAGTCCCGGGCGCAGTTCAATAATGGCTAGCCTGAACTGCGCCGGGATAAAGAGTAGGAGTCTTTAAGGGCGGCGATCAGATGCCCTTATCGGACGGGTTGGCAAAGAGCTCCTTGGTGTAAGAGTTCATCTTAAAGTTGAGATTGATGTTCTTCGGCGGAATCGGGCTTTCGAACCAGGTCGAATAGAGCTTGGCCAATTCGCCGGAGGCGATCATGCCCTTAACGGTCTTGTCGACCACAGCCTTGAACGGAGCATCATCCTTACGGAACATGGCGCCGTAAGGTTCAACGCCCAAAGAGGCGTCGAGAATCGTAAATTCGGAAGCATTTGGGAGATTGGAGATCTGCCCGGCGAGAAGGACGTCGTCGAGGATGAAGGCGTCAGCGCGCTTATTGGCGACAAGCTGCATGGACTCAGCGAAGTCCTTCGTCATCAGATAGCGGATCTTCAAATTGTGGGCCTTTTCAAATTCTTTGATGAGCGCAACGGACGTAGTGCCAGAGGTGACGGTGACCGTCTTGCCGTTGAGGTCTTCAAGTGATTTGATGCCGCTCGACTTCCAGACTGCTGCAGAAACCTGAATGCCGAAATAGCTCACAGAGAAGGCCGCTTCGCGCTGACGTTTCAGTGAATTCGTTGTAGAGCCACATTCAATGTCGACCGTGCCGTTTTGGATGAGCGGAATGCGGTTGGCGCTGGTGACAGCCTGATACTTGACGTCAAGCGTTTTGAGGCCGAGCTCAGACTTCACAGCGTCAGCTACGCGCTGGCAGACAGTGAAGGCATAGCCAACGGGTTTGCCGTCAGCGTTGAGATAGGAGAAAGGCACCGAGCTTTCACGGTAGCCAAGAGTAATTGAGCCGGTTTCCTGAACCTTTTTCAGGGTGCCTGTGAGTTCTGCGGCGCTGACAACACCAGACAGGGCAAAAAGACATGTCGCGGCGGCGACAGCAGTACGGCGGGAAAGCTTGAACATAAAGTGCTCCTTACTCTTTTGAACGGGTCCGAGCAGGACTCGGGATCGTAAATGGATACAAAGCAAGGTGCGTGCCAAAGTTCAAAAATGTCTTAAAACACTCTTTTTCGGGGCATCATGTAAGGGAATGTCTGCCTGGAGAATGCAAAACAGACGCCTTTTTGGGGCGTCTGCTTCAATTTGGTGCGCACCACATTGGTGCTTATTTGCCTTGATATCGGGCGTTAGGCTTCTGCTGGATCATCTTCGGTTTTGAAGATGGGTTTCCTGCCTTCGAGAAAAGCTTTCAGTGCTTCGGCGGCTTCGGGAGAGCGAGCCTGACGGGCATAAAGGTTTTCTTCATAGTCTGTCAAATCGGCAAGTGCTTTACGCCGTGCGGCAGTGAGTAGAGCCTTGGTGCCAGCGACGGCACCAGGCGGAAGAACTGCCAGCCGTGCAGTTTTGGCGGCTACGACCTGATCGAGGTGCTCATCGTCAATGACACGGGTAATCAGCCGCATGGCTTGTGCTTCATCTGCGCTGATCGGCTCGGAAAGAAGGAGCTTTTCGGCAGCGGCCGGATAACCGGCGGCAGCGGCCATAATCTGTGCGGCACCATAGCGAGGCGTACGTGCCAAAGCGACGGCAGGAAGTGAAAAAAGAGCTTGTGGGCTTACATAGACCAAGTCGCAGTAAAGCAACGCGGCAAAGGCTTCGCCGACGCAAGGACCACTCACTTGGGCGATGATCGGCTTGGGAAACTTTGCAATGGAGTCAAAGAATCGGCGAGTTTCGCGTTCGAGGTCTTCCGGGGCCGAAAACATCTCTTCAAGGTCTGCTCCGGCAGAAAAACGTTCCCTGAGCTCTTCAGGAGTACGACGCGGACGGCAGTCTGCATGATTGCCTGATCAAGTTCGTCAGCTAAGTCGGCAAACATCTCGGCGGTAAGCGCATTGCGGCGCTCTACGCGGTCAATCGTCAGGTGCAGGATGCCGTACTGCAGCGAATGAGTAATGCTCACGTTGAGTTCCTTGAAAAAAGTTGCGTCAGGAGGGTTGGAGCCGCCGAATCCATCGGCGAGCTTCACGGGAGTCGCCTGCGGATGCGTTGTCCAGCATATAGCCGAGAGCAGTCATGGCGTGTTCCATCGCTTCATTGCCTGGAAGGACAAGTCCCACCATTGTATGGAAACCTTCAGCAAAAGCTTCGGTTTCGAGCTTATTCATCAGTATTCGTGCAAGACCTTGACGCTGCCAACTGTCAAGTACAGCAATACCAAATTCTGCTTCTTTATCTGTGTTGCCGCCGTTTTGCACTGCAGACCATCTGCCGCTTGCGACCAATGCGCCGGTTTCGGCAAAGAGTCCCCATACGCCGCTTTCAATCCATGAAGGACGACAAAGTGCGGCCAGACGTGCCGTTGAAGGACGGGTTGCCGTATGAAAACGATAGAAATAGGACTTATCGGAGAGCGTCATGACGAACGTGCGAAATGCGTCGAAGTCGTTTTCTGTCAGGGCTCGGAGAATGAGCGGTTCGCCTGAACGAGCTCTTGCTTCGGTTTGATCTTCTATCGGCGCAGGCCGCAGCACTAAATGCGGATAGTCGCGGCGTGGGATAAGCGGTGCATCATAGAGGGCAACGGAGGCATCGATGACGAGCAGTCCGTTATCGGTTGGAACAACGGGTTCAAGGCGTAGGCTGCGCAACGCGGGCAGCGCAGCTGCTAAATCTCCCAGGCGTCCGAGAGCGTCCGTGAGTTCGTCCCAATTAATTGGCGGCAGTCCGCGGTAAGCATCCAAAGTTTGAGCGTAACGAGGGGCGTGTGCTAGAGATTCCGCTTCGTCTTGAGAGAGCGGAGCCAGGGCCACGGAGAGATCGTTGTAAAGCGTTGATGCCAAGCCGGCCCCGCCAAATTCGACCACTGGACCAAGTACAGGATCGAGTCGAATGCCTAAACGCAGTTCCCGTTCAAAGGCATGTTGCGACATGGATTCAACCAGGACGCCGTCGGGCTGCGACCAAGGTGAGTTTTCCGCCCAGTTGGTGGTGAGCTCTTTCCAAGCATCCGCTAGTGCTTCAGCAGAATCAAGATTGAGAAAGACCAGTCCCGACGCGCTGCGGCTGCCGAGTGCCGTACTAGAAGCCTTGATGGCGACGGGCCAGCCGAGCTCTCTGGCGGCCTGCTGAGCTTCCTCAAACTGTGCGTGATTCGTCCGTCAACGGGTCTCAAACCCAGATGCCGCATCAGTTCATGGAGCTCCCTAGGCAGGAGGGTGTGTCGTCCGCCCTCGCGCACTCGGTGAAAAATCAGGCGAATGCAGGCAAGTGCTTCGGCTGAAAGTTTGTTCTTCCGAGGTTTAGGCGGTGAACGGCGGGCATTGAGACTGGCTGATCGCGACGCTAGGCAACCGAAGGCGAACATGGCTTCGTCAGGAGAGCGAACGGCAATCAGCCGTGAATTGGGCAGTTGATCGAGCTGCCGCCGTACAGCAGCATCCGCCGTACTGGAAATCCAGGAAATAAAAACGGGTTTATAGGTTTTAACTGCCGCGCGTGCAAGCTCGGAGAGTGTGGGATCAAGTTGCGACATGGGACTGGGGCCCACGACAACGGCGGCGCCGTCAATGCCGGCGTCTTCGAGAACAATGCTGAGTGTCTCGGCTAAACGACCGCCGGATGCTCCCGCCCCGACAACGACGGGATTGACGGGAAGACGCTCTTCTGGATGAATTTTTGCCAAAAATTGAATGGTGCGGTTGGCGAGACCTTCGAGATGAATGCCTGCTGCTTCGGCTGCATCTGCGGCTAATCCGGCAAAGCCGCAGCCATTGGCAATGACGGCTATTCGTCGTCCAGCCGGAAGTGTTCCAGACGCGAAAGCAGCGGTCGCGGCGAAAAAGTGTTTGAAGGTGCGAACACGTTGTGCGCCTGCGTTTTCGAGCAGTGCATCGAATGCATCATCAGCCCCCGCATCTGTGCCAAAACGATTAGCAGCCAGGCGGTCGGCAGCGTAGCCTGAGCCAGGACCAGCTCGAAGCACTACGACAGGTTTGAGATCGGTTGCCCGGCGAAGGGCCGCATGAAATGCTCTCGGACAACGAAGCGCTTCGACTTCCACCGCAATAACACGAGTCGAACGATCCTGCGCAAACCAATCAATGAGTTCTGCAAGCCCGACATCAATTTCAAGCCCCGTGCTGACAACACCGGAAAACCCAAGTCCAGAAGCAGCGGCTCGTTCAATGAAACCGGTGGCGATCATTGCAGATTGGGCGATGAGCGCAACGCCGCCAGGACGAGGGGTTCGCGGCCAAAAACTGGCGTTGATGCCTTGTACTGGCGCCATTGTGCCGATGGAATTGGGGCCTAGCAGACGCGAACCCATGCGCTTGACAGATTCGTAAAGCTGTTCGACAGTCGATAGTTCAATTAACGGGCCTTCCTGCTGTGGCGCAAAGAGCACCGCTTTAGGTGGATTCTTTTCAAGGGATTTCAAAGCATTTGGTAAGTGCTTTGACTTGACGCAGAGGATGGCAAGATCAATTTCGGAATCCGGAATGGCATAGGCATTCGGATAGCAACGATGTTCGCCGACAAAGCGGTATTTGGGATTGACCGGCCAAAGAGCATTTAAACCCGTGGAGAGCGCCACTGAGCGCCAAACATGGTACCCGCGGCTTGCTGGCATGCTGCTTGCCCCAATGACGACGATCGAGCGGGGACGTAGTAGTGCGTCGAGCGCGGCATGCGAAGAGTGCGCGGTCTGAAGCATGAGCGGAAGTCGTGGGACAAAGAGGTGGACTGAAAGGAACAGTTTAACCGGCCATTCAGCGATTCTGGTGGCAGCAGGAATGCGGCCGAAGGGCTGTACACATCGATTGGCAAACACCCCTTGCTAAAATTGGAGTCGGATGCATCTGCCAGCAGCCTTAGCCATAGTGCTTTGGAAAAAAGTGGGACAAGATGTCGTCGGCACGCTTGCAAAAATGAACATCAAGGATTCCCAGGATGAAAGTAAACGGCATTCCCACCCGCACTATTCGCGCACTTGACAACGGTTCTGCCATTGAGATCATTGATCAGACGTTGTTGCCTTATCGATTTGAAAAACGAATTTTGAGCGACTGGCGCGATGGCGTAGAGGCGATTGAGACCATGCGAGTGCGCGGCGCTCCGCTGATTGGGATCGCAGGCGCCTGGTCAGTCGTTCTGGCCGTTAAAGAAAATCCTGAAAACGGTCCTTTGCTTGCTGCTGCAGAACGTATTCAGTGTGCTCGTCCTACGGCTGTCAACCTCGTCTGGGCAGTACAGAAAATGCTGACGGCTTTGTTGCCACGCGAACCATCGCAGCGCTTTGACACAGCGGTGAAGCTCGCAGCTCAACTCACGCAGGAGGATGTTGATACCTGCCGCGCTATCGGTGATATGGGCTGCAGTCTCATAGCGGAGCGTTATCAAGCGCTTCGCCGACCTGTCAACATCCTTACGCATTGCAATGCCGGATGGCTGGCCACCGTTGATTACGGCACTGCGTTGGCGCCGATCTATGCTGCATTTGAGCGCGGTACGCCGCTTCACGTGTGGGTGGATGAAACTCGTCCGCGCAATCAGGGACTCCTTACGGCTTGGGAGCTGCGTCAGCAGGGGGTGCCTCACACCATCATTGCTGATAATGCCGGCGGGCAGCTCATGCAAAAGGGTGATGTTGATTTGGTGATCGTTGGTGCTGATCGCATCACCCGACGCGGAGATGTCGCCAATAAAATCGGAACATACCTCAAGGCGCTTGCTGCTTTTGACAATGACATCCCGTTTTTTGTGGCAGCACCTTCGTCAACCATTGACTGGAAGCTCAATGACGGTAAGCGTGAAATTCCAATTGAAAATCGCTCGGCAGCCGAGGTGCTCACTGTTCGCGGTGTTGACCAAACGGGGCACGATGCATCTGTGCAGCTTGCGCCCCCTGATGAGGCGGCAGTTAATCCGGCATTTGATGTGACGCATAATCGTTTCGTGAGCGGCATCATTACCGAACGCGGAATCTTTGCGCCAACGGATCTCGCTACTCGTTTTCAGGATCAAATTGCTAATGCTGGGCTCTGAAGAACAGGCGTTCGAGAAACGTCTGGCGCTGCGCATGGCGGTTATTGATACCGCCAGAGAGATGAATCGCAGGGGCATCAATGTGAATAAATCGGGCAACGTTTCTGCACGCACGAGCGGCGGGCGTAGCTTTTTTATTACCCCGACGGGCATCCCTTATGAATCGCTTGAGCCTGACGATATCGTGGAGGTGAGTCTGGATGCCGAGCGTTTTGAAGGACGATGTCTGCCGAGCAGTGAGTGGGAAATGCATGCCGAAATTTACCGCCGTCGTCCGGATGCGGGGGCGGTAGTGCATACCCATTCGTGCTATGCAACTGCGTTGGCTTGTCAGAATCTTCCGATACCAGCATTCCACTATATGGTGGCTACTGCCGGAGGTCGTTCAATCGATGTGGCTCCGTATGCCACTTTTGGCACTCACGAACTAGCAGTTCGAGGGGCCAATGCGCTTGAGGCGAAAAATGCATGTTTGCTCGAACACCACGGCGTACTCGCATTAGGTGCCAATCTTGCCAAGGCGCTCACGCTTGCGGCAGAGGTGGAAAATCTTGCGCACCAATATGTCGTTGTGAGAAGTCTCGGTACCCCGCGACTTATCTCTGATGATGAAATGGATCGTATTGTGGAAAAGTTCAAAACCTACGGTCATCAGATCAAGGAACAAAAGTGAAGAAGCCTATTCAACCGCCAGCAACCTGGTTGCGCATTGATGGTTCAGTTGTTTCCTGTACGGAATCCGTAAAGGTGCTTGAGGAAAACTGGCATGAAGCGGCAGAGTTGCTTTCCGAGAGTTATGAAGATGCCGTACTTTTGGGTGTGGGTAAAAATGAATTCAAACGCGCTATGCACGCGTTGATTGATGCACTCGAATGCGATTGGGCGGAAAAGTTGCTCCGATCGAATCGATTGTGAAGAACAAATGAGTACTTTGAGTAAAGCAATGAAGAAGCTGGAGGCGGCGGCGCTTCTGGTATTGATTCCGATAATGCTGGCGGCGTGCGCTCATCCGCAGCTGATAGATCTTGGAACCGCTGAATCGCAGGTCGTTCAAAAACTGGGTGAACCTAATGCGACAGTCCCATTGGCTGACGGTCGTACGCGTCTCGTTTATTCGCAGCAGCCTTTTGGGCAGGAATGCTGGTGGATGACTTTCAGTGCTGACGGTCGATTTGAGAAGCTTGAGAATGTTCTCAATCGAGAGCACTTTGCGCTCATCAAGCCGGGGCGTTCAACCGAAGCGGACGTTTGGAATCTATTTGGTCAGTACGCCGAGAGGTACGAATTTCGGTTGAAAAATCAGCATGCCTGGATGTATCGCTTCAAGGATGAGGGGATCTTTGATATGGCCTTCTGGGTACAGTTTGATACTCGAGGCATAGTGGCTGAGGTGGGCTATACGTTGGATCCCTATAAAGATCGTGACCATTGGTTGTTTCCGTAAGCGATGAGAGAGCGAATAGACCGCATCAAGAATGCCGCAGAAGGACATTGGCCGGAGATATTTGCTTCTGTCGGTATGGATGCTGCGCTTTTCCAGCGTCAAAACCGACCCTGTCCGCTTTGCGGCGGCCGTGACCGGTTTAGTTTCTTTGCCAAAGAAGTCGGCGGTCGCTGGTACTGCCGCGGCTGCGGTATGGGTGACGGTATCAAGCTGGTGCAGCAATTCACTAAGAAGGAATTTGTTCAGACGCTGGTCCATCTCGAGACGCTGCTAGGACTGCCTGTCCCGAAGGGGAAACAGGGGCGTTATGAAAGATCAGCAGTTGCTCGACACAAGCTTTGGGCAGAAAAACAAAGGGCTGAACAGTCAGCTCTGTGGGAGAAAGCGTTTCCTCTCGGCGAGATCGATCGGCAGACGCCTGTTTGGCGGTATCTATGCGCCCGCGGATTGGGCGATTTAGTGCCGAGCCGAGAATTACGCTTTGTTAAAAAACTGGCGTGCTGGGAAGTCCCTGATGGGCAGAATATTGATGGTGCGGCGAAAGCGCGATTGGTAGGTGAGTTCCCTGCAATGTTGGCCCGATTGACTAATGCAGAAGGGAAATTCATAACGCTTCACCGGACGTATCTGACTGCTGACGGCAGTAAAGCACCGGTGCATTCGGCCAAAAAACTTGCTGCAGGTGCCGTCGAAAATGGAGTGATTCGGCTTTATCCGGCTGGCGGCGTTGTCTGCCTTGCAGAGGGTATTGAAACCGCGCTTTCCGTGCATGCGCTTACGGGGCTTCCAGCTTGGAGTGTGGTGTCGCTTCCCGGCATGAAACGCTTCGGGCCGGAAACCATCCCGGATGGCGTGCGTACGATTCGGATATGCGGAGACAACGACCGATCCTACGCTGGTGCGGCTGGTGCGTATGAGCTTGCTTCTCGTCTGCGCCGCAGCCGCCCGGAGCTAGAGGTGTCGGTACATATTCCGCAAGCGGCTGGAACGGATTGGAATGATGTTTTGCTAGCTCACGGGATGCTTAAGCTATAACTGCGAGTTTATTGCTTGGTTTTTTTCCGCGAAATGACGGTTGCTGATACACCAGCCGTGATGATGACGGCTATGCCTAAGGCTGTTTCTGGTGAAATTGGCTCGGAGAAGAAAAGGAGACCAAGTACAGCCGCAAAGACGATCGCAGAAAATTGCAGCGCACTCGTAAGAAGCACGTTGCCGGCACCCCAGGCACGGGTAAGTGAAAGCTGCGCGAGCGTGGCGGTAATGCCGATGCCGAGCAGTCCGGGGAGGTCGTTGAGGCGTACGGGATGAAGCATTCCTTCCGTAGCGATATGACCGATTAATCCTGTGACTGTGCCAAAAAGCGTGAAATAGAAAACGATACGCCATTCAGGTTCCCCCACACGGGAGAGCTCTTTGACTTGAGAGTAGGCGAGCGCTGAGAAAAAACCAGCTGAGAGACCAATCAGCGCTGCAAATTCCTGACCGGAATGCAACTCAGGTTTAAGCGCCAGAATGACACCTATGAAACCCGCCACAATGGCAGCTAGCAGGCCAAAGTTAAGCGACCGTCCCATGCGAATGGCGGCCACGGAAGCAAAGAGCGCCATGTAGAGCGGACTGGTGTAGTTGAGTGTCATTGATGTGCCGAGCGGCAAAACGGCGAGTGTATAGAACCAGATTGTCAGCCCGAGCGTACCAAAGCAGCTCCGCTTGATATGCGAGAACCAGAGGTGCGTGCGCAGGTCTTTCTTCTGCCAGAGTACCCAAAGTCCTAACGACACCATGCCGAAGAGCGAGCGGTAGAAAACAAGCTCAAAAGTGGAAAAGTAGTCGGAACACCATTTTGTGCACGCAGCCATCAGGGAAAAGAGAAAGGCTGCAGCGAGCATCCAGAGACTTTGCATGGCGATTGAGAGATGTTTGCAAATAGAAAAGCCCCGCGGTTGAAGCGGGGCTTCATGGAGGCGGGAGTGTTCTGAGAGAGTACCCCGCCCCCGGCGAAGATGGTGCTTACGCAGCCGGTTCTTCTTTCTTCACTTCGCGGCGCAGTTTGATGTGCAGTTCACGAAGCTGCTTTTCATCAACGGGCGACGGGGCCTGTGTGAGCAGGCACTGGGCACGCTGCGTCTTCGGGAAGGCGATCACATCGCGGATCGACGGCGCATCAACCATCATGGCAACAATGCGGTCAAGGCCGAAAGCAAGACCGCCGTGAGGAGGCGCACCGAACTTGAGAGCGTCGAGCAGGAAGCCAAACTTCTGACGAGCTTCTTCCGGACCGATCTTCAGTGCGGCAAAAACCTTTTCCTGAACATCTTCGCGGTGGATACGGATGGAGCCGCCACCGATTTCCCAGCCGTTCAGCACGCAGTCATAAGCCTTGGCATAGCAGTGTTCGGGATCCGTGAGGAGCTTGTCTTCGTCGCCGTCGAGCGGGCAGGTGAACGGATGGTGGCAGGCCACCCAGCGCTGATCTTCTTCCGAGTATTCGAACATCGGGAAGTTGATGACCCAGAGGGGTTTCCACCCCGGGGTGAACAAGCCGGTTTTGACACCAAAGTCGGAATGGCCAATCTTCAGACGCAGGGCGCCCAGACTGTCCCAGACAACCTTAGCTTTGTCGGCCCCAAAGAAGACGATGTCGCCGTCCTTAGCGCCGACGCGCGTGAGGATCCCGTTGAGCTCTTCGTCAGAGAGGTTCTTGACGATCGGGGACTGCAGCCCTTCGCGGCCGCGGGCAAGCTCATTGACCTTGATGTAGGCGAGTCCCTTGGCACCGTAAATTTTGACGAACTCGGTGTAGCTGTCGATTTCCGAGCGCGGCAACTGGGCTGCACCCGGCACGCACATCGCCACAACCTTGCCGTTATGGAGCGACTTAACGCCAGAGAACACCTTGAAAGCGGAGTTTTCAACAATGTCGGTGACTTCATGCAGACGCAGGCTGATGCGCAGATCGGGCTTGTCCGAACCATACTTGGCCATTGCGTCGTCCCACAGCATCACCGGGAACGGATTGACGAAGTCGACGTCAAGGACCTCTTTGAAGACCGTACGGATGAGTTCTTCCATCAGGCCGCGGATTTCGTCCATGTTGAGGAAGGACGTTTCAATATCCACCTGAGTGAATTCCGGCTGACGGTCGGCACGAAGATCTTCGTCGCGGAAACACTTGACGATCTGGTAATAACGGTCGAACCCAGCAACCATCAGCAACTGCTTGAAGAGCTGCGGTGACTGCGGCAAGGCAAAGAAGCACCCTTCCTGAACACGGGACGGCACGAGATAGTCGCGGGCACCTTCAGGCGTGGAGCGCGTCAAGGCCGGCGTTTCAACGTCAATGAAGCCATTGGCATCCAGAAACTTGCGGAAAGCCATCGCAGTGCGGTAGCGGGTGCGCAGGTTCTTCTGCATGACCGGGCGACGAAGGTCAAGCACGCGATAGGTAAGGCGCGTCGTTTCTGAGAGATTCTCGTCGTCGAGATGGAACGGAGGCGTAGCAGACGGATTGAGAATTTCAAGTTCGTGGCAGAGCACTTCGACACCGCCCGAAATCAGGGAGGGGTTCTTAGTGCCTTCTGGGCGAGCACGGACAACACCCACTACCTTGAGACAGTACTCATTGCGGCAGTGGTCGGCCGTAGAAAAGACCTCGGGGCGGTCCGGATCGCAAACGACCTGAACAAGACCTTCGCGATCGCGGAGGTCAATGAAGATCACGCCGCCGTGGTCGCGGCGACGGTGGGCCCAACCGTAGAGGGTCACAGTCTGGCCGATGAAGGACTCGTCGACCAAGCCAGAGTACACGGTTCGCATAAAAGCTCCCTGATGCGTCAAGGCTGCAAAAGCTGCCGACGCAGTAAAACAACAAAAAGTCGGCGCTCGGCATCCCTTTTGGGGATGTCGGCAACCCAAAAATCGTTCTGCCTGCACGCAAATTCATGGTGTCACTGAAGACAAAGTCAGAACATCCCAGAGCGGTGCACGCTTTTAGGTCACAAGTTTAGCGCCATCGGGCGCTACAAACGGGGCCGATGGCGTGCAGAACTGTTTTGGAGGGCGATGAACGCTGCGTGACGCGAATTTGGATCAAGGTGTTATGAGGATTTCACTCAAAATGGCGTTGACACCTTTTTGGCTGCATTGTTAGATCGCCGGACGGTCGGAGCCCTTCTGCACCTGAAAGACGGCAGACTGAGCCTCGAGCGATTTGGGTGACATGACACCCAACGACACGTGGAACTTAAAGGCATCTTCGATTGATACACGCGAACGCTTAAGTTGTGAACGCGGTGCCATGAGCACGTAGCCCGAGGTCGGGTTTGGTGCGGTGGGTACAAATACGGTAACCACATCGTCATAACCAGTTTCGGCTGCTGCAGCGCGTCCGGGTGTTGAGACGATGAAGCCGTATGTCCAACAGTCCTTTTTGGGGAACTCAATGAGGACGACTTCCTTGAAGCTCTCTGTACGGTTAGAGAGCACGGTTTCCATGATCTGCTTAACGCCCGAATAGATGGGACGAACTAAAGGGATTTTTTCTAGAAGTTTTTCCCAACGGGCTACAACCCAGCGCCCGATCACATTAGCGGCAAAAATGCCGGTGACCAGAATCAGTGCGATAGCAAGCACAAGACCAATTCCCGGAATGTGAAAGCCAATCAGCGCATCGGGCCGAAACTCCGGCGGCAGGAGCTGCACGAGTGAATCTGACCAACGGATGATCGATTCGAGTGCCCAGAACGTGATGGCAAGCGGCACCCACACCAAAAGGCCGGCAGAAAAGAATTTCTTGAACATAGCGTCGTCAATATCAATGAATTGCGAGAAAGGAAAAACCGCGCAGCCCGATGAGGGCGGCGCGGTCTTTGTGGCATTCAATAGGTCGGCATACGGATGAACTATTTGTCGCCGTGAACATGAGCGGCAGGGACGGCCTTCGGGCCGCCGTTAAAATCTGTGGCCGCCCAACCAGTACCCTTCAATTCGAATCCAGGCGCTGAAAGCTCTTTCTTCATCGTATCCTGGCCGCACTTAGGGCATTTCGTGATCGGCTTGTCGCTCATCTTCTGCAGATAGTCTTTTTCAAATCCGCAGTTAGTGCATTTGTAGGCGTAGATCGGCATTTTTTTGGGGCTCTTCTTTTGAGGTGAGAGCAAATTTAGTTTCGTGACGGCGCATTATAGAAAGGAGAGGCCGTCAAGGCATGCCGTAGGATGTACAGAAATGGCAACTGTACTTGACCGGATAGAAAGAGGCCGTCTTCACGAAGACGGCCTCTGGTGGAATTCAGGTTCAAGTGCTCTTAGAGCGTCTAGACCATCATTCCTCTTCTTTGCGCTGATAGTGGCTTGCAAGTTCGGCCTGTTTGGCTGCCGGAACCGGCTGATAGCTTGCTAGTTCCATACTCCATGCGCCGGTGCCCTGCGTGAGTGCATGCAAACGCGTAGCGTAGTTTTCAAGCTCTGCTAATGGAACGAGCGCCATGACCTGAATTTCTCCTCCAGGGAGACCTTCGGTGTTGGTTACCTGTCCACGGCGGCTAGCGAGGTCTCCAGCAATGTCACCCATATAAGACTCAGGTGCACTGACCTCCACAGCAACGATGGGTTCCAGAACCTGAGGTGAGGCTTTGCTCAGTGCGTCAAGGAAGGCCTTACGGCCAGCGGCCACGAAGGCAACTTCTTTAGAGTCGACCGGGTGGCTCTTGCCGTCATAAACCACGACACGGACGTCTTCGATGGGGTAGCCTGCCACAAAACCTTGCGAAAGTACCTCACGCACGCCTTTTTCAACGGCAGGGATGAGGTTGTAGGGAATGACGCCGCCCTTGACCTGATCAACAAACTCAAACCCCTTGCCGCGAGGCAACGGTTCAACGCGCAGATACACTTCACCGAACTGACCTGCACCGCCCGTTTGTTTTTTATGACGGGCGTGACCTTCGGCAGGTGCACTGATCGTTTCCCGGTACGGAATCGACGGAACCGAGGTTTCGACTTCGAGCTTAAAGTTCGTGCGCATACGGTTCAGGATGGAGCGAACATGCATGTCAGTTAATCCGCGGATTACCGTTTCATTGAGCACGGGGTCATGTTCCACGCTCATCGTTGGATCTTCGGACTGCATCTTGGTGAGCACTTCGTTCATGCGGCTTTCATCGCCGCGGCGCGCTGGACGAATCGCTAGGCCGTACATGGGGCGTGGGAAGTTGATGGGACGCATGCGTACGCCGCTGTCGAGCGGATCACCATGGATGACGGAGCCGTAATTGACTTCATCGACTTTGGCAATGGCACCAATGTCGCCGGGGCTGAGGAAATCAGTTTCCTGTGTGTGCTTGCCCTGGAGAATGAGTGGCCGCGGCGCTTTGATAGCACGCTTATTGTCGTCGACGTAAATTACATCGTCCTTCTTGAGTGTGCCTTGATGCACACGGAAGATGCCGATTTTGCCAATGAAGGGGTCGTTGACGATTTTGAAGACCTGAGCAATGAGCGGCAAATTCTTATCTGGGTAGGTTTTGAATGGCGTGCCATCGCGTTTGATGAACAGCGCATCATTTGCCTCTGCAGGACTCGGCAGATGGCGAATGATTACTTTCATGAAATCACGAATACCGATCAGTTTCTTCGCGGAGCAGAAGCAGACAGGAATGACGTGTCCTTCACGCAATGCCTTGGTGACGAGCGGGTGGAGGGCGCGCGGGTCAATGCTGCCTTCCTCCAGATAACGCTCGAGCATTTCATCGTCTTCCTCAACGACGCGTTCAATGAAAGCACGGTGCACATCATCAACCGTCATGATGTCGCTGTCGCCGTCTTCGCGGTCAAAACAGTCAATAACATGCGTACGGTTGCGTGTCGGGAGATTAATAGGCAGCACCCCCGGTCCCCAGGTTTCCTGAAGTTCACGCAAACATTTTTCAAGATCAGCCTCTGGATCGTCCATGTGATTGATGACGATCATGCGGCACAGTCCGCGCTCTTTGGCCATAGCCATGAGGCGGCGCGTTAGGAGCTCCGGTCCTTTCGTAGGATCGATGACAGCGCAGACGGATTTGACGGCGTCAAGCGCAGACATGTCCTGACCAAGGTAGTCCGGATACCCCGGGGTGTCGAGAATATGAATGCGAACCGGCGTGAGATCGGTCATCGCCGTGTCAATGTGCGCGACGGCAAGACGGATTGAATGTCCGACTTCTTTTTCCAGAAGATCGTTATCACACATTGTTGTGCCGCGTTGAATGCTGCCCATTTCGGGGATCATGCCGGCGCGGTAGAGCATGGCCTCAATGAGAGTGGTCTTCCCGCAGGAACCGTGCCCGACCAGGGCTAGAGTACGAAGATTCTCGGTGGCATAGTTGCTCATGCTGAACCCCTTTTTTCTTATGCTGTTGTTTTGTCGAAAGACAGAAAACATTGTGCGCCGTACGCTCAACAGACCTTTGGAAAGCCCAGACAGTATTGACTTGGATCGCGCAAGGTGAACAAATAATCGCCAGAGGATCAGCACTGAGCGATACTAATAAATTGTGCGGCTACAGTTTTATGCGGGCCTCACAGACGCAGGCAGAGTTGTTCATTTGTTTGTATACAAATGTTTACGCAAACGATTCTGATCTTGTATAACAAAAAACGACATTACCAGCAAAATGCGGAATGTCGTTTTTTGTTTGGATAAGAGCGTTTAATTTTCAAGCGTCAGGATGTATGACGAGTTGGTAGCCAACGCCCCGAATAGATTCAATGGCAATCTTTTTTCCAATAACGGCAGAAACTTTATGGCGAATGGCGGATACATGAACATCGATTGCACGATCATAAGGCCCCATTGGACGACCAAGTACTTTGGGGTAGATCTCTTCCTTAGGAACAGGTGTGCCAGCATGTCGAGCAAGTAGTTCAAAGAGCGAAAATTCCGTTCCTGTCAGGGCAATTGGACCGGCAGCGGAGTTCACAGAACGCTGTGCAGGATCGATTGTGACAGGGCCAACAATAACCGGGGCGGCAGCCGCCCAGGCGGTGGCGGAACGGCGCAGGATGGCGTTGATGCGCGCGACTAGCTCTCGTGGCGGACAGGGTTTTTGCACATAATCGTCCGCTCCGAGCTCCAACCCTACAATGCGATCGACCGGGTCGCCGCGGGCGGTAAGCATTAAGACTGGAATATGCGACTTCTCTCGCATCTTTTTGAGTACTTCCACGCCGCTCATGCCAGGCATCATTACGTCGAGAACGACCAGATCGAATGGTTCGCGCGCAAGATGAGCAAGCCCTTCAGGGCCGTTGTGCGCAGGGACAGTATCGAAACCTTCAAGCGTGAAGTAGTCAACGAGCAAAGTGACGAAGTCGACATCGTCATCAATGATGAGAAGGCGGCGGGGGTTCTTAAGCATCGGAAATTAAATGATATAGAACAATATCATCCGTAATCTTAACAAAAGCGCAGTCAAGCACGATGGTATCGGTGAAAGAGTGTCGAAATTCAAAACAGGAGTTTGTAGATTCTTGACGTTTCTTAACACAGAACGACCCCATCTCCTCAGTATTCGCTAGGCTGCCGTCCGCAAAAATGCGGACAACAGCAAAAGATGTTCCGTCAACATCTCATAAGCACGGAGATTTCAATTAAATGAAAACAAAACTGCGGTTTATTCCGCTGACCTGTGCGGTCATTCTTACGAGTACAGGTTGTGCAGTTCAGTCTCCGGATTATTCCCGATTACTCTCCGATGCTGCACCTCAGCAATGGACGGCTTCAACGCTTCCGGCAGGCCATATTGCTGCTTGGCAGGATTTTTGGGCTCGCTGGGAGGATCCGGTGCTCGTGGAGTTAATCACCAAAGCACTTGCAGCGAATCCGGATATAGAGACTGCGGCAGCTAATCTTCGTGCCGCTAATGCGAGCGTAACTTCTGCCAATGCAGCACTCTGGCCTACGGCGAGTCTTGGACTCAACGGCAGCCGCAATCATGCCGACGGTACGGGGCGAAATAGTTTTTCGGCAGAAGTGAGTGGCGGCCTCTCGCTCAATCTGGCCGGAAGCGAATTTTGGCAAGCTGATGCGGCAACTCTCAAGGCCATGGCTTCGGCCTATACGCTTGAGGATGTCCGCGCAGCAACCGCGGCGGCAACAGCTGAGGCTTACGTCAATCTGCGTGCAGCTGAGGCCAGTCTTGCCGTAACAAAGGCGTCATTGGAAACCTATCTAGAAACCGCCGAAACCGCTCAATGGCAGTTTCAGGCTGGCACTGGTTCGGCTTCGGAGGCTGAAGATGCTCTGATGCAGGTGGCGTCTTCCCGCGCACAAATTCCAACGCTTGAAAAAAACATCATTCAGTATAGGAACGCACTGATGCGTCTTACGGGTTGCCCCGTTGATGAGTTGGGACTGGAACCGACGGGCATCATTCCGGTGCCGCCGATGGGGGGCGCGGTGTCGATGCCTGCTGAACTGATTGAACAGCGTCCCGATGTACGAGCCGCTAAAGCAACAGCAGAAGCTGCGGTAAAAAATTTAAAAAGTGCCAAAAGCGATTTTTTCCCTACGCTTTCGCTTTCTGGAAACATCGGTACGACAGCAACGGCAGTGAGTGCTTTAGGGGCATCTGGAACTGGGGTCGCCGGTTTGGCTGCAGCACTGGCAATGCCGATTCTCAATTGGGGAAACCTCATCGCCGGAGAGGAAACGGCGATGGCGAATCTTCAGAGTGCAGTGGCGTCTTACCGTTCAACACTGTTGTCGGCATTGGAGGAAACAGACAATGCCCTAACGGCCATCCGCAGTGCTGAATATCGAAAGGGCGACCTTGAGCGAGCTGTATCTCATGCCCGTACGGCAGAAAAGCTTGCTCGTGATGAATATGGAGCAGGTATTGGCGAATACACGATGCTCCTCTCAACACAGCGATCGCTCCTTTCTGCACGTGAAAGCGAATTGAACAATCGTGCAGACCGAGCTAACAGCTACATCACGCTTTATCGCGCGCTCGGTGGAGATTGGGCTGTCAATCAAAGTGTTAGTAAATCTGCTGCGCCGACCGCTGCGGGCAAATAAGTAAAGGAATTGCGATGACTGACGCAAAGAAAAATGAAAACAGCAAGGCTGCGGTTGCAGAGCTGCTTGGCGAAAGAAAGCGCCCCTGGTATGTGCGCGCAGTGCCGGCGGCTGTCGTTTTGGCTCTCGCGGCTGGCGGTGGATGGTATTGGTGGCTTGGACAGCAACAGGGACCTAAAGCGAACTATGTGACACAGACCGCTAAGACAGGCAATCTGGATGTAACCGTTTCAGCAGACGGTACGCTTAATCCAATTCGCACTGTAACGCTTGGCTCTGAACTGTCCGGCATTGTTCGTAAAGTCAATGTTGACGTCAATGATGAGATCAAAACCGACCAAGTGCTCATTGAACTCGATACCCGCAATCTTGATTCCAAAGTGGCAAGCGCTCGTGCTTCATTAGCAAGCGCTGAAGCTAAGCTCGCGGAGAGCAAAGCAACGCTTAAGGAAGCTCAGGTGAAGGATAAGCGCCTCAAGGAGCTCAATAAACTTTCAGGCGGCAAGATGCCGTCTCGAACTGATCTGGATGCTCAGGAGGCTGCAGTAGCTACGGCTAAGGCCGCTGTAGAGGTTGCTAAAGCTACTATTGCGGATGCACAAGCGGCGCTCGAGACAGCGGAGACGGATCGTTCAAAGGCCAACATTAAGTCGCCTATTGACGGTGTGGTTCTCGCTCGTTCGGTTGAACCGGGTTACGCTGTAGCCGCCAGTTTGCAAGCTGTGGAGCTGCTGTCGCTAGCGACTGATCTGCGTGAACTTGAACTCAAGGTAAATGTGGACGAGGCCGACATTGGAAGCATTCAATCTGGACAGAAAGCCTACTTTACGGTTAGTGCCTATCCGGATAAACGTTTCCCGGCAACGCTGACAAAGGTGGCATACGGAGCGACAACGACGGAAAACGTTGTGACATATACGACTTATCTCAATGTTGATAATGCCGACCTGTTGCTGCGCCCAGGGATGACGGCTTCTGCAACCGTGACGACCGCGGAGCGTCGAAACGTGCTGCTCGTGCCGAATTCAGCGTTGCGTTTTACGCCACGCACTTCTGCCGTACAGGATTTTTCTGGAAGCGCGGCCACCATGTTTATGCCAAGAGGACCGCATAACGGCAGCTCAAAACGTGTTAAGGAAGATATTTCCGCTTCACAGAGTGTCCGTGAACGAACGGTGTACATCTTGCGAAATGGAGATGCTGTTCCGGTCAGCATCAAGACCGGTCTTACTGACGGTACGCGCACAGAAGTGATTTCTGGTGACCTCAAAGATGGCGATCAGGTAGTTGTCGATCAGCAGCGCGCTAAGTCTTGAGGAGACCGTCATGAGTGAAACACCGCTCATTGAATTTCGCGGCATCGGCAAGCGATACGGTACCGGTGAAGCGGCCTTTGTCGCCTTGCATCACATTGATCTGCAGATTCAGCAAGGCGAATTTGTCGCCATTATGGGGCCGTCCGGCTCGGGCAAGTCGACAGCGATGAATATCGTTGGCGCACTTGATCGTCCATCGTGGGGCGAGTACCTCTTTGACGGCGTGCATGTTGAGAACCTGACAAATGATGAACGAGCACTACTGCGCCGTCGGTGGATTGGTTTTGTTTTTCAAGGATTCAATCTCCTGCCGCGCACAACGGCAATGGAAAACGTTGAACTGCCGCTGCTTTACCGAGGATTGAAGCGTGCCGATCGTCAACGTTTAGCGGCTGCAGCGCTCGAACGCGTTGGGCTCCTTTGAGGGCACACCATACGCCGGCAGAACTCTCCGGCGGTCAACAGCAGCGTAGCAATCGCCCGAGCGATTGTCATCAAGCCGAAGCTGCTGCTTGCTGACGAACCGACGGGCAGTCTTGACAGTTCGCGCAGCATCGAGATTATGAAGCTCCTCAGAGATCTCAATGAAGAAGAGGACATCACGATCGCTCTCGTTACGCACGAACCTGATATGGCGGCCTTCGCAAGGCGACACATTCTCTTTAAGGACGGCAAACTGGTGGACGATGACCATGGAGCCAAGCTTGACTTCAAGGGAGAATCAATGTGATTTGGAATGCATTTCTTCTGGCTATTCGTCAGATCTGGCGCAATCCGCTACGCAGTCTCCTGACCGTCTTGGGGGTTGTGATCGGTGTGGCTGCCGTCATTACGATGGTGACGATTGGCAATGGCGCATCTACTGCCATCAAAACGGAAATTGAATCCTTCGGCAACAACCAGCTGATGCTTCGGCCAGGCATGCGCTTGGGGCCCGGGCAGAAAGTAGGGGCACCGAACTTTCGTCTTGATGACGTGACAGCACTGCGCACTCAGCTCGCCGGTATTGAGGCAGTAGCGCCGCAGGTCTCCAAGTCAATGACTGTCGTTGCCAACGGACGGAATTGGCAGACGAGCGTGGTCGGCACCAATACGGATTACTTTACGATTGACAACCGGACGTTTGAAGATGGCCGTAATTTTGAGGAGGCCGAAGAACGAGCGGGCAGCGCGGTTGTGTCATTGGATCGACTGTAGCAAATGAATTGTTTGGCACAACGCAAAATGTTGTTGTTCGATTCGCCGCGTGATCGGATATAAAGACCAAAGATGCAGGACGATCTGCTCGTTATGCCGCTGAAGTCAGTGCAGCGTCGCATTCTCGGTGATAACCGAGTGTCGGCACTCCTTATTCGCATCAATGCGGATAGTGACAGAGAGCGTTTGAAGACTGCAGTTAAGGATTTGATGCGTGAGCGCCGTTCCCTTTCGTCAGGTGATGACGATAACTTCCAAATCATGGATACGGCAGAAATTGCGGCAAAAGTGGCTTCTACTACTCAGATTATGACGACCTTGCTGGCTGCGGTGGCAGGAGTGAGTCTCCTCGTCGGCGGTATCGGCATTATGAACATCATGCTGGTGTCCGTGACGGAGCGCACCCGTGAAATCGGCATTCGCTTGGCAATCGGGGCGCTTGGCAGAGAAGTGCTTATGCAGTTTTTGATTGAAGCTTTGATGCTTGGATGCTTGGGCGGCATCTTGGGAGTTTTGGCAGCGCTTGGCGCGTCCCGACTCTTTTGCACGCTGATGAATGTGCCTTTCGTTTTTGATCCGGGTATTAATCTGCTCGCGTTCACGGTATCGGCACTTACCGGCGTCGTATTTGGGTTCTTCCCAGCTCGCAGGGCAGCAAAACTCGATCCTATAGAAGCCGTGCGTCACGAATAGTGCTGATTATGTAGTCAAAAGAAAAGCTCCGACTTGCAGTACGGAGCTTTTTCATATGACGAACCGGTGATGTGTGGTGTCGCTTCGTTGCCTTCCGTTTTAGAACGGGACGTCTTCATCCAGTGAGTCGATGGGCGCCGATGCGGCGGCAGGTGAAGCCTGCGGCTGCGGGGCAGCAGCCGGAGAACGAGGCGCTGCGGGGCGAGGTGCGGATTCAAAGCCGTCGCCGGCAGGGACGTAGCCACCGCTCGGGCCGCCTTGACCACTGCCGTCACGGCCACCAAGAAGCTGCATATTTTCGCAGACCACTTCGGTGGTCCAACGGTCGTTGCCGTTCTGATCAGTCCACTTGCGGGTGCGCAGGCGGCCTTCAACGTAGACAGAGCGCCCCTTTTTGAGATAGTCGCGGGCGATTTCTGCTGTACGACCGAAAAGCACAACGCGGTGCCATTCCGTTTCCTCGGTGAACTGACCGTCACGGTTCTTGTAGCGACGGGAGGTGGCGAGACTGAGGGTACAAATTGCTGTACCGCCATCGGGTGTGTAGCGGACGTCCGGATCTGCGCCCAAATTGCCGAGAAGAATGACCTTGTTGACGGAAGCCATGATTCTTATCCAAAACTAAAGCTAAAAAAACAAAAATTATTTAATGACTTCGCCGGGCTCTCGGTTCGGACGGGCAGGTTCCTGCAGCCCAAACGATGAGGCGAACCAAATAAGCATAGCAAATGCACAGACGAAGAAGACCGCTTCGGGCCCGAAGTGCTGTGAAATTGCACCGCCGAGCGCGCCGCCGACAAAAAGCCCAATATTCTGTGTTGTATTGTATACGCCCAATGCAAGCCCTCGGTCAGCTGCCGGAGCAATTCGAGAGACTAGATTTGGCAGTGTGGCCTCTAGTACATTGAAGCCGATGAAAAAGATGCCGAGAAGGAAAGCAATTTCCCAGATGGAATGAATGAGATATGCAAAGAGCACAAAAGCTACAGTGAGAAATCCAATCATGAAGCGCATGACTCGGACAACAGCTTGCTTCTTTTCACCAAAAATTAATGGCGGAGCCATAAGAGCGAAACCAGCGATGACCGCAGGCAGATATACCCACCAATGATGCTCACTTGGCAGCCGCATGTAGACGAGCCGTGTTGGAATAACCACGAAGATGGCGGTGAGTACTGCATGAAGCACGAAGATGCCGATATTGAGGCGGACGAGCTGAGGATCACAAACGACCTTCCTCCATGATCGATGTTCATTTTTTTCATCGATGGCTGACTGGGGTGCCGGAGGAACAACGAATTTGACAACCAGGACAGCAATCAGGGCAGAAATGCCAGTGAGTGTGAAAAGCCCTGAAACCCCCCATAGCTTTGTGAGCGGTGGCGAAATAAGGAGAGAAAGAGCAAAGGTAAGGCCTATAGAGGCGCCGACCATGGCCATTGCCTTAGTGAGGACCTGTACGCGTACGCTGTCTGCGATGAACGCGGTAACGGCGGCGGAGATAGCCCCTGCACCCTGCAGCATGCGCCCTAGCATAACGATCCAGATGTTGGCGCCCGACGCAGCGAGGAAACTGCCGAGTGCAAAGATGATGAGTCCGAAAATGATGACGGGTTTGCGGCCAAGTCGATCTGAAGCAACGCCAAAAGGAATCTGGAGCAGACCTTGAGTGAGGCCGTATATGCCTAAGGTAATGCCGACAAGCGTTTCGCTGTCACCGCCAGGCAGCTCTCGTGCATAGACGGCAAAGACCGGCAGAATAATGAAGAGCCCGAACATGCGCAGCGCAAAAATACTCGCGAGCGAAAAACTTGAGGTTCTTTCCTGCGGCGTCATATGGGCGGCGGAGCTAGCCATGAGAAAACTCTTTGGATGGGCAATGGTTTGGGCATCGGCTGCTGAAGCCGACATTCTTGTGACGTGCGGCGGTTATAGTCCTTAGGAGTTTCCGCTTTCTTAAATTTTCCTGCCATGACAACTTCCGGCACTATCGAGGTGCGAGGTGCGCGCACTCACAATCTGAAGAATATTTCTCTCGGACTGCCTCGCGGCGCATTTATCGTCGTCACGGGACCATCCGGGTCAGGCAAGAGTTCGCTTGCCTTCGATACGCTTTACGCAGAAGGCGAACGACGCTATGTCGAGAGTCTATCGCCACGGGCTAGACAATTTCTGGAACAACTCCCGCGTGCTGATGTCGATGTGATTGACGGTTTGCCGCCGGCTGTAGCTATTGGCCAGACGACAGGCGGTTTGCATCCCAAGAGCACAGTGGGAACTTTGACGGAAATCGATGACCATTTGCGGCTCTTATATGCTCGTGCGGGTACTGCATATTGTCCAAGGCACGGATTGCCGCTAAAAGCTGAGTCTGTGGCGTCAATGACGGATAAGGTGCTGTGTGATGCGGGGGATCGGCGGATCGCTGTTGCGGCGCCAATCGATCTGGGCATGGAAGTTTCGGCAAAGGCCTTTCAAGCGCTTGCCGCAAAGCTTCAGACGGAAGGGTTCCAACGGGTACGTATTGACGGCCAAATAATGCATCTCGACGATGTCAGCGGCGGTGAACCGCTTGGAGATGGGGCGCATGTTCTGGAGTTGATCGTTGACCGCCTGCGTGTCCGCGGAGATGTTCGCGAGCGTATTGCACAGAGTCTCGAAACTGCGCTAGGGCGAGGCGGTGGGCGTGCTGTCGTTTTTGATTTGGATGGAGAAGGTGAAAACGGCGGCGTTTGGGAAAGACGATTTTCATCAAAAAATGCTTGTCCGCTCTGCGATTTCGCGGCTGGCGAATTGGAGCCGGGCGACTTTTCCCGGTTTAGTCGGCGCGGAGCCTGCCCGCATTGCGGCGGTACAGGACTAGTGGATGTGCTTTTAGCAGAGCGGCTGATTGTTGATCCCTCCAAATCGCTCGCCGGCGGGGCTTTTGCTGGGAATCCGTCCTCAACTTGGCGTCAGATGCTGATGCAAACGGCAGCCGCTGCTGGTTTGGATGTTGATGCGCCGTGGCAGCAGCTTCCTGAAGCGGCACGCCGCGCTCTGCTGGATGCCGTTCAGGGGGCAATAGAGGCATATTTGCGCGACGCTACGCCTTCTGAGAAAAAAGTTCTTTCAGCATTTATGACGCAAGTGTCTTGTCCAGATTGTGATGGTTCTGGACTGGGCATTGTGGGCAGAACCGTGCGGCTTGACGGACAGCGTTTTCCAGAGCTCCAGGCGCTGTCTATTAAGGATGTGGCACTGAAGCTTGCCAATCTGCAATTGGAGGGCGTCCGTGGTGAGATCGTTGCTCGCGCTGCGGCAGGTGCAAGGTCAAAACTCGCTTGCCTTGAAAATCTGGGGCTTGATTACCTCACACTTTCACGTCCCGGACGAACATTGTCGGGCGGGGAATTGGAGCGTATTCGACTCGCGGCTCAGCTTGGTTCGGGTCTGTCTGGCGTGCTCTATGTGCTCGATGAACCGACAACAGGTCTTCATCCAAAGGATGCTGAAGCCTTGGTGCAGGTCCTTAAACGTTTGCAGGCGCTCGGCAACACGGTACTGGTTGTGGAGCACGATCGCACGGTGATGGAGGCTGCGGATTGGCTCGTTGACATGGGACCGGGAGCGGGAACCGCCGGCGGAGAGGTGACAGCTCAGGGAACATTGGCGGCATTAAAGGCTAATCCTCATTCACTTACAGGTGCATGGCTTTCTGGCCAAGTCCAGAATGCTCTGCCCAGGCGCCATTTCAATGCTACAAAGGCCGACAAACTTGAACTGAAGGGCGCTGTCGGCCGCAACCTCAAGAATGTGAATCTCACGATTCCAGTGGGAGGACTCACTGTCATTACGGGAGTTTCGGGCTCAGGTAAATCAACATTGATCGTGGATACGCTGCTCCCTGCTCTGAAGGCAGTGGTTTCCAAAGACGCCAAGGCGGCGGGTGCAGGGCTGCCCTTCAGTGAACTTTATGGGGCTGAGTATTTTGATCAGGTGGTAAGTGTTGATCAAGCTCCGATTGGACGGTCGACGCGCTCCAATGCGGCAAGTTATACGGGGGCATTCACGCCTATCCGTGAACTTTTGCCGAAACGCTTACCGCACGGGAGCGCGGGTATTCGGCCTCCCGCTTTTTCCTGAATCATGGCGGTCGATGTGAAGCCTGTGCCGGTGAAGGCGTGGTGCGCGTGCCGATGCAGTTCCTTCCGGACCTGTATGTTCGCTGTGATGTATGCGGCGGAGCGCGCTACAACCGAGAAACATTAGAGTGTCGCTGGCAGGGAAAGTCCATTGCTGATGTGCTCGAAATGACCGTAGACGACGCTCGGGATTTTTTCGCTTCGCACCCGCAGATAATGCGGCGTATGGATGCACTCGCTGACGTGGGTCTGGGTTATATCCGCTTAGGACAGAGTACTGCCGACTTTTCCGGCGGTGAGGCGCAGCGACTGAAACTGGCAGCAGAACTGTCTCGATTGAGTTCAAGCCGCACCTTTTATCTGTTGGATGAGCCGACAACCGGACTTCATTTTGCTGATGTAGCCAAGCTTTTAGCGGTACTTCGACGCCTTACTGATATCGGTGCCACAGTTGTTGTGATTGAACACGATATGCAGGTTGCGGCCTGTGCCGATTGGGTAGTTGACGTGGGGCCCGGGGCCGGTGAGGCTGGCGGTGACATTACGGCACAGGGAACGCCGTCTCAGGTCGCCCGCATGAGAAAAAGTCTGACTGCATCTTGGCTAAAGGATGCATTGAAAACGCTTAGATCATGAGCGATTGAATCTATGCAGAAGTTATCAATTCAATCCATTTGGAGATGAATGCTTTGTAAGTGAATAACTTCGAAAATTAGATGCAACTAGTTGAATTATAAATAAATAAGTTGTGGATAATTTCGTGGATAACATTTTGGAGGCAGTTCATGCAATTGGGATAAATATCGATTGCAGAACTGCCTGAATGCTTCGTCAGTAAAACTTGCTCAATCGCTGCTAGCGGGTTTCGCATTCAGTTTTAAGCAGAGACTCAAAGTGCCAAGAATCGCGGCACATATCCTCAATGTCGAACTTGGCCTTCCAACCGAAAAGCTTCAATGCCAATGTCGGATCGCACCAGTTGGCAGCGATATCACCGGCACGGCGAGGCGCAAAATGCAGAGGAATTCGGCGACCGCTTGCGTCTTCAAAGGCTTTAACGACCTCTAGGACGCTGTAACCGCGGCCGCAGCCGAGATTAACTGCAATCCAGCCGGTGTGTGAAACTGCATATGGAAGCGCATCGGTGTGGCCCTGAGCGAGATCCACTACGTGGATGAAGTCGCGTACGCCCGTGCCGTCAGGCGTGTCGTAGTCATTGCCGAAAACATTCAGACAAGGCAGCCTGCCGCTCGCAACGCGGGCGATATAGGGGAGCAGGTTGTTCGGAATGCCGTTTGGATCTTCACCGATGAGTCCTGATGGGTGAGCCCCGATGGGATTGAAATAGCGCAGGCATACAACGCTCCATTCTGAGTCTGAACGGCAAAGATCGGCAAGGATTTCTTCAATGTGAATTTTCGTTCGACCATATGGATTGGTCGCTTCACCGGTTGGCTCCGCTTCAGTGAGGGGAAGATGCTGCGGAGTTCCGTAAACAGTGGAAGAGGAACTGAAGATGAGGCGCTTCACGCCGACAGAGCGCATGGCTTCGAGCAGTTTGATTGTGCCAGAGACATTGTTGTCAAAATACTCAAGCGGTTTCCCGACGGATTCGCCTACCGCTTTAAGGCCGGCAAAGTGAATGACAGCTTCAATATGCTCGTTACGAAGTACTTGTTTGAGCAGCGCCCCATCACGAATGTCGCCTTCAATGAACGTCGGCGTGTGACCTGTAATGCGGCCGATGCGATCGACGACACTTCGATCAGCGTTTGAAAGATTGTCATAAAGAATGGGTTCATGACCGGCTTCCAGAAGAGACACGGCCGTATGGGAACCGATGAAGCCCATGCCTCCTGTGAGCAGTACGCGCATAATCGTCCTTATAGTATGTGGGCGTAAAGGCATTCCGCCAACTGCGGCAGCCTATGAAGACTCACTATTTTCCATCGTGTTATCCCGGGCGGCAACTTCAGCGTTGCCTTCTGCTGTCTCTGATTTTGGATTGCTCATGATTCTGCGCCTTCCAACGCTTCACCATGCCGTCCTGACGACTGCAGTTGTCTTTTTAACTATTTCAACTTCGAGCTGGGCTAAAACCCCCAGTGAGGTTCGCGCCGCCTGCCGTGCTGAAGGGCGTCCTTGTGTTGGATTAGTGCTTTCCGGCGGTGGTGCCCGCGGCTTTGCGCATGTTGGGGTTATCAAGGTACTCGAAGAGTTAGGCGTCAAAATTGACGTTATTGCCGGCACATCAATGGGCTCGATGGTTGGCGGAGCTTATGCCGCCGGATTTACTGCCAAAGCTCTCGAAGACACAGTATTGGAGGTGGACTGGAGCAAGATGCTTGCGCCTCGTCCGCAGCGCGACATCTTGTCTTGGCGGCGCAAGCTTGATGATTACAAGAGTCTGCCTTCTGCAGGGATTGAAATCAGCAACGATGGTACGCCGCGCTTTCCCGATGCTTTTGTGCCAGCAGAAGAATTGGATCTTTTTTTGGCACGAAAAACAGCGTCTTCAGCGATGGTTGAAGATCTTTCCATGCTGCCGATCCCCTTTGCGGCGCCAGCAACCAATCTTGTTACTGGCAAGCGTGTCGTCATGCAAAAGGACTGCACACTGAGTCAAGCGATGCGTGCGTCAATGTCGGTGCCGGGAGCCTTTTCACCAGCCAAACGGGGCGATGATCTTTTGGTCGACGGCGGATTGGTTGACAATCTGCCGGTTGAGCTTGCCCGAGAAATGGGGGCTGACATCGTCATCGCAGTTAATGTCGGGACCCCGCTCAGCGGGCGAGAGCAACTCAACGATGTGGTCGGTGTAATGTCGCAGATGGTAAATCTGCTGACCGAACAAAACGTTACGGCCTCTCTGGCCAGTCTTTCCGATCGCGATATTCTTATTCGTCCGGAACTGAAGGACTATACGTCCGCAGATCTTGACAAGAGCCGTGAAATCATTGCTGTGGGAGAGGCTGCCGGTCGAGCTGCAGCCGATCGCCTAAAGGTCCTTGCTGTTGGCCGTCAGGAATGGACAGCATGGAACCACGCTCGCACACAGAGTTTCGTCAACTTCGACAGAAGTCCGAAAGTGATTACGGAAATCCGAGTCGCACAGCAAGGGGATGCGGCTGTGCCGCCCGAAAGAATTGTTGAGCGTGCGGCTGTACCTTCGGGGCGTGCTGCTGATCGCGAGCGCTTGGATGATGCAGCACGTACGGTGTGGGCCGATGGTTACTTTGACAGTGTTGTTTATCGGTTAGATCCGGGACCTGACGGATCGGCAGCACTCGTCATTGAGCCCAAGGAGAAGCGAGCCGGCTATTCGAGTGCTCGTCTGGGCGGGTCTTTGGAAACGGACTTCGACAGTGTGAGTACCTACAACCTGCTTTTTGCGCACAGTTGGCATCTGCTGAATGCATGGGGAGGAGAATGGCGCAATGAAATTCAGGTTGGCGATAAACAAAGATTTCTTTCAGAGTTCTATCAGCCGCTGGGTACAACCTTGCCGCTCTTTATTCAACCGAGTATCTCGTATGAACGTATGCGCTTTGATAGATATTCCGGTCACGAAGCCGTGGCGCAGTGGAGGAGCACGTTTGTAGATGCCAAAGTGCTTTTAGGCTGGGAACTCGCGCGATGGGGTTATGCCGGCCTATCTACAGGGTGGCTTTCTTCACATACAGATATTGAGATTGGCCGCGATCAGCCGCCTTGGCGGCGAAAGTCAGCTCCCTATATCGGTGCTGAGCTGATGCTTGATACGCTCGACAGCGTGAGTTTCCCGACGGAGGGCATGCGGCTACAGGTGAATGGGAAACGCTCTAATCAAGCCGTCGGACTGACGGAGTCCAATTACATGTTCGGTATTAATGCGCTGGTGCCGTTTTCTGTGGGGCGTTGGACTTCTGTGTTCGAGGGAGAGATCGGGCGTTCTTCAGTCGCTGGAATGTACCAATTGGGCGGAGCAGGACGTATGCCAGGCGTGCCTTATGGCCGGTGGTCAGGCTCGCGGCTGGAGTATGTAAAGGCTTCGCTGATGCGCAATGTTTCCGATTGGATGCCCATTCGCGTGCCGGTGTGGATTGGCGGAGCACTTGAGGCAGGGCGTGCTTGGAATGATGTGCATGGACTGTCGAGCAATGATGAGAATGATCGCGCGTGGGCCAAGTCCGTTTCAGCATCGATCGGTGTTGACAGTTTGATTGGTCCCATCTTTTTAGTGGTTGGCCGCACGAAGGGAGAGGGCACCTCTATTTATTTCCGTTGGGGATATAGACAATAGAGAGCAAACGGGCGTCGTTCCAGCCGAACGGCGCCCGTATCTACGATGAATAGCGGCTAGTCTTCTAGACTCCATTTGCCGTGACGCGGCACTTTATCGACGGCAAGTTTTAAGGCTTTGAGCGAGACGTTAATCTCGCCAGCAAAGAGAAGCGCAGAAAGAACGATTAGAAGAACTGCCGCAACGAGGATGCAGCTTTCGAGGATGTGGATGTCAAGATCGAGAAAGCGAGCACTCACGCTGACCGCAACCAGAATGGCTGAAAAGAAAGCCGAAAGCGCAACGGAGAGCATGCCGCGACGCAGCAGCGATGCACGCATGTAGAGAAGATCGATTTCAGTGTCTATTACTGAGCGGATGATGGAATTATCGATGTTGCCTTCGCGTTTAGCCATCAACTGACGAATACGGTTCGTCGCATGGTTGTAGCGATTGGTCATGCAGATCATCAAGAGTCCTACGCCGGAAATTAAGGTAATCGGCGCAAGTGCTAATGAGAGCGAGTCATTAAATTCGGTGATGGTAAGCACGTGACGTCTCCTTAAAGGCCTGGCTCTTTCGTTTTGCCGGGCAAATGATCGATGGCTGTTTCCAGAGCATGAAGCGAAAGGCGAACTTCCAGACTGAAATAAATCGACGAGGCGACAATCAGTGCCAGCGCGAATGCCAACCAGATTGAGGAGAGTGTGACGAAATTGAGGTTCGAAAGGTGTGCGGCAACGTTTGTTGCCACAATGAGGCCCGAGCAGACATCCGAGAGCACGAGGCTCAGCATTGCTCGGCGCAGATAGCGCGAACGACGGAAGATCAAGTGGATTTCGAAATCGAGATCCGGTTCTTTTTCGTAGTCACCGTCTTCACGACGTTTGAGGAGTTGACGCACACGATCGGTCGTGTGGTTGTAGCGGGCAGTCATGCACAGCAGCATGAGGCCGACGCCGGAGATAAGCGTCACCGGTGTAATCGAATTGGTGAGCAAAGCGGCAAAGGAGTCCATGTCAAGAGACCTTAGGTCGGAGGTTTAGGCAATTTACGACTTGTTTATTGGTTTTGTTTTTCAGCGGGGGCAGAGGCCGCATCACGAAGGAAGGCGGCTACCTTTGGCGCAACGATACGTTTGAAATCGTCGGTCGAAATAATGATAGAAACATCGCGTGAGCCAGCATTGAAGGCCAGTTCGCTATAACGCGTGAAGAGTGTCGGATCGCAGATGAGTTCAAGATCGGGATGAAAACTCACTGGCGGTACGGCGCCAAAGATGCATCCCGTTAAGTCCATTACTTCATCTGGACTGGCGAGCGAAGCACGACGTCCGCCGACTGCTGCGGCAAGCTTGCTGAGATCGGCTTGCATGTCGGCCGGAAGAACGCCGAGGACATGCTTTTTTACGCCGTTGCCCTTCACGGTGCAGCAAAGCGCTTTAGCGCCCTGACCAAGTTCAGTGCCGCGGATTTCGGCTACCGATTGGCTCGATTGGCCGGCGGCAGGGTGGTGAATGACGCGGAAGTGCGCGCCGCCTTCGGTGAAAAGCGTCGTCAGACGCTCAAGAACGTTGTCGATCATCGCTAAAAATGCAAGAAGGCTCGCCGACGAAGGCATCCGTGGAACGGACGCACAGGTAGGAGAGCCTCAAGAACCAAAAAAGGGGAGGCGCAAGAGTACGCCTATTCAGCCGCAGATGCGAGTGAACTGGCGGAAAAGTTTGTAGACCTCTGCAGGCGTGGGCCACCTAATGTGGCCATAATGAGGTCCTTCGCAATTTTTCGACAATTGAAGATACAACCGACCGGAACTTCCCTGACGCAGATCAAGCTATGGCAAAACCTTTGGAAACATTCCTCACAGAACCCGGCACCGTACTGGCATTTGATTTTGGGCTTGCCCGCACCGGTGTGGCAGTGGGCAATACCGTTACGCGAACAGCAGAACCGCTCGTTATTCTGGATGCGTCTACCAATGAGTCGCGTTGGCAGAGTATTGAAGCATTGATGTCTGAGTGGAAACCGAAATTTCTCGTTGTCGGCGTGCCCAGACTAGGGGACGGTAATCCGTCAACGCTCACGGCTCGCTGTGAACGTTTCGCCCGTCAGCTTGGCGGTCGTTATCATCTACGGGTCTTTACTGTCGACGAGCGTTTCTCTTCGGTGGAGGTCGCCCAAGGGCGCGACCACATTGATGATCGCGCGGCCGCCGTCATTCTTGAACAGTTCTTCCATGAAGCCGTTACGGTGGCAGAGTGAAGTGAACTATCCGTCAATTCCATTCATCTCTTCCAAAAAGAACGCCTATGCGCAGCATCGTCGGGGCGCGCGGCTTATTCTGCTCGCCGTTGTCATTGTTATTCCTTTTCTTTCTTGTGGTTGGCATTTTTCCCGTAGTGCCAGACAGTATGCGTGTGCGCATGGTCAAGCGTTGGGCGCCTCGGCTTCTCCGAGTTTTAGGCATCCGCCTTGATGTCAAGGGCCGGATTCCTAATGCTGAGGCGGCTTCAGGGTTGCGTGAAGACGGACCCGGCTACCTTGTCTGCGCCAACCACATATCGTTCGCTGATATTTTTGTGCTGGATTCCATTCTTCCGGTGCGCTTCATCGCTAAAAAAGAAATTTCAAAGTGGCCGATTTTCGGACTGATTTCCAAGCACGTAGGAACAATCTTCATCGATCGCTCAAGCCGCCGCGCGATTGTTGATGTTGTGGAAGTTATGGACAAGCACCTTGCCCGCGGCGAGAACGTACTTTTTTTCCCGGAGGGGACAACGGGGCCGGGCGATGCGTTGCTGCCTTTCTATGCGAATCTCTTTTCGGCTGCCAAACCTGCGGAATACAACGGAATTGAGGTGCTTCCGATTACGCTGAAGTACTCTGTGAACGGCATACCCTCAACGATGCCGTCTTATGCATCAAGGGATCTTTTCACCGTATTAAAGGATATTGTCAGAACGAAGAACGTTTCGGTTGAAGCAACGATCCTTACGCCGATTAAAGCAGCGGCCTACGACCGGCGAACCCTCTGTGCAGAAACCTCCCGTGCCATGGCTGAAGCGCTTGGCTGGCCGGATGCCACAGCCGCCAAGGCTGAGGCACTTCGTGCAAAACTTGCCAAAACCGGAACAGAAAAAGCTTCAGCAGCTGAGTAGATGCTGACAGCAGTCTCTTAATGCTGGGGAATTCAACCAACGCCCGAAGTATTCAATATGCTTCGGGCTCTTTTGATGATTTACTTTCGCTTCAGTCTTTTTTATGTTTTTTTGAAAAAGCGAGTGGGTTGGCCCAGCAGGGGCATTTTTCCTGAAAGATGCGGCGATCCGGGAAGCGAACGGCGGTAAGCTCGCCACCCCAGAGACAGCCGGTGTCTATGGCAACCAGATTGGGGCGGTTGATGAGGCCCAGCATTGACCAGTGCCCGAAGCATATGGTGTGGTCGCAGAGCAATCTATGTTTGTATTCAAACCAAGGGACCCAACCTTTGGGGGCAGTGCCGGCCCCTTCTTTTAAGTCAAAGTCAAGCTCCCCTGTGAGGGCATTGACAAACCGCATGCGAGTAAACCCATTGAGAATCGCACGCATGCGTTTTTCACCCGTCAGATCGGGTGACCACTGCGTATTGCCGTACATGCCTTGAAGCCAACGCTGCCACTGAGGGCCAGCGAGCGCTTCGTGAGCTTCCTGAGCGAGTTTTTGAGCAGTTGGAAGATCCCATAAAGGATGAATGCCGGCGTGAGCGAAGAGAACGTCTCCTTGTTCGATGAGAAGCGGTTGGTTGCGCAGCCAGTTAATTAATTCGTCGCGATCCGGCGCAGATAGGATATCGGCAATGGTGTCTTTCTTATGCATTTCGCCTGCGCCTGCCGCAACAGCAAGAAGGTGGAGGTCATGATTGCCGAGAATTGAGCGGGCGCGACTGCCGAGATTTTTCACAAAGCGCAGTGTCTGAAGGGATTGCGGACCGCGGTTAACCAGATCCCCAACAAAAAGCAGCTCTGCATCTTGCGGGAGCTGTGTAAGCAGTTCTTCAAGACTTTCAAGGCACCCCTGAAGGTCGCCGATGGCGAATAAAGTGCCAGACGATGATGTAGAGGTAGTTGAGCTCACCATACAAAGACGCTCCAGATGTCGATGGAATCTTGAAATAAACGTACTTGCCCGAACAGGCTCTGCCGCGTTAAGCTCGATCCCGCTTCGGTGCTGCGGTCGCCCGGAATTCTATTTCGCGCCGCCTGCACTGTCAGTTATTTTTCATTGACTATCCCATTCAATTCCATGAAGCCCGTACGCAAAGTTGTATTCCCGGTCAACGGTCTCGGCACGCGATTTCTCCCCGCCACTAAGGCAATGCCTAAGGAAATGCTGCCAGTCGTGGACAAACCCTTGATTCAGTATGCTGTTGAGGAAGCTGCGGCTGCGGGCGTTACTGAAATGATTTTCGTCACCGGTCGCAACAAAAGGGCGATTGAGGATCATTTTGATACCTACGCCGAACTGGAACGCGAACTCGAAATGAAGGGTAAGCAGGAACTCCTTGAAATCGTGCGTGAGATCGTGCCGCCTGGTGTTCGCTGCATCTACATTCGTCAGCCGCAGCCGCTCGGCCTCGGTCATGCGGTATTGTGCGCTCGGCCTGTTGTAGAGAACTCGCCTTTCGGCGTTATTCTTGCTGACGATTTGATCGATGCTGGCCGTTCCTGCATTGGTCAGCTGATCGAAGCGCGTGCTCGTCAGGGCGGGGGGCGGTTTTGGCCGTTCAGGATGTGGCGCCTGAAGAAACCAAGAAGTACGGCATCGTGAGTGTGGACGACGCTGCTCAAGGAACACCGCGTCTTCGCGGTATCGTGGAAAAAGCCTGAGCCAGCCGTGGCGCCTTCGCGTTTGGCGGTGATTGGCCGTTATGTGTTTGAACCGGAAATATTCGATTATCTCGAAACGGTTTCGGCTGGTATCGGCGGTGAAATTCAGCTCACCGATGGTATTGAGCTTCGCTTGAAACCGTGCCCACCTACGCGCATCGCTTTGAGGGTACGCGTTTTGACTGCGGCAGCAAGCAGGGCTTCCTTGATGCGACTATTCACTTTGCACGCAAGCGTGGCTTCCGCATCGGCTGATCGCGAAACGAACTAACCGATAAAAGGCTCCCGAGAGATTAATGACCTCCGGGAGCTCTTTTTGGGGGGAAGCGTGCAATCTGCGCACAAAGGAAAGGTTACGGTTTGAGGCTGAATTTGCTGTCAAATGGCGACGGAGATCGCTGCGAAGCTGTTCGAGCTTAGCGGCGTAGTCTTCATCAAAGGTTGCCTGGCGTTTGGTCATTCACAAAACGGCCGAGATTTTTGGCGCCCCAGAACGCGGCGGTATCGTCGTCAAGCGTTTTGAAGGCCGTCATGTATTTATCCCAAGTGGGATTGGATTTTTCGCCCGCAGCGCGAGGAAGCCCGTCACCTAAGTCACCGCGTCCCATGCCGACCCAGCCAGCGTTCATGATGGTGAATATGCCTTTGCCTTTAAGCAAGCCTTCAAGACCATTTTGAGCATCCCGGTAAGCGAATTTCTTCTGAAAAACGCGCTCCATATAGCCCTTAACGATGGTGTTCGGTGTGTCGTGCCAATTTGGATAACAGAAGACGATGAAGTTAGCGCTGCGTACATACATCATTTCTTCGGTGATATCAGCTGGCGTTTTGCCGAACCCGTCTTTGGCCTGATAGAAATTTTCACGCGTAAGAATCGGGTTGAAGCCAATGGCGTAAAGGTCACGCAGCTCTACGTCATAACCCTTGTCCATGAAATGCTTCATGGCCGTATTGACGAGATCCCATTCAACAGATTCGCTTCGCGGATCGCCCACGACGAAGAGAACGCGCTTAACACCCGGGCGAAGGGAAAAACGATTGGGCTTCACGCTCTGACGGAGGGCCTGCGGAACCACGGATGCGGATGTGACAGCATCAATATTCTTGGGTATGACGGCAGCGCTCTTGGCCGTACGGCGGCTGGCGCCCGATATGCTGTCGGCAGCTTGAACAGTCAATGCGGAAAGGGTAAGCGCAAGAACGACAGCAGGAATGGCGGGTTTCATAAAGGGGTGGCCGAAGATCAGAGCGGTACGAACGACAATCTCGAAGATATCGCGCGGGCTGCTCTTGTTAAACAGCTGTTGTGCAGCAGGAATGATTAAGCGTTTCGTACTTTTTGGAGAAGTGCAGTGGTAGAGCGCAAATGTTCAAAAGTGATCGTTACGCAGCGTCCGCCCCAGCTGGCGGCGAGCTTCGCCTCCGGCAGGTTTTCGGGTTCGTAGTCGCCGCCCTTGACATAGAGATCTGGGCGAGCCAGTTCAACGGCCTTCAGCGGCACTTTGTCCGGAAAGACAACGACAAGATTAACGGATTCAAGTGCAGCTAGCACAGCTGCACGATCTGCTTGCGTATTGATCGGGCGGTCGTCGCCTTTGCCGAGCAGCTTCACGGAAGCATCACTGTTCACGGCGACAATGAGACTAGCGCCTAGTGCACGGGCTTGTGCAAGGTAGGTAACGTGTCCGCGGTGCAGGATGTCGAACACGCCGTTGGTAAAGACGGTCGGGTGAGGCAGAGCCGCGGCTCGTTCGGCCAGGTCTTCAAGTCGGCAGATTTTCTGCTCAAAAACGGGAGGTGGACAGCGCAGACTCATTGGTGTCAGGAAAAAATTAGTTAAGAGCGAATGAATGCAGTCATCCAGTCGGAGCGCACAGCGGAAAGCAGATCCTTTGCTGTTCGCGTGCTGTCGACACATGCTTCAGGCTGGCATTTGCCGTCAGTGCCGAGCAGAACCCGTTCTGGGAGTCCGGCGGATCGACCTGCTGTGCAGTCCCCCGGCTTATCGCCGAAAAGGATGGATCGAGAAAGATCGATGTTGAGGTCCTTTGCTGCGTCCAGAATCATTCCGGGCTGAGGTTTGCGGCAGCGGCATTCACGCCGGTAGAGGCCCAGTGCCTTTTCCGGGTGGTGCGGGCAGAAACGAACAGCGGCAATTGGAGCCCCCGCCTCCGCAAAGACGCCGCACATCCAGTCGGTGAGTGCATGAAAGTCTGCTTCAGTGTAATAGCCTCGTCCGATACCGGATTGATTGGTGACGACGACCAGCAGAAAACCTGCATCCGTGAGCATTCGAGCGCCCTCAAGGACGCCCGGCACCCATTCAAAATGCTCTCGGTCGTGTACGTAGGCGTGATCAATGTTGATCACGCCGTCACGGTCAAGAAAAGCCGCACGTTTCATTATTCAACAGTCGGGTACTCTTCGAGGAGCACCTTCATGTAATCAGTCGTGCCTTCGGTCACTGTACGGAAGTTGACATCGCACCCAGCGGCTCGCAGCTTCGTGAGGTTTGCCTGTGTAAAGGCTTCGATATTTGCCTTTAAGCGCTTCGGGGAAGGGGATGTATTCAATTTCGCCCGCCGCTACGGCGCCCTGCAGCGTAAGCTGCTCTTTACCCTCGCTTGCTCGAATGCCGTTGACCACGGCAAGCGACACGTTGTTGAAAGGTTCAGCTCGGCCGGTGCCGCAGTTGTATATGCCGGAAACCGGTTTATCGAGGAAGTGGAGCAGTACTTTACAGACGTCTTCCACATAGACGAAATCACGGCTTTGTTCACCGTTGCCGTAGCCGAGACAGCCTTCAAAGAGCTTCACTTTATGATCACGTCGGTACTGGAAGTACTGATGGAAAGCAACGCTCGCCATACGGCCTTTATGTTGTTCGTGCGGACCGTAGACGTTGAAGTACTTAAGCCCTACGACTGGCGCACGAAGAAAACTGAGTTCGCGGCGAAGGACTTGATCAAAGAGATACTTGGAGTAGCCGTAGACGTTGAGCGGCCCCTCATATTGAACTTCTTCAATAAATTCCGTGTGAGCGCCGTAGGTGGCGGCTGATGACGCATAGATGAACGGAATTCGCAGTTCCTGAGCCCAGCGGTAGAGCTGGAGTGTGTAGCGGTAGTTGTTTTCCATCATGTAGCGGCCGTCAGTTTCCATGGTGTCGGAACAGGCTCCCTGATGGAAAATCGCGTCCGGGCGCGGTGCAGTACCGGCTCGTACCCGCTCGATGAAGTCGCGTTTATCAAAATAGTCTGAAATTTGGCACTGAGCCAAATTCTTAAATTTGTCGCCTTTTTCAAGATTGTCAACGGCAATAACGTCGGTGATGCCGCGGCGGTTGAGGGCGATGACGTTGTTGCAGCCGATGAAGCCGGCTGCGCCCGTAACGAGAATGCTCATCGCGTGAAAATCTCCGAAAAGGAATACTAGAGCTCCGATGAAATCGGCGCGGATATTGATAATTAAATGCGAGATCTCTGCGGTTGACGATCAGCCGAAGAGCTCCTCATAGGATACTGCGGCTGTACCGAGCTTCCCGACGACAATGCCGCCAGCACGATTGGCAATCTGTACAGCTTCCTCAATTGGCATGCCGGTAGCAAGCATGGCGGCAAGAATACCGATGACGGTGTCGCCGGCCCCGGAGACATCGTAGACTTCGCGCGCCTGAGCCGGCACAGTAAGTTGGCCTTGAGGACCGAAAAGCGTCATGCCTTCTTCGGAACGTGTAAGGAGCAGATAGTCAAGCTCAAGTGCCTGGCGCAGATTCTGTGCGCGTTCGATAAGCGAGGCTTCGCTTGTCCAGGTGCCAACAACCTGCCGGAGCTCAGCGCGGTTGGGTGTAATGACAGTGGCGCCGTGATAGCGGCTGTAGTCGTCCCCTTTGGGGTCGACGAGAATGGGAAGTTTGACCGCTCGGGCTTCGGCGATCATTGTGGAAATATGAGATAGACCGCCCTTGCCGTAGTCCGAAAGTACCAGTGCTTGATTGGTGGTAAGCAGTTTCGAGAACGTGCCGAGATGGCGCTTGAGCGTTTCTTCTGCTGGCATTGCTTCAAAGTCACATCGTACGAGCTGCTGCTGCCTGGCGACTACGCGCAGCTTCACCGTGGTTTTAAGCGCTGGGTCGAGTTCGAGTTCAGGCTGGATGCCTTCTGCACGCAGAAGTTTTTCGATGCTTTGTCCGGCTTCGTCGTTGCCTACTACAGAAAGAAGCGTTGACGATGCCCCTACAGTAGCTATGTTGCGCGCGACATTTGCCGCACCGCCGAGACGCTCTTCGGTTCGAGTGACGCGAACGACGGGGACAGGGGCTTCAGGAGAGATGCGTTCGGCGTCGCCGAACCAATAGCGGTCGAGCATGGCGTCGCCAGTAACGAGGACGTGTGCACGCTTGAGTTGAGCTAGATCCATGGATTGTTCCTTTGGCCGATACGGTAGAGCAAGTTGTTATTCCGCGTCTGAGGTTTTCCCTTGTTGACGGCAACCTTCGATACTCCAGGACTCCGAAAAAAGCGGCGTTAACGGATTTGTGTGGCCGATTGTATCGGTCTGATGCCCCGTTCGGGGAGCGCATTTTCGCGCACTCGTGCTGATTTTGGCGATAACAGCCGCGAATGGATGTTAACGGTCTTTTTTATCCGCTCTTGGAGAGCTGCGCATTGGCAACTAAAATATCAGCCGCAAAATAGGATCGTCTGCGCTGCAAACGTGCAAAGCGGTCTTCGTGAATTGCATTCAATAAAGAAGGAGTCCTTTCATGCAGGTTGATTCATCCATTTTCAAGGTTTACGACATTCGTGGTGTCGTCGATAAGACGCTCACGGAGGACGTAGCCCGAGCAGTTGGTCGGGTTTTAGGTAGCCTTGCGGTGGAAGCCAATGTGTCGGCATTCTGCGTGGGACGTGATGGCCGTCTGTCGGGCGAACGGCTGATGAACGCACTGGTCGAAGGGATTGCAAGTACCGGCATGAAGGTGCTTGATGTGGGGGCGGTGCCGACTCCGGTCCTTTACTATGCAACGAAGTATTTCAATTGCGGCACTGGTGTGGCCGTTACGGGTTCGCATAATCCGCCCGAGTGGAACGGCCTCAAGATGATGGTCGCCGGAATTACGCTTTTTGCCGATGCCATTCAGGACATTCGTCGCCGAGTGGAGGCGCAGGATTGGATTGAGGCTACCGTTCCGGGGGGCGTTGAGAAGGTTGATGCAGTCACCCCCTATATTGAAAAAGCGCTTGCAGGCATCAAAATCGGGCGCCGACTCAAGGTAGCAGCCGATGCTGGCAGCGGAATTGCGGGCCCCGTAATGCTGCAGCTGCTTTCGAAGCTTCCCGTCGATGTCGTCCCGCTTTTCTGCGAACCTGACGGCCGCTTCCCTTTCCACCATCCGGACCCTTCCAAGCCTAAGAATTTGGAGGACCTTATTAAAACGGTCAAGACCGAGGACTGTGACTACGGCTTCGCATTGGATGGCGACGGTGATCGTTTGGGGGTTGTTACAAAGCAGGGCGAAATCATTTTCCCGGATCGCCTGATGATGCTTTTTGCCGAAGATATTCTGAAGCATCATCCGGGTGAACCCATTGTGTATGACGTTAAGTGCTCACGAAAGCTTGTCGACTGGGTGAAAGCTAAAGGAGGCGTTCCGACGATCAGTCCGACGGGGCACTCACTGGTGAAGGCAAAACTGCGCGATACGCATGCACCCTTTGCAGGGGAAATGTCGGGGCATCTTTTCTTCAATGACGAGCGTTGGACGGGGTTTGACGACGGACTTTATGCCGCTGTGCGCCTTTTGGAAATTCTTTCGCGTACCGACGATCCGTCAGGCGTTCTTTCGAAACTTCCTAATGCGGTGAATACTCCGGAGCTCCAGATTCCGATGGCAGAAGGAGAACCCAAGCGCTTCATTGAACGGTTGCGCGCCGAAGCCGGGCAGTTTACCGACGCGGCGGATGTGATTAAGGTCGACGGTCTGCGTGTTGAGTGGAAGGATGGCTTTGCTTTAGCGCGTTCATCCAATACTACGCCTGTCGTCGTGCTGCGCTTTGAAGGCGATACGCCCGAAGCGCTCAAACGCGTTAAAACCCGCTTTATCGAAGTGCTTCGCAGTATCGAACCTAATTTGGTCATTCCTGAATAAAAAAGTCCATGTCTTCCTCCCCTTCGATTCCATTTCTGCGCGAAAGCGCCGCCGGAGATGCGTCACAGGCTGTAGCTTGCGGCATCAAACTTGATCTTTCTCGTCAACGACTCACGCATGGCGATCTTGAGGGACTCTTCAAATTCGCTGCTGAAAAAGATCTGCTCGGAGCTCACGCACGGATGATCCGTGGTGAGTGCGTCAACGGCAGTGAAGGACGTCCTGCGCTCCATACGTCGCTGCGCGCGTTCAGTTTGTCTGCTCCGCGCTACGCGGAGGTGTCTCAGGAACGTCGCCGACTTTTTGATTTTGCACAGCGAGTGCGTGACGGCCGTTGGTTGGGCTGCCGCGGCGACCGTATTGTGGATGTGATCAATATCGGCATTGGCGGCTCCGAGATGGGACCGAAGGCTGTCTGGCACGCATTGCAGACAGCCAGTCCAGATATTCATCTGCACTTTTGGCGAGCGTTGACGGGTGCTCTTGGATCGCATTTTGGCGGCCTGCAATCCGCGTTCCACGCTCGTGATCGTTTCGTCAAAAGTTTCAGTACGCGAGAAACGCAGGTGAATGCTACGGCGGTTGATCAATGGCTTCTTGACAACGGCATAGTTGGTGCAGACCGCAGTCGCCATATGGTGGTGGTTTCGGCTAATCCGCACGCGGCTGAAATGATGTGCCTGCCGCTTGAAAATCAGTTCGCCATGTGGAACTGGGTTGGCGGACGCTTCTCCGTTTGGGAGGCATTGGGCTGCCCGCGATCATCGCGCTGGGCCCCGAAGCCTTTCAGGAGTTCCTGCAGGGGGCAAACGAAATGGATCGCCATTCGCTCGAAGCCTCTATCGATCAGAACTTGCCTGCGCTGCTTGCACTGACAGCGTATTGGAATTCAACAGTACTGAAGATCCCGACGCACTGCTTGTTGCCTTATGACGAACGTTTGCGTGTACTTGTGCCGTGGCTGCAGCAGCTGCAGATGGAATCGCTCGGCAAGAGCCACGGCATCAACGGCGAGCGCCTCAAAGGACGTACGGGCATGCTCGTCTGGGGTTCCAACGGCAATGAAGCTCAGCACAGCTTTTATCAGTGGCTGCGCGATGGGACGGGCAGCACGAGCATTGATCTCATTTGGAGTGAAATGCCCGGACATCGCTATGCCGAACACTATCGAGTGCTTTTAGCCAATGCTCGGGCACAGGCCGAAGCGTTGGTCGCTCGAGATCCGAAGGCTCCGTATTTCAATGCCGTGTCAACGATTGTGCTTGATGCCGTCACGCCGCGGCGACTTGGCGCCGTGATGGCGATGTATGAGCACAAGACAACGATGCTCGGCACGTTATATAACATCAATCCGTTTGATCAGCCCGGTGTTGAACTTGGCAAACGGCTCTCAAAGTTTGCAGAAACCGGCGCTGATCCTAAGAAGCTGCTTGAGGAAGCTCGCGAGTGAAGAAGATCCTCATCATCAAGTCCTCTTCGATGGGGGATATCATTCACGCGCTTCCTGTTGCCCATGACATCCGACAGGCGTTGCCTGATGCGCGAATTGATTGGGTGGCAGAGGAATCTTTCGCAGATATTCCCCCGCTTGCCCCGGCGGTTGAAAAGGTTTACGTCACGGCCTTTCGCCGATGGCGCAATTCCCCGTTCTCTGTGAAAACTCGCAGAGAGGTCAGTGCATTAAAAGCTGAGCTGCAGGCCGAACATTACGACATTGTCATTGATATTCAAGGTCTGATTCGCTCGGGACTGGTTGCCCGTTGGACGAAAGCGCCGACAGTGGGCTACACGCGGCAGACGATTCGTGAACCCTTGGCAGCCTTTTTTTATCAGCAACATCTCGATCTCCCCGAGGCATTGGGCGCCGTAAAACGCTACCGGATGGCCGCCGCACAGGTGTTGGGATACACAATTGATCCCGAACATGCGGTGTTTGGACTGAAAGCCTGCGGCACCGCGCCGCTGCAAACATCAGGACGGACGGCGGCATTTGCGGTCAATACAAGTCGAGATGAGAAACTTTGGCCCGAAGACCATTGGATGAAGCTCGGATGCGCGCTCGCGAAGGAGGGTATTTCGCCCGTCTTTTATTGGGGAGGCGCCAAAGAGGAAGCCAGGTGTCGCCGAATAGCTGCCGGGATTCCCGGCGCCGCAGTGGCGCCAAAGGCCAGACTAAGGGATGTGGCGGCTGGTTTGGCGCAAGCGCAATTAATGATTGGGGTCGATACTGGGCTAACCCATCTGGCTGCCGCGATGGGTATCCCCAGTGTGGGGATCTTCGTGGCGACACCGACCGCTACGTTGCGCCTGATTGGCGACGGCCCAGCGGAAAGCTTGGGCGGCATCAAGCAGATTCCGAGCGTTGAAGATATTCTGGCCGCTGCGCATCGCGTGATGGCTACTGAGACAAACTAATAATCATGAAAATCACTCCGGGCATTTATCGTTCCGTCTCTACCGTAGCATTGCCGTTGGCGAGCCTCTATCTGATGTGGCGTTCGCGCCGGCAGCCGGCTTATCGAGCCTATTGGGATGAGCGCTTCGCCTGGGGAACGTATCCGCTACGCACAGAACGTCCCCGTGTGTGGATCCATGCGGTGAGTGTCGGCGAAACGAATGCTGCTAAGCCGCTTCTGGAGGCCATGCTGAAGTCATGGCCGGAGTGCGATGTTGTGCTGACGCACATGACGCCGACCGGCAGAGAGGCGGGAAAGCGCCTCGTGAGATTGGCGCCCGAGCGGATACGCCAGTGTTATCTCCCATATGATGCGCCTTACGCTGTTGAAAAATTTGTCCGCCAAGTACGGCCGACGCTCGGGGTCATCATGGAAACTGAAGTGTGGCCCAATCTCATGCACGAAATGACGGCTCACGGGATTCCTGTGGTGCTTGCCAATGCACGAGAAAGTGAAAAGTCGCGAGCGCAAGCTCAAAAGGCCATTGAAGTCATGGGACCGGCCTTCGGAAGCTTCGCTGCCGTACTGGCTCAAAGCGACGAGGATAAGGCACGCTTGGAAAGCCTCGGCGCCAAGGATGTTTTAGTCACAGGCAGCGTCAAGTTCGACATTGTTCCTGATGCGTCACAAATGGCGGCAGCAAAGGCCTGGCTTACTGTGCTTTCGCGACCGGTAGTGCTCTTGGCTTCCACCCGAGACGGTGAAGAAGCCGCTTTTCTGGAAAGCTTTAAAAAGCATCCGGCATTGCTGGCAGAGACTCTCGTCGTAGTAGTGCCGCGTCACCCGGAACGTTTTGAGCGCGTGGTAGAGCTTTTTGAATCGGCGGGTCTTAAAACGATTCGGCGCTCGACACTCTCAACGGCGGAAGACCTTCCCGCTGACATTCAGATCGTTGTGGGCGACAGTATGGGAGAAATGAGCTTTTACTGCGGGTTGGCTTCCATGACAGTGATGGGCGGTTCATTTGGTCCTTTCGGTTCGCAAAACGTTGTGGAGCCGGCAATGGCTGGGTCGCCCGTCGTGGTTGGACCGTCGATTTTCAATTTTGAACGCATTATCCGCGAAGGCATTGCCGCTGGCGGTATGGTCCAGGCGACGGATGCGGAAGCAGCAGTTCTTCAGCTGGAGCAGTGGCTCAAGTACCCAGAGGAACGTAACGCAGCCGGGGCGGCAGCTAAAAATTTCGCGCAGAAATGCGCCGGCGCCACGGCTCGCATGATGACGGTATTGGAAAAGCTATGGACGTATGCACGCAAGAACGAATCCCGAATGTCCTGACGATAGCGGGCATTGATCCCTCTGGGGGAGCAGGACTGATCGCCGATGTGAAAGCAATCAGTGCTCTTGGCGTTTATGCGGCGGGTGTGCCAACAGCACTTACCGCCCAAAATACGTTGGGGGTGCAAGGTGTGCTGCCGATTCCGGCCGCTTTCGTAAAGGAGGAGCTTGACAGCGTTTTCTCGGATCTCACTATTGATGCCGTCAAGGTGGGGATGCTCAATGATGGCGAAGTTATCGCTGTTGTTGCTGCAGCGCTTCGTCGTTACGCGCCGAAATGGATTGTCGTTGATCCGGTGATGGTCGCTAAAAGCGGTGACAGACTGCTTCGCCGGGATGCGCTTGAGGCGCTTAAGCATGAGTTGCTGCCGCTTGCTTCCGTTATGACGCCCAATCTTCCAGAAGCAGCGGATCTTTTAGGGCAAGCGGAGGCGAGTACTTTTGAAGAGATGACAGTTCAAGGCGAGGCTCTGTTAAAAACCACCGGCGCCGACTGGGTGTTGATGAAGGGCGGGCATTTAAAAGGACAGGAGTCCGATGACTGCCTAATGAGTCTGACGGAACGTCATTGGTTCTCTGCGCCTCGAATTGCCACAGAGAACACGCATGGCACGGGCTGCACACTTTCATCCGCGATTGCAGCAGAATTGGCGCATTTGAATGATGTGCCAAAGGCCGCAGCGGCGGCCAAAGACTATGTTGCTGGTGCAATTGCCCATGCTGATGAGCTTGAGGTTGGTGCGGGATACGGGCCAACACATCATTTCTGGCAGTTGTGGTGTTAACACATTAGATGAAACAAAATGTTTCTATAGGAAATGGCACTATTGACTAAATTCTTAAAATTGGCAATAATTTCCTTCTCGGCGCATTAGCTCAGTCGGTTAGAGCAGAGGAATCATAATCCTTGTGTCCGCGGTTCGAATCCGTGATGCGCCACCAAATTTCAAAGCCCGGTCCGCTTAAAAGTGGTTCGGGCTTTTCCATATGGATCGACGGAGGTTCTCTCCGTCCGTCAATGAATTCCCCGCCATTTTGCCGCTGCCTTGCCTGTCGAAATCGATGGGAATGGAATACAGCGGTGCAACGCCACCGGATATAAACCGTGTCTGCGAAAAAACTTTATCTGCGCAGCTTTGGCTGCCAAATGAACGACTACGACTCCAACCGCATTGTTGACCTTCTAGGCGAAGCGATGCAGCTTGAAAAGACTGATGATCTGAATGAAGCAGATGTGGTTGTCCTCAATACTTGCTCAATCCGAGAAAAGGCTCAGGAGAAGGTTTTCTCCGATTTAGGCCGCATTCGAGAGGCTAAACGGGATCGTCCGGACATGATGATTGCTGTGGGCGGATGTGTAGCTAGTCAGGAAGGTGCTGGCATTGTGAAGCGCGCACCTTGGGTTGATGTGGTGTTTGGACCGCAGACGATGCATCGTTTGCCGGAAATGCTCGGCGAGCGTGCTCGAACAGGCAAGCCGCAGGTTGATGTGAGCTTTCCTGAAATTGAGAAGTTTGATCATTTGCCGGCGCCTCGTGCAGAAGGTGCTGCGGCTTTTGTATCCATCATGGAGGGGTGCTCAAAGTACTGCACGTACTGTGTGGTTCCTTATACCCGCGGTGAAGAAATCTCTCGTCCGCTCGTTGATGTTTTGGTAGAAGTTGCGCAGCTTGCCGATCAAGGCGTCAAAGAGGTGACGCTGCTCGGACAGAATGTCAATGCCTATCGGGGTGTGACGCCAGAAGGCGATGCGGCAGACTTCGCGATGCTGCTCGAATACGTGAGTGAAATTGATGGTATCGAACGCATTCGCTACACGACGAGTCATCCGCGCGAGTTTACGCAGCGTCTGATCGATGCCTACACCAAGCTGCCGAAGCTTGTGAGTCATGTGCACCTCCCCGTACAGGCCGGCAGCGACCGAATTCTCACGGCCATGAAGCGCGGTTATTCAGTGCTCGAATACAAATCCATCATTCGCCGTCTGAAGGCTGCACGCCCAGGTATTGCCATTGCGACGGACTTTATCGTCGGATTCCCGGGAGAAACGGCTGAAGATTTCGAGAAGACGATGCGGCTGATTGATGATGTTGGATTTGATGCTAGCTTTAGCTTTGTCTATAGTCCGCGTCCTGGCACGCCTGCTGCGCGTCTGCCCGATGAAACGCCTTACAGCGTGAAGCTCGAGCGTTTGCAGCGACTGCAGCGAAAAATCGATGACAACGCCGCAGAAATCAGCCGTAACATGCTCGGTAAAATCGAACGAGTATTGGTGGTCGGGCCTGCCCGCCGCGGTGAAGGGATGCTTTCGGCACGCACGGATAACAACCGTATCGTCAATTTTGCGGGAGACCCGTCGCTGATCAATCAGATGACCAATGTGCGAATTACGGAAGTGTTTCCGCATACGCTCGGCGGCGAACTCGTCGATTAAACGGCGGCGTCTTCAGAATGGGAGAATTTCCGCAATGACTAAGGAAGTGATGCATCCGAAGGCGGCTGCAATGGAACAGTTGTCTTTTTCCGCAAGTGCTGGTCAGACGGCGCTCGCGCATTTATGCGGTCCGCTCGACGAGAATCTGCGGCAAATGGAAACCATTCTGGGCGTGAAAATCGTCCGTCGAGGCGAGCAGTTTCGAGTGTCGGGCGAGAAGCATGCTGCGCATAGAGCGCTGCGTGCGCTTGAGGTGCTGCTTGATCGCGTTGCGCGTACCGGAGCCGAACTCACGCCGAATGATATTCAGTGGCACTTTGTGGGCGGAGACGACGAACATCGTGCAAAGACGGCCAATGCTGATGAGGTGAGTGCCGGGGAGGTGCTCCTCAAAACTCGTCGACACGATCTGCGAGGACGTACACCCAATCAGCGGGCTTATCTGCAGGCGATTCTCAGTCACGACATCAGCTTCGGCATCGGTCCGGCTGGTACGGGTAAAACTTATCTGGCGGTTGCGGCGGCTGTTGATGCATTTGAACGAGGAACGGTCGAACGAATTGTTTTGACACGTCCGGCAGTCGAAGCAGGCGAACGTCTGGGATTCCTGCCGGGGGATCTTTCGCAGAAGGTGGATCCGTATTTGCGGCCGCTTTACGATGCGCTTTTTGACCTGATGGGATTTGACAAGGTTCAGCGCCTGATGGAGCGACAGTCCATTGAGGTGGCGCCGCTGGCTTATATGCGCGGCCGTACGCTCAACAACGCCTTTGTTATTCTCGACGAAGCACAGAATACGACGGGCGAGCAGATGAAAATGTTTTTGACGCGCATCGGGTTCGGGTCCAAAGCGGTAATTACGGGCGATATTACGCAGATTGACTTGCCTCGCGGCGTGCTCTCCGGGCTAAAGGAAGCAGCAAGAGTGCTCCAAGGTGTTCGCGGCATCAGCTTCACGCACTTTCGCTCGAGTGATGTTGTGCGCCACCCGCTGGTGGCGCGCATTGTTGAGGCTTATGATGCGGCAGCTGTTCGTGATGAGATTGAACGGCGCGCAGAGCGTGAGCATCGTAAAGCAGAAGGAACGCGCTCCGCAGAAAAGGACTTGCATCATGCATGAATTGACACTTCACCTGCAGCAGGCAGGATTGTTCAAGGATAAGCTTCCGCATCGCAGTACGATGGCTCGCTGGATCCGTGCCGCGTTGGAGCTCGACGGAGAATTCACCGTTCGCTTTGTTGATGAAGAGGAAGGCCGCGAACTCAATCATCAATTTCGCCGCAAAGACTATGCGACAAATGTTCTGACGTTTGACTATCAGCGTGAGCCTGTGGTGATGGCAGACATCGTCATCTGTCCAGCTGTATTGGAGCGTCAAGCCGCCGAACAGCAAAAACCGCTGCGCGACCATTTGGCTCATCTTCTCATTCATGGCGTGCTGCATGCGCAGGGTTACGACCATCTGGACGATGAGGAAGCGGAGGTCATGGAGGCGCGCGAAACCGAAATCATGGAGAGCCTTGGGTTCCCCAACCCCTACAGCGACCGCATTGGTATGGTCCACGATTAAAACGAGGCGGCGGAATTCGCGAAGCGGCGCTAAATGCCGTTAATATGAAAGTTCCGCATGCCGCAGAAAACTCCATGTCCTCCGAACCCCATTTAGAAAAAAACAAAAGCTTTCTTGACCGGCTGACTTCGGCCTTTCGTTCCGATGAAGATGCCGGCGACGCTAAAGAAGACCTCATTGGCGCACTTTCTGAAGCGCGCGCGGACGGTCTGATCGGATCTGATACCTTCTCCATGATGCAGGGCGCGCTCGAGGTTTCCAGCCTGCGTGCATATGACCTGATGGTGCCGCGCGCTCAGGTGGATGCTGTTGATTTGGAAAAGCCTACCGACGAAATGATCCGTACCGTGATCGCCTCCGGACATTCTCGGATGCCGGCTGTTGAGGGTGATCTCGACAATGTGCTCGGCGTGCTTCACGCCAAAGATCTCTTGCAGCTTTTGCTCGATCCCTCTCGTAATGTAAAGTCACTGCTTCGTCCCGCGCGTTTTGTGCCGGAAAGTCAGCCGCTGAATGTGCTGCTGCGTGATTTCAAGGAAACTCGGAACCACCTCGCGCTGGTCATTGATGAGTTCGGCAGTATCTCCGGTCTGATTACGATTGAAGATGTGCTGGAACAGATCGTGGGCGACATCAGTGATGAGTTTGATCACGACGACAGCAGCACCAACATCGTGGCTGAGGACAACCATTGGCGCGTACGCGCCGTTACGCCCATTGAGCAGTTCAACACATTTTTCGGAGCAGACTTGGTTGACGAATACTGCGAAACTATCGGCGGTCTCATTACTGACCGATGCGAGCATGTGCCGCAGATAGGCGAAGAGATTGTAGAAAAGGGTTATCGATTCCGCATTCAGCGCGCAGATGCCCGTCAGGTACAGCTGCTCACGGTTGAGCGCGCCTAAAGGTTCAATTTTCAGGCATGCGGGCGTTGACACTTCTTCGCACGAAATCGATCGCTGCGCGCTGCGTGCTTTGCCTTGTCAGCGGAGCGATCTATGCGGCGGCATTCGCTCCGTGGTCAGCACATCTGTGGGGGCTGACGGCCCTGCTTTTCGGACTGGGGTTAATTGTTTCTGCACAAAGACCGGCCCAGGCGGCATTCTTTGGGTTTTTATTTGCACTCGCGGCTTTCACTATCGGATTGGAATGGTCGGTGCGCTCAATGCATGAGTTCGGTCGCTTGCCGCTCGTGCTCGCTTGGGTAGGAGAGGTGCTGCTTGCGGCTGTCTGTGCGCTTTGTTGGGCGGCAGCGGCGTGGGTGGCTATATGGCTCACTCCTTCGCGCAAGGCGCTTCGATGGATTGCACTCGCGCTGACACTTACAGCTGCAGAATGGCTTCGCGGAGCTGGGGGATTGGACTTTGGCTGGCTGACGCCGGCTTTAGCCACACTCGACACGCCATGGGCATCGTTAGCTCCATTGGGCGGGCCGATGGGGGTAACGTTCGCGCTTTTGCTTTCGCTGACTGGAGTGGGCGCTTTGATGACGTTTCTTTTCAGTGCCTTTCGTCGCAGGCGTTTGGAGGGCTCTGAAACCGCTCTGGCTGTCGGAATTGCAATTGTTGTACTAGGACTTTCGTTTTGGAGCGGGCGACAGCTTTGGTCGACGCCAGGACCCGCCGTGGCACTTCGTTTGGTGCAGATGGATCTGCCGGTGGTTGACGGCTGGACACGTCCAGACTCAGTCACTCGACTCGTCGAAACCACAAAATGGATGGAGACGCCTTGGGAGGCAGCGCAAAAGGATCTGACGCGTGTTGTATTGACGCCCGAAGGCATTCTGTCGGCTGATTCCGTTCGCCCGAGTGCAGCCCTTCGTGCGGCCATGGGGAACTTTGCGGCTGCGGCTCAAGGACCGGTGCTCTTCAACGGATTTCGCCGAGGAACCGAAGGAAACTGGTACAACAGTGCATTCTTTGTGGATGCTGAAAATCGTGTTGCGACCGTTGACAAACGTAAGCTCGTGCCGTTCGGGGAATTTATTCCGGCAGGGTTCCGCTGGTTTGTTGATCTCTTAGGTATTCCGCTTTCTGATCTCGCTCCCGGGAAGCCCGAGCAGCCCAATCTCAATCTCGGCCGCGGCATTTATGCGGGGCTATTGATCTGCTATGAAAATATCGATGGTGAGGTACTCCGCAGCTTCTGGGCAGATCCAGAAAGGGACCCAGGTATCTTTTTTGTGACGGCCAATTTGGGGTGGTTTGCACCCTCCATCATTCCGCAACACCTCGACATGACAAGACTGCTTGCACTGGCCTCTGCTCGGCCAGCGGCATCTGTCAACATGAATGGACGCTCGGCGGTAGTAAATGCCCGCGCAGAGGTTGTCTTTCAGGCACCGGTTTCGGGACGCGCTGTGCTGGATGCGTCCTTGCCGACGGGTATCGGCAATCCGACGCCGTTTGTTCGCTGGGGAAATATTCCGACGGGGATCTTCTGGGGGTGTCTCCTCCTGCTTTGGGCACTGATGCGTTTGCGCGGTCATTTTTCGTCAAATAGGACAAGCCGTCAGGCTGAGGGCTGAGGCATTTCTTTGCGATGGGATTCCTGCCGAATCAAAGGGAATCGGTCCTTAGGTCGATATAATTAGCTTTTTGCGTTGAGCGCCGTGCTCTTGAGCAGCGCTTTCCTTCAAATTTGCCGCCGCCCGCAGAGGGCGGCGCGGACAAAACGATGATTACTTTTCAGGAAGTGATCCTGCGCCTGCAGGAATACTGGAATCGGCAGGGCTGCGCGCTGCTGCAGCCGATCGACTTGGAAGTCGGCGCCGGCACCTCCCACACCGCGACGTTCCTGCGGGCTCTTGGTCCCGAACCCTGGCGCGCTGCTTATGTTCAACCCTCGCGTCGTCCGAAGGACGGCCGTTACGGCGAAAATCCCAATCGTCTGCAGCAGCACCATCAGTATCAAGTGGTTTTGAAGCCTGCTCCTACGAACATCGTCGACCTTTATCTGGGCTCGCTGCGTGCATTGGGGGTCGATACGGAAGTCAACGATATCCGCTTCGTCGAAGACAACTGGGAGAATCCGACGCTCGGCGCCTGGGGCCTCGGCTGGGAAGTCTGGATGAACGGGATGGAAGTGACGCAGTTCACCTATTTCCAGCAGGTGGGCGGTCTCGAATGCAAGCCGATCACGGGTGAAATTACCTATGGTCTTGAGCGCCTGACGATGTACCTGCAAAACTGCGACAACGTGTACGACTTGGTGTATACGACATGGAAGGAACCTGACGGTTCTGAGCGCGTCCTCACGTACGGCGACGTCTTCCATCAAAACGAAGTCGAACAGTCAATTTACAACTTCGAAAAGAGTGACTGCGACAAGCTGCTCGGTCAGTTTGATTTCTATGAAGGTGAAGCCAAGCGTTTGATGGATTTGAACCTCGCGCTTCCGGCTTATGAAATGGTGCTCAAGGCCGGGCACACCTTCAATCTCCTTGACGCGCACGGCGCCATTTCTGTCACAGAGCGCGCGCATTACATTGCCCGCATCCGCACGATTTCCCGCAGTGTTGCGCAGAGCTACTACGACTCGCGCGAACGCCTGGGCTTCCCGATGCTTAAGAAGTCTGAAGTCTGTTGAAACGCAAGGGATGGAGAAAAATAAAATGACGAATCTTCTCGTTGAACTTCAGACTGAAGAGCTTCCGCCGAAGGCGCTGCGCAAGCTTTCGGAAGCTTTTGCCGAAGGTGTTCGCAAGAGTTTGGCTGATGCGCATTTCCTTGCCGACAGCAGCGTGGCTACCGCCTACGGCGCTCCGCGCCGTCTGGCTGTGCACATTACGGATGTGCTTGCCAAGAGTCCGGACGAAACGTTCCGCCAAAAACTCGTGCCCGTTAAGGTGGGTATCGGCGCAGACGGTCAGGCGACGCCGGCACTCGTTAAGAAGATGGCGGCTCTCGGCATCAACTGTGCAGTCACGGATCTGGAGCGCGTTGATGACGGCAAGAACGAACAGCTTTATTACGAAGGCGTGCGTCAGGGTGTTGAGCTGGCCTCAGGACTTCAGCATGCGCTCGAATATGCTGTGAAGCATCTGCCGATTCCCAAGGTGATGACCTATCAGCTCGCGGACGGTGTAACGACAGTTTCCTTCGTGCGTCCGGTGCGTCATCTGACGGCGCTTTTGGGTACAGAAATTGTACCGGTCGAACTCTTCGGCCTGAAGTCTGGTCGTCTGACGCGCGGCCATCGCTTCCATACGAGCGAGCCGATTGCCATTGAAAATGCCGACAGCTATGTTGAGCAGATGAAGGCTGCGTTTGTCATGCCTTGCTACGATGAACGCCGTGCAGTGATCGAAGCTGAGCTCAAGCGCCGCGCAGCTGCGCTTGATGCCGAAGCGATCATGCCTGAAGACCTTCTGGAAGAAGTTACCGCGCTTACGGAATGGCCGGTGATTTATGAGAGCCAGTTTGAAAGCGAATTTCTCGCGGTTCCGCAAGAATGTCTCATTCTTACGATGCAGCTCAACCAGAAGTACTTTGCACTTGAGGATCGCAGCGGCAAGCTGATGAACCGCTTCCTGCTCGTTTCTCAGCTCATTGCCAAAGACGGCGGCAAGGCCATTTCCGAAGGCAATGCCCGTGTGGTTCGTGCTCGTCTTGCGGACGCGAAGTTCTTCTATGATCAGGACCGCATGCACACGTTGGAAAGCCGTGTTGAGGGTCTGCGTCATGTCGTTTACCACAATAAGCTCGGCAGCCAGTATGAGCGCATGCTTCGTGTTCGCCGCATTGCGGCGGCCGCGGCAGCCCTGCTCGGCGCCAACAAGACCGAAGCGGATCGTGCTGCCATGCTTGCCAAGGCCGACCTCCGGACCTTGATGGTGGGTGAGTTCCCTGAACTGCAAGGCATTATGGGCGAGTACTATGCCGAAAACGACAAAGAGTCCAAGGATGTTGCGCTTGCAATCCGTGAGCACTATCAGCCGCGTTATGCGGGGGATGCGCTTCCGTCGACATCTGTGAGCCTTGCCGTGGCACTTGCCGATAAGCTCGGACGTTGATTGGTCTCTTTGGCATCGGTCAGCTCCCGACGGGCGAAAAGGATCCGTTTGCATTGCGCCGCCACGCTCTGGGCGTGCTGCGCATGCTCATTGAGAAGGAGCTTGATGTGAGCCTGCCAGCTCTCATTGATGCTGCTTGGGAAGCCGAAAAGGATGTTGCCGGCGTCGTCGATAATCGACAGGAACTGCTCACGTTCTTCGCCGATCGTTTGCGCGTCATGCTTCGTGAGCGCGGCGCCACGGCACAGGAAGCTGATGCTGTTCTTGCAAAGCGGCTTGACAAGCTCGCCGACATTCCGAAGCGCATCGGCGCCGTGCGTGCCTTTATGGATCTGCCGGAAGCAGAGGCGCTTACGGCTGCCAACAAGCGCATCGGTAATATCCTCAAGAAAGTTGAGGGTGAGGTAAGTGAAAAGATTGATCCGGCGCTGCTTCAGGAGGCCGCTGAAAAGAATCTTTTCGAAGAACTCCGCGCCGTTGAACCTGCCGCTGAAGCACTCTACGCTGAAGGCCGCTTTGAAGATATGCTCGTTACGATCGCTGCGCTGCGTTCGCCGGTCGACGCTTTCTTTGAAACAGTAATGGTGAATGCAGAGGATCCCGCGCTCCGCGCTAATCGTCTGGCATTGCTTAAGCGTCTTTATGGCGTTATGAACGCTGTGGCGGAAATTTCTCGCCTGGCTAAGTAACGCTGGTCGATCTGCTTTTTTGACATCGACAGCAGGGCCCGCCTGCCGCATCCTCAGACTTTCCCAAAGAGAGGTCATCGGATCGGCGATGCGGGCCCGCGCCGCTTCTGGATCTAGAAAAGTTCGACTGGATACTTTTGAAAAAGGATTGCCAAAGTGACCTTCGCCAACAATCTTCGAGGTTGGATCTTTTACTTTTTCCTGGCGATTTCGATCATCGTCCTGACAGTGCTGCTTTTATGCTCCTGGCCGTTCATGAGCTATGAGCGTCGCTACGAGGCAGTTTGCCGGCCTTGGGCGAAATGCGTTCTGAAGTTGCTCGATGTTATTTGCGGAGTTCGATGGCGAGCTAAGGGGATGGAGAACATGCCTGACATTCCCTGTGTAGTGCTCGTAAAGCATCAGTCGGCATGGGATCCGTTTTGGCTGGGTGCTTTTCTAAAGCATCCGCCGTGCTTTATCTATAAGAAGTCGCTTCATTGGATTCCTTGTTTGGGTTGGGCGCTTGCAAGCATGAACATGATGGCTATTGACCGCAGCAAAGGACGACAGGCTTTTGAACAATTCATGCGTCGTGGTCCCGAATTCGAAAAGCGCGGTTGGTGGGTGACACTGTTTCCTGAAGGCACACGTGTGCCGATGGGGGAACATGTTCGCTGGAAAACGGGAGGCGCACGTTTTGCGTGTTCGGCCGGTCTGCCGATTTTGCCCATTGCGCATAATGCAGCGATTTGCTGGCCGAAAAACAGTGTTGGTAAATGTCCGGGCGTCATTGATGTTGAGATTGGACCACTGATTGAAACCAAAGGGCGCGATCCGCATACGGTCACTGCAGAAGTGGAAGCTTGGATTGAAGGGCGCGTGAACGCCATGCCGCAGCATGCGGGGCACTAGGAGATCCCTCAGGAAATGAGCGCTTCGCTGCAGCGTCAGCTGCCTCATGCATCATCGGTTAGCTTGAACGGGCGTCAGGTCCCCTATGTCACGGTGGCTAATCCCCGACGAAAGTCCATCAGTATTTATTGGACGGGACGCGTTGAAGTTCGTTGTCCGCCGGGTACAACGAAACGGCGAGTTGAGGCCGTGCTGAAGGAGCATGCAGATTGGGTGCTCGCACACTTGCCGGCTGAAGGCGTTCCGGCCAGTCGTTATTGCGATGGCGGTGTTATTCCTTACCGCGGCGGACAGGCCGTGCTTGTCCTTGGTCAGGAGCGCTCTGTCATCATGAAGGTGGGAGATCGTACGGAGGTTTGGCTCAAGGTGCCTAAAGGGGCTGATGAGGACGCCGTGAAGATGGCGCTGGCCTTGGCCCTGAAGAAATATGCCTGGCGGGTTATCAACGACTGCTGGATGCGCGTCATTGAAACTGCGCCAAAGCTGCCTGTCGTTTGGCGGTTGTCGAGCGCCAAAACAAGGTGGGGCAGCTGCACATCACGAGATACGATACGTTTGTCCTGGCGCCTTATCGCTCGGTCAGATACAGAGATCGAATATGTGATTGCCCATGAACTGGCGCACTTGAAGGAATTTAATCATTCTCCGCGCTTTTGGGCGGAGGTGGAGCGGATTTATCCTGGTGCCGTGCAGATCCATGAAAGCATGCGCACGCTGAAGGCTGCGGATAAGTTGGACGATCTCTAGCATCCATGCGAACGGTTTGCCCGATGTAGTCAGGCAAACCGTTTTTAAGAGTTCAGCGGCGGACAGCTGCTTCACGAGCCAGCCGAACGAAGTCATCCACTGATAGTGTTTCAGCACGGGCCGTGGGTTCTACTCCCGCAGAGATAATGCTCGACTCATCAAGGAAAGCCGAAAGCGATCCGCGCAGCATCTTGCGGCGCTGCTGGAATGCTGCGGCTACGATCTCGCTGAAGACCGACATGTCAACTGCAGGGAGATTTTCTACGGGTTTGGGCACCATGCGTACTATTGAGCTGGTGACTTTTGGAGCGGGTACGAAAGCGCCGGGCGGAACGTCAAAAAGCTTATGCATGACGTAGCGATACTGGAGCATGACAGAAAGACGACCGTAGGTCTTACTGCCAGGCACTGCAGTCATACGGTCGACGACTTCCTTTTGCAGCATAAAGTGCTGGTCTATGATGCGCCCCGCGGCGGGTAAAAGGGCAAAAAGAAGCGGAGACGATATGTTGTAAGGCAGGTTCCCCAGCACACGCAGACGCTTGCCGGGCAGAACCGTTTTCCAGTCGAGGGTAAGCGCATCGGCCTCAATGAGTGTGAGTTCTTCGGGTGTGAACTGTGTGCGCAGAAACGCCGCAAGATCGCGGTCGATCTCGACCGCTGTTTCATGACCGGCAAGACTTACCACTTCTCGAGTGAGTGCTGCCTGTCCAGGGCCGATTTCAATCAGCTCATCGCCGGGTTTGGGATCAATCGAGCGGGCGATCCGTTCGATCCAATGCCGGTCATGAAGAAAATTTTGTCCGAATCGTTTACGGGCATGGTGCCCTTCAAGCCATTGCTGCGTCACGATTGCCTGCAAGCGTTTGAGCGAGTTCAAGGGCCGCAGTCATACTGCGGGCGTCGGCGATGCCGCGGCCGGCGATATCGAGCGCCGTGTGTCTACCGAGGTGCGCACGTAAGGCAGACCAAGCGTGACATTGACGCCTTCGGCAAAGCCCACATGCTTTAAAACGGGAAGTCCCTGATCATGGTACATGCAGAGAACTGCGTCCCAACGTTCCATTTTGCCGGGAACGAAGATGGTATCGGCAGGAAGCGGGCCAACAATGTCAAATCGGTGCCTTTGCTCGTTCGAGCGCGGGGGGTGATCACTTCAATTTCTTCTCGCCCCATGTGGCCGGATTCACCTGCGTGCGGATTGAGCCCGGCGACTGCAATGACAGGGTGCGCAATACCGAAGTCTCGAACAAGCGCACGTTTGAGAATGGCGAGCACCTCATCGAGTACTTTCGGTGTAATTGCATCAGCCACGTCTCTGAGCGGCAGATGGGTGGTAGCAAGTGCCACCTTGAGCGCATTCTGACGAGGCGAAGAGGTGAGCATCATCACGACACGTTTGACGCCGGCAAGATGCTCAAAAAATTCAGTGTGGCCGGTAAATGCTTCACCGGCTTCCGAGAGGATGCTTTTTTGCACTGGGGCGGTAACAACGGCCGCATCAGTGCTTGAAACGCAGATCTGATGTGCACGACGCAGCGTTTCAAGTACATAGGGGCTGTTGCGCACGTCGAGAACCCCCGCATGCACCGTTGTCCCGAGAGGAACATGTTCAAACGAAATGTTCGCAGGCGGCTCGGCGGACAGTCCAAGCTGCACAGCTTGCCTGAGGAGCATTTCACGGTCACCCACAAGAATGATGGGGGCCGTCGATTTCCAAGCGGCCTTTACGGACACTTCTGGACCAATGCCGGCGGGTTCCCCAGTGGTGATGACGAGCTTCGTCATTGTAGATTCTCCCAAATTTGAAACGGCGCTCAGCAGTCGATGCAAAGCGCCGTTTTCAATGGTGTTTCGAGCAGACGGGCGGTCGATCAGCGGCGCAGCATGTCTTTGAGCTGTGGATCGCGGATTTCAACAAAGGCCTGATCGCGCAGTTCGCGTTCCCATTCATAGGAGGCTTCGGCAAGCTTTTTTTGACGAATAGCTTGGCGAGCCGCCACGCGCATGCGTTCGGGATTGCCGTCCTTTTCTGTGCGGCGCTCAACGACTTGAATCAGATGGTAGCCGTAAGGCGTGCGGATAGGATCGGAAATCTGACCGGGCTTGAGTTTATTCATTACGCCTTCAAACTCAGGCACCGTGTCACCGGGCTGTAGCCAGCCGAGATCGCCGCCGCGCGTAGCAGTGGAGTCTACGGAGTGCAGGCGAGCCATCGTAGCGAAGTCGGCTTCACCCGACTGCACGCGATTCTTAATGTCATTGAGACGACGGATCACATCCCCTTCAGGCGTGATATCGCTGACGAACATGAGAATGTGGCGGGCATGGGTCTGTTCGACAGGGCCGCCGCCTAACTTCGCTTGAACACCGTCGCGTTTGTCTTCGAGCTTGAAAACGTGCCAGGCACGCTGCGAAGAGACAACGTAGACGGAACCCGGGGTGGAATTTGCGCGCAGCGCCTCTGCAAAAGTAGCCGGCAGATCGTTCAAAGAACGCCAGCCGAGATCGCCGCCCTTCATCGCATCGTCGGCTCGCGAAAAGCTCGCTGCGAGCGATGAGAAGTTTTCTCCGTCGCGTGCACGTTTAGCGAGACTTTCCGCGGCGGTCTTCACGCTGTCATTTTCGGCAGGGGTTTCTACCGGCAGCAGAATATGCTCAACGTGATATTCCATCTTGTCGTCGCCCTTGATGCCGGCTTGCTCGGCAAGATAAGCGTCGATTTCGCTTTCCGAGATGTCAATTTTTTCGTTTACTTCACGTTCACGCAGGCGCTGTGTGGTGATTTCATCCCGAATTTCATTACGGAAGGAGGCAAAGTTGACACCGTCAGCAGCCAGACGTTGACGGAGTTCCTCGATGGATAGATTGTTCTGTCGAGCAATTTGTTCAACAGAGGCGTTTACCGTCTGGTCGTCGACGCGGATGCCTGTTTGTCGGCGCGCTGCAAAATGGCACGTTCAGAGATGAGACGTTCGAGTACCTGAGCGCGCAGAAGCTCCATTGCTGGAAGCTGAATGTTCTGGCGGCGCAGGTTAATCGCCACCGTGTGAACGCGCTGCTCAAGCTCATGCTCCGTGATGATGTCATTGTTGACGACGGCAACGATGCGGTCGAGTTCACCGGATGCCGCAGGGGCTTGTTCTCCGGCAGACGGCGTGGCAGGAACGCTGTCCATGATGCTTGCTGCCTGGACGGAAGCGCCCGACAACGCAAGCGCTGTGAGCGTGAAGGCGTAAAGGAATGCTTTATTCATAGTAGTCATACGGATCTGCCGTCGTAGGAAGCGGACCGGTTGTCTGGTAGCCGCGGATGTTGCGGCGCAGTTCAGAAATGGGATTGATGCCAATGCTACCGAGCCCATTGAGCTCGAGTTGTAAGAAGAAGTTGGACTCTTGTTCATTCGAGGCCGTGGTGTAACGCTGGGCGGCAAAGCGCAGTGTCCAGCAGTCGTGCAGGTATTCAAATCCGCCAATCAGTTCAATCGGCTTTTTCTGGTAAAGCGAGTAGTTGTAGCGCAAAAGACCATACAAACGCTCTGTGATCGGCCACTGTACAGAGAAGTCAACTTGCTTGATGTTGTCGTCGTAGGTGCTGTCCGTTACGGAGCCGGCAGAGTAGTTGTAGCGATAAAAGACACCGATGGTCGAGCGGCGCTTGGGTTGCCAGACAAGACCGGTCTTCACGTTCATCATGCGGTTGAGTGAGGATGAATACTGCGCAGAGGCTGATGCCGTGAGGGACTGTGTAAGGCGAGCACCGACGCTCGCGAGCAAGTCGCTTCTCACGTTGCTTTGCGGAGTGTCCTTGTTGCCGAAGTAGTTTGCTTCTTCCGTCGTGTTGAGAAAGCGAACGTTTTGGTCGGAGAAGTATTGGCGCTGCCCCACACTGGCGCGAAAGAGCTCCAATCCTGAAGTTTTGTCGATCCAGCGCGAAGAAATGACGGTAGTGAGCTGATTGGCTTCCGATACGCGGTCATAGCCTGCGTAGAGATTCGGCGTGAAGAGCGAAGCAAAGGAAAGATCCGATACAGTCGTGTCAAAGATAGGAATATCGCTCTGATCGCGGTAGGGGGTGTAGGCGTAATAGATACGCGGTTCAAGTGTCTGATATGCCTCGCGGCCAAAGAAATGGGAGTCGCGCTCAAATACCAATCCGGAGTCGAGCGTGAAGGTCGGCACCACGAAGCTCGGCGACTTGTCGGTGTATTGGTGGTCGCGGCTGAGATTGTTGAGCTGATACCAGGCCCCTTGAATCTGGGCCTTCGGCACAATGAACCACCCCGCGCCTCGCAGCGGATAGCTTGCACTCTGCTCAAGCACTACACGTGTGCCGTCAAGACGTGTGGGATGCGTGAAACGAGTGGCGTCAACGGTCGTCGTGAACTCGAAGCCGTGGAAGTCGCTGTTATAGGCATTCAGAACCATTTGCGGCACACGTTCGTAGGGAACAACCGTTGTGCCGCCGTCAATCTTCAGCGTTTGATTCTTAGTAACGCGCAGCAGCGAATTCCAATAGGTATCGGTCCAGGTCAGACTGTAATCCTGCGGCAGCACTGATTCGGACGACTCGCGGATGTTGCCGGAGAAGTCCGTAATAAAGTCGTCATCGGATACACGGTTGTAGTCGATGTTGGCACCCACTTGTCACGTTGATAGTCGGCCTGAATGCGCGTACTCCAACGGTTTTCCTTGGTAGTGCGGTCGCTCGGCAAATAGTCAAGGTTGACTTGTGCGTTAAATGCGTCGTACTTAAATCGTGCTTCATTGCCCAGCATGACGCCGCGCTTGGTCATGACGCGAGGCGTAAGCGTGTAGTCGTAGTTGGGCGCGATATTGAAGTAATAAGGGATAGAGATATCGACGCCGCGAGTCGAGCTCATGCCGTAAGTGGGCGTGAGGAAGCCCGAACGACGCTGGTTGCTGATGGGAAATGCAAACCAGGGCGACGCGAAGATGGGAACGTTCTGGAAGTGCAGTACGGCTCCGGTGCCTGAAGCAGTGAGATCGTATTCGTCGATCTCAAGGTCGTTCATCGAAATGAACCACGAATCATCGTCGCGCTTACAGGTTGTAAAGGAAACATCTTCGAAGGTTGTACGGTTGCCGGACAAGAAGCGAATGTTTTTCGCGCATCCACGTACATTTCGCGGAGCGTACTCCCACTCCGCCTCATCCATGGAGCCTTCTCGTGAAGTGATGCGAAAACGCATGCTCGGTCCCGAAAAGCTTGCTCCAGCACGGCTGATGCGGGCATTTCCCTTGCCGGTTACTTCATCAGTGTCATGTCGATAGGTGATGCGGTCAGCCGTGAACACAGCGCCGCCTCGACGCACTTCGGCATTGCCTATGAGTTCGAGTTCGTCAGCGAGGGAGCCTTCCATACGTTCGGCAGAGGCAAAGCTTGCGGCGTCATCGGCCTGAGCTCGCTTTATGTCGAGCGAATCGACGAATTCAAGATTCACGCGTACGGCCGACGACGCGGCATCCGCACGAGCCTGAGCGGCAATAAACGCAAGGGCGGCAGCCACGCAGAGCGAGACTGCCCGGACGGGAGGCAGAGGCATGAGAAGCTTCGGGCCTATAAAATAATGAGTTCCATCGCGATGGCCCGTTATTAAGTTCCTAATTGGACTGCAAACCAAGAAGCACATGCAGTAAGGACATTCTCGTTTTCGAGGCGTCCGAAGTGTGAATCCGCGGTTGGCAGAAGGGCCACGCATAGATAAAAGATTCTAACAGTTCAATTCGGCGCGCTTGGGGACTCTGCAGGGTCGGCAGCTGAGGCATCCATTGGAAGACGAGATGAAAACTGAACGCGACATCACACTTGAGGCCTGGCTTTCTGCTCTGGCGCCTGCGCACGGGATCCTGCTTGACACGCTTGTTCCAGCGAGTTCTGATGCGGGATTTCGCCGTTATTTTCGTGTTGGGACGAGTTCGGGCGGCACGCTGATCGTAATGGATGCACCGCCCGCGCATGAGAATCTCCCGGCATACGTACAGGTGAACAAGCTCATGGCTGCGGCGGGGCTAAATGTTCCTCGTGTTTATGCTGCCGATGAGATGCAGGGCTTTGCGCTTATTTCTGACTTAGGAAAGGAAACTTTCCTCGATGTTCTGAATGAGGAAAATGCAGCCAAGTTCTTTGACGCCGCTACGTCGGCTTTGGTGAAGTGGCAGAAGGCATCGCGTCCGGGACAGCTTCCTCTCTATGACCGCGAGGTGCTTTTGCGAGAGCTGAACCTCTTCCCTGAGTGGTATGTGAAGCGCCACTGCGGAGTCGAATGGGATGCCAAACACGAGAAGTGGTGGCAGATGTCGGTAGACGCAATTTTGAAAAGCAACCTCGCCGATGCCAAAGTGTTCGTGCACCGCGATTTTATGCCGCGGAATCTCATGGTGAGCGATCCGCTCCCAGGGGTCATTGATTTCCAGGATGCTCTGATGGGCCCCGTGACCTATGACATCGCTAGCTTGATGCGCGACGCTTTCATCAGTTGGGATGAAGCCTTCGTCCTTGATGTAACCATCCGCTATTGGGAAAAGGCCCGCAAGGCTGGAATCCCCGTGCCGGACGATTTCGGGGCTTTCTATCGAAGCGTGGAATTCATGGGTGTCCAGCGGCATCTCAAGGTGCTTGGCATCTTTGCGCGTATCAACTATCGAGACGGAAAGCCCAAGTACTTGGCGGATACCCCGCGTTTTATTAAGTATGTGCGTCAGACGGCAGGCCGGTATGTTGAGCTTTCGCCGCTGCGCCATCTCATTGACGAACTCGATGGTGTGCGCGAGCGCGCGGGCTACACCTTCTGATTGGGCGAAGAAATGCGCGCGATGCTTCTCTGCGCTGGTGAAGGTCGACGGCTACGGCCGCTTACTCAGCTCTATCCCAAACCGCTCACAACCATTGGCGGCGTGCCGTTGGCTGTGCGGCAGATTCTGGCGCTCAAGCGTGCCGGGATTACCGAGATCGTGGTGAATGCTGCATACGGAGCACGAATTCTGCAGGCAGAGCTGGGCGACGGAAGCCGTTGGGGCGTTCATCTTGCCTGGTCTGTCGAAGGACATACGGCCGCTGAAGCTTTGGAGACAAGGGGCGGTATTGTCCGCGCATTGCCGCTGCTCATGGCGGGAAGTGAGGACGGTGCATTTATCGTGGCTGCGGGTGATATTGCTACAGATTACGACTATGCGGCCTTAGCTGAGCAGGCACAATCACTTTCCGTGTCAGGAGATTGGGCGCATCTCGTCATGGTGGCTAATCCAACTTTTCACCCCCAAGGTGACTTTCGGCTGGTCAACGGTCGTATTGCCCGTCGTGATGCCGTCGGCGGAGAGATTCTCACTTATGCCAGTCTTGCCGCTTTTCATCCGCAGCTTTTTGCCGGACTTCACGCAGACCGTGCTCCGTTATTCCCATGGATGTTTGAAGCACTGGATGCAGGCCGAGTTTCGGGAGAAAAGCTGGTCGGGCGTTGGGCCAATGTCGGAACGCTCGAAGAGCTTGCACGTGCCGAAGATTTGTTTTCAACTGTGGGGGCGGCGTGAAAATAGGACCGCACGAATTTAAGTTTCCGCTGATGCTCGCCCCGATGGCTGGATATTCCGACAGGCCTTTTCGGGAAATTGTTCGCGAATGGGGAGCCGATTACGCCGTCGCCGAAATGACAGCGAGCCGCGAGGACCTTCGTTGCCGAGCCAAAAGCTTGACGCGCTGGGTGGAGCGGGATGAGCCGGGGCTGCACGTCGTGCAGCTTCTTGGCGCAGATCCTGTTGTTATGGCTGAGGCGGCAAAGGCTGCGGAAGATGACGGCGCTGATGTAGTCGACATCAATATGGGATGTCCGGCCAGAAAGGTTTTAAATACGGATTGCGGCAGCGCACTCATGAAAAATGAATGTTTGACTGCAGAGATTCTCGAGGCGGTTCGTGCTGCAGTTGAAATACCCGTTACGCTCAAAATCCGCACAGGATGGGATCGGGAACACAAAAATGCGCCGGAGATCGCTCGTATTGCAGAGGAATGCGGCATTGCCATGCTCGTTATCCACGGGCGTACCCGCGCCGACGGATTTCGAGGAGATGCAGAATACGACACGATTGCCCGCATAAAGGCTGAGCGCGGCATTCCGGTTGTCGCTAATGGCGACATCGTTTCGGGCGTCAAGGCGCAGGCCGTCTTGAGGGCCAGCGGAGCTGACGGTCTTATGATCGGCCGAGGGGCTGTTGGACGCCCCTGGCTTTTCGCAGAGGTTCGCGCTGCCCTTGAGGGACGTGCATGGAAGCGGTTAGAAAATGGAGCAGTTCTTCGGCATCTTCTTCATCACAGAGCCAAACATTTCGACTACTATGGTGCCCGTCGCGGAATTGTCACATTCCGTAAGCATCTTTGTGCTTATCTGAAGCCTTTTTCGGATCCGCTTGAACTTCGTCCCAAGCTTCTTCGGGAAACGGATCCGCAGGTACAGAAAGCGCTCGTCGAGCAGTTCTTTTCAGAGACTGCGCCGGCTCATTGAGATGCATACTGTTTATTGTCTGCTCCTCCCTAAAAGAAAAAACATTCCCAACCATGTCATCCGACGATTTTGCGCTGCTCGACGATTCGGACCTTAGGCTGCCCGAAGATGCGGTCGACGAGCGCTTCGCGGAACTGTTTGAAAAACAGAACGCCACGGTGCGGACTATCAATGAAGACCTCGAAGCAGTCGTCATCCGACAGCTTGACGAGTATTTTGCCCAGCTCGAAGGCAGAACCCCGCACCCACTTTACGATTTGGTCGTGCACGCTGTGGAACGTCCGCTCATCGAATACGCCATGTCGATGTGCCACCGCAACCAGTGCGCGGCCGCCCAGTTACTTGGCATTAACCGGAACACTCTGCGCAAAAAGCTTCTCGAACACGGAATGCTGCAGGCGCGAGGCCGTTCCAAACAGAAGGAAAAGTGAACTATGCGCAAGCAAGCACTTCTGAGCGTCTCCGACAAGGTCGGCATCGTTGACTTCGCCCGCGGCTTGGTTTCCAAGGGCTATCACATTCTTTCCACCGGCGGCACGGCTAAGCTCCTTGCCAAAGAAGGCGTGGAGGTTGAAGAAGTCGCTGACTACACGGGCTTCCCCGAAATGCTCGATGGCCGTGTGAAGACGCTTAATCCTAAGATCCACGCCGGCATTCTGGCCCGTCGTCCGATCCCCGAACATATGGCCGCGCTCAAGGAGCACGGCATTGATCCGATCGATATCGTCTGCGTGAATCTTTATCCGTTTGAACAAACCATTGCTCGTCCGGACTGCACGCTTGACCTTGCAATCGAAAATATCGATATTGGCGGCCCGACGATGATTCGCGCGGCGGCGAAGAATTACGAATCTGTCGCCGTAGTGGTTGATCCGGCTGACTACGAAACTGTTCTCGCTGAACTTGACGCTTACGGCGAAGTTCAGGCAGCCACACGCTTTGCGCTGGCAAAGAAAGTCTTCGCGCATACTGCCCGCTACGATGGCATGATCACGAATTATCTGACGAGCCTTGACGCAGAAGATAAGCCCCAACAGTTCCCGGCCGTCTTTAATCGCCAGTGGGAGAAAGTTCAGGATCTGCGCTACGGTGAGAATCCTCATCAGCAGGGGGCTTTCTATCGCGAAGTGTCGGTCGCTCCCGGCCTTCTCGCCGGCTACGAACAGCTTCAAGGCAAAGAACTCTCTTACAACAACATCGCCGACAGCGATGCTGCGTGGGAGTGTGTGCGCTCTTTTGATGTGCCCGCTTGCGTCATCATCAAGCATGCAAATCCTTGCGGCGTTGCCGTAGCGGCGACGCACGAAGAGGCCTACGCAAAGGCTTTTCTCACGGACAGCAAGTCGGCGTTCGGCGGCATCATTGCCTTCAACGGTCCGGTTACCCGCTCTTGTGCTGAACGTATTTCGCATCAGTTTGCCGAGGTGATTATTGCGCCTGAATTCGATGAAGGCGCTCTTGAGCTCTTCGGGCAGAAAAAGAACCTGCGCCTTCTCAAGATTGCGTTGGGTTCGGCTCACAATGATTTTGAATTCAAGCGCGTGGGCGGCGGTCTTTTGGTGCAAACGCCTGATATTCAACTTGCTACTGAGGCTGACCTGCGTGTCGTGACGAAGAAGGTTCCGACGCCCAAGCAGATCAGCGACATGCTCTTTGCGTGGAATGTTGCTCGCTTTGTGAAGTCCAACACAATCGTTTATGCCAAGGACGGCATGACGCTTGGCGTGGGCGCAGGCCAGATGAGCCGAGTTGACAGTGCCCGCATTGCAGCGATCAAGGCTGAAGAAGGCGGTTTGTCGCTCGCCGAGAGCGTGGCAGCATCTGACGCATTCTTCCCTTTCCGCGACGGTCTTGACGTCGTCGCAGATCAGGGCGCAGTGGCAGTCATTCAGCCGGGCGGTTCGATCCGTGACCCGGAAGTCATCGCTGCTGCCGACGAGCGCGGCATCGCGATGGTCTTCACGGGCGAACGTCACTTCCGCCACTAACGTTTGTACGCAATCGAGTTGAGGCGGATTAGGTCCGCCCAACGAAGGCATCGCGTATAGTCTGCAGTTAAAGCCGGCGCCGGGGACGGATCCAATCCTGCCGCGGCGCCGGTATTCGTATTAAGGGAGATTCTTGTGAAAGCGTTCTCGCAGCACAGCCTTTCGCGCCGCACACTCCTTGGAGCCGGCATAGCCGCCGGTGCGCTGTCCGCCTGTCCGGCCTTCGCGGATCTGCGCATTGAAATCACCGGTGTAGGGGCCAATCAAATACCTATTGCCATTCAGCCGTTTCAGGGGGCGTCTGCCGCTCCGACGGATCCTGCTGAGGTCATCGCAGCAGATCTTGAGCGGTCCGGTGCTTTTCGCCGGATCTCGGTGACTCAAGAGGCGAGTGCAGAAAACCTTGAAAAACCCGAAGGTCTTGCGGCTGCTGGTAAAGCGGGCGCAGCGGTCTATGTCGTCGGCGCCGTGCAGGCGCTCAGTGATGGACGCTGGGATGTCCGCTGTCTTTTTTATGATGCTGTGAGCGGAGAACAACTCGACTCCATCGGCGTATCAGCCGGGAAAGATTTGCTTCGCATGGCGGCGCATCGCTGCGCTGACCGCATCTATACCCGTCTTACGGGTGAAGGTGCAATGTTTGCGTCACAGATTGCCTACGTAGCGCAACTGGCCAAGCGCCGTTATGAACTCATTATTGCTGACAGCGACGGCGGCGTGCCGCGTACCGCTCTGCAGTCTCCCGAGCCGATCATTTCGCCGACCTGGTCTCCCGACGGCCGACAGCTCGCTTATGTGAGCTTTGAGGAGCGCAAGCCCATCGTTTATGTGCACGAATTGTCAACCGGCCGCCGTCGTAAGGTGGCGAATTTCCGAGGCAATAATTCGGCGCCGGCTTGGTCTCCTGACGGTCGTGAACTTGCCGTTGCATTGTCCCGTGACGGGTTGACGCAGATCTACCGCATCAATGCGGACGGTTCGGGCCTCAAGCGCTTTACGCAGAGCTACGGCATCGACACAGAGCCCGTTTACTCAAAAGACGGCCGTTGGATCTACTTTACGAGCGACCGCGGTGGTACGCCGCAGATTTACCGCCAGCCGGTGGCTGGAGGGGCTGCTGAACGAGTGACTTTTGGCAGCAGCTACGCGATCAGTCCGGATATTTCGCCTGACGGGATGCGTATGGCGTATATCTCCCGCATTGACGCCGAATACCGCCTCGCGGTAATGGATCTGTCGACGGGGCAGGACATGCTGGTTACGAATACCAATCGTGATGAATCACCGTCCTTTGCTCCCAACGGCCGCTTCTTGGTATATGCCACTGAGGTGAGCGGTCGCGGAGTGTTGGGCACCTGTTCGGCTGATGCCCGCTTGACAACGCGTCTTTACGGGGAAGGCGATATTCGCGAACCCGCCTGGGGACCGATTCTCCCCTGAGTTCGATACAAACCCGATTTTCGTTCTTTTTTTAAAGGAGCTCACAATGTCTATTTCTTGGAAGGTTCTCGCAGCTGCGGCTGCGGTCACCGCTGTACTTTCTGGCTGCTCATCGGTTTCACTTGACGAAGGCAACAAGGCAGGGACGCTCGCTGGCGAGCAGTCCGCCGCTCAAACCACTGCCGTCAATCCCTTCTTGGATCCGGCCAATCCGCTTTACCACCGCTCGGTTTATTTCGCGTTTGACTCCTACGAAGTTTCTCCGGAGTATGCCGCTGTGGTTGAAGCCCACGCCAAGTGGCTTGCTGCCAATCCGGAGGTGAAGATTGTCATTCAAGGCAACACCGATGAACGCGGCGGCCGTGAATACAACCTTGCGCTTGGGCAGAAGCGCTCTGAAGCCGTGCTGCAGCGTCTGCAGCTGCTTGGTATTCCCAGCAGCCGCATCGAGGCCGTTTCTTTTGGCAAGGAAAAGCCCATTGCACTTGGTCACAGCGAAGAAGCCTGGGCGCAAAATCGCCGTGCCGATATCGTGTATCCGGAAAGCGTGCTGAAAGCTCAGCCCGCCGCCAAGTAAGAACTCGTCCAATGCTGGGGCCATAGTGCCCCAGCAGGGCGGAAACGGTCGGTCGATTATCGACTGATCCTTTCTGAGTTTAGTGAGTTGTCCATGTCCTCATTCACCCAATGCATTGCACGCACTGCGATCGGACTTGTTGCCTTATCGGCGGCCTGCAGTGTTCAGGCTTTTGCCGACGATGATGCGCGCCGCGCGATTCTTGAGCTTAGAGAGTCCATCAAGACGCTTCAGACTGATCTGGAAGCCAACCGCAATGCGCAAATTCAGCTTTCGACGGAAATTAATAATCTTAAAGAGCTGAATCGTCGTTTGACGGGCCGCATTGAAGAATTGGTTAATGCGCAGAATCAGGAAAAACGCAATGCCCGGACTCAGTACGAAACGCTCGACAAGCGCCTTGCCGTATTCGAACCTCAGGTTGTGGTGATTGACGGTCAGTCCATTGAGGTATCTGCAGAAGAGAAAAAGGCCTACGATACGGCAGTGGCGCTTTTGCAGACCGGCAAGTACGGCGATGCGGAGAAGGCGTTCAAGGACTTCAATGACAACTTCAAGAAGTCGCCCTACCGGATGGATGCACTTTTCTGGTGGGGTACCAGTGCTTTTGCCAATGAGCACTATAAAACGGCAATTTCATCTCAAAATCAACTGCTTCGAGAATTCTCAAAAGGCGCTCGAGCTGCTGATGCAATGATGCTTGTGGCAAGTTCACAAGCCGCCAGCGGCAGCATTAATGCTGCTAAGGCAACCCTGCAAAAAATCATCAAGACCTACCCGAAAACTGACGTCGCCAAAGAGGCTGCTCAGCGCATTCGGGAATTTGATCAGAAGAAATAGTTTACGAACGGCTTTGCTTTTTCGGGTTATCCTTCCGAAAAACGAGCCTAGAATGATTCCCAAGTTCTAGGGCGGCATTTCCCGCATTACCCGCAAAAAGGAACAGGAAAGCGCACCTAGGCCATACCGCGAAGGCTGCTTCAAGAGCGGGAAAACAACTCTTGGAGCGACGCTTTCCGACAATATTTTTCTGACGTTGCTGACCAACACGACGGAAAAATAAACCACCAGGATGTTGCAAGCGCAGCTCCCTATGGATCGCGGGATAAGGAATCCGCGGTTCGACCACCCATCAAGGAGGTAATTCCATGACTCAGTGCGACAAGCTTCCGGCCTCGGCCATCTTCCACTGCCCCTTCGTCAATAAGGGCGAAGCATTCACAAAGGAAGAGCGCGCCAAATACGGCCTGAGCGGTCTGCTGCCGACTGCCGTTTCGACTGTTGACCAGCAGGTCGAACGCATGCGTGAAATGCTTAACCGCTTCGAGAAGCCGATCGACAAAGCACTCCTCCTCGACAGCATCCGCAACACGAATGAAGATCTGTTCTTCCAGCTGCTGACGCGATACACCGCCGAATACATGCCGGTCGTCTACACCCCGACGGTCGGCGAATACTGCCAGCGTTTCAGCCATATCTTCCGCTATCCGCGCGGTCTTTTTGTTTCGCTCGAACACCTCGGCCACGTGCGCGAAGTGATTGAACACGCCCCGAACAAGGAGGTCGACGTGATCGTCGTCACGGACGGCGAACGCATTCTGGGTCTGGGCGACCAGGGACTTAACGGCATGGGCATTCCCTGCGGCAAGCTCGCGCTCTATACCGCCTGCGCCGGCATTGCTCCGGAAAAGACGCTGCCGGTCGTGCTCGACGTCGGCACGAACCGCGAAGAATATCTGAACGATCCGCTGTACCTTGGTCTGCGCCAGAAGCGCTGCCGCGGTCCTGAATATCGTCAGCTCGTTGACGAATTCATCGCCGAAGCCCGCCGCCGCTGGCCCAACGTCCTCATCCAGTTCGAAGACTTCGGCAATGCCAACGCCTTCAAGCTGCTTTCGGACTATCAGGAAAAGATCCTTTGCTTCAATGACGACATTCAGGGTACGGCCTCGGTGGTCGTCTCGGGCATGTACAGTGCCGTGCGCGTCAAGGGCGAAAAGATGGCCGATCAGAGTTCCTCTTCTTCGGCGCCGGCGAGGCTGCCTGCGGCATCGCCAATCTGCTTGCCGATGCGCTGATCGACGACGGTCTCTCGCGTGAGGATGCCCTGGCACACTGCTACCTCTTTGACTCGAAGGGTCTCGTCACGAAGGCTCGTACGGATCTGGCCGCGCATAAGCAGCCGTTTGCCGTCGATGCGCCGGATACGGCGAGCTTCCTCGAAGCGGTCAAGACCTTGAAGCCGACTGCCATCATCGGCGTGGCCGGCCAGCCGCAGACCTTTACGAAGGAAGTTCTCGAAGAAATGGCCAAGCTCAACGAGCGTCCGATCATCTTCGCGCTTTCGAATCCGACTTCCAAGGCCGAATGCACGGCCGAACAGGCCTACACGGCAACGAAGGGCAAGGCGCTCTTTGCCTCCGGGTCGCCCTTCGATCCGGTCGAATACGAAGGCAAGACGTTTGTGCCTCGTCAGGGCAACAACAGCTACGTATTTCCGGCGCTCGGTCTCGGCGCGGTGTTCAGCCGCTCGAAGTGGATGCCCGACGGGATGTTCCTCGTGGCAGCCAAGGTGCTGGCAACGCTCGTCTCGGACGCTGACCTGGCCCAGGGTTCGCTCTATCCGGCGCTTTCGGACATCCGTCCGGTGTCGGTGAAGATCGGCGCTGCGGTTGCCGCCTACGCCTACGAGCACGGTCTTGCTCAGAATGAACGTCCGGCTGATCTTGAAAAGGCTGTCGACGAATTCATGTATCGTCCGTAATATTCAAAGCCTGCACGTAAACTGCTTTTGATCGTTTTCGTGCTGAGCAGAATAGAAAAGCTCTTCGTAGTGCATAACTGCGGAGAGCTTTTTAATATGTGTGAGTTATAGATTGGCGCTTCTTGAGGCGCTTATGCGCACCATTCCTTGACTACCTCTACCAATACGCCTTCTGAGGATATGAATCCTGCAGAGCTTGCCTCCGCTGCAGCGAACAGCCAGACTCCGAGCGCTGCTTCGCAGCCCGTTGCACGCCTATACGGCGAGCCAATGCTTGAGTATCCGAAGGATCTTTATATTCCCCGGATGCTCTGGAGGTTTTCCTTGAACGATTTGAGGGACCGCTTGATCTTTTGCTGTGGCTGATTCGCAGTCAAAAGTTCGATGTAATGGATATACCTATGGCGCTGCTTACAGAGCAGTATATGGCCTATGTTGAACTTATTCGGCGCTCTAACTTAGAACTCGCAAGCGCCTATCTTGTGATGTCGGCGACACTCATGTCGATTAAGAGTCGAATGCTGCTGCCGAAGCGCCAGGATGCCGAAACAGGTGAAGAGCCTGAAGATCCTAGAGCGGAATTGATGCGCCGACTGCTGGAATATGAGCGTATGCGTGTTGCGGCTAAGGAGCTCGATGAGCTTCCGCGCATGGGACGAGATTTCATGGCTGCTGCGGGCGGATTCATCATCGTACCGGAAGAGGAGCTTCCTGCTGTAACGCCAGAGGAACTTGCACTGGCTTGGGAAGCGGCTACGGCAAGACTTGCTTTGAGCGCGCATCATCGGGTTACACGAGAGGAACTCTCGGTGCGTGAACATATGACAGCAATTCTCAAGCGACTTAACGGCCGGGAGTTCGTGCGCTTTACGGATCTGCTTCAGGATCGCCCGGACGTACAGGGCATCTGTGTATGGTTTCTGGCGACTTTGGAGTTGGCGAAGATCTTTCTCTTGTCGGTTCAGCAAGCTGAACCTTACGGGGAGATCTACCTGCGTACGGAGGAGGTGCCCGCACTCACAAATGCACAGGCTGATGACGCAGGTGGTGTCCTGACGGTAGAAGGAGATCGTACGGAAGAGGAGCTCCGAATTTTTTGGCGCAGACGACTGATGCCTGGCGAACAAGGCACACTGTTTGAAGACGATATCAATTGAAGGCATCCAGATAAAACAAAACTGCCGCTCCCCCAACTATTGAGGAAAGCGGCAGAAAAGTAAACATCGAGTTCCCCTCGATTTAAATCAGTCTCACACAGTGGAGACCGCTGAACTGTCGCAGTGAAAGATGTTTTTTCAGCGGTCCCTGCAGATTAGAGAGCAGCTTCTTTCTGTGCCATTTCAGCAAGCACAAGATCCGCGCGCGCCATGGCGAAGTCCATATCAGGCACCAGATTGGGCCCGAGTTCATCGGCGATGCCGGTTCGCTTAAGCTGCCGCAGAGAGTGTCCCGTCGCCCCTGCAATGATGAGCTCATGATTGTGGCGGTGAAGTGCGCGAACAAAGACTTCAATTTGATCCATCGCGGAATTGTCAATGCTGATGAGATCAGTAAAGTCGAGGATCACGATCTTTGCCGAATCGGCTGCGATCAGACGGTGTGGGTCCGTAACATGTTCGAGCTTTGAGATAGAACCAAAAAAGAGTGCCCCACGGATATGCCAGGCTTCCACGGTGTCGGGCATGTGGAAAGGCAGCGTTGCGGGTTCTACTACCGTAATGTTGTTCATACGGTAAAGGAAGAAGATGCATGCGACGACAAGACCGAATTCCACGGCGACCGTAAGATCGAAGACAACCGTAAGAAAGAACGTGAGCAGCAATGTCGCCTTGTAAGAGAGCGACATGCGCTTAAGCCGCATGAATTCGCGCCAATTGCCCATATTCCAAGCCACGAAGACCAGAATTGCAGCAAGCGCCGAGAGCGGAATACTGGCGGCGAGCGGAGCGGCGGCGAGGATAACGAGCAGAAGCGTCACCGCGTGCACCATTCCTGCGACGGGCGAGAAAGCGCCGGACTTGATGTTCGTTACCGTTCGGGCGATTGTGCCTGTTGCCGGAATGCCGCCGAAGAACGGCACAATAAAGTTAGCAATGCCCTGCCCCATCAACTCTTGATTGGGGTCGTGTCGGTCGTCGGTCATCGTGTCTGCAACGCGGGCGCAGAGCAGTGATTCAATGGATCCCAGTACAGCAAGCGTGAGCATTGAACCGTATAGCTGCTTGGCGGTCTGCCAGTCAAAATCAGGCAGCTCGAAGGATGGCAGTCCCTGAGGGATGCCGCCGAACTTTGATCCAATGGTTTCTACGGGCAGATTGAAGAGCGTTACGACGAGGGTCGAAAGAACAAGCACTACCACCGTGCCGGGCAGGTGCGCCAGCCAGCGTTTCCATTGAGGGCCGCCCATCGAGTATCCCTTCGGCCAGAAGAAGATGATGAGAAAGCTCGTGATGGCGATGGCGAATGCCCAGGGATTGAAGGTCGAGATGTGGGCGTAGAGCGTTTTGATCATCTCAAAAAAGTCCGCCGGCATCTTGGCAATCGTAAGGCCAAGGAAGTCTTTGACTTGCTGCAGACCAATCATGACTGCAATGCCGTTCGTGAAGCCGATCACAATTGAGATCGGAATGAACTTGATAAAGCCGCCGAGCTTAAAGAGCCCCATGAAGAACAGTATGATGCCCGACCCGATTGTCGCAAGCATCAGATTGGAGATCCCGTACTGAGCAATGATGCCGTAGATGATGACGACGAAAGCGCCTGCAGGACCGCCGATTTGCACTCGGCAGCCGCCAAAAAGTGAAATCAGAAAGCCTGCGATGATGGCCGTGTAGAGGCCGGCTTCCGGCGGTACGCCGGAGGCAATGCCGAAGGCCATGGCTAGCGGCAGCGCTACCATGCCGACAGTGAGGCCGGCAGAGATGTCTCGTGTGAGCATATGCCGGTTGTAATCCGCCAGACTGTCGAGAAGCACCGGATGAAAACGCGCGAGCGGCATACGGTGCAGAAGCTCGCGAGTTTGTTGCTTAAAGCTCATTTTTAGGAAAAACTGAGGGTTGCATCGGGAAAAAGAAGCCCATTATTGTAAAAAAATGGCGCGCCCCAAAGGGACGCGCCATATTGCGATAACTCAAGCTAAAGACCTATTCGGGGGAAAACCCGAGTTAAGGTCTGTCATTGAAGAATCAATGAATTCGCATGCCGGGGACGGCACCGGAGTCGGGAGAGAGGACAAAGAGCCCAAGTCCCTTGTCATCTGCATCCGAAGCCGAGAGGATCATGCCTTCGGAAACGCCAAAGCGCATCTTCCGGGGAGCAAGATTGGCGATCATGATGATCAGACGGCCCTCAAGGTCTTCGGGTTTGTAGGCGCTTTGAATGCCAGAGAAAACATTGCGGGTTTTGCCTTCGCCAACATCCAGTGTGAACTGCAGCAGCTTGGTGGAGCCTTCAACCTTCTGGCACTTGATCACCTTGGCTACGCGCAGATCCATCTTTGAGAAGTCGTCGATTGTGACTTCAGGTGCAATGGCCTCTCCGCCGGGCGCCCGGACCTTGGGTTCAGGTACGTGGTCGGGCAAGAGCTGATCGAGTTGGCGCACCATGTCGACACGCTGCATCAGGTGCTGATAGGGCTTGATCGGGTTAACGCTCGAAAGCGGTTCTGCAGCAGAGGCCCAGGCAAGCGGTGCAATCGACAGGAAAGCTTCGACACGTTCAGCAGTCGCCGGGAGAACAGGCTTCAGGCAGAGCGTCAGCAGACGGAAGCATTCAAGCGCGACGGATGATACCCAATGGAGTGCTTCGGCCTGAGCAGGATCTTTGGCAAGCTCCCAAGGCTTCTTTTCATCGACATACTCATTGACGGCATCGGCAAGCTCCATCACCAGACGGGTGGCGCGGGCGAACTCACGGGCCTCATAGAAAGCGGAAACTTCGGGCACGCGGCGCTTAATGCGTTCAATGAGCGGATCCTTCATCGCCGCATCTAAGATTCGGCCTTCAAAACGCTTGACGATGAAGCCAGCGGCACGGCTCGCGATGTTGATGTACTTGCCGATCAGGTCGGAATTAACACGCTGAGCGAAGTCAACCTTCGTGAAGTCGACATCTTCAACGCGGGAGTTCATCTTGGCGGCGAGATAGTAACGCAGCCATTCAGCGTTCATTCCAAGGTCAAGATACTGCAGCGGGGAAATACCCGTGCCGCGGCTCTTGCTCATCTTCTGGCCGTCGACGGTCATGAAGCCGTGTGCATTAATGTGGTCCGGCGTACGGAAAGGCTTGCCGGAGAAATGCAGCATGGCGGGCCAGAAGAGCGTATGGAAGTAAATAATGTCTTTGCCGATGAAATGTACTTGTTCGGTTTCAGGGTCGGAAAGGAATTCATTGAAATCAAAACCTTTCTTTTCGCTGTAGGCTTTCAGAGCGGCGAGATATCCCACAGGCGCATCAAGCCAGACGTAGAAGTACTTGCCCGGCGCATCCGGAATAGCAATGCCAAAGTACGGCGCATCACGCGAGATGTCCCAGTCAGTAAGATGTCCGTCGGTACCCAGCCATTCGCTGTCTTTGGCGAGAACTTCTTCCTGTACGCGGGGGAGACCATCCTTGCCGTTTCCGGTTGTCCATTCACGCAAAAATTTCACACACTCTGGGTCAGAGAGTTTGAAGAAGTAGTGCGTCGACGTACGCAATTCCGGACGCGAACCCGAAAGTGTTGAATACGGATTGATCACTTCCGTTGGTGAATAAACGGCGGAGCATTTTTCGCAGTTGTCGCCATACTGATCCGGAGCGCCGCAGCGGGGACAGGTACCTTTGATGAAGCGGTCAGCGAGGAACATACCTTTCACGGTATCGTAGAACTGCTCAACATCCTTCGTGTAGATCAGGCCGGCGTTCTTGAGGCGACGATAGATTTCCTGAGACAGCTCATGGTTTTCTGGCGAATCTGTCGATCCCCAATAGTCATGGCTGATATGGAAGCCGTCGAGGTACTGCTTGCGGCCGGCAGCGATTTCCGCCACAAAGGCCTGCGGCGTGAGACCGCGCTTTTGGGCAGCAATCATGATGGGGGCGCCGTGCACGTCGTCGGCGCCGACAAAGTGCACGATGTGGCCGCACATGCGTTCATGACGAACCCAAATGTCGGCTTGGATGTATTCCATGATGTGACCCATATGGAAGGCGCCGTTGGCATACGGAAGCGCCGTGGTCACGAAAAGTTTGCGCTGTTTCATGTTGTTTTTGCTGCTGTGGGGAGAAAACGCCGACGAGGAGCGCTCCGATGACCGGAGGCTCCTCCAGGAGGCGCTCAAGATAATAGCGGCAAAGACTTTAGCATCATCCAGCGGTTTGCGCGGGATTTAGGGGGATGGCATTGCTTTGGAGCTGCGCAGGACTGCGGAAAAGCAAGCTATTTGCAGGTCTTCGCCAGCGGCAATCTTAGTTTTCAGTTGCTGTTTCGGCTTGAACGGCCTTTACCAGTTCTGCCCATTTTGGACGTTCGCTGGCAATCCACGCACGGAAGTCTGCTGGTGTGCCGGGACGTATTTCGGCGCCTTTTTTGGCAAGGGACTCGGAAACACCCGGATCGTTGAGTGCTTTTGAGAGTGCCGCCGAATAGCGTTCTACCAACTCTGGAGAAGCTCCCTTAGGGAGTGCGATGCCGTCCCAGGCAGAGAGTTCCACGCCGACAAGACCGCATTCGGCCAGCGTGGGAATATCTGGCGCTGCAGCCAGACGGTTTGGTGAGGCGCTGCCCAGAGCTTTAAGTTTCCCGGCGCGAATGTGAGGGAGGGTGTTGGGGGCAACATCAATCATGAAAGGAATGCGGCCCGCCAAAACATCCATCATCGCAGCATTGCCGCCGCGGTACGGAATATGAAGCATCTCAATGCCGGTGCGAAGCGAAAGAGCATGCCGGCGAGATGACTGGTCGTTCCGATGCCGGAAGAGGCAAAGGTGAGTTTCCCGTTTTTTCGGCCAAACGTGAGCAGCGTCTCCAGAGAGTTCACACCTTCAATGGCATGAGGATTGAGTACGGCAACGAGACCAATCTCAGAGATTCGTCCCACTGGCTCAAGTGACGCCATAGGGTCAAAAGGTGTTTTTGGGTAAAGGAGCGGATTAACGCAGAGAATGCCGTTGGTGACGTATCCGACGTATCCGCCGTCGGGATGTTGACGTGACAAATACTGGGCGCCAAGCGTTCCGCCAGCCCCTGGATGATTAGCTGTCCAAAACGTCAGTCCAAGTTCTCGTCCAAAGGCGTCAGCAATGGAGCGAGCAAGCACATCAGCGCCTCCGCCCGCAGGAAAAGGAACGATCAGCCCAGCTGTGGACTGCGCTGCAGCAGGCTGCGTCAGCATACCAAGAGTGCTGGTGAGAGCAGATGCGCCGAGGATCTGGATCAAAGTGCGTCGTTTCATAATTGTACATGAGTCCAATAAGAGCCCCTATCATACCTGCTGTAAGCTAAAAAAGGTGCTTGCAGCACCATCATGTCGGTCGAGAGAATGTCAATCCAAGTCTTTTGGCGGATGGGATCGTGTGATGCGGACGATAAAATAGACAAATCGACTTCGCCCAGGAGCATTCAGATGCTCTGCCGGCGCGTTCAAACGTCATCGATAGAAAAGGACAAAAGCAATGACGATTTCCACAGCACAGGTGCAGGAGCGCCTTGCCAAGCTGATTGACCCAGTGGCGGGCATCGACTATGTGTCAGGGAAAATGCTCAAGGGCGTGGAAACTGACGACGCGGGCGGCGTCACCGTGAAAATTGAGCTCGGTTATCCGGCTCGTTTTGCGGCACAGAGCGTGAAGGCCACTGTGGAGGCGGCTCTGAAGGAGCTTGGAATTGAAAATCCAGTTGCCGAAGTAACGCAAAATATTATTGCCCACAAGGTTCAGGGCACGCAGCGGGTGATGCCAGGCGTAAAGAACATCATGGCCGTGAGTTCGGGCAAGGGCGGCGTGGGCAAGTCAACAGTGGCGGCTAATCTGGCGTTGGCACTTGCGTATGAGGGTGCTCGTGTTGGCGTATTGGATGCGGACGTCTACGGCCCTTCTCAGCCCACAATGCTCGGCGTTCACGGTTCCCCCATGACCGTTGACGGCAAGACTATGGAGCCGCTTGAGTCGCTTGGTCTGCAGGTCAACTCTGTAGGGTTCATGGTGGATGAAGATCAACCGATGATCTGGCGCGGTCCGATGGCTTCCGGAGCCCTGACGCAGTTGTTAACGCTTACCAATTGGCGTGACCTTGATTACCTCATAGTTGATATGCCGCCGGGAACGGGTGACATTCAGCTGACGCTCAGTCAAAGTTCACCGCTCACGGGGGCTGTTGTCGTAACGACACCGCAGGATATTGCTCTGATTGATGCCAAGAAAGGTCTCAAAATGTTCGAGAAGGTGAATGTGCCGCTTCTCGGCATTGTTGAAAATATGTCTGTCTTCATCTGTCCCTGCTGCGGCGAAGTCACGCATATCTTCGGCGAGGGCGGCGCTAAGCGCATGAGCGAGCAATACGGCGTGCCGATGCTCGGAGAGCTTCCGCTGTCGCCGGCAATCCGTGAGGCGGCTGACAGCGGTCGTCCGACGGTCGCAGCAGAACCGGAAAGCGCTGCAGCCAAGATGTACCGTGCAATTGCAATGAAAATTGCCGGCTCCATTGCAAAACTCGGCAAGGACTACACGGCCCGCATGCCGACCATCTCGGTGAAAAACGACTAAAGCGTCTTTCAGGCGCAAATGAAAATGCCCGCGGCTGCAATAGAGCAGCGCGGGCATTTCTCTCTCTGAAAGGCGGTACACAGAGAGGCATGCCTATTCAGGTATTAATCGTCAAAGGTCGGTGTTTCAACGCCGAGGACCTTGTGCAGCTTAGGCGAAGTCGTCGTGTACTGCAGGAACACCCGTTTTTCCGGGAAGACATAGTCGCAAGCAGCAAAAGCGGCCAGCGCGCACTCGTGGAACCCCGACAAAATGAGCTTCTTCTTGCCGGGATAGGTATTGATGTCCCCGACGGCGAATATTCCGGGAATGCTCGATTCGAAGCGAGCAGTGTCGACAACAATTTGCTTGCGTTCGAGGTGGAGCCCCCATGTTTCGATGGGACCGAGCTTAGGCTGCAGACCGAAGAAAACGAGGAGATGGTCAAGCGGAATGCGTCGGGTAACACCGTCGGCGCCGGCTACGCTCACTTCTGTAAGACGACCGTCTTCTTCTGAAAAGCCCGTGACCTGACCCACTTCAAACTGCATTTCCCAGTTTTCGCAGAGTTCTTTCATTTTGGCCACTGATGCGGCTTGAGCACGGAAGCCGTCGCGCCGATGCACGAGCACAACGCTTTCGGCTTTGCCAACGAGGTTGAGTGTCCAGTCGAGCGCAGAGTCGCCGCCGCCAAGGATGACGACATTTTGCCTTCGAAAACGGAAGGATCCTTGCAGCTGTAATGAAGCTGAGTGCCCTCAAACTTTTCAATGCCTTTGACGCGGAGCGGGCGAGGTTGGAAGGAACCCACGCCGGCTGCGATGATCACGACTTTGCAGTGGAACTGGCTGCCTAAACTCGTTTCAACATGGAATGTGCCGTCTTCGAGTTTTTTCACCTCGGTGACTTCTTCACCCAGATGGAAGACCGGCTGAAAGTGGTGGTTCTGCTTGAGAAGGTTTTCCGTGAGTTCATAGGAAGTGCAAACCGGAACGGCGGGGATGTCGTAGATCGGCTTGGTGGGATACAGCTCGACGCACTGTCCGCCGACATTGCGCAGAGAATCAATCACGTGGCACTTAATCTCAAGAAGGCCGAGTTCAAAAACCTGGAAAAGGCCAACGGGACCGGCGCCAACAATAACGGCATCGGTTTCGATAAGTTCGTTCGTCGGGGCGGCGACGGTAAGAAAGTCTTCAATAGCCATGCTGCAGAGGGGCTTCTCCAACGGATAAATCAGTCACCTAGAAGAAGTCGTCAGTAAAAGAGATAGGCGCCGTGCAAAAAAAAGGCCGGACGCCGCAAAAAGTGCCGCTATTTTCGCACACGACGCCCGCACAGAAACAGCTTGGTGCCGTCCATTTGGCCTACCTTCTGCAAGCATCAGGCGAGGTTTATCGGTCTTTTTGCTCATCAGCAAACTGCCGGCGGAGTTCGCGCAGACGTGCATCGATCTCGCTCATCACATAGAAATCGCCGTCGTTGGCCTTCTGGGCAAGATCGTACTGATAGACCGCGGCTTCCGTTTGACCGCGTTGTGCATACATCTCGCCAGTATGCATATATTGAAGGGATTTTTTACCTAAAGCCTCATAAGAACGCGCGAGCAGTGCGTGGTAAGTGCTCGATCCCTCAGAAGTGCGGTACCGGTTCGCAGAAAGTTGATGAGCTCCTCATGACGACCAAGCGAATAGAGAATGTCTACATAATTCGAAGTCATCATGCCCGAAAGCGGATAACGGTTCATGGCTGCGCGAGCGGCAGAGAGCGCGGCGGTTTTCTGCTGCGGAGTCTTCGCAGCATTGAATTCGGTACGCGTGAGATTGCGTTCAAGAATCGGCGAACGGATGCCGCAGGTCATGGCTTTCTGCGCGTAATCATAGGCCGCATCAGCATTTTTAAAATCCTTGAGCGACAGAGATGCCGTAGTCAAGTACGCAGGTTTCACGTCCGCTGGCCTTGGCGCGTTCGCGCGAGAGCTCCTGACTGAGCTTGGTCCATCCATCCCAATTGGTTTCTTGCACAACGCGTGCGCGCACCTGTATCAGTTTGAAATCAGGCGAGTCGATATGCATGCGGGCAGGAATTTGACGCGTGCGGTTTCCATGTCAGCCATACGTTCAGTAGTGAGCGGATGGGTTGAGAGGTAAGCCGGTGCAGCCGAGCGGTAATAGCGGTTGGTCGATTGCAGTCGCGAGAAGAAGTCCTCCATGCCGTGCGGGTCGAACCCAGCGGAATAGAGCGTGGCAATGCCCATACGGTCAGCTTCTCGCTCGGCGTTTTGCGAATAGTTCAGCTGAGACTGGATCATGGCAGCCTGAGGCCCATTGCGATAGCGGCCGCTGCGTTCCCCAGAGCTTCCGCCGGCACGCGCGGCGAGGATTGCCAGCAGTACTGAACCCAGTGTTATTGCAAGGTTGCTGCGTTGACCTTCGATCATGCGGGCAATATGGCGCTGTGCAACGTGGGAAATTTCATGTGCCAGCACCCCGCGAGTTCGCTTTCACTTTGCGCGGCAATGATGGTTCCGGTATGCATGGCAATGTAGCCGCCAGGAAGCGCAAAGGCGTTGAGTGTTTCATCGCGAATGGCGAAAACTCAAAATTGTAGGTGGAAGTATGGGCGTGGCTTACAAGCTGGTAACCTAAACGCCCCAGATATTCGCTGATCTCCGGATCGTTCAGATAGGTCGGATCCGCACGTACGCGTGTCATCAACTGGGTGCCGAGTCGATATTCATCAGCCGGCGAGAGTGTTTCACTGCCAGCGCTGCCAAGCGCGGGCAGATTGGTCGAGCACGCTCGAGCCTTGAGTTGCGGCGGGAGCAGCAGCGGCCAAAGCCGGCGTGAGAACGGTGAATACGCAGGCGGCGAGCGCCGTGAGCGTGCGGAGAGACTTCTGCATTAATGGAACTCTGCTATCTTCTGCGCCGAAGCGAGTGATCTCGTCGGCGCCTTATTCTCCTGAGACTACTTCAGAATTATGGCCGCTTGTGACGGAAGGAATTGTCTGCAACTTGTTAGAAGGTTTGAGAGCTATGGCTGAATTAACGCATTTTGATGCCAAAGGCGATGCACATATGGTAGACGTTGGTGCTAAAGCGCAGACAAAACGCATTGCGCGTGCAAGAGGCGAAATCCATATGGCGCCTGCGACGTTTGCGCTTTGCGCAGCAGGAACGGCTAAAAAAGGCGATGTCATTGGGGTTGCGCGCATTGCGGCCATCATGGCCTCAAAGCGTACATCTGAGCTGATTCCGCTCTGCCATCCTATTGCACTCACGCATGTATCGGTGGATTTTGAGCTTGATGAAGCGAAGAGCAAGGTGGTATGCATTGCTCAGTGCGAATGCTCAGGTCAGACCGGCGTTGAAATGGAGGCGCTTACAGCCGTGCAGGTGGGGCTGCTGACCGTTTACGATATGCTCAAGGCCGTTGACCGCGGCATGGTAATGACAGAGATCTGTCTTTTAGAAAAAGATGGCGGCAAGTCAGGCCATTGGCTGCGGTCTTGACGGGAGGCGGAAATAACGTGCTGCTGCGCAACGGTAGCAGCACGCGAGCGCTGCAGCATTGCCGCGTTAAAGCGACACAAGCCCCATGCAGGTGGCTTCATAGACCGCTTCGCCGCGCGAATGAACGCCGAGCTTTTTATAAATTTTCTTGATGTGGGCGGTGACGGTATGAGGAGAGATGCCAAGAATGCCGCCGATTTCAGAGAAAGAAATGCCCTTGGCCAGCAGCATGATGATTTCGCTTTCGCGCTGTGAGAGAAGCACTCGTCCATCATCCGCATGCTGATGGACAGGACGACCAACCGGACTGGTTGGCGGTGCGGAATCACGTTTGGGCGGTACCGGCTGCGTGATTGTCCGGGCGTGAATCGCACGCAGAACACTGCGGGCGACTGTAGGTGAAACGGGAGAACCACCGCCGCGCAGCAATCTAATGCTTGTAAGGAGGTTTTCCTGAGAATCTTTCAGGATGTAGCCCGTTGCCCCGGCGAGCACCGCACGGATGACAACAGCATCCTGTGCACAGGCGGTAACGACAAGAATGTCGAGCTTGGGGTGTGTGCGCTTAGCACGCTCAAGGATCGGTGCCATGTCGGCGCCGTTGAGTACAACATCGCAGACCAATACATCAGCAGGACATTCCCGTGCAAAGGCTGCGTCCACATCGGCCGCGTGTGTGGCAGAACCCGTCACCACAATGTCCGAGGCATCACAAAACGTGCGAGCCATTTTTCCTGTTTCATCCGCGGATTCCGCAGCAATGAAAATGCGCAAGGGCTCGTGATGTTGGGTAATGCTTTTGACAGATTCGGTCATGGTGGGTTGGGGTTGGCTGCTTGTTGCAGGAAAACGCAGCGGTCAAGCTTGACGGATAGGGGCTTTCCAGGCGGTGGGATATTACCACGCTGCACGGTGCAAATTTCGCACAGCAGTACGCAGCAGAGCCAACATCTAATGTGCGGACCCAGGGGCATTCATAAAAAACGGCAGATTGGAGTTTATCCATATCTGCCGCTTTGACAAAGATGATTTAGCCGAAGTACGGCTTAATCATCCAAAGATGACTGAATTAGCTAGCCGTGCGAATTACCAGAAGCGGCACATTGCTCGACGCTGCGATGCGCGTGGCGACCGAGCCCATGACTGCGCTCTTGAAGCGCCCGTAGCCGTGTGAACCCATCACGATGATGTCAAGCTTGCGCTTGCGGGCAAAAGCGGAGATTTCGTCGCCCGGGTTGCCGACAAGGCAAATTTCCTTCGTTTTAACGGCGGACTTGGCAAAGAGCGGACGCAGCGGATCCATTGCTTCATTGAACTCTTCGCGCTGGAGCTCAAGCACTTCTTCTTCAGAAAGTGCTGGCAGAGCCATACCGGCCATGTCGGGCATCACTGCTCCAGCGTAGTCGCTCACGACATTAATGAGATAAAAGGTTGCTTGCGTGCCAAAAAGCGGAAGGTGCTTTAGAACATAACGTACTGCAGCACGGCCGTACTTTGAGCCGTCAATGGCGATGCCGACGCGCAGACTATCGGCTGGGGTGGGGAGTTCGTCACGAATGACCAGCATCGGACGCTTGGATTGCGCCAGAACACCATTTGAAACAGAACCAAAGAAAAGCCCTTTAAGAGCACTCTGGCCGCGAGATCCCATGACGATCAGATCGGCGTCAATGTCTTCGGCCGCCTTGGCGATCGTCGGAGCGGCTTCGCCAACCGTGAACGCTTCGGAGGCTTGGTAGCCTTCTTTTTCAAGGATCTTACGGGAGGGTTCAAAAACCTTTTCCGCCTCGTCTTCGTAATAGCGCTGTATGGCATCTTGCCCTACAAGACGACATGCACGAGCAGGCAACGGCAGCTGGACGTTCAGAAGTTCAATCTTGGGCTCGCTGCCAAGCAGCGTTTTTCGCGAACCAATGAATTGGACAGCATTGAGCGAGTTCTTGCTTCCATCAACGGGTACGAGAATCTTCATAATGGCCCCTCTTTCTATATATTCAAGGTGTGCGCAGAAGTATTCACCTTTTCTCCAACTCGAAGCTTGAAGAGGATAGAAGTTGAATTGTGAAGCACTTCCGTTAACGAATACTTTAGCGCGGAAATGATGCGTTGGAAATACGCAAGTACATATTTTTTCGCAAACCGCGGGTTTATTCTTGTTTCATCTTGAATGATTAACAAAATCAAAAATAGATGATTGTCATTCAGGGCTGCTTAAATGCGAATCGGCTAGTCTCCCGGTCGATTGCATAAAGATTTGCATGAAAGGGCGAGGCTTCGGAGCCTGACGCAGAGCTCGGCGCGTTTTAGAATAGAAAAAAGTCTTCCTCCCTGTGGGAGGACTGACGATCCACTGAAACATTAGGAGCTCAGACCATGTACAAGCGAATTCTCGTGCCGACGGACGGATCGGAACGTTCCGTCAAGGCCGTCGAAGGCGCTGCCCGCTTCGCCGCCGCTCGGTGCCACGCTCGTCGTGATGACCGTCGTGGAGCCGTATTCTATACCAACCTCGCTGAGTACCGCCCAGAGTCGATCGAACAGTACGATGAACGTGTCACAGCTGAGGCTGAAGAGCGCCTTGAGGCTGCTCGCAAGATTGCAGTTGCTGCCGGTGTTGAAGTTAAGACTGTGATGGTGAAGAGCTTCTCGCCAGCAGAAGCGATTATTGAGCAGGCTGAAAAAAACGGCTGTGACATCATTTTCATGGCAAGCCATGGCCGTAAGGGCATCGCTGCAGTGCTTCTGGGCTCGGAAACGCAGAAGGTGCTCACGCACTCGCATTTCCCGGTGATGGTTTATCGCTAACCGCTAAACTGTGGCTTTTCCCATGAACCGCATCTCCTATAGAGTTTGCGGAGAGAGGGTTTGATTTTTTTATATTTGGAGCAGAAATGGCTGAAGACATGCAGTCCGATGAGCAGGGCATGGATGCAAAGATGGATCCGACCGCACTTGTGCGTGAAGATGTCATCTCCGACCGCCGCGTAGGCACCATCCGCATGCTCACTCCGATCACGGTCGAAGGCGTACGCGATGAGACGCGCGATGTTCTTTTTTTTGGCGAAGCGCAGATTATGACCCAAGTTGGCGCTCTGCCGATCAATTTCCAGATTGAAGCCAAAACCCTCGCCGAGGCTGTTGAGGGTTACGGTGAAGCGGCCAAAAAGGGACTTGCCGAAACGCTCGAGAAGCTGCGCGAAATGCGTCGCGAAGCCGCCAATCAGATCGTCACACCGGGTATGCCTGGTTTCCAGGCGCCTCCGGCTCCGGGGGGCAGCGGCATCGTAATGCCGTAATCTGCTAACAACGGAAAAAAAGGGTGCAGGTCTGATCTATTTGGACCTGCGCCCTTGCTTTTGCCGCTCATAGTAAACGAAGGCAGTTAGCACAAGAAGCCGCAGGCGGTATAGATCCGCACGGCGTTTGACAGAAGCAAATGGATGCATGCGTGAGCTGGAATATGGTGATACACAGCGATTCACGTGGATCAAACTCAGGCTTCTGGCGGTATCATCGATCTTTAGGTCTTATTTTCTTTGCCTCCATGAATCAACAGGTTCCTACGATTCAATCGAATGCGAATGCATCCGACTTCACCTTTACACGGGAGGAGTTTGAATCGGCACCAACCCGCCAACTCCTGCGTGACGGCAGAGCAGCTAACGCGATTGTGTGGCGTCTGCAGAAGAACGGCATTACTTGGACAGTGAAGGATTTCTCGAAGCGAAGTTGGTTTGTACGCACCTTCATCGGTCCTTTTCTTATCCGGCGTGAGCTTGCCGCCCTGAGCCGGCTGAAAAATATCAACGGCATTGCAGGCCGAGCCTTTCGCATTGACCGGTCGGCGATGGCGGTGGAGTTTCTCGAAGGCGATTCACTCGAACGCATCGCGCCGGAGCGTATTACGGTGGAATATCTCCGTCAGCTCGAAGACCTGATTTCGGTGATGCATTCGCGAGGGGTTGTGCATCTCGATCTCCGCGGCCTTGGCAATGTGCTTGTCCGCCCTGATGGAACGCCGGGGCTGATCGATTTTCAGGCGGCAATGTGCACTAACCACTGGCCTAAGGGCTTGCGGCGCATTCTCGAAGCTATGGATGTGTCCGGCGCACTCAAACGATGGAAATATTTTCACCCTGAAGCCATGGGAAAAGAGCGGCTTGAACGGCTGGAGGCAATCAACAGTGTTCGTCGCTTTTGGATCTTTCAGGGTTATTTCGGCATCAAGCGCAAGAAAAATCAGCAGAAAGAGCATTGATCTTTGCTTTCTGCTTGATTTTTGTTGAAAAACAGATAATATCCCGCACGAGCGACACAGCTGTGGCTTCAGCTGCGTCACGTTAATTGACACAACACCGCACCACGAGTTCGGCAGACCAATGGCACAGTACGTTTTCACGATGAACCGCGTGGGGAAGATTGTTCCCCGAAGCGTCAGATTCTCAAAGACATTTCCCTTTCATTCTTCCGGGCGCCAAGATCGGCGTGCTCGGCCTTAACGGTGCGGGTAAATCTACACTGCTGAAGATCATGGCAGGGGTCGATCAGGATCATGAAGGCGAAGCCATCCCAATGGCCGGCATCAAGATGGGTTATTTGCCGCAGGAACCGGCATTAGATCCTGAAAAACCGTTCGTGAAACGGTCGAAGAAGGCATGGGCGAAGTGATGCAGGCTCAAGCTAAACTGGATGCAGTGTATGCGGCCTACGCTGAGCCGGATGCGGATTTTGATGCGCTGGCCGCTGAACAGGCCCGTCTTGAGGCAATCATCGCAGCTGCCGGTACCGATGCTGCGACTCAGATGGAAATCGCAGCTGATGCGCTTCGACTGCCGCCGTGGGATGCAAAGATCGGCGTTCTTTCGGGCGGCGAAAGCGCCGCGTGGCGCTCTGTCGTCTTTTGCTTTCGCGTCCCGACATGCTTTTGCTCGATGAACCGACAAACCACCTTGACGCGGAATCTGTTGATTGGCTCGAGCAGTTTCTGCACCGCTTTCCGGGAACGGTGGTGGCGGTTACCCATGATCGCTACTTCCTTGACAATGCTGCGGAATGGATTCTGGAGCTCGACCGCGGGGAAGGCATTCCCTGGAAGGGCAATTATTCCTCGTGGCTTGATCAGAAGGAAAAACGTCTGGAAATTGAAAAGCGTCAGGAAGACGCTCGCATGAAGGCGATCCGTCACGAACTTGAATGGGTACGCCAAAACCCGAAGGGGCCAAGCGAAGAGTAAGGCGCGTCTCACTCGGTTTGAAGAGCTTTCAAGCGTTGAGTATCAGGCTCGCAATGAAACCAATGAAATCTTCATTCCGGTTGCGGAGCGTCTAGGCAACAACGTCATCGAATTCAGCCATGTTTCGAAGGGTTTCGGCGACCGGCTGCTAATCGACGATCTTTCTTTTGTGGTTCCGCCCGGCGCCATTGTGGGTGTGATTGGTCCTAACGGTGCCGGTAAGTCGACGCTCTTCAAGATGATTGAAGGCCGCGAGCAGCCCGACTCCGGCGAAATCAAAATCGGACCGACCGTGAGACTGGCTGCGGTCGACCAGATGCGCGATTCGCTCCCGAACGACAAAACGGTGTTCCAGGCTGTCTCAGATGGTCAGGACATTCTGCAAGTGGGCAAGTTTTCCATGCAAAGCCGCGCTTATTTAGGCCGCTTCAATTTCAAGGGCGGCGATCAGCAAAAGCTCGTGGGCGCGCTCTCTGGCGGTGAACGAGGCCGACTGCATCTGGCCAAGACACTGCTTGCCGGCGGCAATGTGCTGCTGCTTGACGAACCGTCAAACGACCTGGACGTTGAAACGCTGCGCGCTCTTGAAGAGGCACTCCTGGAATTCGCGGGCTGTGCGATGGTTACGTCGCATGATCGTTGGTTCCTTGATCGTATCGCGACGCACATCCTCGCGTTTGAGGGTGATTCGAAAGTGGTCTTCTTCAACGGCAACTACAACGAATATGAGGCCGATAAGCGCCGTCGTCTCGGCGATGAAGCTGCCCAGCCCAAGCGTCTGCGCTTCAAGCCTCTGAAGCATTAATTCACTGAGAATTAAACGGCAACGCCCGGCATCCTTTAACTCGGATGCCGGGCGTTGATTATTTAGCGTCTCACTTCCACGCGGTGGCGATCAGGCTTTCTTGCCACAGCATTGTTTGAACTTTTGTTGCTGCCGCAAGGACAGGGGTCATTGCGCCCGACACGGGGTTCATTTCGGCGTACAGGCCGATTCGGCACGAGCAGGGTCTTAAGCGTAAAGACACCGTCGACCATCTGGTAGAGCGCGTCACCTAAATCCTTAGCGGGTTTGACGTCGGCTTTAGCAGCTTCCCAGAGGGTAAGGGTTTCATCATCAAGCTCATCGCCCTCGGCCGCCATGCGGGCTGCAATGGGCAGCAGCGCTGCCTGGACCTCTTCATCTTCAATGGCGGCATCAGGCCACTGCTGAACGCCCATCATGAAGCCTGCACACCAGGGGACGACGGCTTCAATGCCATCGCCGTCGAGGATTTCTTCATCGTTTTCGTCAACCAATGGGAAGATCACCGGATCAAGCCCGGCGCCTGCATTCAGCGCAGAGCGGATTTCGCGTGCGCGAAGTTTAAGGAGTTCGAGCAGTCTGTCGTCATTAGGAAGCGCCGCTGGGTCACCAGAGTCGCTGAAAATAAACGGCAGGACATCGTCGTCCTCAGGCTTCAGGGGATTAAGCGCCTGTGCCGTCAGGTAGCCGTCGAGCACGCCGGCATCCATCGCCTGATCACTTTCAAGCGCTTCGATACGGTCTTGAAGCTCTTCAATTTCGGCGCTGTCGATGAGCTTGGCGTCGTTGTCCATGTGGGTCGTCTCCGAATGAGGTAGGTAGCGGATGCGTTTCCTAAAACGCATTCGCCGTGATCATAGCGCAAGGACAATGGCGTCAAAAGAGTGAATGAATAGTATCGGCCTGTATCGCCGCCGCGTTTGCAGCAGTATTTTCTCGGATAATGAGCACTTTCGTTTGATAGCAAGATTTTACATCGTGGATTGGCTTTATCTTCTGCAGGCTACTGTTCTCGGCATTGTCGAGGGTCTTACCGAATTTCTTCCGATCAGCTCGACCGGTCATCTCATTATTGCTTCTGATCTGGTGGGATTTGCCGAAACACCTGGGGCCGATGAATTCGTCGTGGCAATTCAATCGGGTGCAATTCTGGCTGTCTGCTGGTACTACCGCGAACGCATCTGGGCGGTGCTGCGAGGGCTTACATCCAGCCCCAAAGAACAGCGTTTGGCCGTCAACACCGTGGTGGCATTTCTGCCGGCTGCTGTGATAGGGGTCTTTGCGGCAGGGTATATCAAACACTATCTTTTTAACCCTACTGCGGTGGCCGTTGCGCTCATTGTGGGCGGCTTCATTATTCTTTGGGTGGAAAATCGCATTGTGCGCCTCCGTATCCCCCCGCGCGTAGCGGCCATGGATGATATGAGCTGGAAAGACGCTCTGCTCGTGGGGTGTATGCAGTGCCTTGCGATGATTCCAGGGACGAGCCGCTCGGGCTCAACCATTATTGGCGGCATGGTTCTTGGGCTGTCCCGCCGCGCAGCAACGGAATTCTCGTTTTTTCTGGCAATTCCCACCATTTTCGGCGCCACCGTCTACGATCTGTGGAAGGCCAGAGATGATCTAGCGCTCGACAATCTGCCCGGATTGGCGCTGGGAACGGCGGTGTCTTTTATCAGCGCGCTTTTGGTTGTGCATTGGCTTTTGCGCTTTGTTGCTGCGCATGACTTTAAGGGCTTCGGCTGGTATCGAATCGGCTTCGGAATTCTGATCCTTGCTGCTTCTGGTTTTGGCTGGATCGAGTGGCGCTCAATCTGATGCCGCTTAACGCGTAAAAACAAACAGGCTGCCTGAGCATGGATGCTTAGGCAGCCTGATTTTTAGGCGTCTTGACGCGTTAGATCCGCGTGAAGACCAGATCCCAAATGCCGTGGCCGAGACGCTCCCCACGGGCTTGGAACTTTGTTTGAGGCCGTTGGGCGATGGGATTGCCCATTACAGGACTGAAACCATCATAGAGATTTTTCAGTTTGGGTTCGCCGGAGAGCACTTCCATCATCTGCTCGGCATAGTTTTCCCAGTCAGTGGCGCAGTGAATGTAGCCGCCGAGACTAATTTTGTTGACAAGCATGCCGATGAAGGGCTGGGCGACCAGACGCCGTTTATGATGACGAGCTTTGCGCCATGGGTCTGGGAAGTAGATGTGCACGCCAGCCAGAGAGCTGTCAGGAATCATGTCGCGGACGACTTCGACCGCGTCGTGGCGAATGATGCGCACATTCGTGAGCGATTGTTCGGCCAGGCGTTTGGCGAGTGCCCCGACGCCGGCGGCAAAGACTTCGCAGCCCAAAAAATTCACTTCCGGATGTGCGGCCGCAATGGCTGCTGTGGTTTCGCCCATGCCGCAGCCGATTTCGAGCACAACAGGCGCTTTGCGACCGAAGACGGAGGCAAAGTCAAGCGGGGAGGCAGAGTACTCAACGGCGTACTGCGGGAGCTCTTCTTCAAGAGCGCGCTTTTGCGCATTGGAGATATGGCCGCGGCGCAGTACAAAACTGCGAATATGGCGGTTCTTGAGCTCTTCGAGTTCTTCTGGCGTGAGTTCTTTCTTTTCCATGGGGAGTCTGGGCAATCGAGCGTTCCGGAAAGCGCGCGATTCTAACACGATGCCTTTACGCGTGATCCTGATAAAAATAATAAAGGCGCGGTGCCCTAACTGAGCGACCGCGCCTGATACCGATTCAGCGTCAATTATTTGTGAGAAAGGCGACGCACAAGGTAATCGCCCATTGACTGAATGCCCTGCACGAGAATGATCAGCACGAGCACTACGGGCCACATTACTTCAGGCATGAAGCGTTGGTAGCCGTAACGGATGCCCAAGTCGCCGAGGCCGCCGCCGCCCACGACGCCAGCCATGGCGGAATAGCCGATGAGGCTTACCACGGCAATCGTCAGACCGGCCAGAATACCCGGGCGAGCTTCCGGAAGCAGAACCTTGCCGACGATTTGCAGATTCGTGGCCCCCATAGCCTGAGCGGCCTCTACCAATCCCTTGTCGACTTCACGCAAGCTTGTTTCAACAATGCGGGCAATGAAAGGAGCCACAGAGATCGTGAGTGGAACGATGGCGGCTGCAGTACCGATTGAAGAGCCGACCACCAAACGAGTGAACGGAATAATCGCTACGAGCAAAATGATGAACGGTACCGATCGGGTAGCGTTGATGATGATCGACAGGACAAAGTGAAACTTAGGCATCGGCAGGAAGCTCTTACGGTCTGTAATGAAGAGCAGGATGCCGAGCGGGATGCCGATCGCGGCACCGATTCCGCCCGAGATCAAAACCATGATGATGGTCTCGACGAACGAGGCCGAAATCATGTTGATGAGCTGACTAGACATTGGGAATCTCCTCAACGAGGACGCCGCGTTCACGGATGTACTTCACGGCTTCTTGATAGACGGCGACCGGTGCTGTGACGAGCAGCGTGAGCGTGCCGAGCGTACGACCCTGAAGGTCATCGACGGTGCCACGCAGAATGCTGAAGTTGATGTTGAATTCACGTGAAGCTGTCGAAATGACAGGTTCGGCTACTTCGCTGCCAATAAAGGAAAGATGCAGAAGATGCACATTGTCGTGACCTTCCTTGGCGCGGGCGCGTTTGACCGTGTCAATAATCGATTGCGGCAGGTCGCGATCCATCACTTGGCCGATGAGCGCACGCGTGGTTTCGGTCTTCGGCTGCGCGAAGATGTCGATCACATCACCTTCTTCGACGACTTCGCCTAAATTCATGACAGCGACACGATTGCAGATCTGCTTCACGACATTCATTTCATGCGTGATCATCACGATCGTGACGCCGAGCTCTGCATTGATTCGCTTTAGCAGCTGCAGCGTAGCAATGGTGGTTTCAGGATCGAGCGCCGAAGTGGCCTCATCAGAAAGCAGTACTTTCGGATCATTGGCCAAAGCGCGAGCGATGCCGACGCGCTGTTTTTGGCCGCCCGAGAGCTGAGAGGGATATTTGTCGACGTGCGCATCGAGCCCAACAAGATGAATAAGCGGCTCAATCTTGCTTCGAATCGTGTCTTTCGGGGTGCCGACGAGTTCGAGCGGGAGTGCAATGTTGTCGTAGACCGTTCGGGAACTCAGCAGATTGAAGTGCTGAAAGATCATGCCAATGGAACGGCGAACATTGCGAAGATCTGTGTCGCTGAGCTTCGTCAGATCCTGGCCGTCAACGATGACGCTGCCGCGGGTAGGGCGATTGAGCAGATTGATGCAGCGAACGAGCGTGCTCTTACCGGCGCCGGATCGACCGATGATGCCAAAGATTTCTCCTGGGCGGATCGAAATCGAGACGTCCTTGAGCGCCTCGAAGACTTTACCGTCGTTGCCGACGTAGGTCTGCGTGATGTGTTCGAGTTTGATCATGAGGGCATCAATGGAAGTGATATAAGCGAAATGTCTGAAAACACAAATTGCCAGCAGACTTCGCGTCAGTTTGTTGTAGGAGAGTCTATCGATTGGAATGTGCTGCTTGGGGCTGATAAGGTACCTATTCAAGAGCTTCCTGAGGTATTACCTCGCACCTTGAGAAAAAGACGGCAGAAAGCAGCCCCAATCGCTTATAGGGTGTCCAGAAAACCCACTTCACGCGCTTGATAATAAAAAAGCCCGACCGCATGGCGGACGGGCTTTCTATGAATTGGTGGGAACGCAGGGATTCGAACCCTGGACCGACGGATTAAGAGTCCGCTGCTCTACCAACTGAGCTACGTTCCCAAAGTCGGACACACTAACTAAGAGATGCTGACTTTAGAAATTTTAAGAATTTGGTGGGAACGCAGGGATTCGAACCCTGGACCGACGGATTAAGAGTCCGCTGCTCTACCAACTGAGCTACGTTCCCAAATTCATTTCGAACACTCTTGGTGGGTCGTGCGGGATTCGAACCCACGACCAACGGATTAAAAGTCCGCTGCTCTACCAGCTGAGCTAACGACCCGCTGCGGTGTGCTCAATGGCATTTGCATTGGAGCGTTCGTTTGAGGAGAAGGATTTTGCCTGAGTCCTTAAAGCTTGTCAAGCTTCAATTTGAGACGGTTGCCCATTTTTATGTTCAGCATGATTGTCAAACAATGCCCCAATAGGAACCTATTTATTAGAAATGTTAGGGTAACCACTAACAAATGAGACCATTGCATCTGTAGTGAATGAATGCTATTGTTCCATCAACGCAGATGAACTGCATAATAATTTTCCTAAATAATCAATGTACTAATGGATCATATTTGCCAGAAGGTGCAAAAAATGATCCTGATCATAAAAATCGATCAAAATTCTAAATTTGATAGATATTTACTGGTTTAAGTACATCCACATTTTGAAGAAGAGACACGGATATGGCCGCCAAGACTACGCGCAAGGATCCCGTTGAACGCAAAGAGGGCGATGAGCGCAAAAAAGCATTGAACGCCGCGCTTGCGAGCATTGAAAAGCAGTTTGGCAAAGGCGCGATCATGCGCATGCCGACGGCGTAGAACAACAGAACATTGAGGTCGTTTCTACCGGTTCGCTTGGTCTTGATCTCGCGCTTGGGGTGGGTGGACTGCCGCGCGGCCGTATTGTTGAAATATATGGCCCAGAGTCTTCCGGTAAGACGACGCTTTCGCTCCAGGTGATTGCTGAAATGCAAAGATCGGCGGCACCTGTGCTTTTGTCGATGCCGAACATGCACTGGATATTCAGTATGCTCAGCGTCTTGGCGTCAATGTGCCGGAACTGCTTCTCTCTCAGCCAGATGCCGGTGAGCAGGCACTGGAAATTGTCGACGCGCTGGTACGTTCGGGTTCCATTGACTTGATCGTAGTGGACTCGGTTGCTGCACTTACACCGCGTTCGGAAATTGAAGGTGATATGGGAGATGCGCTTCCGGGGCTGCAGGCTCGTCTGATGTCTCAGGCGCTGCGCAAGCTTACGACCAGTGTCTCGCGTACAAAGTGCTTGGTTATCTTCATCAATCAGATTCGTATGAAGATTGGCGGCTACGGCAATCCAGAAACTACTACCGGCGGCAACGCATTGAAGTTCTATTCATCTGTGCGTCTCGATATTCGTCGAGTGGGCGCCATTAAGCGTGCAGACGAAGTGATCGGCAACGAAACCCGAGTCAAGGTTGTGAAGAACAAGGTTGCTCCTCCGTTCAAGCAGGTGCAATTTGACATCCTTTATGGCGAAGGGATTTCGCGTTTGGGTGAAATCATCGATATCGGTACGGATTTGAAGGTTCTTGAAAAGTCCGGTGCTTGGTATTCCTATGATGGTCGTCGCCTCGGCCAAGGCAAGGAAAAGGTTCGCGATCTGCTTGCAGAAAATCCGGATCTTGCCAAGGAAATCGAAGGCAAGATCCGAGAACTCAAGGGTGTTCATATTTCGAGCATTTCGGCTGTTGACGATGAAATGCCGGATATGGATCAAGCGGAGGACAGTGATGCGCCTGTGATGCCGCCCGTACCTGAAGATACGCCTGCGGACGTTGATCTGTAATTTCATCATTAGTACCAACTTTGAGCCCGCACTGGACCATGACGTGTCTTGTGCGGGTTTTGCCGCACGATGGAAATACTCTTTGAAGAAGAGGATCTGGAACCCTCGCAAACTGCGTCGTTGAATAAAGATCCGCTCAAGAAAACGGCGAGACGACATGAGTCGAGTGAGTTAAGCGCCGATGCATTGCCTCAAACTGGTTCACTTTTCGGTGAGTTAGAGGATTCGATGGGGCTTGAGCCGGTATTCGAACCCGCTCCAATACAAAACGCGGCTTCGGATAGAGCTGCTCGATTATTCGGCGAAAAGCCTGCAGATACGCCGCAATGGTTCGATGATGCAGATCGTCCTGAAGCAGTGCAGCTTCCGGACCTCGATGCACGTCCTGATGTAGATCCTTTTGGAGAAATGCTTCTTGCGGAAGCATCTGTAAAAGGGAATCGTGTCAGATCTCAAGCAAAGGAGATGAAGCGCGAAAAGGTTCCAGGGCGGATGACGCAGTCCCGAGGCAGATCAGTGAAAGCCTGCACAAAAGCGGATGGACCGCAGATTATCCGAGATCCTGCAGATGTTCCCAGCTTTACCAGAATCCGTGAGGACGGCACCCTTCTTGAAATAGATCCGTCTACGTGCACCGATCCGGCCATGTTCGCCGAAATGCAGGCAGCTCGATCTGCTGGGAAGCCCAAGAAAGCCAAAAAAAGTTTGATGGCGAGAGCAGTGGATTCGCTCTCGCGCGTTGAACAGCCGCGTCGTGAGTTGGAACGTCGTTTGATCAAGGGGTTGGAAGACAGCGAAACGAAAGAAGACGTGAAAGCCGTTCTCGATCGCCTTGAAGAGATGAAGCTTTTATCGGATCAACGTTTTGCGGAAATGAAGGTGCGTTCGGCTGCTCCGCGCATGGGCGACCGTAAGCTCCAAGCGGAATTAAGGCGAAGCGGCGTTGATGAGGCAACTGTGCGGGCAGCGATGGAACAGCTCGATGAGCCGGAAGAACTTCGCTGCTGGCGCGTTTGGTGCCGCAAGTGGAGTGAACTTCCCAAAGACTGGAAAACGCGCGAAAAGATGATTCGTTATTTGAGCTACCGCGGATTCGGCATGGGGGCTATCCAAAAAGTACTGCGCGGTGAGGTTGAGCTGCCGGAAGAAAATGCAGACGGAGAGTTCTAATTTTTTGTCTGACGATGACCTTGTTTCAAGTGCGGCTATATAGAATGATTGCTTCATAACACCACCCTATCTTTAGGAGAAGAAGACCGTGGAATACATTTGGGATCTGCTCGTCAACCTGCATTGGGGGGCTGTGGGCCAGATCATCATGATCGACATCCTTCTTGGCGGCGACAATGCTGTCGTTATCGCCATGGCCTGCCGAAATCTTCCTCATGAACAACGTGCCAAGGGTATTTTTGGGCACAGCGGGGCCATCGCACTTCGGGTTGTGCTCATCACTTTCGCGGTAATGCTTCTTGATCTGCCATTCCTTAAAGCAGCCGGCGGCCTTCTGCTCCTTTGGATCGGTGTGAAGCTTTTGATCCCTGAATTTGATTCTCACGAGAAGATCGAAGGCAGTTCAAAACTGCTGGGAGCTATCAAAACAATCATCGTGGCAGACTTTGTCATGTCGTTTGACAATGTGATTGCCATTGCCGGTGCTGCTCAGCAGGCGCATGAAGCTCATCAAACACTGCTCATTATCTTTGGCTTGGTTGTGTCCGTGCCGTTCATCGTTTTCGGCAGCCAGATTATTCTGAAACTTCTCGATCGCTTCCCAATCATCATTTATTTTGGCGGCGGCCTTTTGGGCTGGATTGCTGGCGGCATGATGGTTTCGGACGGCTATGTTGCTACGCATTGGCCGGAATTCAGCTTCACGGCACACTATCCTGCCTGTGTTGTTGGGGCGCTTCTGGTTATCATCATCGGGCACTTTATTGCCAAGAAGAAACGTGCCGAACATGAAGCCAATCTCAAGCTTCACCGCGTTGATCGCAGCAGCGTAGAAACTGCAGGCAAAGAAGCGTAAAGTGTTTTAGGCTCTGCAAGTAAACACATATAAAACGGGGCGGTATTCATCGGAATGCCGCCCGTTTGATTTAGCGTCGCAGAAGTTCAGCGTTCAACGACATCAATAAATCCGCCGCCCAGACATACGTCGCCTTGATAAAGGACGGCACTCTGACCAGGGGTAGCAGCCCATTGAGGAGAATCAGTACAGTCAAGCGTAAAGGCTTGCGCCCCAACTGCGGCGAGTCGGGTAGGTTCGTCAGGCTGTCGGTAGCGCGTACGCACGGTTACCGGAGTATTCGGTTCAGGCGCATGTCCGCTGATCCAGCTTGGTCGAACGCAAATCAATTCATGGGAGAGCAACCAGGGATGATCATGCCCCTGGCATATCCAGAGCGTATTGGTTTTCAAATCTTTTTTTGCCACAAACCAAGGTTCGCCGGTTGAATCATGCTGGCCGCCCACGCCGATGCCCTTTCGTTGCCCCAAGGTATAAAAGGCTAGCCCAACATGTTCGCCGACGACTTTGCCGTCAGGCGTGCGGATGGGGCCGGGCTGAGTGGGAAGATAGCGATTTAAAAATTCACGAAACGGTCGTTCGCCGATAAAACAGATGCCAGTGGAATCTTTTTTCTTGGCGTTAGGCAGGCCGATTTCTTCAGCAATTCGCCGCACGTCTGTTTTAAACATATTGCCAACAGGGAAGAGCACGCGGGCAATCTGTTCCTGACTTAGCCGATGAAGAAAGTAGCTCTGGTCTTTGCCAGGATCAATGCCGCGGAGGAGTTCCGTCGGACCGCCAACGCCTTCTGGCCGCTGTACGCGGGCATAGTGTCCGGTAGCAATCCAATCAGCCCCCATGCGCATGGCATGATCAAGAAAGGCACGGAATTTGATTTCAGAGTTGCAGAGGATGTCTGGATTGGGTGTCCGGCCGGCAGAATATTCTTCGAGAAAATTTGAGAAAACGCGGTCCTTGTATTCCTTGGCGAAGTTGACTGCTTCGATATCGATTCCCACCACATCCGCGACGCTTGTCGCATCAATAAAGTCCTGACGCGAAGAGCAGTACTCTGAGTCGTCATCGTCCTCCCAATTTTTCATGAAAAGGCCGATCACTTCATAACCCTGCTCTTTGAGGAGCCAGGCGCTGACGGATGAATCAACGCCTCCGGAGAGGCCGACCACTACTTTTCCTTTGGACATTTGCTCGGTAGTCCCGCTTAGAATGCGGGCATTCAAAAAGTTCAACATTGATGTTGGGCAGAATTTTAGCGAAAGGCGCCTGTGCTCCCGGGTTTGGAAGAATGGAAAAATGACTGAATTGAATGTTGCTCAAGAAGTATTTGCGGCCGGCCAGAAGCGAGCACGCGATTTTGCGGCATTGCTCGGCATAGAGCATCCTGTTTTGAATGCACCGATGCCTGTTGAGGCGGGAGTAGAACTTGTCGCCGCCGTGAGCGAGGCGGGTGGTTTGGGTGTTCTTTCAGCAGCCGGACGAACGCCGGTCGAACTGAGTAAGACCGTCGCAGCCATACGTGCTCGAACAAACAAACCTTTTGCTATTCATTTGGAATTGCCTGCTAAGCCTTTGAATCCGCAGGAGCTTGATGCAGCCAAAATGCTTGCAGAGGGTTTGGCTCCGCTTTTGAGTCGCTCGGTCTTCCCAACCCAGCAAGTGCAAAAGGTGCCGAAATCTACGATTTTTCGGGAGAGCGGCGCCGCGCACACTTTGAAGCGGTCTTTGAGCGGGTTCTTGAACTCAATCCCGCAGCTGTCGTGGCAACGTTCGGCGGTCTCCGGGAACCGGAGGCGGATGCGCTGCGGGATGCCCGCATTTTCAATATCGCAACTGCCACAACGCTGCATGAGGCTAAGGTGCTTCGTGCCGCACATTGTGACGCCATCGTAGTGCAGGGTAGTGAAGCGGCCGGGCCGAGAAGCAGCTTTGAAGATGCCGATGACACTGAGGTTGGCCTCAGCTCGCTGATTCCAGCGGTTGCGGCGGCTACCAAACTTCCGGTGATCGCTGCCGGCGGGCTCTGCTCGGCTGAACAGGCCCTGGGAGCGGTGCTTATGGGGGCGAGCGCCGTGATGGCCGGAACCGCATTTCTGACAACGGCTGAGGCTCGCACGAGCGCTTACGGCCGAAGCGCTGCACTGTGGGCAGCCCCGCAGCATCTTGTGCGTACGAGACTTTATTCTGGAAGGTTGACGCAGGCGCTCCGTTCGCCGCTTTTAGATGCTCTGACTGATTACGCTCCGCACATGCCCCCATGGCCAGCGGCGACAGCAATGATGTCTGCTCTACAGCAAAAAGCTGTAGAGCTAGGACGCAATGATTTGGAAGCCGTGTATTTTGGCCAATCGGTTGGCCGCAGTGCAGCGCATTCAGCAGAGGATATGGTGCTGACGCTCGCACGGTTTATCAGTTGATTCAATGCATTTCATGCAAGCAAAAAAGCCGCAGGCGCTATACGCGTTGCGGCTTTTTGCGGGGTGGTTGTACCGTTAGCGGCCGAGGAGCTGCATGACAGGGAAAGCCAACAGCGGGGCCAGGAACGCACTGATGATGCCAGAAACACCCATGGCCAGACCGCCAAAGGCACCGGCGCGGTTGCTGATCTGGAATGCAGCGCCCGTACCCATTCCGTGAGCGGAGAGCCCCAATGCACATCCGCAAACGGGTTCAGATTTGATGCGCAGCAGTTTGAAGAGCGGACGACCGATGATGGAGCCGGTCATACCCGTGAGCACAACGAGAGCAGCGGTGAGGTCCGGAAGGCCGCCGAGCGATTCGGAAATGCCCATAGCAATCGGCGTCGTGACAGATTTCGGGACGAGAGACATCAGCGTCTCAGAAGAAATACCGAGCGCCCCGCCGATCAGGATGACGCTGACCATCGCGGCGGTACACCCTGCGAGCAGCCCTGTCAGCAGCGGCAGCCACAGACGGGCAAGTTTTGAGCGTTGTTCATAAATCGGCACTGCAAGCGCCACAGTAGCCGGGCCAAGCAGGAAATGAATGAAATTCGCGCCAGAGAAATAGGTTTCATACGGCACGCCCGTTGCCACAAGGAAGGAGATGAGGCAGACCACCGAAATGATGATCGGTGAAAGGAACGGGTTGAATTTGGCCGCCTTGAAAATCACCTGACCCAAAACATAAAAGGAGAGTGTCAGGCAGAGCCAGAAGGCCGGGTTCTTTTCAAGGTGCGCAAAAGCGTCAAGAAAGAGATCCATCATGTCAATCTTCGTCTGAAAGCTTGAGCCATTTCTGCATCAGAATGATCACGTAGGCCGTGACAATCATTGCGATGACGGTGGAGACGACAAGCGCAATCATGATTGCTACGCCTTCATTGAGAAAGCGTTGTCCGTGGCGCATGATGCCTACGCCTGCCGGCACAAAAAGAAGCGACAGATTCGCAAGGAGCACACCGGCCGAGGGTCGGACTCTATTGATTAAGTTGTCTTTCACCAGGAAAGACAACAGCATGAGAACCATGCCGATCACAGGACCAGGCACAGGAAGACCAGAAAGTCTGCTGATGAGCTCACCCACGACCTGATAGCCGAGGATGATCGCAATGGAGGAAAGCATTTCACGAACGCGCGGGCGGTGATCCGATAAATAAAGGGGTGGAGAACCACCGCAGGCGAACTAAGGGTTAATTTGGAGCATGCATTCTGTCACGATTTATGAGTGTTGGGATCCTAGGAGCACTGATTTGCGATAATTACAAGTCAGCATAACGCTGTTAACACGAAAGAAATTACAAATGAAACAAGAGGTTCAATTCGCTCTTAAAGGCGAATACATCACACTTGACGCTCTCATGAAAGCTGCCGGCTTAGCCGGCACAGGCGGTGAGGCCAAAGTTCGCATTCAGGGCGGTGAAGTGAAAGTCAACGGCGAGGTGGAAACGCGCCGCGGACGTAAGCTTCGCGGCGGTGAAATGGTTGAATGCAACGGCACCGCCGTACGCATTTCGGCCGAAACCAAATAGCGTTATTTAGTCTGCCGGCCGGTGTGCAGACTCCTGCCGGAACAGTAAAAAAGGAGAAGACCATGGCAGGAATTCCGCCACTTAATTCTGAAGTTCTGAGCACTGTTGAAAAGTTGGCAGCCAAACCTGAGGTTCGGGCCGCTTTTGCTGAAGCCGAGCGCGACGTCGATCGTGCAATGCGCGAGCAAATTGAGCTCTGTGAAATCGAAGCGCCTACTTTTCACGAAGAAAACCGTGCCAAGCGTGTGGCTGAATTGATGCGCACTTACGGTTTGAAAGATGTTGTGATAGATCCGATTGGCAACGTTGTTGGTCGTCGACCTGGCCGCGGTAATGGGCCGGTGCTCGCGCTTGGTGCTCATATGGACTCAGTTTTCCCTGCGGGAACTGACGTCAAGGTTCGTCAGGAAGGCCGCATTTATCATGCACCAGGCATTGGCGACAATTGTTCTGGACTGCGCGCATTGCTGCAGATCCTTCGTATGTATGAGGACAACCATATTGAAACCGAGGGGGACCTGCTTTTCGTCGGCACTGTTGGTGAAGAAGGCAACGGTGACATTCGCGGATCCAAGGCGCTTTTTGACGGATCACGGCATATTGATGGCTTCATTGCTATCGATTCCACTGATGTCGGCCGTATTTTGAAGGGGGCGACGGGTTCGCATCGTTGGCGCATCTGTGTTGATGGTACGGGCGGACATTCCTATGCTGACTTTGGGCATGTGCCGTCAGCCATCCATGCTATTTGCCGTGCAGGGGCAAAAATTGCCGACTTCAAAGTTCCAGAGGATCCGAAAACCACTTTCACAATCGGCACAATCAAGGGCGGCACAACCGTTAACTCGATTGCTGCACACTGCGAGGTAGAAGTTGACATGCGCTCCGTTAACAATGAAGCGCTTTTGCAGCTTGAGGCGGCTGTGCTTAAAGCTTTCGACGAAGCCGTGGATGAAGAAAACCGCTGTTGGAATGTGGTCGACGAGGCGCTCAAGCTGAAGCTCACCCGTACTCAGATCGGCAATCGGCCGGCCGGTATGCGTCCGGATGATTGTCCCGTGCTGCAAGTTTCGCGCGCCGCGCAGAAATGCCTGGGTATCGAGCTTTCGAAGTACATCTGCTCGTCAACTGATGCCAATGCACCGATGAGTCTCAACATTCCCTCGACATGCCTTTGTTCTGGCGGCCGCGGCATGCATGCACATTCTCTGACCGAGTACTTTGAAATGGTTGATACGCATCTTGGTCCGCAGCTTGTCTTCCTTGCTTCTGCAGCTCTAGTCGGGGCGCTTGGTGAAAAGCCAGTGTTGCCGATTCGGCACTAATTAAATAGCTCTTTTGTGAGTATTGCTTAACAAGGGAAAGGCCGCTTATAAAGCGGCCTTTCCCTATTGGAAGACAAATACGAAGGTTAGAGATCTTTAAGCTCGCGGCGCAAAATCTTGCCGACAGCAGTTTTCGGAAGCGCATCCACGAAAACGATTTGATGCGGGACTTTATATCGAGTGAGCTGTGAGCGGCAGTAATTCTTTACATCGTCGGCTGTGAGTGCAGGGTCCTTTTTGACGATGACGGCTTTAACGCTTTCTCCCGATTTGGGAGAAGAAACGCCTACGACACCAACTTCGAGAACACCAGGCATCGAGGCGATAACGTTTTCAACCTCGTTCGGATAAACGTTGAATCCAGATACCAGAATCATGTCTTTCTTGCGGTCGGTAATGGAGATTACACCTTTGGCATCCATATGGCCGACATCGCCTGTACGCAGCCATCCGTCACGCATCACAGCGGCGGTTTCTTCAGGCTTTTTCCAGTAGCCGCGCATAACTTGCGGGCCGCGCACGCAAATTTCACCCGTGTATTCAGCCGGATCTGCCCCTTCAGGGCAGACACCCAGATCACGGAATCCGTCGCCACGGATAGAGACTTCAGTGGATGAAACTGGTACGCCCACCGAGCCATCCCATGGAGCGCCCGGAATGTTGCCGCAGACGGCGGGGCTGCATTCGGTGAGACCGTAAGCTTCCAGAATCGGGACACCTGTGCGGGCGAGCCAATCTTCAGCCACTACGCGCTGAACCTGAGCGCCGCCGCCGCAGGTGAACTTCAAGTTCTTGAGAGCGTGCGGCGTGAAGGCGGGCGAGCGAAGCATAGCGGCAAAGAGTGTATTGACGCCGATGATGACGGAGACGTTCTGTTTGATGCATTCGCCGACAAGCTTATTGATGTCTCGCGGGTTGGTGATAAGCACCATCGTCGCAGCCCATTTGGTAAACACCAATGTCGCTGTAAGTGAGAAGATGTGATAGAGCGGCAGTGCAGTCAGTACAACCTCTTCGTCTTCTTTAAAAGTGCTGGAAATCCAAGCACTAACCTGAAGAATGTTGGCTGCAACATTGCGGTGAGTGAGCTCTGCCCCTTTGGCAATGCCGGTGGTGCCGCCGGTGTATTGGAGAAATGCAAGCTGGTCATTTGTCACTTCAACCGGCTTGAAGCCGAGGCGGCGGCCAATTTTGAGTGCATCCGTCCACATTACTGGGTTGGGGAGCGAATATTCCGGCACCATCTTTTTAACTCGGCGGATGATGAAATTGACGAGCCAGCCCTTGGGGAAAGGAAGCATGTCGCCTGCACCGGTCGTGATGAAATGGCAGCATGGTGCGCCGTCTAGTGCTTTTTGCACCGTACGCGCAAAATTTTCAATGACAACGATGGCTTTGGCGCCGGAGTCTTTCAGCGTATGGTTGACTTCGCGCGGCGTATAGAGCGGATTGATGTTCACCACCACCATTCCGGCCTTGAGAATCCCGAACACGGCAGCAACGTACTGCAGCAGGTTAGGCATCATCAACGCTACGCGGTCGCCGGGTTTCATGTCAGGGAGCGACTGAAGGTATGCAGCGAAAGATTCGGCATAGCCCTTCATCTGCGCATAGGTTGCGTCGGCGCCCAAGTTGGTGTACCCGACATGATTGGGGAACTTCTTTGCCGACTCGTCAAGCACGGCGGAGAGGTTCGGATAAACGTCAGGATCAATCTCGTGCGGCACACCCTGAGGATAGGACGCAAACCAAGGAAATTCAGACATGATGAATCCGGCTAAAAATCGTGGGAACTAATGAGTTTAGCGGACAAAACTCATGAAAAACGAGTGCTTAAACGCTAAAAGCCGACCAAAGTGTGCGGGATAACCCGTGCTTTGAGTCGGCTTTCTGATGTCGGAAGCGTCTGCTGCAGGAAGTCAACAGATGCTGCCGATGCTCGCATAGTGCTTTAGGCTTGGAGCGTGAGGCAGTGGCGGGCATATTCGGGAACGTCGTCCCAATTGGTGTAGTCAATGATGGCTGTGGGTTCCGTCGGTCCCTTTGTCATCTTCATGATCATCTGAATGGCCTTGGTATCGAGCCAGCCCCAGTTCGGGTAGTCGACCTTACCGGCAAAGCAGTGTGCGTCCTTAGGCTTCCAGGGGTTGTTTTCGAGGAACTTGCGCGTGTAGAGGTTGCCTTCCGGGGTGCACTTTGCCTCTGCACGGGCGATGAGCGACACCGAGAAGAAGCTCGTGGCCTTGGCATCAAGCACGGCCTTAAAGCGATTAACGAAGGCGACGAGTTCGCGATTCATCTTGCCGTAGATGACAGCGCAGCCGATGATTACGGTTAATTTATCGTCATTTATTCCTCAATCAGCTTCACGATCCCATCAGATCGGCCTTATGTTCAGCATGATGGAAATCCCACAGCGGGCCATGCGGGCGGTATTAGTCGCCTCCGGTTGCTGAAGGAAAGACCCTAATTTATATTTTGTAGCTTTAGAGAAGTATTGGTTGTGGTACGTTCTCCTGTAGGGTTGCCTTTATCATCAGTTACATCCATATACCACAGTGGGTCTCCATTAACGGGGTCTACACCAGCCCATTCTTGCATATAGAATTCATAGATACTATAGCCTACAGTCCGAATTTTGGTGCCAACCACTTCTTCTTTTTGAGGATAAGATGTTATTTTATTATTGTTAAAAGCAATATTAAAGTCCGTTGTCCAAGTGAAATCTTTCGTATTGATATTTGTTGAATGCAAATCAATTTCTATACCTTGATTACGCATACCACCTAGGTTTGATATAGCATTTTCAAATCCGGTTGAGGGCGCCAATGGTTTTTCAAGTAATAAGGCATCTGAAGTTTTATTGTAATATTCAATACTACCATTCAAACATCCAAATATTCCAAAATCAATACCTACATTAAAATTTTTAGACTTTTCCCATGATAATTCATCATTAGGAATTTGCAGGTGTGTAATGCCGTTTTGACCATTGTAATTGTTTCCTGTATCATATAAGCCTTGGAAGCCATACGTAATAAAGAAGATTGTTTGTCACCTGAAGTTCCATAACTGGCACGTAATTTTAAATCATCAACCCATTCAGTACGCTTGTAAAAGATTCGCTTCACTGAACGCCGTTCTCCGCCGATGCCAGCACGTCCCCAACGAGGTCGCCAAGAGCGCCTGCCAACACCGTGGCAAATGCCATCAATACGAAGCCTGCCAGAGACGAAAGGAGTAATCCAATACATACAGGTGCCGGCAAGAATGCCGCCAAGACCGCCGAATAGAACGCCGAGCACAGTGCGGTTGATATTCGTTTTGAGTGTGCGTCCGCCGAGAAGCAGGCTTGCAATGGCTGAACAGAGGTCCGATACGAAGATGACAAGTAGGAAAAAGAGCATGGAGCGGAAGCTGGAGATAAGTGTCGCGATAGCTCATAACCGGCAGCAAGACGCAATATGATGATCAGAAACTTTGAAAAGCATAATTACCCCGTACTGAAAGTGGCATGTGATTCACTAATAAGATAAACTGAATCGTGCCATAGACTCAGCGCCAAATCCCAGGCTGGACATACTCAATCGCAAATCGCCACATAGAAGGAATGCCAATAGAAGTGCGATGGCAATGGTAGTGGTCTGATGGCGATGAATTCTCTAAGGAGAAAAAAGCTCAAAAACGCAAAGAAGATGAGCAGCGCCGGCATGCCAAGCAAAAAGGCGATCGTGAAAACGGCGATCAGCCACCAAGCCATGCGCAGTCGTGAACGAACTGCGGTGAGCCGATGATGGCGCTCGGGCGTCATTTCACGCCCGAGTGACCAGGAAACGTAAATTGAACCTGCGGCAGCGAGGATCACCATCGCGAAGAAAAGGAAGGCGTAGGCCTCTTGAATTGTGAATCCGAGTCTCATGCTTTCGACAAATCAATAACAGCATTGCGGCAGCGATTCAGGAAGTCTTCCTTGGAATCCTGCGGCGTATGAGGAATAGGGGCGCCGAAGCGAACGGAACAGACAGTAGGCACCGGAATCAGAACGCCCTTGGGCATAGCGCGGTGGAGGTTCTCGATATATACCGGAATAAATTCCACATGCGGGAATTCCGTCATCAAATGCCAGATGCCGGACTTGAAGGGACTCGGCTCGGCCTGCGGGCGACGAGTGCCTTCTGGAAAAATGATGAGCGAGTCACCGGTACGGAGCATGTCGCGCAACGGATCGAGCGGATTGGCATGATCTGCTCGACGGCGGTCAATAAGAACGCATCTGAGTTCGTTGATGGCAATGCGGCGGCGAATGGCGCCTCGGCTCCAATAGTCTTTTGCCGCAACCGGATGAACGTGTCGACGCAGTTCCGGAGGCAACGATGCCCAGATCACAATAGTGTCAAGATGGCTCGTATGGTTGGCAAAGTAGATGCGCTGGCGCGGCGACGGCGCGCAACCCTGCCAATGTGGGTAGGCGCCGACAAGAAGTCGCGTAAGCCACACAATGGGCGTCATCAGTTTAAAGGAGCTGAACACGGGAAAAATCGCTGTATGCGGGTGATTGAAACGTAAAGGAAATTATCCCGCGTCAAACGAATCGAGGCAAAGGTTTCTCACTGATTCTCGTGCGTTTGCTTGCGTACAGTTCCTTTAACGGCGTCTTTGGCGCGGTCCTCCAGACGCTCAACGCGGGTACCAAAGGATCGACCTTCTTTACGATCGGATCATCAATGGGCCCGGCAATGCTGTATTCGCTTGAAAGAATGCTGGAAATTTGATCTTTAAACATCCATTGGGCAATCAGGGAACCGATGCCGATGGCTGGGTTGGCGATGGCTACGGCAAGGGAGGCTGCTTCACCGTTAAGGCTCGGCAGCACGAGCGCCTTGATGTCAAGCAGGTTGGTGACAAAGTTTGCATCTCCCTGAATGACTACAGTAGCTGCGCTGCCGGCGACAGTAGATTTAGTAAAGTGGAGCACTCCGTTGTTGATCGTTCCCTCGCTGCGAAAGGAGTCAAACCGAAAGCCCTTGCTGAGCACATCGCGGAAGTCAAGCGTAAGGCGCTGCAGCAGGTGCTGCATGCTCATGAGGCTCAGAAGGCGTCCCGCACCGGGTTCAACCTGAAGAAGCTGGCCAGCGCCGGCAGAAGCGTGGAATCTGCCCGAAAGCGTCGGCGTATTGAAGGCGCCCGGGTGCCCTGCCCAAGAAAGCTGAAAGTCGGCATTGCCAGGCGCGTCATGCACAGCATCCTTCACATCTAAGCTGGTGAGCAGCGTTCCGGCATTAATGACATTGGCTTTAAAGGAGGCAGATGTACGGCCGACCGGGTCGAGCGCTGTCGTACTCCAGGCGCCTTGGGCCGAAATAGTGGCGCCGGGGTTGCGGATAGTGAGGTTCTGGATGCGCCATGTGAGGGGATCATCCGCTGCAGCGGTAAGTTCCATCTTGCCGATGCGGCGTTTGCCCCAAGAGAGCTCGTCAATCACGAGAGAAATGTCGGGCAGATCTGACACCCGCAGCGTTGAGGGCTCAGAGGCCTGAGGTGGAACGGGATCTGTAACGTTCTGCGGTTTATCTTCCGCGGCGGGCAGCTCCGGAAGGTTGAGTCGGTTGAGTTTTACGGAAAGAAAGCCTCGACCGTTTTCGGCTTTGGGTTGATATTCGATCTGTCCGGCGGCAACCCCGCCGTTGGCGCGCAGATGCCAGATGCCTGGGACCTGTCGAAGTGTGGCGACGAGTCCGCCAAGCTGAGATTCTTTCCAAGAAATATCGTCGATATCTACTTCAATTTTGGTGAGACGGTTCAAGGCAGCAGCCGCAAGACTGCTGGGTTTGGCACCGGTCTTTGCAGATGACTTGGGCTGTGAAGTGCTGACGAGGTCTTCAATCTCATCCCAAATGCCAAGCCAATCGGCTGCGTCGAGTTTGGTCGCCTTGACGCCGACCTCAATACCGGAGTCAATTTTTCTCATAGGAAGACCAATGCCGATCCAGCCGCGAGCAAGGGCGTCTCCTTGCCAGTGGAGGTCAAGGGATACAAGTTTGTCGACGATGACTTCTAAATTGGTTGCTCCACCCTTGGTAAAAAATGTGAATTGAGTGTTTGCGGTTCGTCCGGCAGGTTTTTCCAAGGGGGCAGGGAGCGGGGAGAGGATGTCGACGGCAGGTGTTTCACCGGTAATGCGCACAGCACCGTCGGCAAAGGAAATTCGGGTGTCAACCGAGTAAGGGGCCGAGCCGGAGAGATGTTTGACGATCGGCACTACAGCTGTGCCGGTCATTAGCCGCTCAATGTCTGTACCGCTGACGGTGCCGACGATTTTGAGCTGCGCCTCATTCTTATTAGGCGTCGCAGAAATAGTGATGGGACCAGCACTTGTTTTGCCAACGAGAGGCTTGGGGGTTAAAACGCCTGAGTCTGCGGTGAGAAGAGTTCCGGAAAGCTGCGTTATTTCAGGAAGTATCGGCAGATATTGGAAACGACCATTGGATATCGTGCTCGTTACCGACCACTTTGGGGCGTTGTTGCCGGTCAGCGGCAGCGCGAGATCCAAAATCGTTTGGACTGAGCCCGATCCTTTGGATTGATCAAAGCTCTCGCCGTATATCTCTTTGAGAAAAGGCGTTGTCGAGAGATAGGCGAGTGCATCTTTCAGATCTCCTTCAGCTGCACCTTTGACGGTGAGCATGACGGGATCTGCGGCAAATGAAGGAATTTCCACCACGACGTCTCGAGCTTTCAGCCCGCCGCTGCTGGCTGAGTGCCCTGTGATCGTCATGCGGTTTCCTTCAAACTGCATGCGGCCGACGATGTTGGTAAGCAGCGGCCAATGTTCGCCTTGAGCCCATTCCGTACGCCCCGAGCGTGTGACAGCTCGGCGTGAGGGCATAAAGTCCATTCGGCCGTCGGTGACGTCTCCTTCAATGAGAAAGTGTCCTTCCTGTGGGGCGGCACCGTCCCAAGGGAAGTCATCGAGTTTTCCGCGAACTTCCCACCGTCCATTGGAAACTCGGCCAGCCAGCACTGCTGCTTCAACATAGTCGAGCGCAGGGTCGCCCACGACGATGGGGAGATATTTGTGGACTGCTGCACCATCAACTCCTTCAGCTGTCCCGGAAATGTTGATAGTGCCTGCGCCTCCGGTACTTTCCCATGTGCCAGAGCCTCGGACTGTGCCGTCAGCTGATACGGCAGTAATGTTCGTGAATGTGAATTTCGGTGTCGAATGCAGTGCGGCTGACACGCGTCCGGTGATGGATGAGAAATTCATTTGCGGATGCCGGAAGATGCCCGGGAAGTAGAGCGTGGCGTAGTGTGTGTCGAGGTCGACTTCGAACTCTCCAGGGTTCGATGTTGAGATTTCGCCTGAAATGTTGCGAACGCCAGGCATGCCGTCATTTGCGGGGGGCAGCGACAGACCTGTAAAAGCTTGAAAACGTCCAGGCCCCCAGATCGGCGTAGTCGCCATTGAAAGAGGCGTTAAGTTGTCGAAGCGTGCCGGAAAAAGGCCGATCTCTCAGCAGTTTGAGTGCAGCAGCTGGGAGCGGTAAGGATGTACCAATTTTGGCAATGTTTGAGAGCGACAATTCGGAGGCTTTAAAGCTGCATCCAATAACGGTGCCGGAGACGTCATGGTCGCATTGCGCTTCAATGTCCGAGGGACCGAATCGTGCGTCATTGATCGTGGTGAAAGTGAAGTCCTTGGCCGAAAAACGGGTTTGACTGCCGTCGTCTGCATAATGAAGCCGTCCCGTCAGCCGGGGAAGACGCAGTTCGGCGAGTTTGGGAGCAAGTTGTGCACGAACGTCTGCCAGCGCAAGATCAGCAGTAATGGATGACGCGGCCTTGCTCAAAGATGCCCAGAAACGGGTCGAGCCAATGCCGGAGTAGAGCGGCCCCTTGAGACCAAGATTTTGAGCAGTTCAGAGGCGCGGATTCTGTCCAGGTCTCCGTAAAGCTCTCCCGACCAGGTCAGCGGGTTGTCAGGCAAAGCAAATATGTTTTGCGGATGCGGGCGCGAAGATCAAATGACCGAGGCGTACTCCCTTCCATGAGAATTCCTGAAACGGCAGTCCGGTAATCGAAGAGTTCTTGGCGAAATACAGCGGTTACGCGCTCGAGTGTCAGCGGGCCGTTCGTCGATGATGATTCGTCGTGATAGCGGAAGGTACCGTCTTCAATCATTAGTCGTCCCTGCCCGAACAGCCAACGCGAAAAGCGCTGCCCGGCTTCGGCTTCGGAAGAAGTCGTAGAGAGGCTGGTATTAATGGCAAATCCAGCTACATCCCAATGATTTTCGTCGACTTTGCGGATATCAAGAGTTGGGTGAGAGATGATCAGCGTTGAGAAGCGCGGTTCAAGATGCCAGAGTGAACTCCAGGAAAGTTCGGCTTGAACGGAAGGAAGACTCAGTGAAACGGGACCTCCGCGGCGGGACAGCTTAACGTTATGGAGCGATATCACTGGATGAATGACAGTGAAGCCGACGTCCATTCGCTCTGCAGTGATGTCGATGCCGGTTGTTTCCGCAATAAAAGCGGCGATTTCGTCGGAATGACTGGAAAGCTGGGTGGTAACGAACCAGCGGGCGGTCAATATGAAAATTGATGCGATAAAGAAGACGACAAGGAGCAGCCAGCCGAGTGCTGCGAGCACACGTTCGCGCAGGAGAGTCCTGGGTGAGCCTTTTTCGTCTTCTGAAAGCATTGGTAGTTGGATTGTCGGGAGTACAAACTATAGGAATTATCACCCATGAAGACTGAGACAAATTCCTTGGTTTGTATCTGCCGCCATTGAATACAACGCATTGAGCGCTCACATATATGTTTCGAGGGGTATTCTTTTTTCTGACCACTGTTGGCAGTGTTGTTTTTTGATAATTGCATTCAGCCACGCTTCATCATGACGTTCGACTCTCTCGTGCTCAGCAAAATTCATCTTCAGGATGTGCCTAAATTGTCGAGTTTTGTTGATCGCTCGCTTAAGGCAATGCTGCCGGCGGGAAGTGATGACGAGCGTCTGCATCGTCTCCAAGATTTGGCTGCTGTGCCCTGGACGCGCGACCGCATTGTTGAGCCGGTACGCGGCGTCACGGACAGTACGCAGCTCGCTTATGCACTGCGGCAGCTCAGGCGAGAGCTCATGGTGAGCCTCATCGCTCGCAATTCAACTGGGTGCTGCGGTTATGACGAAGTCGTCGATACGATGACGGCACTCGCTGAAGAAAGCGTGCGTGCGGTTGTACGGGTTTGTGCTCGAGAGCTCGCAGAACGTCATGGAGTGCCGTTTGGCGAATCCGGAGCGCCGCAAGATCTTCTTGTGGTAGGCATGGGAAAGTTGGGCGGGTGCGAACTGAATGTCTCATCGGACATTGATCTTATTTTTCTCTACAGTGAAGACGGGGAAACGCGCGCAACGCCGGAATACCCCAATGCCCGCCGTACGCTCGCAGTGTCGGAGTTTTATGCCCGTTTAGCGCGCCGGATTATTCCTGCGCTCAATGATGTTGAAGGACCAGGGTTTGTATTCCGCGTTGACATGCGGCTACGCCCAAACGGGGATGCGGGACCGATTGTCTGCTCGAGCGAGATGCTCGAAGAGTATCTCTATACGCAGGGGCGCGATTGGGAGCGCTTTGCTTGGCTTAAGGGCCGGATCGTGAGCGAACCGGTATTCGCCTCACCTGAGCAGTTTGAGGCTCAAAAGGCTGATATTCAATCATTGGTGACGCCGTTTGTTTTTCGCAAGTATCTGGACTTCAGTGCGATTAGTTCACTCACGAAGCTCCACGAAATGGTTCGTGCTGAAACTGACCGCCGCGAGGCGCTGCGTGCCCGAGAAGGCTGCAACGTCAAGCTCGGCCGAGGCGGTATTCGTGAAATTGAATTCATCGTGCAGACATTGCAGGTGATTCGCGGCGGTCGTGATATGAAACTGCGTGGAAAGAGCACCTTGAGGATGATTGACGCTCTGGTGCATGCAGGGCCATTCAGCCTAATGTCGGGGAAAAATTAAAGACGGACTATGTGTTTGCGCGATCTTGAGCATGCGCTGCAATATGTGGATGATCAGCAGACGCAGTGGCTTCCGCATTCGGGTGAAACACTCGAGCGCGCTGCAGGTCTCTTCGGCGCCGCCCTGCGGAGCTGTGGGCTGAAGTGGAGAAGGTGCGTGAATTCGTGGCGGCGACTTTCGACGGCGTTTTTCATGTCAATGCTGAAAAAGCTGAGGTGAAGGACAAAGATGCTTGGCCGCTTGGCTGGTCCGAAGGGGCGCCTTCGGCTCCAATGCTGCTTGAGGAAAGCTCAGAGGTTTCGGTTACGGCGATGCCTCGGAGGAGCTTGCCGGACGCATCTTGGCATTGGTTTCCGGACGTCGGTCTGCAGTGCTTTCTGAAGAAGCCCGCACGCGCTTGCGGTTATTGGTTCAGTTTGTGGTGGAGCGAGCGCCGCAATGGATCGAGGGTGCAGGGCCTCGTGTCATTAGTCAGGCTGAAGAGCTGAGCCGCTATCTGAAGCTTCTTGAAGCAATTGCAGGACGCTCAACCTATGCGGCGTTGCTATATCAATATCCAAGTGCCTGCGCACGTGTCGGACGAGTCTTAGCTGCCAGTCGCTGGAGCGCCGATTACGTCGTGCGTCATCCCATTGTGTTGGACGAGCTGGTCGATGCACGCAGTACCGAAATGGACGACTTCACGCCGGTGGACTGGTCGAAGTGGCGGGATGCGCTTCATGAGGCCTTAACCTCAGCCGGGGGCGATCAGGAGCGTCAGATCAATTATCTGCGCGATGCTCACCATGGCGCAGTATTTCGTTTGCTTGTTGCTGATCTGGACGGCCGCTTCGCGGTCGAGCGGCTGGCCGATCAACTCTCCGCACTTGCCGATGCCGTGATCGCCGAAGTACTCGACCTTGCGTGGGCGAGCCTTCCCAACCATCCTGACGAGCCCCCGAAATTCGCTGTCATTGGTTACGGCAAACTTGGGGGAAAGGAGCTCGGCTATCAAAGTGATCTGGATATTGTCTTTCTCTATGACGACCCTAATCCTGACGCCGACATAATTTACAGTCGACTCGTTCGCCGCATGATGAGCATGCTGACCGTACAGACCTCGTCAGGGAAACTCTTTGACGTTGATCTGCGGCTTCGTCCGAATGGTGAAAATGGGCTCGCCGTGTGTTCGTTCGAGATGTTTTCGCGGTACCAGAGAAATATGGACGGCAATGGGGCTTGGCTGTGGGAACATCAGGCACTTACCCGAGCACGCTTTGTGGCCGGAGATCCGGAGCTCGGCAGACGTTTTGAGCAGGAGCGTGCGGAGATTCTGCGTATGCCGCGAGCAATCGAACCGCTTAAAGCCGAAGTGCTCGAGATGCGCCGGAAAATGCTGGAAGGCCACCCCAATCGAACAACGCAGTTTGATCTGAAGCACAGTCGAGGCGGCATGGTCGACGTTGAGTTTATTGTGCAGTTCATGGTGCTTGGATGGAGCGCTTCTCATCCAGAACTGGTCAACAACTTCGGCAATATTCTGCTTTTGGAAATGAGCGCCCGCCTGGGTCTCATTGACGGTAATCTTGCCCAGGCTGCCGTACGTGCTTATCGCCGTTACCGGGCGCTCCAGCATGAAATTCGCCTCAATGCTGGTGAAAGCGTTCCGGCTCGTGTACCGCCAGAGCTGGTTGCGGAAGAACGCAACACGGTGCTTGATCTTTGGCGGCACGTATTTGGCACCGCAGAGCCTGACAAATAAAAATGCATGGCCTGCAGCAGATCAAAATTAAGCATTGAAGCCGCATCGCACTAAAATAGCTCATTTATTCAAAATGTCGGGTAAACCCGTATAGGACTTAATGAAGCCCGACGTCGATCTTTTTTTTCTTCAAACTATGCCGATATCCGAGTCTTTATACCAAGCTCCGTCTTGGTGTCCGGGAGGTCACCTGCAGACCGTCATTCCAGCCCGTGTTACTGCACGTCCGCATATTGCTTATCGCCGGGAGATCGTCGAAACGCCCGACGGCGATATCGTTGCGTGGGACTGGTCTACGCCGGAGCCTGCAGATCTGAACGCTTCGGTGCTGGTGCACTTTCACGGCCTCGAGGGCGGCAGCGATAGCCATTATGCGGAGGCGCTAATGGCCAAATGCGCTGAACTCGGGTGGCGCGGTCTAGTGGCGCATTTCCGCAGTTGCGGCGGACTTATGAACAGAAAGCCGCGAGCTTATTTCGCTGGTGATACGGCCGATAACAGCTGGGTGCTTCATACTGTGAAAGCACGCTTTCCCAATGCAAAGCTCTATGCCGTCGGCGTGAGTCTTGGCGGCAATCAGCTCACGAAGTGCCTTGGCGATCTGGGCAGTGAGGCGATTGGCTTGGTCGAAGGGGCAGTGTCCATTTGTGCTCCGATTGATCTCGTCGCGGGCAGTGAACGCATGAGCAAGGGCGTCAATGCGCTCTATGCGGACATGTTTCTTAAGACCTTAAAGCGCAAACTAGAAGATAAAGCCCGCCAATATCCAGATCTTTTTGATTTAAAAAAGGCACAAGCGTGCCGGACTATGTATGATTTCGACGACATCTATACGGCGCCGGTGCACGGCTTCTCTTCAGCCATGGAATATTGGCAGAAGTGTTCGGCTAAGCAGTATCTTCCCGGCGTACGTGTGCCACTCCTCCTGCTCAATGCTAAGAACGATCCGTTTCTGCCTGCCTGGGTTCTTCCCACGGCCGCAGAGATGAGCTCGTCTGTGGTGGGCGAATTCCCGGAGGAAGGCGGCCACGTGGGGTTCCCGGAGGGCCCTAAATTCGCAGGAGACCTATGGTACCTTCCGCGCCGTGTGATGACCTTTTTCGGTGCCGGCAGCTGAACCGCCTGCGACGGGTGCCGATCTTTTGCAATTGAAGGACGCTCCGGCTTTTCCTGTCGGCAGGCGTCCGCGAAGGAGTGAAAAAGTGGCGCTCAACCTCAACTTTCCCCAGGGCCGCATCGGCCGTCTCGGCTTCATCAGCCTCGTTCTCTTCATCCTTACCATTCCGCTTGGGAATTGGGTGGTGACCAATGTGGGGCTCGTCTGCGACCCCCACGGCCCGTGTCTTATTCCTGTTTGGCCCGGCGTTTGGTCGCCTTCGGCCGTGATGGTAGCGGGTCTCGCGCTTGTTTTGCGGGATGCGGTGCAGTCGATTTTGGGCAATCTCTGGGCGGTGGCAGCTATTGCCGCCGGTGCGCTGCTCTCTTATCTGCTGGCAGACCCGGCTGTGGTGCTCGGTTCCACAGCGGCCTTCCTTTTTTCTGAACTTGCTGATTTTGCTGTTTATACGCCGATGCGTCGGCGCTTCCCAAGCTCGGCAGTAGTTGTGTCCGGTCTGGTGGGTTCGGTGGTCGACAGCATGATTTTCCTGTCGCTTGCCTTCGGTTCGCTGGATTATCTTTTTGGACAGGTGCTTGGCAAGTTCTGGATGAGTCTCCTCGGCGGCGCAGTGCTTTGGTATATCCGTTATCGGCAGCACCGTGCTGAGCCTGCAGCGGATGCGGTTGCAATCTGATCGCTGAAGCAAAATAATTTTTGACCTCCCGACCGAATTTCTGGCGGGAGGTTTTTTGTATCCGAAAGACTGCTCGGCAAGATGTGCTTAAGCAGTGGCGACGAAAATATGGCCGCTACTTAATAGAGATATCTCTCACCATGAATTTCCCTGACCCTCTCTCTCCTCAGTACAAAGCCGGAGTTCTGCTTATTAATACTGGGTCGCCAGACACCCCCGATGCCGCCTCTGTTCGCCGCTACCTAGCAGAGTTTCTTTCTGATGAACGTGTGATTGAACTGCCTAAATGGAAGTGGTGGCCCATTTTGCACGGCATCATTCTGACGGTACGTCCGGCCAAGTCGGCGCAGCGATATAAGGGTGTTTGGACAAAGGACGGCTCGCCCTTGATTGTCCACACACGAAATACTGCTGAAAAACTGCAGGCGGCGTTGGGTGCAGATGTGAAGATCGAATGGGCAATGCGCTACGGCAACCCCAATGTGAAGAAGGTCTTTAAGTCACTTGCTGCATCTTGCGAAAAGGTTCTTGTGATGCCGATGTTTGCTCAGTACGCCGCGCAGACATCGGCGGCTTGTGTTGACGAAGTCCTCTCGACCATGCTGAAAATGCGCAGCCAGCCGTCGCTTCGCACGGTGCGCGACTATCATCTGGAACCCGCTTATATTGATGCACTTGCTGCGCAGGTGAAGGCGTCATGGGAGCAGTTTGGGCGGCATGATGAAGTGGGCGGCATGCTGGTCATGAGTTTTCATGGCATCCCTAAGAAAAGTTCGGAATTAGGCGATGTATACGAGAGGCAGTGCAAAGAAACGGCGGCAGCATTGGCCGAGCGTCTTGAGCTTCGTGAGGGTTCATGGATGGTTGCCTTTCAAAGCCGCTTTGGTCGTGAAGAGTGGCTGACGCCACCCTGCCTACCGTTCAGCGTTTGGGAAAAACCTGCAGTCGGGTAGATGTTATTTGTCCTGGATTTGCTGCAGATTGTTTGGAAACGCTTGAAGAAATCGGAGATGAACTGCGGTGCGCCTATCAGCTTGAGAATCCTGACGGAGCGTTCCACTACATTCCGGCGCTCAATGACAGCGACAAAGCTGTGGCAGCCTATGAAACGATCATTCGTCGAGAGCTCGGCGGGTGGATTTAACGCTGCGGCTTGAAATTCATAGAACTCGTCCCCATATAAAGGCCATCAGCAGTGTTGATTGCCGTCTGAAGGGCGGCAGCGAACAGGATTAGAAAATGACCGATCAGAACGAACAGAATCAGAAGAGCGAATGCTGCGGCGGAAAATGCGGCGATCACCACGATCATGAGCATCAGTGCGGCTGCGGAGCCAAGCCTGCCGCCGCTGAAGGCGGCTGCGGGTGCAGCGACAAGCCTGCTGAAGCTGCCAAGAAGGAAACGGCGGAGCCTACGCCTCAGGAGCTCAAAGCGCAGCTCAAGGCGGCTGAGCAGAAGGTGATTGAGCACTACGATCTTTATGTGCGTGCGATGGCAGATCTTGAGAACGCCCGTCGTCGTTCGTCCGAAGAGCTCGTGAAGACGCGTAAATTCGCGATTGAAAAGTTCGCGGAGAACCTGCTTCCGGTAGTGGACAGTCTCGAGAAGGCTCTTGAAGCCACGGCTGCCGACAAGGACAGCGCCGCCCGTGAAGGAATGGAAGCGACCTATCGTCAGCTCATGCACGCACTTGACGTGTCCGATATGAAGCCGATTGATCCGAAGGGTGAGGCATTTGATCCGCACTTCCATATGGCTATCACGATGGTGCCTGCGCCTGAAGGCGTTAAGCCCGGCATGGTGGTGCAGGTGTTTCAGCGCGGCTGGAACATTGCCGGCCGAGTACTGCGTCCGGCAATGGTGAGTGTTGCTCAGGGCTGAGACACTGCTCTTTCAGATATCAGACAAGTCCCGGCGGATCGAAGGATCTTCCGGGATTTTTGCCGCTCAACAGCAAACAAGTTTTTACAGACGTGCCCTTGAAAAATGGGGTGTCCCCATATAGGGATTAAAGAGGAACGGAGATCAGAGAGTTTCGCAGAGGAGCTTCAGGATCTCCCCAGAACAGATTTCATAAAACCCGTGCTTTCAGCGCTTGCAAGCGATCAGCTTTGAGGAGCGCCGGAAGGCGGAAGCAACATTAAGGAACTACGAAACATGGCAAAGATCATCGGTATTGACCTTGGCACGACGAATTCCGCTGTCGCCGTCATGGAAGGCGATCACGTCAAGGTGATGGAAAACAGCGAAGGCGCCCGTACGACGCCGTCGATTGTCGCCTATCTTGACAATGGTGAAATTCTGGTGGGTGCTCCCGCCAAACGCCAGGCCGTCACAAATCCGAAGAACACGCTCTTCGCCGTGAAGCGTTTGATCGGTCGTCGCTTTGACGATGCCGAAGTTCAGAAGGATCTTCAGCTTGCTCCGTTCAGCATTGTTCGCGCCGATAACGGTGACGCGTGGGTTGAAGTGGGCGGCAAGAAGCTTGCGCCGCAGCAGGTTTCCGCTGAAGTGCTTCGCAAGATGAAGAAGACCGCTGAGGATTATCTTGGCGAGCCCGTGACGGAGGCCGTTATTACGGTGCCGGCCTACTTTAATGACAGTCAGCGTCAGGCGACGAAGGATGCCGGACGTATTGCTGGTCTGGATGTGAAGCGCATCATCAATGAGCCGACCGCCGCAGCATTGGCCTTTGGTATGGACAAGGGCGGCACGTCTGACCGCACGATCGCCGTGTACGACTTGGGCGGCGGCACGTTTGATATTTCGATCATTGACATTGCCAACGTTGACGGTGACAAGCAGTTTGAAGTGCTTTCCACGAACGGTGATACGTTCCTCGGCGGCGAAGACTTCGATCAGCGCGTCGTTGACTATCTGATTACTGAATTCCGCCGTGATACGGGCGTGGATCTCTCGAAGGATGTTTTGGCTCTGCAGCGTCTGAAGGATGCCGCTGAAAAGGCCAAGATTGAGCTCTCGAGCCGTCAGGAAACGGAAATCAATCTGCCGTACATCACGGCTGACGCTACCGGTCCGAAGCATTTGAATATCAGCATTACGCGTGCGAAATTCGAAAGCCTTGTTGAAGACCTCGTGCAGCGTACGATTGAACCGGTTTCGAAGGCTTTGCGTGACGCCAAGAAGGATAAGAGTGACATCACCGACGTTATCCTCGTGGGCGGCATGACTCGTATGCCGCGTGTTCAGGAAGTCGTGAAGGAATTCTTCGGCAAGGATCCCCGCAAGGATGTCAACCCGGATGAAGCGGTGGCTATCGGCGCTGCTATTCAGGGTTCGGTGCTCACGGGTGAACGCCGTGATGTGCTGCTCCTTGATGTGACGCCGCTTACCCTCGGCATTGAAACGCTGGGCGGCGTTATGACCGCGATGATCAAGCGCAACACGACGATTCCGACGAAGCATTCGCAGGTGTTCTCGACTGCTGAAGACAACCAGCCGGCGGTGACTATTAAGGTTTATCAAGGCGAGCATGAAATGGCTGCCTCGAACAAACTCTTGGGCGAGTTCAACCTCGAAGGTATTCCGCCGTCTCCGCGTGGACTGCCGCAGATTGAAGTGACGTTCGACATCGACGCCAACGGCATTCTGCACGTGTCTGCCAAGGACAAGGCTACCGGCAAGGAAAACACGATTACCATCAAGGCCAGCTCTGGACTTTCTGAAGAGGAAATCAAGCGCATGGTTTCGGACGCTGAGGCCAATAAGGAAGAGGATCACCGCCGCTTCGAACTCGCCCAGGCCCGCAACACCGCAGATGCGGCCGTGGGTCAGGTTCAGAAGACCCTGAAGGAGTTCGGGGAGAAGGTCGAAAGCGCTGACCGCGCTGCTTGCGAAGATGCCATCAAGGATGTTGAAGAGAAGGTCAAGGGCGAAGACAAAGCTGCCATTGATGCTGCTGTTGAACGTCTGATGACTGCTGCGCAGAAGATCGGCGAAAAGATGAACAAGGCTGCTGCAGAAGCTTCACAGGCTCAGCAGGCCCAGTCCCAGCAGGGTCAGCAGCAGGGCGGCAAGGACGATGATGTCGTTGACGCTGACTTCACGGATGTGAAGAAGTAATCTTCCAAGCTCAAGGGCTTCGACCCTTCACGGGCGGATTCCTCCGGAAAGAGAAGTCCGCCCGTAGTGCTTTCAGGCACTTTCAAATTAAGATGCCTGACGAAGGAGTGGCGGGATCCTGTCCAGCGGTTCCTTTTCAACGTATAAGAATCGTATGAGCGTTTCGTTCATACGGAAAACCAGCAGAAGACCATGGCTGAACAAAACTACTATGAGGTGCTCGGCGTTGAGCGCGGGGCATCTCAGGACGAGATCAAGAAAGCGTATCGTCGCCTTGCCATGAAGTACCACCCTGATCGCAACCCCGGCGATAAAGCCGCTGAGGCGAAGTTCAAAGAGGTGGGTGAGGCATATGCCGTGCTCTCCGATGAGCAAAAGCGCGCAGCCTACGACCGTTTCGGCAAGGCCGGCGTAGATCCGAATGCAGCCGGCGGTTTCGGCGGCGGTCAGGGCGGTTTTGGAGGCTTCGGCGGGATGAACGGCGGAGCGGACTTCCAGAGCGCCTTCGGCGACATCTTCTCCGATCTTTTCGGCTGCGGACGAGGCCGCGGAGCGGGTCCTCAGGGTCCGCAGCCGACTCGCGGCAACGATATGAGCTTCACGGTTGAAGTGAGCTTTGAGGATGCTGCACACGGCCGCAAGATGGATATCCGTGTGCCGGCGTGGGAGAAGTGCGAAACCTGCAAGGGTTCAGGCTGCCGTCCCGGAACGTCGAAGAAGACGTGTCCGACTTGCCGTGGTGCCGGCGTCGTCCGCATGAGCAACGGACTCTTCCAGGTGCAGCAGACCTGTCCGCACTGCCACGGTACCGGCGAGGTGATTTCGGATCCATGTCCCGACTGCCAGGGCACGGGCTGGAAGCGTACGACCACGGTTTTGCAGATCAATATTCCTGCGGGTATTAACGACGGTCAGCGCATCCGCGTGTCCGGCCGCGGCGAACCCGGTGTGAACGGCGGTCCTGCAGGCGACCTCTTTGTTGAGGTGCATGTACAGCCCAGCAAGTTCTTTGAACGTGAGGGCGACGATCTTCACATGGAATTGCCCATCTCGTTCGCTACTGCGGCGCTGGGCGGTGAAGTCACAGTGCCTACGCTTGACGGCGAAAGCCGCATTACGCTGCCTGAGGGCACACAGAGCGGCAAGACCTTCCGCCTGCGCGGCAAGGGTATCCGTAATCTGCGTAGCGGTACCCCCGGCGATCTTTACATCCACGTGCTGACGGAAACGCCAGTAAACCTTTCGAGCAAGCAAAAGGATCTGCTGCGTCAGTTCGATGCTTCTTTGAAGGAAGGCGGAGAGAAGCACAGTCCTAAAACAGAAGGCATTTTGAGCAGATGAAGAACTTCTTTAAGAAATAATCTTCGTACTCAAAACTGATCCATAAAAAGCCCGGAATCGTCAATCGATTTCGGGCTTTTTCAACTGTCCTCAGCAGCAAATCATCGCTTTGCCTTGCGCTTCTTCGCAAACCAAGTGAAGAAGACCGGCACGAAGATGGTTGAAATAAAGGTTGCAGCAAGCATGCCGCCGAAAACACCCGTACCCATCGAGTGGCGGGCAGCAGAACCTGCTCCCGTGGCTAGAAGCATCGGGGTGACGCCCAAAATGAAGGCGAGCGAAGTCATCAAAATGGGCCGCAGCCGCAGCCCGGCAGCTTCAATAGCGGCATCAAACGGCCCTTTACCGTCTTCCTCCATTTTCTGTTCGGCGTACTCTACGATCAAAATTGCATTCTTCGCAGTGAGTCCAATCAGAACGAGCAGACCGATTTGAAAGTAGATGTCGTTTGCCGTTCCGCGCAGCCAGACGGCCGTCATGGCACCAAGGAATGCATACGGCACAGCCAGCACCACGGCGATTGGGAGCGACCAACGTTCATAAAGCGCTGCAAGAATCAGGAACATCACGAGCAGACCGAAGCCGAAGGCTGTCGCTGACGATGCGCCGATACGCTTTTCGTGGTAGGCCTGACCGATCCATTCAACCTGATAGCCTGGCGGCAGGTAGTCGCGGGCAGTTTCTTCTACGATTCGGATCGCTTCGCCTGAGGAAACGCCTTGGATAGCGGCTCCCATGATCTGAGAACCAAGATATCCGTTCATGCGGGTGAGAGAGTCTGGTCCTGAAACGCGCTCCCAGGTGACGAGGGTTGATATTGGAACCATTTCTCCTGATGAGGCGCGTACGCTCGCGCGGCCGATATCGGACGGCAGCGAGCGATATTTCGCTTCAGCCTGCATGACCACGCGGTAGGTTTTGCCGTTGCGGGTGAAGTCATTGATGTAAGAGCTCCCTATCATGGCGGAGATGGTTTCATAGACATCATCAACGTCCACGCCCAGCGCGTAGGCACGGTCTCTGTCGACCGTAAGCAGCAGCTGCGGGCTGTCGGCAGTAAGCGATGTGCGCAGACCGGTAAGTTCCGGGCGCTTGGAAAGTTCGGCGATGAAGCCCTCAGCAATTCCCTGCAGCACCAGCGGATTGTCCGAGCCGTGGGAGGTCAGGTAGCCCGAGAAGCCGTTAGAGCTGCCAAGCCCGGGAATCGGAGCCGGCAGCACGGCAATGCCGCGGGCATCAGGACTTTCGCGCAGCCATTTCGTAAGCTGCTGCTGGTAGTCGTCGGCAGTCTGCTGACGTTCATTCCAGTGCTTGAGCTGAAGAATGAATGTCGCTGCATTGGCCTTGATGTCACTGCCGAGCGTGTCAAAACCCATCATGGTAACGACGTTTTGTACGCCGTCGAGCGATTGAATCTTCTTTAGAAATCCTTCTGCAACTTGTTCCGTGCGCGGGAAAGCAGAACCTTCAGGGAGTTGCACCGCCATACGCACGACGCCCTGGTCTTCCTTAGGAATGAAAGATGTCGGTGTAATCTGCAGAAGCTGCCACCCGCCTATGCAAACGGCTATGAGGATCAATGCAGATGCGATTCTGTGCTTCAGTGCTGCGCGCACGACCTGCAGAAAAGCCATCGTGAAGGCAGCAAGTCCCTGATTGAAGAGTCGGAAAGGCTTAGAGACAGGCTTATCGCCGGTAGGTTTTAAAAGAATGGCGCAGAGCGCAGGCGTGAGCGTCAGTGCAACAAATCCAGAGATCACCACAGCGATGGCAACGGTCACGGAGAACTGTCGATACAGTTCGCCCGCAATGCCGCCGAGAAATGCCACAGGAATGAAGACGGCAGAGAGCACCAGAACGATTGCGACGAGCGCGCCGGATACTTCCTTCATGGCCTTAATGGACGCATCGTAGGGTGAGAGCTTTTCGGTGCGCATTAAACGCTCAACGTTCTCAAGAACCACAATGGCATCGTCAACCACAATGCCGATAGCAAGCGTCATGGCAAAGAGCGTGAGCGTATTGAGCGAAAAGCCGCAGAGCCAGAGTCCGGCCATCGTACCAATCAGGCTCACCGGAACAGCCAGCATTGGGATCAACGTGGCGCGCCAACTCTGCAGGAAGACGAAAACCACGAGCAGAACGAGAATGCCCGCTTCCATGAGCGTGCGGTACACCTCATTGAGCGATGCGCCGACGAAGACTGTCGTGTCGTTCGTGATGGTGTAGTCGAGGTGTCCCTTCGGGAATTGCTGGGCGAGTTCGGTGATGCGGGCTTTAACTACTGAAGCAGCCGCCATGGCGTTTGCACCCGTCTGAAGGTAGACGCCGATATTGACGCCTGGCTGCCCATTCATATCAACACGGAATTCATAACTGCGTTTGCCAACTTCCGTAGTAGCGATATCGCGCAGACGAACCAGTCCATTGGGGCCGTCGCTTTTGACAACGATGCCGGCAAACTGATCCGGTGTGAGGAGCTGTCCTGGAGTGGTAATTTTGTAGAAGAGCTGTTGTTCGGGCAGCGTGGGAGAGGTGCCGACGCGACCGACGGCATGCTGGGCGTTCTGCGCTGTCACGGCGTTGTCGACGTCTTTGACCGTGACGCCAAGCTTGCTCATCCGATCCGGATCAAGCCAAATGCGCATGGCCGACTGAACGTTGCCGAACACGGAAACGTCACCGATGCCAGGAAGGCGTTTTAATTCATCGACAATATTGAGATTGGCGTAGTCGGCCATGTCCGACGCCGTCATGGATTTATCAGGCGAATAGAGCGCCATCATGAGGAGCTCATCTTCGCTTCGCTTTCTTACAGAGACGCCCTGGTCGCGAACTTTTGCGGGAAGCCGACGCTCGGCCGTACGTACGCGGTTGTTGATCTCAAGCATGGCGTCATTCGGATTGGTGCCGACATCAAAGACGCATTGAATGGCCATGTCGCCGCTTGAGCGGATACTGGTGGTGAAGTAAAGCAGTCCCTCAATCCCTGAGAGCTGATCTTCAATAGGCTGCGCTACCGTGCGGGCAATTGTTTCGGCATCGGCGCCGTCATAGGTAGCCGAGACGCGTACTGAGGGCGGAGTGATGTTGGGGTACTGTGAAAGCGGCAGCACCCTCAGCGCGATGAGCCCGGAAAGAACAATAAAGAGCGAGAGAACCGTCGCAAAAATCGGACGGCGAATACAGAATTGACTCAGCATAGCCTCAACCCGCCGTCTTTTCAGAGCTCTTCGCGGCAGCCTTCACTGCGGTACCGTTTTGCAGTTTAATTAACTGGTTGGTGATGACTAGATCGCCGTCGGCAAGCCCCTTGGTCACAATCCAATCGGTGCCTTCCCACAAGCCGACTTCAACTGCTTTTTGAATGGCTTTGCCGTCCTGCATCACGAAAACGGCATAGGTGCCGTCCGGGAGCTGCTTGACACAGCGCTGCGGTACGCGCCAGGCCCCGCGATCGACTGCGGTCATAAAGCGGATACGCAAGAATTCACCCGGCAGCACACCGGAGTCAGCTGGAATTTTGGCGCGCATCGTGCGCGTGCCGTTTTTAGCGTCAAAAGTCTGTGCAACGTAATCTAGTGATGCTGGGAGTTCCTCACCGGAGGCGCGGAAGACCCGTACGCGGGTTGCTGTTGAGATATCGGCTCCGGCAAGATCTCGGTCTGACGGGGCAAAAAGGACTCGTACATCATTTTTCTGAGTGATGGTGGCGAGTACGGTGCTGTCTTTTACGACAACTGAGCCGGGATTGAAGAGTGCTTTAGAAACATATCCTGATGCCGGGGCACGTACGGCGGTCCAATCCAAATTGATGCGGGCTTCATTTTCGGCAGCCCTGGCCTGTGCAAGTTCGTTGGCGGTTTTGTTTTTCAGGCTCTTTGCATCGTCGTAGTCCTTCTGACTTGCTGCTTGGGCTTTCCAGAGTTTTTCCGCACGTTGAAACTCACGGTCAGCTTGCGCAAATTCGACTTCAAGCGCTCGACGGGATGCTTCTGCGGACGCTAATTGCGTCTTAAGGTTGGCCGGATCGATTTCAAAAAGCACGGCGCCGGCTTCCACAAAGTCGCCTTCTGTGTAGCGCTGCGCGATGATGCGTCCGGTTGCCTGGGTCGTTACCGAGACGGCGGCAGCGGCTTCAGCCTGACCGATGGTTTCAAGCCAATGCGCTTCATCGGCAGCCTTGACGGCGACAATATCTACCGGGAGCGGTTCGCGTGGGGCGGGAGCGGAGCTTTGGGTCTTGCAGCCGGCAAGCATCAGCGAGCAGAACATGCTCATGGCGGCGCAGCAGACGAGGGTGCGGTTCATGATTGGGTCAGGAAAGGATGGTTCAGACAACTTTGCGCACGAGGATAACGAAGGCTGCAGCAGAGCACCACCTCAGACACGCAAAGAAGCGAAAAGATGAGAACACCCGTTCATCTTAGAGAAGGAGGCTGAGCGTTTTGTGAGGAAATTGGATGTTGGAGAAGGTGAAAACGACTAATTCGATAGAGGTACTCCCTTCGTAAGCATCCTCGATTGTGCAAAAATCTCAGCGATATCGCCCACCCCTAAATTATTCAATGAATAGACAGGGTATTTCTTGCTCATTTCTATAAAAATCATAGAAAACATGCGCACATAAGGTGTTTTACTTAGAAGCTGTATGCAGAAATGTAAATCGAAACCTCAGTCTTTGTAAATCTTTGTACTTAGTCAAAGGTCGAATGAGTTCGTACCCCTTTTTGAGCAGAGGCGCCGATAATTCGATCGTCCTCACTCCAAAGAGAGAAAAGACATGCTCGGATATGATTTTTGGATACAGTTGGTAGTCGTTCTGATTGCCCTGTTCTACGGCGCTCGCAAGGGCGGTATGGCTCTTGGCCTGATCGGTGGTATCGGTCTGCTCGTGCTGGTCTTCGGTTTCGGTGTGAAGCCTGGCAAGCCGCCTGTTGACGTTATTCTGACGATTTTGGCTGTGGTCTGCGGTTCTGCAGCGCTTCAGGCTGCGGGCGGTCTTGACTGCCTGCTTCAGATCGCAGAACGCGTTCTGCGTCGTCACCCCCGTGCGGTGGTTTATGTGGCCCCGTACATCTGCTGGTTCCTGACGGTGCTCTGCGGTACCGGCCACGTCGTCTACACGATGCTGCCGATTATTTACGACGTAGCGATCAAGAACAACATTCGTCCTGAACGTCCGATGGCCGCTTCGACCATTGCTGCTCAGATGGGTGTGATCTGCTCGCCGGCTGCAGTTGCTGCCGTGTCGATGATTGCCCTGTTGGACGGTTATCAGGTCGGCGGACATCCTTTCGGCTTTGTCCAGCTCTTCTCCATCGTGATTCCGGCCGCTATCGTCGGTCTGTTCGCTGAATGCACGTATTCGTCCTTCCGCGGCAAGGATCTCGACAAGGATCCGGATTTCCAGAAGCTGATTTCCGATCCGGAACAGAAGAAGTACGTCTACGGTGAAACCACGACGCTGATCGGTAAGGTCTTCCCGAAGACGGCTTGGGCCTCCCTCTGGATCTTCCTCGCCACGATTGCTTTCGTTGCGCTCCTTGGTTCTGAACCGAGCCTGCGTCCGGTTGTCGGCAAGAAGCCCCTCGGCATGACGCAGCTTATTCAGATGTGCATGCTGACCGCTGGTGCCTTGATGGTGATGTTCTGCGGCGTTCGCGCTGCGCTCATCAGTAAGACCACGGTGTTCCATGCTGGTTGCGTTGCAATCGTGGCTGTGTACGGCGTGGCTTGGATGGCCGATACGATGTTCATGGCCCACTTGGCTGATCTGAAGGTGATTCTGATTGAGTGGGTGAAGGCTGCTCCGTGGACGTATGCATTGGTACTTCTCCTTGTGTCGAAGCTCGTGAATTCGCAAGCAGCTGCTATTGCCACAATCGTTCCGGTTGCTCTGCAGATCGGTACGCCTCCGGGACTCGTGGTTGCCTTCTCGTCCGCTTGCTACGGCTACTACATTCTGCCGACGTATCCGTCCGACTTGGCGGCTCTTCAGTTTGACCGCTCCGGCACGACCCACATCGGCCGCTTCGTGATCAACCACTCGTTCATCATCCCGGGTCTTATTGGTGTTCTGACCGCCACGGCCATGGGCTGGGTGTTCGGCAAGCTCTACGGCTACATCTAAAAACGACTATTCGTGAGGACATTAGATGTAGTTCGCGTCGGTCGATGAACATGCTCTGACTCGACCGGCTCAGACGAGCAAAACAAAGCGGGAACGCTCCTTCGGGATACGTTCCCGTTTTGTTTTGATGCGTCTGTGCTCCAAGGGTGCAGAAAAGCCGTCCATCTCGTTTAGAGATCGACGGCCTTGTAACTCAAAAACTTGCCCGAAATTACTCGTCATCAAATTCAGGATTTGATGACGGACGGTCAAAGCCATATTGAGTCAACTGATCTGGAGAGAGGCGGAAGTCATGTTCAGAAGCCCAAACTGCCGCTTCAACACGTGAGCGGAATTTGAGTTTCTTCAGCAGGTGTTTCACGTGGACTTTGACTGTGCCGACCGTCATTTTGAGAACCTGTGCAATTTCACGGTTGGCCAGGCCAGAGGCAACGCAGCAGAGCACTTCGTACTCACGATTGGTAAGGAGCTGCGTAATGGAAGGGTCTTTTGCTGGTTTCTTCTGTACTCTCGTGCGCAGATGATCCGCCAGCGCCGCAGTGATCTTGTCTGATGCGGCCATGCCTCCAGAGTGCACAAGTTTGAGCTGATCGATGAATTCGTCGGTGGAAACGGTTCGCAGAATGAAACCGTTGGCGTCGAGACGAATTGCCTGCATCAGAACTTGCGAGCTTTCCGCTTTATTGAGAAGCATCAGAGTGCGGCAGGACGGCAGACGGTACTTAACTTCGCTCAAGAGGTCCGTCGGCGAAAAGCCTTGGGCATCCAAGTCGAGCACAAGAAGATCCGGCTTAAGGCTCAACAAGGAGAGAGCCGTCTTGTCATCAGCCGTTGCCCCTATCACCTGAAAGTCCGGGTGGCTGGCAAGGACATCTGTGATTCCCTTTCGAAAGAGCGGATATTCATCCACCACCAGAACTCGGATTTGTCTATTTTCCATTCTATTTATCTAATACACCGGAACCGCAGAGAGACTGCCGAGCGATCCCGCCGGAGAAAGTATTTAAAGATCGAAGTCTTCAACGGCATGGCGCAGCAGTTCTGCGCCCTTTATAAAGTCTTCGAGCTCCATGGCTTCGTGAGGGTTGTGTGAACCTTTCTGATTCGCGATGAATATCATTGCGACAGGAATACCGCAGTTGCCAAGAACTGCAGAATCATGTCCTGCTCCTGACGCCAGGCGCATTACAGGAATGCCGGCTCGTTTGGCGCTTGCTTCAAGACGGTTGGCAAGAGAGGCGTCCACATGCGCAGGCTGCGTATATAGGGGTGTATCGAACTCAAAACGAACCCCGCGCTCTGCAGCAAGGCTGCGGGCAGTTGCAAGCAGGTCTTCATGGAAGGCCTTAACGGTATCCATCGAAAGACTCCGCATGTCAACCGTGAAGGACACTTCGCCGGGAATAACTGAAATGGCGGCTGTAGGTGCGGTTTTGATAACGCCTACGGTGAAGACGAGGTCGTCCCCCGCATCCAGTCGAGCTTGCCAGCGGTCCTCCATACGGGAGATGAGACGGGCGGCAGCCATAACCGCGTCGTGACGATATTCTTTATTGACGGCTCCAGAGTGCGCCGTTTCGCCGAGCACTTTAACGTTTTTATGGCGAATATTGCCGCGAATGCCGGTGACGATGCCTGTACGTGTCAAGGTCTGACTGGTGAGCGTGGGCCCCTGTTCGATATGAAGTTCGACAAAAGCTGCAATACGCTTTGGGTCAATGACAGGTTCGCCTGTCGTTAACCGCTCAGGATCGACGCCGCAGGAGCGGATGCATTCACCGAGCGTCTCGCCTGTAGAACGGTGTTTAAGTGCAAGATCTGCGGCGGTGAGTTTTCCCATCATGCCAAGCGAACCTACGTAGGCTTTGCCGAAGAAAGAGCTCTCTTCGCACCTCATCATCAGGACGGTGAAGTCGCGCTTAGGCGTGTAATGATGGCGGCGCATCCAATGGGCGGCGCAGAGCGCTGCGACAATGCCGGCAAGACCGTCGTAATTACCGCCCTGCGGTACGCTGTCGGCATGACTTCCGGACACGAAGGCGGGAAGGGTTCGATCTGTTCCCGGCAGGGTCATCCAGATGTTGCCGGCGAGGTCGGTTTGGATATCAAGGTCAAGCTTTCCCCCGATGCCTTTCAGGTATTCAAGCACTAGGGTTTCAAGCGGGCCGTAGCCTTGGCGGGTTACGCCTGCCACATCTTTGCTCATTTCCCGAACATGGTCGAAAAGCATTTTGGCGAACTGGGCTTCGTCGAGGTCAAGTGAATACTGCTCAGTCATGAAAACCTTCAAAGGCTGTATCCTGCGCAAACAGGTCGAGGATCTGGGAATAAATAGGAAGCCGCATCCTTGGGGATGCAGGTGTCGCTGCACCGCCCTGAGATACTTCTCTCCTTTGAAAAATCAAAAAATACTACCAACGAAATACCCATAAAAGGTAGAGGAGTAGCCAGAACATACTAGATTCTTGATCGTGGGTAAATTTGAAATATCCTTTACATTTCAGCTATTCGTATTGATAAATCGAGAAAAAATAGTTGATATTTCGGAAACTGCCCGAATTAAGTGAGTAGGTAGGATATTTCACCTACTGTCACGAAATGGTTAGGATGACCATAATCGCAGGCAGGAGAGGAAAGATTCGGCTCGCGGCTGAGTCTCCCGCTCTTAAAGACCCACCCCAAAAGGAGAAGAGAAGAAAATGTCCGTTTGTGTTGCCAAGTACCATGACCAACTGATTTCAATTCGTCGTCATCTGCATACGATGCCCGAAGAAGGTTGGAGCGAATTCACAACGACGAACTTCATCGTGGAAAAGCTCAAGGAGTACGGCTATCAGGTGCTGCTCGGCACCAAAGTAATTAATCCTGAAAATTGTCTTGGACGCAGCCAGAAGGTTGTTGATGCCGGCATCGCCTATGCACGCAAAAACGGTGTGAGCGAAGATTTTCTGAAAGCAACTGAGGGCTATACGGGCTGCTGCGGCATTCTGGATACGGGACGCCCTGGTCCCACGCTTGCGGTGCGCTTTGACATCGACTGTGTGCCGGTGACGGAATCGACGGAGCAGGATCACATTCCGCAGTCGGAAGGCTTTGAGTCAACTCGACCGGGTCTGATGCATGCTTGTGGTCATGATGCTCATATGTCGACGGGGCTGGCTTTGGCGCATTGGGTTGCAGACCATAAGGACGAGTTGAAGGGCCGCATTAAATTCCTTTTCCAGCCGGCCGAAGAAGGTGTGCGCGGTGCTGCTGCTATGGCAGCCTCAGGCATTGTTGATGATGCAGACTTCTTCCTCGGTGCTCACATTGCCATGATGTGCAAGTCGGGCGAGATTTCCGTGAATCCTTATGGATTCCTTTGCACGACGAAGATGGATGTGACGTATACGGGTCGTCCGGCACATGCCGGCGTAGAACCCAACGCTGGACGCAACGCGATGGCTGCGGCCTGCAATGCGTTTGTGCAGCTGCTGGGCATTGCTCGTCACGGTTCTGGCATGACTCGCATCAATGTGGGCAGCTCAACGCGGGTGAAGGCCGCAACGTCATTCCGTCCCACGCCGTCATGAAGATGGAAGTGCGCGGCGAAACCGGCGAAATCAATCAGTATATGTATGACAGCGCTGTTCAGATCATCAAGGGCTGCGCACTGAGTCAGGGTTGCGAATACACCATCGAAAAAATGGGTGAAGCAGTCGACTTGACGAACGATCAGGCGCTTGTCGACGTCCTTACGCAGGCTGGTAATGCCGTCGAAGGTATGAACGTCCGCAAGGATCCGATGAACTTCGGCGGATCTGAAGACGCCACAATTCTGGCTCGCCGCGTTCAGGCGCACGGTGGTAAGGCGGCGTTCTTTGTGCTCGGCGCCGATCGCCCGTCTGGTCACCATACGGCTCGCTTCGATATTGACGAAAAGGCACTCGACAAAGGACTCGCTGTCTGGGCGAATGCCGTGTCGATTTTGCTCAAGAAATAAAAAAGTCTTGAGGATTGCTGCAAGGATTTGAGTGCCTTGCAAGTGCTGTGAAGCCGTCCGTTTTCATAGAAAACTGGACGGCTTCATTCATTTCCAAAGAATTTTTCTGCCGCATGCTTTAAAATACGCCCTCCCGTGCGCATCCTCCGCACCTCTCGGATGGACTGGAGGTTTCGCAGGCGGACAAATTTCATCAGCTGCACTTCATTCAGTATGCAGCGGGCGGTCTACGCGGATGAGTCGGTGCTTGATGCCGGCGTCGGGTGACCGCGCACAACTACTCCTTTAAGGTTGATAAGAAGATGTCGGGTCATTCCAAGTGGGCCAATATTCAGCACCGCAAGGGTCGCCAGGACGCCAAGCGCTCCAATCTCTGGACGAAGCTCGTCCGTGAAATCATCGTAGCCGCTCGAATGGGTGGGGGCGATCCTGACACGAATTCCCGTCTGCGTCTCGCGCTTATCAAGGCGCGCGGCGGCAATGTCCCGAAGGACACGATTCAGAACGCTATTCTCAAGGGCACGGGTCAGCTCGAAGGAGTCTCCTACGAAGACGTTCGCTACGAAGGCTACGGCGTCGGCGGCGCAGCGCTCATTATCGATTGCACGACAGACAATCGCGTGCGTACGGTGGCCGATGTGCGTCATATTCTTTCCAAGAATGGCGGCAATCTCGGCACGGAAGGTTCCGTAGCCTTTATGTTCAACCATGTTGGTGATTTCTTTTTTGCTCCCGGTGTAGCGACAGAAGACCAGGTGATGGAAGTCGCGCTTGATGCGGGTGCCGAAGACGTGATTTCTGACGAAGACGGCTCCATTGAGGTGACCTGCGCTCCTGAAGCGTTCGACGCGGTTTCGAAAGCTTTTGAAGCGGCTGGTCTCAAGCCCGAAATGGCAGAAATCACCTGGAAGCCGACCAATGAAACGCATCTTGCCGGTGAAGAGGCCGCCCGCATGCAGCGCCTGATTGACGCCCTCGACGAGCTCGACGACGTTCAGCAGGTTTACTGCTCGGCAGAGCTTGATCTTCCGGACGAAGAATAAAACTGCGCCAGCGGCAGTCCGCGTCGCGTCAGAATCTGATCGGCCGAGCGCTTTGAATGAGCGGCTCGGCCGATCGCGCATCAAGTACCCCACAGTATTCCTTTTTATCCTCCTTCCTAAGAGAGAATTTTTTTCATGAAGCTTCTTGTTATCGGCAGCGGCGGCCGCGAACACGCCCTGGCCTGGCGCCTCTCCCAGAGTGCCGGCGTTGAAAAGGTCTTTGTTGCGCCGGGCAATGCAGGCACGGCTCTGGAACCCGCGCTTGAAAACATTGCGCTTAAGAGCAACGCCGAACTGATTGAGTTTGTGCGTCGTGAAGGTGTGGCCTTTACGGTTGTTGGTCCTGAGGCGCCGCTTGCCGCTGGCGTAGTGGACGACTTTCGCGCTGCTGGCCTCAAGATCTTCGGGCCGACCAAAGCGGCTGCTCAGCTCGAAAGTTCGAAGGATTTTGCCAAGGCTTTCATGAAGCGTCACCGCATCCCGACTGCTGACTACGAAACTTTCACGGATCCGGCTGCGGCTCGAGCCTATGTGGAAAAGAAGGGCGCGCCGATTGTCGTTAAGGCAGACGGGCTGGCTGCGGGCAAAGGGGTGGTCGTGGCCATGACCGTTGAAGAAGCTGTCTCAGCCATTGATTCCATGCTTGAAGGGCATCAGTTTGGTGCTGCCGGTGCTCGCGTGGTCATTGAGGATTTCCTTGAAGGTGAAGAGGCTTCCTTCATCGTAATGGTCGACGGTGAACATATTCTCCCGCTCGCGACGAGCCAGGATCATAAGCGTCTGCTCGATCACGATCAGGGTCCCAACACGGGCGGCATGGGTGCGTATTCCCCCGCGCCGGTAGTGACGCCAGAAATTCATGATCAGGTGATGCGTGAAATCATTCGCCCGACGGTGGAAGGCATGGCTCGCGACGGCATCCGTTACACGGGTTTCCTCTATGCCGGCCTGATGATCAAGCGCCGTGCTGATGGGACCAATGACGTTCGCACGCTTGAATTCAACTGCCGCATGGGTGACCCGGAGACGCAGCCTATCATGATGCGTATTCGCAGCAACTTCGCCGAAACGGTTGAGGCGGCCATCGACGGCAAGCTCGATACGGCTGAGATCGACTGGGATCCGCGCAGTGCATTGGGTGTCGTGCTGGCCGCGAAGGGCTACCCGACTTCTCCGGAAAAAGGGGCCGTGATCACATTGCCTGAAAATACTGCTGATTCGCGTATTTTTCATGCGGGTACGAAGACCGATGAACAGGGACGTGTGGTCGTATCGGGCGGCCGCGTGCTTTGTGCCGTGGGACTGGGCTCACCTTTGGCGCAGGCGCAAATGATGGCCTACAAGCTTGCCGACGGTGTTAAGTTCGACGGTATGCAGATGCGCCGAGACATTGGCTGGCGAGCGATCAACCGCTGATTGCCAGCCAACAAACTGTTTCGGGATGATGAGCCTTTGTGTGCAAATCTCCCCGCAGAGAGGGACTGAGAATGCTAATGTCGTTCTCAGTCCCGGTCTTTGCCGGAATGCTATTTCTGGACCTTATGACAAAATCAGGAACGTTCCGCTTCTTTGCGCTTGCTGCGCTCACTTTAGTTCTGCCCGTGTCCGGCGCTTCTGCCGGTTCACGGGGATAATGGTGCGCATGCTGCTCCTTTTGGTTATCCGTCGACGGCACTGAATGCGCCGGCGACTTTGGCTGAGCCGCCGGCAGCCTATGTGCAGATAGGGCGCGAGCGGCTGCAGCTGGGCGAAGCCGAACTCGAAACGGCTGTGCTTCGTTGGGGTGCAGCCCGTCTGCGGGAAGGAACCGGTCTTTTTGAGCGCGACTATGCGTGCTTTGAGGGAACGGAGAGCGGCAAACCCATATTGCTCTGGCTCATTTCGTCGGATCTGAAAACCGTTACAGAAGCTCAGATTGAACGCGTAACGTCCGAGCGAATTCCAGCTCACTGCGGAAAACTTGTTGGTACTGACCTCCCCGTACGCCTCGGTCGCGTCGGTCTTGACATGACGCCTAAACAATCGGCAGAGGCTGTCGGCATTCCGTCTTATAACGATGGGTTCGGCTGGCAGTTCTGGTTTAGCCAGCGCTTTCTCAAAAATGCCCGCGGACTGCAGGAGCTGGAGCTCGATTGGCTTGGTGTGGAATTTCAGAATGGTCGGGCCGTTCGCGGTTTTGCTTCGCTTGTGAAGAATCCATCATGATTCCTCGCGGTATCGGCCTGCTTGGCGGCACATTTGATCCGGTGCACTGCGGTCATCTGGAACTTGCACGCGCAGCGCGCAGGGCACTGGGTCTGGTGCGGGTGGATTTGCTGCCGGCAGGAGCGCCATGGCAGAAGGATTTAGTCACGCCGGCACAAGAGCGCTTGGAAATGCTCCAGCTCGCTGTCGGAACAGACCGAGATGCAGGCATTGGGATTGAGACAATTGAGCTCATGAGGCTTGGTCCCACCTATACGATTGATACGCTGATGGCATTGCGTCGACGGTTGGGCTTTGCGATTCCGCTGGTTCTTATTCTGGGGGGTGATCAATGGACAAACCTTCATACCTGGAAACACTGGCGCAATCTTCTTGACTATGCTTCGCTCGGCATTTGCCGGCGCGCCGGTGCACCGCTTTCAGCGTCTGCAGAGGTCGAAGTCTGGAGCGCAGATCGGTGGACGGCGCCTGAATTGCTGACAACCACGACTTTTGGACGCATTGCGCAGTTCGAAATGGCCCCACACGAGGCTAGTGCCACCGAAGTGCGGCGCCTGATACGGAAGTTGCCTTTTGCGGTCGCCATGAAATGCGTGGACGGATGGCTGCCGCTTGAAGTGGCTGCCTATATGCGCGGCCGCGGACTTTACGGTGCGCACGATTAAAAAAAATTTATTTAACCGACTGCCTTTGGAGGCAGAAGGATTTTAGTTTTAAAGAGAAATCAATGGAACTCGAAACGCTTACTCAAACCATCATCAACGCTCTTGAAGACGTCAAAGCGCGCGACATCAAGGTCTTCAATACGGAAGAACTTACAGATCAGTTTGAATGTGTCGTGATCGCCTCGGGCACTTCCGGCCGCCAGACTCGGGCCCTCGCGTATGCAGTTTCGCATGCTGTCAAGGAAGCCGGCGGCAGCGTGATTGGCATGGAGGGTGACGACACGGGTGAATGGGTGCTGGTTGACTGCGGTCAGGTTGTTTGCCACGTGCTGCAGCCCAATGTTCGCGACTATTACAACCTTGAAGAAATCTGGGGCGGCAAGGAGCTTTTCCTCAAGGCTCAGACGGAATGCGCTCCGCATCTGATGCCGCATCGTGCGCATAAGCCCGAGCAGAGCGCCGAATAATGCGAGTGCGCATTCTTGCCGTTGGTCAGCACATTGCCGATTGGGCGCAGGAAGCCGTGCGGGGGTACCTTGCTCGTTTTCCTCGCAGCTGGAGTGTGGATCTGAAGGAAATTCGCACGGAGCATCGCGCCGGACAAACGCCAGCGAAGCTGATGCAGCTTGAGGCTGAGCGCCTTCTTGCTGCGATCGAACCAGGTGATTTTGTAGTGGTGCTCGATGAGCACGGCAAAGATCTGACAACGGTCGATCTTGCGCGGCAAATGCATGCGTGGGGCGGCGAAGGCGATCGTGTGGTTTTCGTCATCGGCGGACCGGATGGCCTTGCACCCGAGGTGAAGGCTGCTGCGCGAGCGACAGTTCGTCTCTCGGCAATGACGCTGCCCCATGCATTAGCACGCGTGCTTCTTGCCGAGCAGCTCTACCGCGTCTGGTCAATTGAAGCCGGGCACCCTTACCACCGCGCCTGAGGAAGAGAGATGGATACGCTTATCTATTTGGCCAGCAAAAGTCCGCGCCGCCGCGAAATTCTCTCCAATCTCGGCTGGGAACCCGTTGTGCTCGCTGACCCGAAGGCGCCTCGTGGTTGGTTTGCCGGCGATGAAGAGGAAAAGCCGGGCGAAACGCCTGAGGACTATGTACTGCGCACTGCCGTTGTGAAGCTTATGGATGGGCTTTGCGCACGCAATGAACTGCCTGATGTCAGAGAGGACCGTCCGGTTTTGGCGGCTGATACCGTAGTGAGCCTTGACGGCCGGGTTCTCGGAAAGCCTCGCGATCGTGCGGAGGCGGAAGCTTTTTTGCGAAGCATGTCGGGACGCACGCACGAAGTGCGTACCGCAGTGGCGGTGGGGGTTAGCCGCGACGAATGGGATTCGGTGGTGGTGACGTCAACCGTTGAAATGCGTGAGCTTTCTGATGCTGAAATTGCGGCCTATGCGGCTACGGCTGAACCGTATGACAAAGCAGGCGGCTACGGCATTCAAGGCGCAGCAGGACTTTTCATTTGCCGCATTTCAGGCAGTTATTCCGCAATCATGGGTCTGCCCGTGTGCGAATCAGGCGAATTGCTGGCTCGATTCGGGGCCAAGGCGCCGATTCTGGGACTCTGAAAACCGCTTCAGCCTTCAAAGCGATATCCAACCCAAACAAAGGCCGTCGAAGTTTCGGCGGCCTTAGGATCAGCGTGAGCACTCAGATCACTTGATGCCGACAAGCTCCACATCAAAGTAGAGATCAGCCTTGGGCGGAATGGCGCCTGGATAGCCGGCCTCGCCGTAGGCCAGAGCATAGGGGATCGAAGGCGGCGTTTGCCGCCCTTCTTGAGGCCGATGAGGCCCTGATCCCAGCCCGGGATAACCATGCCGACGCCGCAGGTGAAATCGATGGGTTCACCGCGTTCCACGCTGGAATCGAAAACGGTGCCGTCCTCGAATTTACCCGTATAGTGCACGGAGATGCGGTCACCGGCAGCAACGCCGGGGCCAGTGCCTTCGACAATATCTTCAATAATGAGTTTTTCGAGTGCCATGATGGTATTCCTTGCAAAATTAGGGTTGGAGAGGATTGCCGAACTGTCTTCGAATGGTCTTCAGCTGGCATTTCATACGGATGAAATCATAACGGCTGAAGACGAAGCGCATATAAGCTCTTGCAAGCTCTTGCGCACGCGGCCGCCGCCATTAAAATGAGGAACGCGGTATTGAAGCCGCAAAGAACAGCCGCACTCCATCCGCATCGAGTTCGCTCGGCTGTTGGACATTCCAAATTGAGGCGGACTTCTGAGTCCGTCAGCCGCGACGATTTCCGAGTCTGCGGTCATCTGTTTAGACATTGAAATCAGGTCGCTCGCTCCTTAAGGCTGCATGTGACGAGAACGGATGATCTGCTCGCGCTCTTGCGCCGCGGCGCCATCAAAAGACTCAAACACTATATGTGAAGCCGCGAGCGGTCTCCGCCAGCGTTTTGCAAGCTGCCCGTTCAGAGCACTTCGGAGCCTCCTTTCTGTTCGCAAGAGGTTCAGCGCGTTGAGCCGCGCCTCCTGAAGTCCAGTTGCCAAGAAGGCAACGCTCGGTGTGGACAGTTTCCTATGCTCAAAATACGTCTATGACTTTAGACAATCTCCCCGAACAACTGCAAAAGAATCTTGAGGCCGCCGGCCTTGCTGATCTTACGGTCGATCAATGCGAAATTATTCGGCGCTTCCTTGCTGGTGAGCGAACGCTCGTTTCCGGGCATGACGGTGCAGGCAAACTCACTGCGCTGGTCATTGGTTTTGCTGCGAAAGCGCTTGCTTCTCGTCGTTTGTTGGAGACAGGCCGCCTGCCCGAAGGACTTCTCATAACGAATCATCCGGAAGATGCGATTGTTGCTGCAGCACTTTTTGAGCGGCTCACGCATGGTTCGGGGCTTAAGGCGGCGGGTGTCAGCATTGGGCGAAATGTTCCGCGCATGCGAGAAATTGAAACTGGCATCGATTTTGCAGCCGGCCCGTTGGACTATTTGGAAGCTGAATTCGAACGCAGCGGCCTGAAGCTCTCAGCGCTGAAAACGGCGGCCGTTTATCGGGTGGATGAATTTGCAGCGAAGCCTGCGTTATGGCGCCGGTTGGTAGATGCCGCAACGGAAATGAGCAAGACCGCACGCTGCGGCATCATTTTCACCATGGGAAGCCGCAGCACGGATACCGAGCGTCTCGTACGTGCGCTCTTCCCATCCACCAATGTTGTGCGGCTTCTCGGACGATGGCGCGAACCGGATATTCTTGAAGCGTTCCGTCTGGTGAAACGACGCGGACGTCTGGCAGAAGTTATGAGGCTGATCAAGGCGGTGCCTGACGGTGAACGCATTCTCGTCATTGCCGGCCGAAAGCGAGCGGCGGAGTTTGCGGAGGTTTTTCTAGAAGAAAAATGGATGGCGCCCGGCGTTTTTGAAATTTATACGCCCGCGGATGCCGAACAATATTGGACGAATGGGAACCCTAAAGTCATCGCGGCCACTGAGGTTCTGGCCAAGCTTTTCCCGAACGGTTTTTTTGATCATGTAATCTTCGGTGATCTGTCGACCAGTGCTGCTAGATATGAAGAATGTGCTGCCAAAGCCGCATTTCCACCCTCTCCGGAACGACCGCGTTTTGGTCGCGTGTCGACCATTTTTCTCGCTTCGCAGATTGCAGATTTTGTGCAGTTGCGCAACGACGTAGGCAGCGAAAACTGGGGACTTCTCAATGAAACCGGTGCCAAGCTCGCGGACGAAGATGTGCAGTACCTTGACAACGGTGAAAACCAACAGCTTCGCGAACGCGCCTGCTGGACTGCATTGAGGGATCGACTGCCGACAACGGAGATCCCGGGCTATCCTGAAGCGATTCAATGCGGCACGCCCTCGGCGGCCGTCACCCAGGAGCTGCCGCAAGCAGTGACGGTTTCTGTATCGGCAGAGTCTAGCCGCGCTGATACGGAAGAACTCATTGAAAAGAAACCTCAAAAGAAGCCAGTCCGCCGGAAAACGAGAAAGTCGACGCCTGTTGAAACACAGAGAGAGGCTCAGAAAACGGCAGAGCCGGTCATTGAAGAAACGCCCGTAGAGACGGCTTTGGCGGCTCAAGCGCTGCCAGCATCCTCTATTGTTGTGACGGGAGATCTGCCGGCCGACGTGCCGGAAACGCTTTCTGCAGCCGAGAAAGCGGAAGATGCTTTTGAAAAAGAAACGGCGCAAGAGGTGGGCGAAGAGGATGACCTCTTCGCGCAGGAAGATCATGAAGAAGTCGAGCCTGTTTCGAAGGCTGATAACACAGATGAGGACTTTTCATGGATTGAAGAGGCCTACGGAGCAGAAGACGGTACGGACGAAGCCGAGGATCTCGGCGATGAGACGGATGAGAACGAATCTTTCGATGATGAGGAAGATGACGGCGATTACGAGGCGCATTTCGATGACGATAGTGAAGCTCCGCATCGCCGTACTCTTACAATCCGTGCGGGTTATGTACCGCATGCTGTTGAAGGCCCGGCAGTAACCATTACTGAGCCGCTTTCCTCCAATACAGTAGAGCTTCGGGCTGCGCAGGCCCGCATGCGGCGTGAAATGAAATCCGGCGGCCGCATGACCCATCAGATGGTCGGCAAGCGCGGCACCATTCGCCGTCAAAAACAACGTGCCGATCAACCTTTGAATGAGATTGAAGGCATTCTCTCCGTCGCTCAGCCAGGGAAGAAAAAGAAGGCGGGTGCTTACTCAAAGAAAAACACGCAAAACGGTCAGGCACGTACTAAAGAAGGCAGCAAATTTAAGAAATCTAAAAAGCAGGGACTGCAAAAAACTTTCAAGAAAAGAAAGCAGATGGGAGGTGAACAACCGCCCGTTTTGCCTGCAGAAGAAAACCGTGATTTGCTGCTGCTCCCAATGACAACGCCTCCGGTTGCCGATGGCATAACGGAGCCTGTAAATCCTGAGGGGATGCCCAAAGAGGAGGTTGCTCTTTCATCAGCCGTTCTGCAGGGTGATGATCGCCCGAATGAACAAAAGCAGCAAAAGCCTCGGAAGGAATTCCGCAAGGGCCGCGGCCTGCGTTCAGCAATGATGAAGCGTCGCGAAGCACGTGAGGCTCGTGAAGCTCGCGAAGCTGAGTCGCGTGAGGGGCAGATTCCGGCAATGGGTGAGCGCAGTGAGAGTGATGCGTCGACCAACATTCCGCCCGAGAAGATAGACGGTGAAGCCGAAGAGTTCTTTACTCAGCGTTCTGGGGATGCTGCAGAAGGGGGCGGCGGCTTTCAAGCTGATGCTCCGCGTCAGGAAAAGCGCAAGAAGTCTTGGCCGAATAAGAAGTTCAAGAAGCCTTTCAAGAAAAAAACGCAGAAATTCCGCGAAGCTGGAGATGCGGGTGCTGGAGAGACGGATCGCTTTAATCGAGCCGATAACGAAGGCCCGCGCATGCCACGCAAAACTCAAGCGTTTCGTGTGCCGCGTGAGGATATCGATGACGACAACTTCGGCAATTCCATCCACTATCGGATGAAAAGTGAGCGCAAGACGCAGGCCATGCCATGGCAGACGACTTCAACCTACGGCGCTGAAGATCGTCCCACAACGCTTTCATTCGCGCAGATGATGCCTGAATCGGCTGATCGTACGGGGCTGCATACTGTTTTCGGCAGTGAAGACGGCAGTCAGCGAAACCGAAAGGGGAAATTCAATAACCGCAAGGGGCTTCGCTGGCGGCCCCAAAATTACGGTCAGAAGAAATTCGGGAAATATCAAAATTCCGCAAAAGAGCGGCGGCCGCAAGCCTGAGGGCAACGATGGCGGTGAATCGCCCGGCTCAGACGAGTAAGCATGTTTAACTAAAGCATGAGCGCAGTCCGTTGCGAAGCTAGAATCGAGAGACCATTTCTATCATCAAGAAGCAGTCTCTCGATGTATTTCACAGTTCCCTCTTGCAAGCGTCGACTGGCGCTTGCCGCGGTTCTTTTGTCCGCACTGGTGCTTGCGGGCTGCGCTGTTGCTCCGAATACGGGCAGCGGCAGCCGCTCCGGCCATTCCGGGTCATCTTCGACGCAGACAAGAGACCCGCTGCTTGACGCGCCTCACCATTCCGAAACTACTTGTACAACCGATCGTCCGGTGACAGTGCTCTCACGCATGAGTGAGACGCCCCTCGTCTGCGATGATCTGGGTGTTACAACGACGCTCAGTGAAATGCGTGATGCAGGTTGGCGAGTGATCACACTCAGCATTGGGGCTGACACTGAGAGCGAAAAGCACGTGGGGTTCCCTGTGACGGTGATCGTTCGAAAGCTCTTTTAAAGGATGCTATTCATGCAGGCACTTGATCGTTTGGCAAAGCTTCGGGCTGCCATGGAAAATCTGGGCATTGACGCAGTGATTATTCCCACTGCTGATCCGCATCTGAGTGAATATGTTCCGGCCCATTGGTCGCTGCGTGCCGCACTCTCTGGCTTCACCGGAAGTGCCGGCATGCTGCTCGTATCGGCCGAGGATGCTGCACTGATTGCTGACAGCCGTTATTGGGAGCAGGCTGAAAAGCAGTTGCCGGCGGAAATTGCCTTGATTCGGCTGACTGGGTCTTTTCTCGATCACGTTACGGCGTGGTGCGAAGAAAACCTGCCGCAAGGTTCGATCGTGGGTTATGACCCGGAGCTCGTGAGTTTGAATTTGGCGGAAAAGCTCAGATCGCTTTTGGAGGATTTAGGCTTTGAGGCGGATGCGCTTGCAGGTGAGCGCTCGCTTCCGTTGGCCGATATCTGGCCCGATCGTCCTCCGCTTAGCATGAGCCCCATCCGACTCATGAAGCGTCCCGGCAGAAGTATTGTCGAGAAGCTTGAAGCTGTTCGCAGCATGATGGCGGACAAGGGTGCGCAAAGCGTGTTTTTTTCTGCGCTTGATGATGTTGCCTGGATGACAAATCTGCGCGGCAGTGACGTACCGTGCAATCCGGTGTTTCTGGCTTATTTGCTAGTCGAACGGGACAGCGCAGAGCTCTTCGTTGACGCCGAAAGACTTTCAGCAGAAGCCGCGCGGGCGATCGCCGATGCGGGTATTGCGACCGTATCGCCCTCTACGCTCCACGAAGCGCTGGCGGCGGCTGCACTCCGTGGGCAGGTGATGCTCGATCCTGACCACACCAACAGTTTGCTTGCAGCGCTTGTGCCGCCCGAGTCGCAGGTGTGCTCCGCGTCGCCCGCCATGATGCTCAAATGCGTGAAGTCGGCCGAAGAGATTCGGGCCATCGAGGAGGCGCATCTCAAGGATGCTGTTGCACTGGCGGAGTTTTATGCCGAACTTGACGAACGTCTTGCGGCAGGCGATGTTTTGACCGAATCTGATGCTGCGCAGATGCTGCATGCTTGGCGCGCGAAAGATCCCGAATTTTTTGAAGAGAGTTTCACAACCATAGCGGCTTATGGCCCCAATGCAGCGTTGCCTCACTACCCCCCTATTCACGGAGGTGCGGTGCTCGAGCCCGATGGGCTGCTGCTCATCGATTCCGGCGGACAGTATGAATGCGGCACGACCGACATTACCCGTATGACGCCGATTGGCAATCCGTCGCCTGCGATGCGCCGCGATGCAGCAATTGTTACGCGCGCGATGCTGCGCTTGCTCCATTTAAAGTTCCCTGCTGGGGCTACCGGGGCGCAAATCGATGCTGCTGCACGCATTGATCTTTGGGCGCACGGTCTGGACTTCGGGCATGGAACTGGCCACGGTGTCGGTTACGTTCTCAATGTTCATGAAGGGCCGGTGGCAATTTCGCCGCGCGCTCAGCCTGTAGCCATCCAACCAGGGAATGTCCTCTCGGATGAACCTGGCGTGTATCGGCCGGGGCGATGGGGCATCCGTGTTGAAAACCTGATGGTTTGCGAACAGGAACAGACCACGGAATTTGGAGAATTTCTTAAGTTCCGTGCGCTGACGATGCTGCCTATTGATGTGCGAATGTTCAAAGAGCCTTTTGGCGAAGGCGTAGAACTGCTCAATGCATTTAATGCAGAGCGGCGGGATAAGCTGATGCCGCTTGTGTCTCCCCGTGCTCAAAAGTGGCTCTCTGCAGCGGCAGCGGAACTTCCGGTTTAAGGCATTTCCGGCTGCTGGCTTTGACGGGCTCAGTCACCTTGCCGACGGCTAAATAAGATCCATGCCGCAAGGCCGCATTCTTTTTCTGCCTGAACTCCCGAATGACTAGATCCTAACTAAAACGGAAAACAGTCTTCGGGAGTTTTGTTATTCCCAGCAGAGCCAGCAGATCCCGATGGCGTTTTGCGACAGTGCCAAGTACAAAGGCGTTGGTCGTCCGATGTTTATAAGCCTGCATGCACTGAAGCTGGGTAATGAGCTTGCGCATTGATTCTTCCGGCATTTTCAGCTCCGGATGGACTGCATGCACTTCTCGTGCTTTGCTCAGCATGCTCATACGCAGAGCCTGAGCAAGCGTATAAACAAACAGTTTTCCTCGGTACGCGGCTTCCGTCGATTCGAATCGTGAACCGCCGACTTCATTTTTGAGTTGATTGAAGCCTTGTTCAATGATCTGGCGCTGACGATAAAGTTTCAGAGCGACAAACGGATTGGACTCGGCATTGCTGCGAATGGCTTGGCAGCCTTTGAACTCGACGGCTTCTTTAAGCTCATCGAACTTGATGCTCCAAACAGGTTCGTCGTCCTTAGCTCTACGGTTTTCATAAAGAAACCGCTTGATCTTTTTCCATTGCACCGGGTCAATGAGCTTTGAGTTCTGCTCCTCCTGCTTCCTAACGAGTTCCGCCGCACTGCTTTTCACCCTTTGACGGCGGCCTCTTTTTGAGCAGCTTTTTCAATGGATTTCAGAGTTTCACGTTCGATCTCTCGGATCTTTGCCGCCCCTTCATTCTTGAGTTCAAGCGCTTTCAGAACATCACGGTACAGTTCATTGGTCTGCAGCTCGGCCATTACGGGGTCACGATACAAATGCAGATAAGCCTTGACCGGAATAGGACCGGCATCCGTGCTCTCCTTCCATTCGTCAAGAACTGCAATCGCAGAGATCCCCAAGACAGGATCCTTATGTGCAATCGAATCGCACAGGGCCTGTTTGTGCCGCTGCAGGTGAGCTTTGACAGCTCCTTCTTTAAGGCTCAGAAACTGGATGTACTTCAAATTGAGGTTGATGGCCGTCTGTGTGTTGTAAATGCTCTGAAAGCCGCGATCTGTCACCAGAATATTGTTGGTTAGATCCAAACCGGCAAACTTCATGCGCAGATAAATCTCCGGGAGGATTGTCTGATCGTTGATGGATCCGTCGTAGCTGCAGGCAAAGACCACATCTCCTGTGGCATGGTCGCATACCGTCATATAGTTGACCTGCCGGAGCTCCGGATTCTGTTTGGCATGTCCCCAAGCTGCCGCATTGATGGTGTTTGAATATGTGGAGATGCTGGTACTGTCAAAAGACAGAGTAACGGCCGAGTCGCTGTGTTTGCACGCGCGGTCGTAACGCAGTTTGTAGTAACGCTCAAGCTGCGGCTGCGTGATGCTTGAGAGCATTTCGGATATTCGCCGGCCGTCAAGCGGCTGAACCTCTGGCAGCCAGACTTGCGGGAGCCAATCCTCGAAAGTCATCATTGCCCCGCCGCCGTCGAGTTTATAAACGCTGAGAGCGAACAGAATTCGTGCGGTTTGTTCGCCAAACACACTTCGAAGATCTTCGTAAATGCCGGTATTTTGGCCAAACTGCCAGGCGGCGTACGACACACCGATGCGCACGGTGTCACAGCTCCAGGAGATATCGGTCGATTCCGGCTTCTGCACAAAGGCTTCAGAGAAGTTTTCTTCAGAAATCAGTTCATGATCGCCCCAAAATACGGTTTGATGAGCGTATTGCGGGAACTTGTCAACAAAGTTCTTTGAAAGCCGGATGGAACCATCGTCGAGCAGCCGTCCGACTTGAACCTTGGACTCAACGAAAGAACGTTTCTTCACTGAATCCCATCGATTGCGGTAAGCCCTGATGTAGATGCGGCCAGCCTTGTCCTTGGAGGACATAAGCGCCCAGAGTTTGCCTTTGGAATCCAGTAATTTAGTCATGATAGATATGCCTGATAAAATATGTATCTATTATACAGGAAATAAAAATTCCTGCAATCTCAACGTAAGAAAAATTGCAGGAATTTCAGAATGAGCTAAATAACATTCAAGGCTGATTTGATGAGCCTCAACCCCTTAAAGATCTAGTACTCCGGGAGTTTGGGTTTCTGGAATGCGGCCTTGCTTTATCTTGAAATCTGCTGTCGGAAGTTGTTTTCAGAAGGTGCAGCGCATATCGGCCGAATGCTTATCGTTTTGCTTGAGTTTCGTGCCGCTCGAGCGTGCCAAGATGCCGCAATAGTTGAAGTGCTCAGTTGTATGGAACTTATGCGCCGGAACTATTCGTCATCCATGGATTTTCAAAGACTGCGCTCGCTTGAAGAACGTTGACTCCGACGCTGCTGGAAGCACAAAAGGAAAGCTCCCGCAGTTCATGAACTGCAGGAGCTTTTTACATCGTCGCCACCCGAAGCAGAACTTCGGGGGAAGGAGAACGACGTTAGGTGTTACTTCGCGGGAGCGTACCAGTTGGCTTCAGCAGGAACGACATAACGTTCTGCTTCGGCGTTCTTGGCAACTTGGTCTGCGCCGATGGAGTAGTTCGTCCACATCGTGATGGAACCGCCGACGATCATCAGCAGGGCAACGACGAGCATGCCCTTGCGAAGACCCGTGCGGTCCGTGGCGGCGCGCTGGTCCATGATCTTGCTGTCGGGGTTCTTTGCGAAGATGTCCCACTTAACGGCAAGGCGATAGAGGCCAATCATGCCGTGGAGTTCCGTGCACACGAGGAAGATGAACGTGTAGAGGAGACCGTTGTGGTAGGTATGGACACCGATGAGGTTCGGGTCAAAGCCATGCGGGTTCGTGAGCATCGTCATCAGATGCGGGAACACGAGGAAGAAGAGTGCGAAGGCCGTGATCAGCTGAACGTACCAGAGGGTCGTGTCTTCATGGTGGACAAGCTTGACATGCGAGTGCAGATCGTGGAGCTTCTTGTAGGAAGTCGGGAAGCGGCGAAGTGCGCAGAACATATGAATGATTACGCACAAGAAGATGAAGCCCACAAAGAGGACGTGCATCCAGGCGTGGTCTGCACCGTCAAGCCAGACGCCGCCGGAGGTGGCGATCAGGTTGGCGAAGAGGTCCTTGCCGAAATTCACGGAGCCAGTAAAGCCCATGTGGCAGAAAAGGAAGATGCCGAGGATCAGACCGGTGACGGACTGTGCCACGTCGAGACGGGCGGTGCACTTGCTCTGACGCTTGGCGTCTTTGAGGCCGACACCCCAGACATTGTCTGTGGCCGAAGGCGTATGCGCATACTTGATGGAATCAGGGGTCGTCATGATTGACTGTCCTAAGATCGAGAAATGGAGGCGGCGAAGCTGACGCTTCGGAAACACCTGATAAATATTTTTTGCTTCGTGCGAATGATGAATCCATTGTGACGATTATTACTTGATTTATATCAATATAAAAAATCGAGTAAATCGGTTACAACCCATTTGTACCATCATTATTACGCATATATACGTATATTAATCTTGCTGTTAGACATGAATATTTCTCGATTAAAGGGATTACCCCTATTTTTCATGTTCAAAAAATGCTGTTTTCATATTGCAATACTCAGTCCCCTTTCGAGACGCATTGAAGATACTTTAATGACAAACAGTTTTATGTAAACAGAAGAAAGATAAAGCAGTAAGTGCTTCGTCTTCGGATATAAAAAGAGCCCTCGAACATTGTCGGAGGGCTCTTTGCTGAGTAACGGCGCTGCGAGAGTTTGCTGCCGAATTACTTCGTGCCGAAAATGCGGTCGCCGGCGTCACCAAGTCCTGGAACGATATAAGCATTTTCGTTCAGGTGGTCGTCAAGAGAGGCTACGTAGAGATCAACATCGGGATGAAGTTTCGAGAAAACTTCAACGCCTTCGGGGGCAGCTACGAGTGCCATGAAGCGAATAGAGTCACCGGGGACACCGCGTTTCTTAAGTACATCAACGGCGTGCGCGCCCGAATAGCCCGTGGCTACCATCGGATCGACGACGATGAAGGTGCGGCCGTCAAGATCCGGAAGCTTCACCATGTACTCGACCGGACGGTGATTCTCATCACGATAAAGACCGATGTGACCGACACGGGCCGAAGGCATCAGTGTGAGAAGACCGTCAGACATGCCTAAACCCGCGCGAAGTACCGGAACAATCACGCACTTTTTGCCTGAAAGCATGGGCGACTTGCATTTGGCTACCGGCGTTTCAATGTCTTCAAGGGCAACCGGGAAATCGCGAGTGAGCTCATAACCCATCAAAATAGCCAGTTCAGTAAGAAGTTCGCGGAAGTCGCGAGTGCTCGTGCGCTTGTCACGCATCAGGGAGAGTTTGTGCTGGACCAAGGGGTGGTCGACGATGTGCAGACGCGGGAAGCGAGGATCGAACTTCATGACTACTAACTCAAAGAATGAAAGCTTTTTGGGGAGTCTTCGGCGGCATCTTCTTAAAGGATGACACGTTGCTCCAAAGCGGCCGTCGGCGGCCACGCGGTATTATAAGAAGGTTGATTTCCTTCCCCATAGTGGAGAAATAAAGTGAAGCTCCGCACGCTCTGCATGCTCCTTGTCCTCGTTTTGCTGGCCGTGTTCCTCGTGATCAATTGGTCTGCACTCTCGCAAGACATGACGGTCAATCTGGTCTACCAAGAAATTCAAGCGCCTCTGGGTGTGATTGTTGCGGCAGCATTCGGAATCGTTGTCGTGCTTCAGGCTTTCTACAATCTTTGGCAGCAGGCAAGCGTCGTGGTTGAACTTCGACAGGCTCACAAAGAAGCCCGCAATGCACGAGCTGAAGCGGCAGAAGCCGATAAAAACCGTGTCAATGAGCTTGCTCGAGAAGTCCGTGAAGGTTTTGCCCGGATGGAGGCACTCGTCACGCAGCAGCAAGAAGCAACGGCAAAGCTGATTCGAGAAAAAGCGATCAGCATGACCGTGCTGCAGCAGTGCTGCGCGATCAAATCAAGGCCGAGCAGGATGCCGCTCAGTCCGCCGTGAGTAAGCGCCTTTTGGAAATCGAAAAAAGGTCTCAAACGTACTTCCTGCCGCGCCTGGCGAAGTGAAGGATGAAAAAAGACAAAGGAGCTTTTGGGCAGCTCTTCTAAGCGCTGGAAACGCTTTCAAAACAAAAAGCTCCGAACGGTGTAGACCTTCGGAGCTTTTTGGTAATGCCTGCGCTCAGAAAAAACTGCAGATCAATCCTCGTGGTATGCGGTAGCGCGTTCAACTTCCTCAGCGGCGCCGAGGAAAACCGCAACACGTTCATGGATAGAGGTCGGCTTAATTGTACGGATGGCCACATGCCCATTCGTAGCGGCGGCTCCAGCTTGCTCCATGATCATCGACATGGGGTTGGCTTCATAAAGCAGGCGAAGTTTGCCCGCGCGTTCGGGATTGCGGGAATCTCGCGGGTACATGAAGATGCCGCCGCGCATCAGAATGCGGTGCACTTCAGCCACCATCGCGGCAATCCAACGCATGTTGAAGTTCTTGCCGCGGGGGCCGTCCTTGCCGGCCAGAAGTTCGCTGATGTAGCGCTGTACGGGCTTCTCCCAGAAGCGCTGATTTGACATGTTGATGGCAAATTCGGCAGCTTCGCGAGGGACTGTTACATCGGCTGCAGTCTGACGGAATGTACCCGTCTCATCGTCAAGGGTAAACATCACGACGCCGCGTCCGATGGTGAGGACGAGGATCGTCTGCGGACCGTACATGCAGTAGCCGGCAGCAACAAGCGCTGTGCCCGGCTGCAGGAAATCAGCCGTTTCAGGCGTACGCTTGATTTCACGTGCCGGAAGAATTGCGAAAATCGAGCCAATGGAGACGTTGATGTCGATATTGCTTGAACCGTCAAGCGGGTCAAAGCAGGCAAGATAAGGACCGAGCGGAAGATCATCACGAACAGCGATGGGTTCTGGTACTTCCTCGCTTACCATGCCGCAGACGCTTCCGGTACGAGAGACAGCCTCCACAAAAATGTCGTTGGAGATGATGTCGAGTTTCTTTTGGTCTTCGCCCTGAACATTTTCACTGCCGGCAAGACCCAGTACGCCGGCGAGAGCGCCTTCGCGAACTTTGGCGCTGATTTCCTTGCAGGCCTCGGAGATGCCGGTGATCAGACGAGCGAGTGCCGGATCGGGCGTACCGTCCATGCGTTCGGCGTCATAACCGATTTCACGGGAGAGATATTCTTGAAGAGAAAGCGGAGTCACTTTGGAGGGATCCTTTTATATCAGAGGGGATTCTTCAGCGCCTTTTCGATAATCTCGGCCACATTAGGCGAGAGCTCAGACTTCTTGGCGTAGACGGCTTCAAGAGCATCGTGCATCTTCTCGGCAAGGGCCGGCGTATAGCGCCGCCAGTTGTCGAGCGAGCGGGCGACGCGGGCAGCGACCTGAGCGTTGATCGGATCGAGCTTGAGAACCATGTCTTTCCAAAAGTCATAACCCGAGCCGTCAGCCAGATGGAATTCAGCCGGATTCTGTTGGAAAAAGGCGCACAGGAGTGCATAGACGTTATTGGGATTCTTGATCGAGAAGAACTCGCAGTTCGTCAGCTCCTTCACGCGCTCCAGGACGAGCGGTTCGCCCGGGAACGAGGTAGCGGTAGCCTGAATGGTGAGCCACTTGTTGATGAGCAGCGGTTCGTTATACCAGCGCTTGAGCGCATCAACTTCCATGTCGGACTTGGCCGGCGTCTGGGAATTCACCATAGTTTGGAGAGCAGCCAGCTTATCGGTCAGGTTGTTGGCGGTTTGGTACTGGTCCTTGAGCATGATCGCGGCCCGCGGATTCCCGGCGGCATGGGCGTAGGCGAGACAGAGATTCCTCAGTGAGCGCATGCCGGCCTTCTCAGGCGTAGGTTCATAGGGGCCGGTTACTTCATTGTCGAGCGGCCTCAAGAAATGCGGAAACGTTCTTTTCGCCGATGGCTTGCTGGACGGCAACCCAGCCGGCATGAATGGCTTGCGGATCGATGAGCGGATCCTCTTCGGCGACAAGCTTTTCCGAAGGCAGTGAGAGCGCAGCGGCTTTAAAGGCGGCGAAAGGTCCGGATTCTTCAAAACCTCAAGGGCAGCCGTAATAACGAGCGGCGACACTTCTTCGGGTGTGCGCAGAAGTTTGGCGCGGGTTTGGGTGTGTACGGCGTTGATGAGCAGCCGATTCATCGCATCCCAGCGATTAAAGGGATCCGTTTCATGACGCGCAAGAAAAGCAAGCTCTTCGTCAGAAAGTCCCTGATCAAGGATTACCGGAGCCGCGAAGCCTCGGTTGAGGGATACGGCCGGTTTGACCGCAAGGCCGCCGAATACGAGCTCGGTATGTTCCTGCGTCAGTTCAAACATGCGAGTGCCGGGGAGCGGCGCTTCATCCTCGGAAGCAAGCTGCACAGGCATCTCTTCGCCAGAGGGCGACAAGAATGCTACAGGGAACGGAATTAAGAGCGGGAGCTTGGTCGGCTGACCGGGTGTGGCCGGCGTGGATTGATCCACGAGGAGCGTGAGGCGATGATTTTCTTCGTCAGCGGCTGCGCACAACGACGCGGGGCGTACCGGCCTGCGAATACCAACGGCGGAACTGCGACAGATCACGACCCGAGGCTTTGCTCATGGCTTCCAAAAAGGCTTCGCAGGTGACGGCATGACCGTCGTTCGTGCGAATGTACTCGTCAAAGCCCTGACGGAATACCTCGCGGCCGAGGAGTGTTTGAAGCATGCGGATAACTTCTGCACCCTTTTCGTAAACGGTCGTGGTGTAAAAGTTATTGATGCTTTGGTAGCTTTCCGGACGAATTGGATGCGCCATCGGACCGGCATCTTCCTGGAACTGCGCTGCACGCAGGAAGGCTACGTCATGGATGCGCTGTACGGCACGCGCAGACGGTGAGCCGAGCATATCGGCGGAAAACTCCTGATCACGAAACACCGTCAGCCCTTCTTTCAGAGTGAGCTGGAACCAATCGCGCAGAGTTACACGGTCGCCCGTCCAGTTGTGGAAGTATTCGTGACCGACGACACCTTCAATGCGCAGATAATCCGCATCGGTTGCCACGGTTGGGTTGGCAAGCGCGCAACGAGAGTTGAAGATGTTCAGGCCCTTATTTTCCATGGCCCCGAAATTGAAATCGTTAGTAGCAACGATCTTGAAGTCGTTCAGGTCGAGCTCCAGCCCCCAGCGCTCTTCATCCCAGCGGATGGCGCGTTTCAGACTTTCGAGTGTGTGCTCAGTCTTGTCGAGATCCTGCGACTCAACCCAAACAGAGAGGTCAACGACTCGGCCGTCCTTCAATTGGAATTTGTCGGCACGGGAGACGAGATGGCCCGCTACCAATGCGAAAAGATAGGAGGGCTTGAGAAATGGATCAACATAGACCACTTCGCGGCGGCCGTCTTCGAGTATGCGGTCTTCGGTCAGATTGCCGTTTGACAGCATAACGGGGAAATCTTCCGTCGAACCGCGGATGATTGTCGTGTAGCGGGCAAGCACATCCGGTCGATCGAGGAAATAGGTGATGCGGCGAAAGCCCTGAGATTCGCACTGGCTCATCAGGCAGCGGCCAGAAGCATAGATGCCGGAAAGTTCGGTATTCGCTTTCGGGCTCATCGTGTTGATGATTTTCACGGTTTTCTTGCCGTTGATGCCCGGAATGATGAGACCGTGGGCGTCCACTTTGAACTGTTCGTCACCAAGAAGCTGACCGTCGACTTCGACGGATTTGAGCGTCAAGGATTCGCCGTTCAAATGCAGTTCGCCAGAAGAGTCTTTGCTTTCAGGGTTAGGACGAGCGGTAAAAGTGCTCGTAACGAGTGTTTCTTCAGCATTAAGATCAAATTCAAGCTGAATGTCTTCGAGCAAATGTGTAGGCGCGCGGTAGTCGCTGCGATGAATGGTCTGAGACATGAAGTTCCTTCAAGTCAAAGCGCCAGCCGGTCAAACTGCCCGGCGGGCTGCTGTGGATTCAAACATTTCGAAGAATTCTAAAGAAACCGCAGGCGCTCGGACGGTTAGGCATGCAACGAGAAATGATCGGATGAAGGCAACAAAAAATCCCGGCCTCATGGAGAACCGGGATTTTGCGCTTTGAGCTGCGTCAGATTAGTTGGCGGCAGCCTTGAACGGGATCACGTAGCCGTAGTTGTGGCCAGCGGTCGGGTGGCAGGCGAGGCAGTCAACCTTCTTTTCAGCATTGGGACCCATACCCTTGTGGATGGCGCCGATGAGCGGCTTCTTGGGGTCATACATGCGTTCGACGTCATGGCAGCCGCGGCAGGCGGAGAAGTTGCGGTCAATCATCTGCTGATGGACGGCAGTAGCCATTTCAGGACGCTTCTCGATCTGCTTTTCCGGGGTGCTCATCGTGCCGCGGATTTCACCGAAGAGCGACTTCGAGCCAGCGATGGCCTTGTCGATCAGGAGGGCGGTGTAGTCGATCGGACCGACAAAATGATTGGATTCATTCTTCAGGTGGCAGTCAGAGCAGCCAGCCGTCACGCCGGAAGCCGTACGGAAATGATCGCCCTTCTTATAGGCGGCATAAGTGACGTCCATCGAATGGCAGAATTCGCCGCAGAACTTTTCCGTGCCAGCCCAGTGCACGACGCTCGTGAGCACGCCGACAAAGATAATGCCGATCACGACGCCGATCAGGCAGAGGCCGGCGAGATACCAAACGCTGTTCTTTTCCATTTGCGGGACCTTTGCTTGTTGTTACGGCTTGATGCGACTGTTGTTTAGTTGTGCCGTCGCTAAGCCGGGGTCAAAATGGGCGGTTTGAGCCCAATAATTTAGGTTGTAATGATATGCATCCAGATGTTAGTGGAGAAGCCGGTGATTTGACAATCATCAATATCTGATGCGTTGACTAAAAGTTGTTCAGCCGGACTTAACAAACCGTTTGGTTTGACCGATCAATGCGTCATCCGGCGATTGCAATGACAATGGACGACGGCGGGATATGTGCGACAGCGCGGTCATGAAGTTTTAGCCCATGGTTGCCGTGCGCAAAGCCAACGATGACAATGCCCGACGGCAGGCGGATGGAGCATTCCCCGCCCTTGCCGGCACGCTCGCTGCGAATCACCTCACCCACAATCAAGTTGTCGTCAATGGCATTGGGGTCTTCGGGGAAGGAGCCGGAAATCTCCACGCCCGTCGCTTTGGTGAGTGCAAGCACCTCCATGCCTTCGCGAAGACCGAAGCTGGGCGCTTTGGCTTACGGAGCTCTGGCAGATGCGTGTTGTCAAGCATCTGAGCCGTCCAATAAGCCTCGAGTTTCATGACCCTGACCGCAGGAAACTGATTGCAGCAGGGGTTTGCAGGGCAGCTTGCTATCTGCAACAAGCCCCGGGCCAGTGCCCACACCGCCTGCCCCAAGAACATGCGACGCCACCCTGCGCGGCGAGGCGAGGAAGAGAATCAGCGCCGTTCTGAGCAAGCAGTGCCATCCCATCCGTTCCGGCCCCCGCAGCAGCGGAGTGCCGGCCGTTCTACACCGGCGAGGCCATCTGCGCCGACCCGAAGCTGGCTTGCGCTCATCACCGACGCTTCTCCGGCGCAAGCCGCCGCCCGGTCATCGGCCATGTCAGCCCGGAGGCCGCTGTCGGCCCGCTCGGTGGAAGAGGCGATCTCATCCGCATCGATGTGCCGAACCGCCAGCTTGCCATCGTGGGCGTGAGCGGTGAGGAAAAGACCCCCGAAGAGATGGAGGCCATCCTTGCCCAGCGCCGTGCCAACTGGAAGCCCAAGGCTCCCAAGTACACCAAGGGCCTGCTGAAGCTCTACTCAGCACGCCGTCAGCCCCATGAAGGGTGCATATATGGAGTAAAACGCTTCGTTTACGATAAAACCAAAAAAAAATCAACTGTTCAGCGTTGTTTTGCTGAACGGTCTGGATAAAGCTACGCCAAAACAAAAAGCGGATATTGCTTCGTCTATAAAACCATCGAAATCCGGTGTCCGTCTGCGGGGACGGCGCTGAAATAAGACCCAAAGCACACAAAACATCAAAAATGGAGGAAACGTTTATGACAGCTGTTGCAACCCCGGACGCCGCACGGCTCGTGTTCGCCGCGGTGGCGGGCCTGATCCTTTGCTCATCCTTATCATCAAGTTCAAAGTCCACGCCATGATCTCCATCCTGATCGGTGCGGTGGGCATCGGCCTGATGGCCGGTATGCCCCTGTCTGACATCATCGGCTCGGTCAACGAAGGTATCGGCAACACCTTAAAGGGCATCGCTCTTCTGGTGGGCCTTGGCTCCATGTTCGGTGCCATTCTGGAAGAATCCGGCGGCGCACAGACGCTGGCCGTGACCATGGTGCGCAGGTTCGGCGACGAAAAAGCCGCATGGGCGCTGGGTATCACAGGTCTGGTGGTGGCCATGCCGGTGTTCTTTGATGCCGGTCTGATCATCCTGATCCCGCTGGCCTTCTCTCTGGCAAAGCGCACCAAGCGCTCGGTCCTGTACTATGTCATCCCTCTGCTGGCCGGTCTGGCTGTCGGCCACGCCTTCATCCCTCCACGCCGGGCCCCGTTCTGGTGGCCAGCATGCTGGGCGTTGATCTGGGCTGGGTCATCCTCATCGGCATCTTCTGCGGCATCTTCGCCATGATCGCTGCCGGTCCCATCTGGGGCTCCATCTGCGGCAAGAAGTATATGATCGAGGTGCCCGAGCACGTTGCACAGCAGGCAGACATCGACGAGAGCAAGCTGCCCAAGTTCGGCACCATCGTGGGCATCATCCTGATCCCGCTGGTCCTCATCATTGCAAACTCCGTGGCAAAGGTGGTACCCGCTCTGGCTGGCATCCAGCCCGTTCTGGCCTTCCTCGGTGAGCCCTTCATGGCTCTGCTGCTGGCTACCATCGCTGCTATGTATCTGCTGGGCACCCGTCACGGCTATAACAATGCCCAGCTGGAAAGATCATGACCAAGTCCCTTGAGCCCACCGGCATGATCCTGCTGGTCACTGCCTGCGGCGGCGTGCTGCGCTACATGCTGCAGAACTCCGGTCTGGGCGATGTCATCGGCAACGCCGTGGCAAACGCCAGCCTGCCGCTGGTTCTGGTGGCCTTCATCGTGGCTGCTCTGGTGCGCATCTCCGTTGGTTCCTCTACCGTGGCTATGACCATGGCAGCAGGCATCATCTCCGCCATGCCCGGCATCAGCGAACTGAGCCCGCTGTATCTGGCCTGCGTCACCGCTGCCATCGCCGGCGGCTCCACCGTGTGCTCTCACTTCAACGACTCTGGCTTCTGGCTGGTGAAGAGCCTTGTGGGCATGGACGAAAAGACCACCCTCAAGACCTGGACCATCATGGAAACTCTGGTTGGCGGTGTGGGCTTCCTGGTAGCACTCATCATCTCCTTCTTTGCTTAATCATCCTCCTCTGCGGGGCTGTGCCTGCACACAGTCTGCGCAATGCTTTGCAAATTCCTGAAAACTCCTCAGCACAGCAGACCCCGGGCGGTTTACCGTCCGGGGTCTGCTTCTGTATTATAAAAGCGGAAGGTCCGGCCCGGAGGCCAGCTGGATAAAGGCGTCCATTTCCCGGGTGCAGCATTTATCCTTGTGGTAGAACATCTGGCGGTACATGGTCAGCCGGAAGTCTGACACCTCCAGAATGCGCAGATCTCCTCTGGACGCAGGCTCGGCCACAGCGAAGCGCGGCAGCAGGGAAATGCCGGAGGAGCGCTCCAGCATCTTGATGATAAAGGAGGTATCGCTGATCTCAAGGCTGGGGTCAGCTCGATCTGGCGGGAAGCCAGAAACCGGTCAAAGGTGCGGCGGTAGTTGGCGTTGCGTTCGGTGAGGAAGAAGGGCTTGTCCAGAAGCTCTGCCACCCGGTACGGGCCGGGTGGCCGAGGTCGATGTCCGGGGAAGCCACGAACACCACCTTCCGGGATCTCGTTGCATTTGTGCCAGCTGTTGGAGTAGCGCGGCTCGTCCAGAATGCAGATGAGGTCCACCTCGCCGCGCTCCATCTTTTCGATCAGCTCTTCCGGGGAGCCGGTAGTGACCCGAAGGCTGACTTTGGGTGTTCCACCCGGAACTGATGCATCAGGCCGGGCAGACGGAAAAAGCAGAGGGATTCCAGCGTGCCGATGTGCAGGCCCCTCCAGCTCGGCATCCTCGCTCAGGGCGCGGCGGGCGTTGTGGATGGTATCCAGAATGCTGTTGGCGTATTCCAGAAAGCACTGACCCTGTGCGGTCAGGATCACCCGCTTGCCCATGCGGTCGAACAGGCTCACACCCAGCTCTTCTTCCAGCGCTTTGATCTGCACGGTAACGGCAGACTGGGAATAGCCAGACTTTCCGCTGCCTTGGAAAAGCTCTGGAACTGGGCGGCACGGATCAGGGTGTTCAGCTGGCGCACTTCCATGGCGAAGCTCCTTTGCTATTAAGATTTTTAAACCATAACTTTATTTTATGAATTTGAATCATGCATATGTCTATGTTAAACTAAATGTGTCAACACGTCAAGTGAAAATTTGACGTTTCAGGCTGGCCGTGCGGGCTGCGGCGGAGAGAGCGCTGTCAGGTGCTGCACAAAGGTCAGGATAGGAAAAAGGATTTTATTCTTATGGAAAAGAAAAATTCAAGCTCGGACTGCTGCCGAAGCTGCTCATCGCCATCGTGCTGGGCATCATCATCGGCCAGTTCTTCCCGGTGTGGTTCTGCCGGGTCGTCGTCACAGCATCCAGCATCTTCAGCTCGTTCCTGAAGTTCATCATCCCGCTGATGATCGTGGCCTACGTCACCATGGGCATTGCCGACCTGAAGAGCGGCGCAGGCAGCTGCTGCTCATCACGGTGGCTCTGGCCTACGGCTCCACCCTGATCGCGGGCTCGGCATCCTATCTGGTGTCCGCAAGCCTGTTCCCCAGCTTCATGAGCGAAGGCGCTCTGGAACAGATCGCCGCCACGGCTGACAACTCTGGTCAGCTACATC
>SCPO01000089.1_pt1 | contig 183708 bp, 165 predicted proteins | sample 6106821 | NCBI WGS metagenome assembly SCPO01 (sample SAMN10720448, study PRJNA508395) | human gut metagenome | isolation source: Participant 2 stool, 0 month | host: Homo sapiens | collected 2017
AGGGCATTGGCTTCTGCTTCCGTTCTTACCAAACGAAAGACTGCTCCGGAAGCAATGTGCACGGACATGGGCTTCAGGCATCGGGCGCAGGAAATATCCACGTCGCCTTCCATATCGAGATCCACGGCAGGAAGTCCGCGGCGTTCGCCGAGCCCCGTCGCGACGAATCGGAGCGTGCCGTTTTCCGTAGCGGTGAAGCCGAGCAAATTGGGAAGATCCTTCACGGCAACTTCGCCTTCAATCGTCTCACCTCGGCGGGCGAGCTCAAAGATGTTAATGAACTGCGGCATGGCTCAATAGCTCCTCAACAAAAGTCTGCCTTCGTACAGCGAACTCCCCATCGAGCCTTGGTATGTATATGGCTCTTTGGTTCGAGCGGCACCAAGTCTAGCCTATCCGCATCGAACCGCACTTTAAATGCAGTGTCTATAGAGGCTTGCGACTACAATCCACTACACCATGAAGCCTCTCCTTATTCTTGCCTCAAGCTCCCGCTACCGGCGCGAGCTCCTGGATCGACTGTGTCTGCCCTATGAATCCATTTCTCCGAATGTGGATGAAAGCGCTCAGCCCGGCGAAACGCCGCGAGAAACAGCCCTCCGCTTGGCCGAGCTCAAAGCGCGTGCCGTCTGGAATCAGCATCCGGGATCCGTTGTTATCGGCTCCGATCAAACGGCCGACCTGCACGGCGTGCGGCTTGGCAAACCCCATACCCGCGAAAATGCGGTGAAGCAGCTCAGCGCCATGCAGGGTGAAGAGACCGTCTTTGCGACGGCACTCTGCGTCATCGACGCCCAAGGGCATGCTCACACCGCCGAAAGCCTCACACGGGTGCGCATGCGTCCTTTGAGCCAAAGCGCAATTGAAGCCTATATCGACCGCGAAAAACCTTTTGACTGCGCGGGTTCAGCGAAAATTGAATCGCTCGGCATTGCACTGATGTCTGCCGTATCCTCGGATGATCCCACCGCATTAATTGGACTTCCGCTGATGAAGCTCACGACACTGCTTAAAGATGCCGGCGTTGAGGTGCTTCCCGGCCTATAAACGCAGTCATTGCCCGAAACTTTCATTCTGCCTGCCCGTTTTCCCCTTTTTCTAAGGACGCCGTGATGTCTGGTCAGCTCTATCTTCTACCATGCCCCATCAGCGAAGCACCGGCGCTTGATGCGCTTCCGGCGTCGACCGTTGAAACGGCCCGCCGCATTGATCACTTTCTTGTTGAAGCGGCGCGAACGGCCCGTGCAACGCTTAAAGCAATGGGTCATCCCAAACCCATTGCTGAACTGGACATTGTTGAAATTGGTCATGATCCGGCCCCCGAATTGATCAGCGAATGGCTCCAGCCGGTGCTTGACGGCGCCGATGCGGCCGTTCTTTCCGAATCCGGCTGCCCCGGCGTTGCAGATCCCGGTGCGCAGATTGCCGCACGGGCGCATGAATTGGGCATTCGCGTCGTACCGCTCACCGGCCCCAGTTCGATTCTCTTGACGCTCATGGCTTCGGGGCTCGACGGTCAGCGCTTCCGTTTCTCGGGCTACTTGCCTAAGCACGATGCCGAACGGCGCGCTGCCATTCTGGCTGCCGAAAAAGCGAGCCGCGCAAGCGAAACACAGCTCTTTATCGAAACTCCGTACCGCAACACGGCGCTCCTCGATGCGCTCCTTGAAACACTGGCGCCCGACACACGGCTCACAGTAGCGATTGACGTCACAGGACAAAACGAATCCATCCGCACATTAACGGCTGCTGCCTGGAAGGCGATTCCTAAAGCAATGCGCACGCTGCCTAAGCTCCCGACTGTTTTTGCTTTCCTCGCCAAACCAGGCAAAACAGCGCCTCGGTATGCACCGGAATGTGCCGGTGGAAAGCGTGCCCATACCGCACCGTCCTCCAAACCTGCGGTCCTCAACAATCGGCCAAAGCAAGCTTATAAAACGCACCGGCCTGAAGGATCGCCCGTCAAGACACCCAAAGGAGGTCGTTGATGGACGCCATCATCGAATACGCATCAACGCCCGAAGGTATGCTCATCGTTGTCGGTGTTGCCTTCATCGGCATCGTTTTGCTCCTCACAGCGCTCATTTTCTGGATTGGATCGCTCCTGCGCCGCCGCAGCGTCAAGATCGATCAGACGCCCGATACGGACGACGAGACCGCTGACAGCTCTCCATCGGCGGACGAGTCTGCATCTCAAGATCCGCTGGCCGCATTTGATCGTGAAGCCGCAGAACAATCTGCCCGAGCCGCATCCAAAGCCCCTATTGCGCTCGCCCGTCTGCGGGCTGCCGGTCCTGACATTACCGCCGCTGCCGAACCCAAGCTGCCGGAGCCCGTTTTGGAACAAAACCCGTCCGTTCAGTCTGCTGCAGCTCCGGAATCCGCCCCCGCCGTCTCGGCTTATGCCGCAGAAGTGCAGCCGCCGATGCCTGCAGCTGCTGCACCGGCTTTTTGGGAATCCCCGGCAAAACTGCAGCCGAAGGCGCCCGATCCGCTCGCCGGCACTCGCTTTCTCCTCACGCTTCCCTTTGAACGCCGATCGGGCTTATCCATGGCTCATGCTGACCTCTGCGGGATTGGCGTGGAGGCGGTCTTTTTTGATCCGGAACCGGTTTCCCGTTTGGATGAAGACGCAGTGAGACTGGTGCCGTTTCTTCCGGCTAACGCGGCGAAGCTTCTTCTGACGGAATCGGACCGCGAAACGTTCAAAGCCGGCGCACTCTGCGCGCAGCCTGATGCTGTGCTGGAACTCCCGGCCGGTCTCATTGCACTGGAATACAAATCTAAAGGCGGGCGCTTTGACGATCCGCTTCGCTGGGCTGAAACCATGCGCACCAAAGACCTGATCCAGACGGTGCTCGCCGCCGCAGCGCTTTCCGTCGCTGCGGGCCGCCCCGCTGCCCCGGTGCTTCGGACGACCAATGCCGTTTTCTTCCTGCGCCCGACCAACGAACTCAAAAATCTGCTTTCGGCTCATGTCCAGGAAGCCGAGAGCTTTCTGCTCTCCACGAGTGAAGGTGCGGGACGCCCGGGTATCAGCGCCTCGGACTACGCTGCACTGATGATTCCTGCGCTCGAAAAGCTTTATCCGCGGGAACCAAGTTCCGGATCCGAAGCCGGTGAAGCTGCGCATCAGGAAATGTTGAGAACCCGATAAACGACATTCTCAAAATATTTCTCGCAAAGCGAGCATATTTATGATGTTTTTTTTCAAATAAGCATCTTCATTTGGCCGCCTCTGCAAGCAGCCGCTCGCTGAGGCGCATCAATCCATCAAATCGGATTCCACACACTGCTTTTGTCGGTCAAGCCGAACATTCAAATTAAACGCGTAGCGGTCACCGGGATGATAAGAAACGGTGATCAAGAGTGTTTTTCCGCGGGCTGAAACATAACGGCGGCGAATCCTCAGGCAAGGTGTTCCTTCGGATTCATTGAGATTAGCTGCCGCTTCCGCTGTAAGCGTTGTGGCCTCAATGCTTTGCCTCACTTCAACACATGTTTTGCCATACAGCTCAGCAATTAACTCAATCATGAGTTTTTCAGGATGTTTAGGGGCTTCAGCCACTAATTTGGTCCATTCTCGATTGACATACTCCGACGTCCATGCGATGGGCGGAGCTCCTCGTTTTGAACCCATGCGGATCATAGAAAATCGAATAAACGTCTCTCCGGGCGGACACTGAATCTGTGCAGCCAATTCGCGGCTCACAACGATTTCTCTGATATCGAGGATATGACGCGGATTATGTGCTGCAAGCCGTCCCAAATCGGAGAGCGTGGAGAGTTCCTGATCAAATGTCTGTACTCTGCCGCGGCTTACTACACGCGTTCCCACATGCGGCGTCCTTTGGATGAGTCCAAGGCGTTCGATCTTTGCGAGTGCAGCCCGCACTGTATGACGTGATACGCCTTCACTTTCGACGAGCTGAAGCTCCTTGGGAAGCAATGAACCAACCGGATAGCGTCCCGAGGAGATACCTTCGATCAGTTTCTCGGTCAGTTTATCCTTAAGGAGTTCGCGCGTCATGGGGTGTCTCCATTTTAGAGAAACGCCGCCGGATGATGCTATGTTTTCCGCAGCATCCGGTGGCGTATCCAAAAGCTAACAGACTGTGGTCAGTAGAGACCAATCGCCTTCCACCAGAGCATGCCGCTTGAAAAGACAACGAGCACGCAGAAAGTGACAATACAGAAATTGATCTTATAAAACCTCGGGCGTTCGAAATAGCCCTGTCCGAAATAGATCGGCCCCGGACCGCCCGCATACTCCGTGATTCCCCACATGAAATTTGAGAAGATTGCGAAGCGATGCCACCATCGGCGCGGTGCACCGGCTGCGATCGCTACGGATGCGAAAGGAACGTACATTGCTTAAGCAACATGACCCGAAGCCGTAGCGAATACATAGTGCAGATAAATGTACGCAAAGCCAAGAATTAAGAAGGTTGTCACCCAATCAAGACCGCCCAAAGAAGAAGCAAAACCCAGTGACATCCACTTCACAAATCCGAGTTTCGTGAGTCCCGTAGCAAGCGAAATGATTGCACCGAACCAGACAACCGTATCCCAGGCCGCCTTGTCATTCAAAACATCCTTCCACTGCACAGCACCTGAAACAAAGAGGAAAGCGACAAGTCCCAAACCGATCGCATTGGCATTGAAGCCCGTAATTAAAGACGTTCCCCAACCAATCAGCGCGAGAATGAATCCGACCGCAACGAGCAGCTCCTGTCGTCCCATCGGTCCCATCTTCTTAAGTTCCTCACGCCCCATGACTCGTGCCTGCGGCGTGCGCTTTAATTCTGGGTCCATGAATTTGAAGGTCAGCAGCGGAAGTGCGATAAAGCAAATCATCGCTGGAACGAGTGCTGCCAGAAACCAAGACCCCCAGGTTAGCTCAACACCAAGACCGTCTTTCGCCAGCTGCGCGCAAAGCGGATTAGCTGCCATACCGGTCATGAAGAGCGCGCCCGTGATCGGCGTGAACTGAAAGCACGTCATGATCAGGAAATCCCCGATGCGCTTCCCTGTCGGTCCCGGCTGAGAACCCAACACTTCATTGATGGACTTTGCAACCGGCAGGATGATGCCGCCCGAACGAGCCGTAACAGACGGCATCGCAGGAGCCATGATGAGGTCGGCAATACCAAGCGCGTAGGCAACACCCAATGAGGATCCGCCGAAAAGTGATAGTGCACGATAAGCAATTCGTCGCCCAAGACCAGACTGTACGAAGCCAAGTGAAAGCACGTAGGCCGAAAAAATCATCCAAACAGTGCCGGATGCAAAACCTTTGAGCACATCGTTTAGCGGCAGCGTATTGGTGAAATACGTTATCGCCAACGCGATAAACATCAGCGCACCTGAAGCAACAGGAGCGGCGAGAATGCCGGCAATGGTTGCCGCGAAGATCGCGAACATGTGCCATGCAGCGGGAGTAAGTCCTTCGGGCGTCGGGATTACCCAAAAAAGAACAAGCACAGCGATCGGCACGGACCAACGAATGAGTTTTGACTTATTCATGATGCGAAAGACTCCTGCAGATAAGCAGTTTCAGCCGCAGACAATGGGGCTTTCACACCCAAAACGATGCTTAAAAGCACTGCCGTTGCGGTGAAGTTGAGGCCTTAGGAAGATTGAACGGAACCATGGAAAATCAATGGATTCCCAGGAAGCGGTTCCGTTCGACCCTCAAAAGCGAAATAGGTCAGCAGGTTTTCGCCCACTTCTCGACAACGCGGTCAACAAACTCCGGCGAAAGACCGATGTAAGTGTGGGGATTGAGCATGTGGTCAATCTCGTCCTCAGTGAAGGCCGCCGTCACTTCCGGTGTACGCATCAGCACATCCTTGAGGGGAATTTCCTTCTCATAGGCCTCCATGCAGGACTTGTAGACGATTGAATGTGCCGTCATACGACCAAGCTTGCGGGCGAGGTGCATCATCACGCACTCACTCATCATCAGTCCCTTCTGCGCGAAGAGATTGCGCTCCATGTGCTTGGGGTAGACAATGAGATTCTTCAGAATGTTTTTGCTCTTTTCCAAAGCACAGCCAAGCATGTGGCAGGCACGCGGAATAGCCTCCCACTCAGAAAGGAAGCAGCCCCAGTCCCGCTCGTTTTCGCTCACCATGGACTCAACAATCGACGGGGCGATGCTGCGCACATTTCGGCAGAGCGCCAGAACGTTTTCCAACACTGCCGGATTGCGCTTGTGCGGCATCGTGGATGAACCGACCTTGCCCATAAAAAAGGGCTCTTCGAGTTCGAGGATTTCCGTGCGCTGCAGCGTCAGAATTTCGTGATTGATGCGGCCCAGAGTACCAGCACAAAGCGCGAGCACGGTCGCAAACTCTGCCTGACTGTCTCTGGCAACATGCCATGCAATCGTCGGTACGCCAAGTCCGAGAATTTCCATCATGCGTTTTTGGGTTTCAAGGCCTTTTTCCGGCTGTGATGCAAGCGTACCGACTGCACCAGACATTTCACCCACGAAAACGCGCGGAGCCATGGCTTCAATACGTTCGATGTCTCGTCCGAGTTCATCGGCCCAAACTGCGGCCTTGTAGCCGAAAGTGATCGGAATAGCATGCACAACGTGAGTACGTCCAGCCATCACTGTGTGGTTGTATTTCTTGGCGAGATCAAGGCAGTATCCCAAGCATGCCTTCATATCGCGCAAAATCACCTGATAGGCATCACGCTGCAAAAGCACCATGCCAGTGTCGACAATATCCTGACTCGTCGCACCCCAATGAACAAATTCCCCAGCATTGTCGGGAAGGACTTTCTTAAAAGCCTTCAACAGCGGCACGATCGTGATTGAAGATTTATAGAACTCACCGATTGAAGGAATATCGAGCAGTTCAGCCTTTGCATATTTATTGATGAGTTCCGCCTTTTCCTGCGAAATGACACCGAGCTCTCCCTGCGCTTTGGCTAAAGCCGCTTCCGTGTCAAGCCACTTCTGAGCCCAAGATTGGTCACTCCAGATCCGACGCATTTCATCAGTGGAAAACATGCAGCCGTGAATTTGAGAATCGATGGCAGTGGACGGCATAGTGAAATCTCCCTTCATGCATTAAAGAATCAACTTTTGTTTGCTCTTCCCGTTTAAGGCAAGAAACAAGCTTTAAGGTGAGGAGATTTTTCACGACAAGGCCCATCAGCGTGACCAAATCGAACTTATGTCTTGCATGAAGTCACATTGCAGTACCTCATGCCAAACTACTTATGTTTTAAATTTCAATGGAATAGCCTTATGTCCTTTGCGTACAAATAGAATAAAAGAACGGACATATACAACTTTCATTGCAAGACAGGCGCACACATGACTCAAACACAGCCTTCTGCGCGAATAAGTACCATACATAAATGCATATGTACCACCGACGATAGTTGCTGCATGCTCTGATTTCGACATCTCTAATATTTCATCGCAAATTCAATATTGAAATAACTTATGTACGAAATATAAAAATTCACCATCGTTTCTTCATCTGATTATGGTACCCATATTAATTTTTCAATTATCAATACAGAAAAGATAATTCGTTTTAAGTATTTTAAGCAAGAGCCACTATTAAGGTGCATTTAGAAACTTACAACTTAAGTGGCTCTTTTTATCTCAACCTATTATTCAATAGGTAAAACATACTGTTCTAGATGGATTTTCCTTCAATCTGATCATGGAACTTTGAAATTGAACTGATGACATTGGTCGCAATAGTTCTCTGTTGGTCCGTGCTGCAGATGGCAGTTTGTGCAGTCTAATTGGTCCTGATAATGCGGCGAAACGTGAGGATTCGTCGGTTTGACAGTCTCCGTCTTTGCAACAAGCTTTTTGAGATCATGACATTGCGTACAGGTCTCAATTGTGGGCATTTTCGGATTTGCAGCATCCGAACCATGACAAGCCGAGCACTTTACGCCTGCCGCTGTATGCCGATCGGCACCAAAGCGCTCGGCACTTGCAGCCGTACCGCAGAACGTGAGGATGGAGAATAAAACGAGAAGCAAGGGGGAAACGCGTCTCATGGTGGGTCTCCTTAAGAAATGACGGAACGATCAGATCTGACCGTTCCGTCGCGAACGCAAGTTTCTCAGCGAACGTTAACCTTTGACGACTTCAGCGCCGATGATGTAGCCCGCCGTGAAGCAGCGTCCCATACCGTGCTGTGTTGCACCGCCAGCAGATTCGCCACCGCAGTAAAGACCGGGGATCACTTTGCCTGCCATATCGACAACTTGGTTCTTACCGTTAACACGCAGGCCCGCATACGTATCATGTGTGCAGACAGTGCACCATGCGGCATAGAACGGTCCTTGCTCGATCTTGTAACGAGGCTTCGGTTTGTCAAAGTCCTCATCAACTCCCTTCTCAACAAAAGCGTTGTAGCGTGCGACCGTTTCCGCTAAACGTCCCTTAGGCAGTTTGAATTTCTGATAAGGATTTTGAGTCAGTTTTTCCTGAAGTTCGTCGAGCGTATCAGCCTTAAAGAAGTAGCCTTCTTCACCTGAGTTTTCGTCGATTTTCCACTGCTCACGCTTAATAGCTGCACTATCAAAGATCGCCCACTGCGGACCTGCTTCCCAATCCGGTCCCTGAGAACCTTCATTGATGGCACAAGCCGCATCGATGTAGTTCCTAAACTGCGGCTTGATCTTCGAAGAGTTGCGCCAGTCTCCGTGCACATATCCGCCGGATTTATCGAAGAACCCAAAGCAAGTGCCGTTCGGATAAGCTGGCTTGGTTTCATCATAGAAACGCTTGCCGGCCTGATTGACAGCAATGCAGTCCTGCCAATTGCCGACAAAGAGTCCTGTTGCTTTAACCTTTCCCCAGATCGGACTCTGCGGCTTCCAGGCAACGTAGCTCGTACGTGAGCCGACAAAAGCGCCGCGTCGCAGTGCGCCATTGCGGTTCATTGCCTGATTGCAGCATCCCCAGAGTGCGGCGCCAATCGCCATTGCAGCCAATTCGCCAGAACCATCCTGCGGGGACCACTCGCCGCCGCCCAACTGGAATTCTGAGGTAAGGCGGGGATCAAACATTCGACGGAATTCAACGTTGCCTGTATTGCCCCCAGTAGCAATCACAATACCTTTGCGAGCCTTAACGGTGACGGACGGTTCATGGAAATCAATATTGCCGTCCGTCTTCCAACTCACAAGAGGTTTTGTCTGGCCTGGCAGAATGGTTGGGGTGTAATGCGCTTCGATACCGAGGACCCGACCTTCAAGCGGCTGTTCGCGGAAGATCCGATCCATGTGATAGTTAAAGAGAAAGCGGATGTTCTTCCGCTTGCGTGCAGACTCATCGAGCGGCCGCATAACGGAGGTGCCGTTAGTGCCAGTAGGTGAAGGACCGCCCACGCCGTTCTTCCACTTGACGTGATGAGAGCGCAGTGCCGTTACGCCACTGGCGTGGTTTGCCTGGAAGTTGTCTGGAGCCTCATCTTCAAAGGGCAGTCCATTTGCAGCGAGGAAGTCATACACGGCAGGACCGTTGTATGCGAGAGCATGCTGTACGGCACGGTCTGCGAAGCGATAGTCGGGCATGCCATCGACTTCTGTGACCGACCAGTCAGTCAAATCTTGAAAATATGTTTCCGGATCATCCTGAATACCGTATTTCTTCTGTAAAGCCGTTCCTCCGCCCAATGCAATAGAGCCAGCTGAGAGAATGGCATGACCGCCGATATCATAATTTGTATCGACGACAAGTACATCTGCACCGAAATCCGCCGCACGAATAGCGGCTGCCATACCGCAGGCACCTGCACCGATCACGACGACATCCGCCTCAAAATCCCACTTCGTCGGAAGCGGCGCGCAGCTGTTTGGGACGACTTGGGCAGCAGCGCTGGGAATGAGCAGGTTTGCTCCGGCCATAAGTGCGGTGGAGCCGAACAGTGTACGGCGAGAAATCCCTTTCTTGCTCATGGTGCATCTCCTTTGATCGTGGATCCTGACTGTCGAAGATCGGCATTGACCTTCCAAAGGATCCATGCGGTCAGAATAGAAAAAATAGTTCTTTCGACCTACGTACGTAGGTTGAGAAGAACCAAAGCAAAAGCATGAGCCGCGGGTTTATGCCTAGAGCGTCCGGTTCTGATCCTCAATTTCGGAAAGCACAAGTGCTGCTTGTGCAGGCGTTTGAATCTGGAGTTTTTTAAGTCCAGATGCCCGATGGACTTCGACGGTCCGCTGACTAATATCGAGTTCAATGGCAATCTGTCGGCTCATGAGCCCTTTGGCTACGAGCTTGACGACTTCTCTCTCTCGATCAGTCAAAGAAGCCCATCGATCCGACCAAAAAGGACTTCCCACGAGACCCTCTCTTCGTTTGCGATCTATCTTCAGTGCATTGACGACGCCGGCAAAAAGTTTTTCGGCAGCAACAGGCTTCACGAGATAGTCAACTGCCCCTTTCTTCATAGCGGTGACAGCGGATTCAATATCACCGAAAGCAGTCATAAATAAAACGGGATGAGGATAATTGCGATTGAGCAGTTCATCAAAAAGCTCCGTCCCCATCATATCGGGCATACGGATGTCACTCAGCAGGCACCCCGGGCGGCTTGGGATATCGTCCACAAGAAATTCGGCTGCAGAAGAATAAGCGACCGTTGAGTAGCCTTCGCACTTCAGCATGAAATCAACTGCTTCCAGCGCTTGTGCATCGTCATCAATAATTCGGATCAAGGGAGGCTGAAGGGGCTTCTTCATAATTGGAGATCTTGTTGTTCAGATGGTGAAACGGGAAGGTGCACCCTGCACAAAAGTCCGCCCGTTGGAATCCGCTTAAAAGCGATCGTTCCGCCGCAACGCGCAACGAGTCCTTGAACAATCGGCAGCCCAAGACCTAGACCGCTTTTTTTAGTTGATGACAGTGGGGCATTGAGGTGTTTCAAGTCATCTTCGGAAAGTTTGGGACCGTTGTCCGCTATTTCAACGATAACGTCCTCACCGGATGTGGTAATGGCTACGGAGACTATTGGTGCTGTCGCAGCAACCGCCGCTTCACAGGCATTCTTGATAAGGTTAAGGAAGATAAGACGAAGCTCCAGCTCATCAGCATGAATCTGCACGGCACCTTTAGGTGCATAAAACGCTACCACGTCATGCTTCCGCGTCTCCCTGAGAAGGATTCCCTCCAGAGCAGCTGAGGCGTTCAGCCATTGACGTTCGCCTGCATGCCCTTTAGCGTAGCTGCGTACCCGGTCAACAATGCGGCCGATTTCGTGCACCTCGGATTCAATCTTCTCCAGACCTCGCCTCATCAGGTCGGGAGAGCCGCTGCCTGAATCAAGTGATCGAAGTAATCCGTGGCTGAAGCAAGATACAGAGTGCAGCAGCTGCTTAATCTCGTGCGCAAAAATATTAGAAACCTGCCCCGCAATTGCCGCCCGCTGAAATTGCTCAAGTCGGGCTTCTGCTTCCTGCGTTTGGGCCTTAAGTGCTTCTTCTCGCAAAAAGGCATCCTTGAGTTCTCGAGTTCTGCGCTCGACAAGAATTTCAGTTCTGCGGACATGGATTAAGAGTCCGACAACCAGCAGCAGTCCCGCAAAAATATAGAGCCGATACTCCTCCCAAAGGCGTGAGAGCGTCCAGCCCCGCAGAAACGCATAAGGACCTATGCGCAGATCCTTCATTAAACGATCCGTCGCACTGAAGTCAGTCGCCAAGGACCAGAACATTCCGCTTGATGTCGGCGGCATCTGCAAAAGGATTTCAAACATACGCCGCAACTCTGGCGCCGTTAACGAAGGGACAGATGAGATGGTCCAATTCGGATAAAGCTCGGTTGACCGGCTGCAGGCAAATTTCGAGTCGGAATAAGGTTCCACGACTTTCAGCGGAAGAAGCACTCCTTTATGCGTCGTAAGATCTTCTAAAAAACAGGTGCGCACAACGCCTGCATCAGCTCGTCCATCAATCACTTCCTGAACAACGTGTTGCATAGCAAGCTTCGAGCTGCTTCCTACAAACGTAACCGCAGAGAAAAATTTCTCCGGATCGTAGTTGCGTTTGAAGATTTCCCCCATCGCAGCCTGATACCCTGTGAAATCACCTAATGATGTCGCCGCGAGTTTTCGACCTTGAAGATCGGCAATCTTCTGCACATTTTCATTGTCCGAACGAACAAAAATGACGGAACCCTGACTGCTCGCTGGATTGGGATGCCGTTTGGAAACGGCTGTAAGAAACGGCCGTGCTCCTTCACTGCGCAGTCGAGCTGCGGCACCAGCTTCTGTCAGCACAATATCGATCTCGCGGTTTTGCACGGCCTTTTCAAGCGATGTGACATCGTAATAACGAAATGTGGCGCCATCAGGCCAATGTTTCTCTACCCATTTGTAGGTCTCCGTGATAAACGGCAAACACGGATCCGGTTTGGGCATCTCTGCAGCCGCAAAGCGAAGCGGGGCCGACTCGCTCGCAAAGCTAATAGCACAGAGGAATAGGATGAGAAGTACGTTGGCATACCGCATGGGAAAGCCTCCATGAAGAGCTTCATCCATTCTTGCGCAAAAAGGGTTAGCCAAGATAGCTTTTTATCGCTGACTTTTGAGTTTTATGCCCTCTTTTCTGGTAAGCATGAGATCACGACAGACACTTTCGGATCTGCTCTCAACAGCATCCATCCGCAAAGATTGGATCTTCTTTTTCTTTGTGTAAACCTTCTCCCTTTTCCTCTGATTCATTCAGAGAATACTGCTATATACACAACAAATAGGACATCCTTCATTCACGATTTCGCTTTATTCAATTTTCGCTTATAAAAATACTCACAATAATTTGTTTGCACAAACGTATATAAACCCAGTGACTCTGTTTTCATGACAAGTGCTCACGATGTCTTGTCATAAACCCGATATTGGCAGGTCAGATGCTTGGAAAGCATGCTTATATGTCCATTCCTTGCATCCGTGCCTCGACGGTTTGATCTCTGCGGGCTAAGCTTGAAGGACTTGTGCTTTCTTTCCGTGGAGTCCGCGCATGCGTTGCTTCAAGCCTTTGAATTCTTCTCCTTCGCTTCTCGTCTGCGCCCTCGCCGGCGCCTTTGCCTGCGCGGCGTCAGCCGCTCCGGCAGCCAATGACGTACAAAGCATTTGGCTTGCTCCAACAGGGACTTCACCCTTAAGCGCCAAAGCGCCGCTTCGCATTGAGATTTCCCCAGCGGAAAGTCAATGCCGTGCCGCCTACGGGAACGAATGGTATGAACGTTGTCAGCTGACGCTCGGGAAACCCGGAACTCGGGTTCAAGGCGTGCAGCTCACGCCGGAAACGGCAGGGGAATGGCGATGGGCGTCACCAAGCACTATTGTCTTCACGCCGAAAGAGGCCTGGCAGCCCGGTAAGCGCTTCCGCACCTCCCTGATTGGCCTGCCGATGCCGCTTCGCGCCTCACTGACGACCAATTTCCTAACGGTGGAAACACCTCCGCTCACTGCCGTGACCTCCCGTGCTCAGGTATGGATCGACCCGCTTGAGCAGAAAAACCGTGCTCTGTCCTTTGAGTTTGATTTCACGACTTCCGTTTCTGCAACAGTCAAGACCCGCATTGAGCAGAACTTCACGCTTGACTTTGATGCGAAATCTGGTTTGAAGCTCGGCAAGCCGAGCTTTGTCTGGGGCGACAATTCAGAGAGCCTCTACGTTAAGGTGCCGGTGATTGAACTCGCCGACAGTCCGGTTGTTGCTTCCGCTTTGGTTAAAGGCGCTGCAGGGCGGGCAAAGCTTCAAGACGGCCGCTTTACCGTTCCCAAAGGATTTGAAGCAGCTAAAGCTTCTGTAACTGTTCCCGGGCTTTCCACGCTCTTCCAAATTACGGAAGCTTCCATTCTGCCGGTGAAGGATGACGGGCTCAACGCCGAGTATGAAATCACTATCGCCTCGTCTTTGGCGCTTGACCCAACAGAGCTCTCCAAGCGTATCCGAGTGCTGACGCTGCCGAAAAAACTCGATTCGACGGCTGCCTCCGACACTGTCTGGACCGCTGCGCCGCTGATCGATGATGAAGTTTTAAAGCGAGCTTCCGCGCTTGAAGTTCGCCCTGATCTGGAATGGAGCACCACCGGGCGCGTAAAGCTGCGCCTGAAAGCGACGCCGGGCGACTACATCTATCTTGAGCTCCCCAAAGGCTTTGGCCCTGCCGGCATGCCGGGGCTGGAGGACGGCTGGAAGAGCGTACTGCTCCTGCCGCAGCCCTCCGCAGAAATCACGTTCCTGCAGCCCGGAAACATGCTCACGCTGGCGGGTTCCTGGGAACTCTCCCTCTTTACCACCGGCATCGACAAGCTCAATTGGCGTATTGCCCGTGTACGCAATGAATTCCTTTCGCTCGCCGCCGACGGCTGGAATGTGATGAAGTCGATTGCGCCTGACAGCTGGGTCACGGCTTCTTCGGGGAGCACTGACCTCGGCGAAGTCAATCCCAAGCGTCCGGGCGAAGCGCGCTTCACAGCGCTTGACCTCTCTGAAGCCGTCATGGGAAGCGGGCCTGGGCTCTATCAAATTGAGCTCACCGGCACACGCATGAAGGACGGGAAGCCCGAAACCGTCGCCAATGCCTCCAAACGCATTCTCATTACCAATATTGCGATGATCGCCAAGACCTCGGCGAGCGGCGCATTGGACCTCTTTGCAGCGAATTTCGCTGACGGGAAGCCCGCAGCCGGTCTTAAAGCCATTCTTTTGGCAGAAAACGGCACCGTGCTGGAAACCACGGAAACCGATGCGGACGGACGTGCTCACTTCAAATCGACCCGCGGCTGGGAGCGTGAAAAGAAGCCTGCCGCCGCCGCACTCCGCTCCAAGGGTACCGACCTCGCATGGCTTTCGCTCAAGGACGGCTCCAACGTTGCAGGAACGCTTCGCTGGGATGTCGGCGGCCGTTATACGGGCGGCACGGGGCTTTCGGCTTTCAGCTTTGCCGACCGCGGCATCTTCCGCACGGGCGAAACCGTGCATTTCGGCTTCGGCGTACGCAAACTCGATTTTGACCGTCTTCCGGAAGGCACTCCCATTGAACTCAAGCTCACGAATGATGCCGGTAGAGTACTGGAGAAGCGCACGGTAAAACTCAATGACGAAGGGCTGGGTTCCTTTGACTGGAAGATTCCCGACGGAACGCTTCCGGGCACGCTTCGTCTGGATCTTTTCGCGGGCGGCGAAGAACGCTCTGCGCTCTCCACCACAAGCGTCTTTGTGGGGGACTTCTCTCCCGAAACGCTTTCACTCTCAGCCGAACTTCCCGCTGATGAGGCTAAAGCCGGCTGGGTCAAGCCAAACGATCTGCCGATTTCAGCAACGCTGACGAGCCTCTTTGGCGCGGGCGCTCAAGGTCGGCGCGTAACCGGCACGGCAGAAGTAACGCCGCTCTCTGAAGTCAAATTGCCCGGATGGGACGGGTGGCTCTTCCCTCTCCCGGCGCCGCTCCGTGGAAAGCGCTGCCGACAAGCCGCACCTTGGACATTGAAGCGGCCGTTACGCCCGGCTCCGGTTCAATAGATGCGATGGTTCCGCTTTCGCTTTTAGAGTTAAACGGCTTTGCCGACGTGGATCTCACGCTTACCGGTACCGAAGCCGAAGGGGCCGGCGCTGTTGAACGGCATCTCTCCTTCATTGCTTCGCCTAACGACATCGCCGTGGGCTGGCGGATCGAAGAAACGCCGCAGCCCTCATGGTTCCTTTTGACGGGTGAGCCGGCCTCCATGGCTTTGGCCGTGATTGACCGCAGCCTCAAGCCCAAAGCAGGCACGCGGCTCAAAGTCACAATTGAAAAAAGCCGCTGGATCACTACCCTGAGTGAAGACAGCTCGGGGCGCTTTACCTATTCGGACGATGAAGCCCCGGAAGTTCGGCAAACGATTGACGTCACCACGGATGATCAGGGCATTGCTCGGATCAAACTGCTCACGGGCGAGCCCGGCAATTGGCTTGTTCGTGCGGCCGATGAATCCGGCAAAGAGCTCTTCGTAATCCCTTACGGCACTGCCGGCGGCCGATTGGCTGATTTTGCCGACGGCATGCTGCCGACGGCAGAGCTTCGCGCCAAGCTCGAAAAAACGAATCTCAATGCCGGCGACACCGTACGTGTCTCGCTGCTCTCCCCGGTATCGGGTTTTGCGCTGGCGAGCTTTGAGTCGGCAGAAGTGATCTCCACCAAGTGGGTGAGCGTCAATGCAGGCGAAAACCTGCTCGAGCTTGAAGCTCCTGCCGATTTCACCGGGCGGGCATGGCTGCGGCTCTCTGTCGTGCGCGGCCAGACAGACGCCAAGAAGTTCCTGAAGGGTTTTGCGGAAACCGCCGTTCCCATTGAGCTCAACGCCTCCGCCAAGACTCTGCCCGTCACTATTAAGGCGCCCGAAAAAGTTGAAAACGCTCGCCGGATACCCATTCAAGTTTCCGCGGCTGCCAAGGCGAAAGTTTTCCTCTTTGCGGCCGATGACGGACTGCTTTCGCTCACCAACTGGCAGACACCCGACCCGATTAAGACGATGCTGCTGGATCGAGCGCTCGAAGTAGACACCCGTGAGACGCTTTCACTCCTCATGCCGGACGCCGGATCGCTTAAGGACCTCATCAAAGCCCCGGTCGGCGGCGACTTCATGGCGAGCGCCAAAGCCGCTGCGGGCTTTGGAAGCCCCTTCAAGCGCTCTTTCGGACCGTCAACGGTTTGGTGGGGCGGACTGGTTGAAGTGGGGCCTGACGCTCAAACCTTTACTGTCGAACTGCCCGAAGGCTATGCCGGCCGAGTGCGCGTGAGCGCCGTGGGGGCGGCCGAAGCCTCTGCAGGTTCTGCTCAGGCGCTCATTGTCGCTGCGCCCCCGCTTGCTCTCTCTCCCGCTCTTCCCGGCGTCTTGTCGCTTGGCGACGTGTTCCGTGCGGGAGCGGTCGTCACACCGAACATGCCCGCAGAAGCCGCGAGCTTAACGATCACGCCGCCTGCGGCATTTGCTGCTGAGCCCGAAGTACTTCCGCTTAACTTCCCGACTGTCGGCGGCATATCGGCCTCGGCTCAGTTCACGGTTCCCAATCAGCCCAGTGCGCTCGGCGAACATCCATTTATCCTCAAGGCTGACGCGCGCGCAAAAGAGAATGGAGCGACGCTTTCCGCCCAGCGCAGCGAATCCATTGTTGTGCGGCCCGCATCGCTGCTAGAGACAAGGCTCTACGCAGGCCGAGCTGAGCATTCAGCGGATAAGTCGGCATACGAAGTACCGACAGTGCTCTACCCGATCAATGACCGCACCCGCTTCATTGCGGCTTCCACCCCCGCAGCGCTCGCTCCCGAACTAGGCCGCCCTTCCAGACGGCTGACAACGACTTCGGAGCGGTACTTCCCCGGCTGGCTGCATCGCTGCCGGAAGTGCTGCTTACGCTCAACACGGACGCCGCACGCCTGTTGCCGCAGTCGGTTTTGACAACGGACGCCTCGGCCGCCAAGAAGGCCGCTCAAGATGCTGCCCAACGCCGCGAAAAGGTTTATGCCGCGGTTCGCAGCACCCTCACTCGCGAAGGCCTTAAAGCGATGCCTTGGAGCGAATTCGATCCTTCCTCAGCGCCTTAGTGCTCGACTATCTGGTCGACGCTCTTCGGCTTGACTCGAGCGCGCTCGAACCGCTGCAGCCCTGAGGAGCCGCCTGGTTCGTTCAGTCAATTTGGATCCTCAGACGATTGATGACGCCCGCACGAGCGCCTACACGCTCTGGGTGCTCACCCGTGAGGGCACCATGACCACCGCGCAGCTCGAAGCGCTGCGCGCCTCCATGACGTCGCGCTTTGAAGGCTGGGAGCGTGATGCTGCCGCCTCGTTCCTGGCAGCCGCCTATTCACGGCTTCGCCTTCGTGACGAGGCTCGCTCACTGGTGAAGTCCACCCCGTCGACGGCTCGTGCCGCCGGTGCGTGGACGCCGGAAACGGCTGCCGCCTTGGCTGCCTCGGCGCTCTCCGAAGCCGGCTTGGGACAGGAACCCGCTGCACGGTTCTTGGTGAGCATGGCCGGTGAAGATCTGGCCCGCACCTTTGCCGCCGGCATTGTTTCACCGCTCTATGCCGCTGCGGCCGCTCGTGCTGCGCTCACGCCCGAAGTGGGCGGTCTCACGGCCGGCGAGTCGGCCGCATCCCCCGATTTGGTCTGCACTCGACGTGCGGACGGGTTCCCTGCCGACCAGGATCGTCTCGTGCTGGGCGCCTGGGGCGCGCTTCTGGATGCCCCCGGCTGTCTGGCTGCCGAAGCATCGGGGCTCCCGGCCTCGCCCTATGTTTGGTGGCAAGTCGAGCAAACGGGCTACATCGTGCCCGATGACACGCAGCCGGCCGACCGCTCCGCGCTTGAAGTCGAACGCACGTACCTTGGCGCCGACGGCAAAGCCAAGACCGAATTCAGCACCGGCGAACGCGTGACGGTCCGCGTCAGAGTGAAGAGCTTTGCGGGCGAAAGCGCCGTACGCGACGCCGTTGTCACCGACCTCCTGCCGGGCGGCTTTGTCTGGGCCATGCCTGCGGGGGCATGCCCCGAAGGTGCACTCGAATGCCGCCGTGCCGAAGACCGTGTGCAGTGGGCCGTGCCTGCGCTCACCAACTGGGAGCCGCTCACTTTCACCTACACCGTGCGGGCAGCCTATCCGGGCGTTTATAGAGCGGGCTCCGCTGCAGCAGAGTCCTTGAGCAACCCCGCGCTGGCAGCTCAGAGCCGCAGCGCCAAGATCCGCATCACGGCGCCTGAAGAGCCTTCCGGCACGAACGCTCCTCAGCCGACCACTTCCCCAACGCCTGCGAGCGCAGTCCAATGACCGACGACCTTTCACACAAACCCGTCGATGCCAGCGGACAATTACCAGCGGCCGGCGCAGCGAATACTGCGCCGATTGAGCAGCCTGCCGCAGCGTCGCCGCAGTCTTCTGCCGCCGCAGAATCTGAAAAAGCGAACAGGCGACGGCGGCCTCGCCTATTCCCCAGGCCTCAGAAGTCGGCCGCAGCCCTGCCGTTGTTTTTTTGCGCCGCACGGCCTATGTCGTTCTTTCTGCGGCGATCATGACTGTGGGTTTATACGGTGGGTACGCCGTTCTCAAAAATCGAGCGGCCTCGGAAGCTGCGCCGCCGCTCCTCGAAGGTATTCCATTTTCGAGCGTGCTTTACTCGCGAGGAAACGTCCTCCTTCGCATCGTACCGGCCGCTGACGGCATTTTTCGCGTTAAAACGCCCCTCGAATCGATCGACCCCAAACTGGTTGAAGCCACCATCGCCTATGAGGACCGGAACTTCTACAAGCACCCGGGCTTTGATCTTCTGGCGCTGATTCGCTCGGCCGCCAGCACCTACATCGGCGGCTGGCGCACCGGCGCGTCTACGATCACCATGCAGCTTGCCCGCATGCGGCTCCATCTGCAGACAGATACGCCCGACGGAAAACTTCGGCAGATCTGGCATGCGATGCGCTACGAAGCGCATTACACGAAGCGGCAGATTCTTGAGGCCTACCTCAATCTCGCGCCCTACGGAAGCAATGTGGAGGGCGCAGAAGCCGCCGCAGCCGTATGGTTCCATAAAGAGGCTTCCCATCTCACGCCGGCAGAAGTGGCGGCGCTCGCCGTCATTCCGCAGAATCCCGTCAAACGTCGCCCTTACACTCAAGGCAGCACGCCGCTCGATACCGCGCGGCTGCGGCTCGCACGCATCCTCGTGGAGCAAGGTGTTTATCCGCCCTCAGCCGCCGCAGCGCTGCGAGCGCCGCTTGAGGTTTTCGGTCCGGAACACCTCCCTTTTCTCGCTCCCCACTACGCGCAAACGGTTCTGAACCGCATAGTGGGGACCCCGGAGCGGTCAGAACCCAACGCTGACAAAACGGCTTTCAAAGCGGGAAAACTCAAGGGCACGCTCTCGCTCGATGTTCAATCGGCAATGGAAGCGCTCGTTCGCGAAACCATTGCAAGGCTGTCCCCTTGGGGCGTGAAGAATGCCGCCGTTTCAGTGGTTGACGCCCGCGACCGTTCCGTGCTCGCCATGGTGGGCTCGGCAAACTTCTTTGACCCCTCGATTCAGGGAGAGGTCAATGCTTGGACAGCCAAGCGCAGCCCCGGTTCAATGCTGAAGCCTTTCACCTATGCGCTTGCGCTCGATCAAGGGCTTATTCACGAAAAGACGGTCCTGATTGACAGCCCGATCGCCATCGGCGGATGGGCCCCAGACAATGCAGACGGCAGCTTCCGGGGACCGCTCTCTGCCGAAGATGCATTGGTGCTCTCGCGCAATATTCCGGCGGTCGATTTGGAAAAGCGCCTCAGTCCCGGGCTCTATGAATTCCTCAAACGCGCCGGTGTCGAGCTCCCCCATGACAAAAATTGGTACGGGCTCTCCCTTGTTTTGGGGGGCGCAGAAATCACCATGGCTGACGCCGCCAAGCTCTACGCCATGGTTGCGGGGGAAGGACTCCTCCGGCCGCTTAAGCTCCTCGAAGCTCAAGCCTCCCCGGCCGAGGCCGATGTGCTTTCGCGTGAAGCGCAGTTTGTCCTTCGCCGCATGCTCGCCTCGCGCGGTGAATCGGTGACGATTCGCGGCGCGAGACGCGAGCTCCTCTATAAAACCGGAACCAGCAACGGCTGGCGCGACGCGTGGACCGCCGGCATGGTCGGTCCCTATGTCATCGTCGTGTGGCTCGGCGACTTCGCCGGACGTCCCAACCCGCAGCTTCAGGGAGCGCATCTTGCCGCTCCGCTCTTCCGCGCGGCGGCTTTGCGTCTGGGAAACATCCCCGCCCTCGACTGGCCGGCCGCCGTCAGTGCACAGCAAGAAGCCGAAGACAAACATTTAAAAGTCGCTCTTGAACCGGTCTGCGCGGCAACGGGCGACCTGGATATTCGGCTCTGCAGCCGCCGAACCAACGCCTGGATCCTTCCCGGCCGCACATCCGTGCGGGATTCGGGTGTTTTTCGCGAAATTTGGATTGACAAAGAAACCGGGCTTCGGGCCTGCGGCCCCGGTCCCGGCATTGAAAGACGCGTTTGGGAATTTTGGCCGACGCACTTTCAAAAGGTCTTTCTGGCGGCGGGCATCGCCAAAGAGCCGCCACCTCCATACACCGCTCAATGTGCTGAACGTCTGGGTGTCCCAGGGGGCCGCGCACCGGTGATCACTTCTCCCAAAGCGGGAGCCGTCATTTACTCGCCTGCCGGCTTTGACGCAGCCCGTGTGCTGCTAGCTGCGGGGGCCGATCCGGACGCCGCCATTCTCTATTGGTATGCCGACGGCGCATTTCTGGGTGCCCGCCGAGTCGGCAAGGCGCTCGAATGGTCTGCCCCTGCCGGTACGCATGAACTCGCCGTTGTGGATGATCTCGGGCGCACGAGCACGATGCGGCTGACGATCAGACGCCGGTAATCACGAGAACCTCGCACGGCCAGCTGTCTGCGGGCCAAGGGTCTGGAAGAACCGATTGCCGCAAGGTCTAACACTTTTTTATAAATTCCTATGTTTGACCTCAGCGTTCCCGCACTAACCTTGTCATATCTGAACAATGATTCAGAAATCGCCGCAATGGCTATTGCAAAGAAAGGAGCTTTGTTATGAAGAAGAGGTTTGCTGCAGCCGCCGGCAGCGGCTCCGGATTTCGACGCTCGCTCGGCGCTTTGGCTTTGATGCTCTCCTGCGGTGTCTTTGCCGCTTTCTCCGCCCTGCCCGTACCGGCATTGGCCGGCCCGCCGCCCGGCATGCACCATCCCGGACCCGGCTTTGGCGGTCCTGGTCATCGCCCGGGCGCCCTGGCCGCCTCCGCCCCCGCCGAGATACCATCGCGGCTGGCACCCTCGTCCTTGGTACCGCAGCTGGGGTTTCTGGGCGCCGACGATTACGGTCGGCACGATCCTCGGCGCAGAGCTCTATCGCTCCTCGACGCCGCGCTATGTTGAAGTCCCGGTGCAGACGGTTCCCGTCACGCCGAGCACATCGTATGCTGCCGCGGCTCCCGCGGCATCGGGCGCTGCCGGATCCGGCAGCTATCCGTGGTATTGGTGCTCGAGCGAACAAGGATACTTCCCGACCGTTCGCTCCTGCCCACTCGGCTGGGAGACCGTGATGGGCACGAGCAGCACAACGCCTCCCGCGCCGCCCGCTCCCTAAACGGCAAATGCCCGCCCGAAATCACGCAATGATTCCCAGCGGGCATTTTCATGAGCCCAAACGACTCTCGTTCAGCTCCGACAAGAGCATTCGGCGTTATTCGTTTGCGCCTTCGCCTTCTTCATCGTCCTGAGCCTTGGGCTGAGGAGCGGCCTGAGCCTGACTGAGTCGATCGAGATATTCGTTCGTTACGTCGCCCGTAACATAAACGCCGTCAAAGCATGAGCAATCGAAGGCCGGAATCGACGGGTTGAGATCCGAAAGCGCATTCTTCAGGCCGTCAAGCGTCTGGAAGATCACCTTATCGGCGCCGATCACTTCCGCCACAGCGTCCGCATCCTTGCCGTCACCGCAGATCAGTTCCGACTTCGTCGGCATATCAATGCCGTAGACATTCGGGAACATCACGCGGGGCGCAGAAGAAGCAACATAGACCTTCTTTGCGCCGGACTCGCGCGCCATACGGACGATTTCCTTCATCGTCGTGCCGCGCACGATGGAGTCGTCAACGAGCAGCAGGTTCTTGCCTTCAAATTCCACAGGCATGGCGTTGAGTTTTTGACGCACGCTCTTCTTTCGGGTCGTCTGCCCGGGCATGATGAAGGTGCGGCCGATATAGCGATTTTTAATGAACCCTTCGCGGTAGGGGAGCTCAAGCTGCTTGGCGAGCTCCTGCGCACACGGCCGAGAGCTGTCCGGAATCGGCATGACGACGTCAACATCCTTGAGGTCAATCGTCTTTTTCACTGTTTCAGCCAAATAAACGCCGAGATTGAGGCGGGCGCCATAGACGCTGATGCCGTCAATGAGGGAATCCGGACGCGCAAAATAGACGTATTCGAAAGCGCAGGGATTCTTCACCGGATTTTCGGCGCACTGACGCGTTTCAACGTTCCCCTTGAAATCGATCAAAGCGCTTCGCCGGGTTCCAGATCGCGTTCGAGCTTAAAGCCGAGCCCCATCATCGTCACCGATTCAGAGCTCACCATCCATTCGCGCTCGCCGTTGGCAGCAATCGCCGAACCGAAGCAGATCGGCCGAATAGCATGCGGATCACGGAAGGCAAGGAGCCCCTTGCCGGCAATCAGCGCCACCACGGCGTAAGAGCCCCGCACGCGCTTATGCACGGCCGCGACGGCCTTGAAGATGCCGTCAGCGTCAAGCCCCCGGCCTTCGCAGACGCGGGAGATTTCATTGGCTAAAACGTTGAGCAACACCTCCGAATCGCTCGTCGTGTTGATATGACGATGGTCGTGCTCGTACAGATCCTGCTTGAGCGCTTCGGCATTCGTCAGGTTGCCGTTGTGAGCGAGCATGATGCCGTAAGGCGCATTGACGTAAAAGGGCTGCGACTCCTGATTCGAACTCGCACAGCCCTGCGTCGGGTAGCGCACGTGACCGATGCCGACATTGCCCGTCAGATCACGCATGTTGCGCGTACGGAAGACGTCGCGCACCAGGCCCATGGCCTTATGAATGTGGAACTGCAGACCATCGAGCGTAGCGATGCCCGCCGCATCCTGACCGCGATGCTGCAAAAGGAGCAGCGCGTCATAGAGGCGTTGATTAACAGGTTCATTGGAAAGGAGGGCAACAATGCCGCACATGGATGTAATCCTCGATTAGGCCGGGGTGAACGCCCGAAGAAAAATAGGAAAAAGGGAAAAACAGTAACTTTGCGCACATGGGCTATAACGGCAGAATGCGCAAAGCCGCCCGGACGAGTCTCGGAGCGGCTTTGAGTGAAAACTTGCACATGATATGAATGAGCCCTGCCTCTATCAGCTGCGGCGATAAGACCGGCGCATGTCAGCGAGCCATGCCGGCAGATAGGGCATCGACCAATTGATGATCGTTTCCGTCGGTCCGATCAGCACGGACTGCTGCCACATACGGCTTTCATGGATGGAAGCGGGCATACCGAAAAAGAAGACACAGGCGCAGACAACCACAATGCCGCGCAGGAAGCCGAAAACGGCGCCCAGGGCGCGGTCTTCAAAGCGCAGCGCCGCCGTTTCAAGCAGACGCCGAATAATGGCCGAAAGCAGTCCCACCACAAAGAGGCAGACCACAACGATCAGGACAGCCGCAATGATGACGCGCAGCCATCCGATGCTTTCAAGCGGAATGTGTTCGGCGACAACCGCGGAATAGTTCATCGCCAGAAAGATGCCTGCAACCCAGCCGGCAATGGCCAGCACTTCACGCAGCACGCCGCGCATGATTCCAACGATGGTGGAAAGTGCGAGAACGGCAATGATGATCCAGTCGATTTCCGTCATGAGTGCGCTGCAGGCGGGAAATGAATTAGAGAAATGGGGAGCTTTACGCCGCCCGTTTCCGGCTGCCCCAAGAGTGACGCCGGACTTCTCTTAAAAGGGCTACATTGTACCGAAAATTGTCTGCCGGACTTTCGATTCCCTCGGAGGTTTTATGACACCGAAGCCACCTGCTGTCCGGCCTCAAAGCATTAATCTTTTCGCCAGATAGGGCTTTTGAGCGATGCCGTTGAGCATGATCGTACCCGCACGCCTTCGGCTTCAGATTTCTCAGCATAAAGCCCCGCGAACCTTCCAAAGTGCGCCGCCCTCATTGGTACGGTAGGCGGGGAGCCCCAGATGCGCGAGCTTTTCACTGTGCGCTCCGCGGCGGCTTCGTTGCTCGTAGCGACAACCTGCACATACCAGCCCTTCCCCGTGGGCGGCGCGATGCCGGCTGACTTCGCGGCCGGCTGCGGCTTCTGAGCCGGTTTCTGAGCCTTCGAATCGGGTTTTGCCGCCGTCTTCTCGGCAGGTTTGGCAGGCGTTTTCGGCCTTTTCAGATTTCGCCGCCTGCGCTGGCGCTGCCGTCTTACCGGGCTGCTTCGGAGCGGCCTCGGCGGCACCTTTCGCTTCACGCTCAAGATTGGCTTTAGCAGTCGACTCCGCGCGGCCCATAGACGTATCCGACACATCCACGTCGCCCGCCTGAGCACGATCCCCGTGAGCCGCCGGCGGCCATTCAGCGTTGTGCTCGTCTCGCTTTCTTTGGGAATATTGATGTCGGTACTCTCGAGCTTAGACGTATCGATCGGCGGTTCGTTGTCGATCACGAAAGGCGCGGCAACCACCGCGGCCATCAGAAGAACAGCCGCTCCCACCATGCGGTGCTTAGTGCGTCGGCGGGCAAGCAGCTCCGCATCCGTGAGCGGACGACGAGCCGGACGTTCAGCGGCGCGTTCACGTTCGGCCTGAGCGCGCACTTGTTCGCGCGGCACGGGCTTCAATGCAGGTTTAAGGGCTTCCGCTTCTTCAGTCTCAGCTGCGGCCGCAGGGAGCGGATCCGATTCCTGACGCGGTTCAGGCATGACGAAAGGCGCCTGCGCAGCCGGAGCGCCTGCGGCCTCGGGCGCCAGAATCGCAGCAGCCTCCGGCGCAGAGACGATTTCGGCTGAAGCACCCAATTGGGGCTCATTTTTATCTGTCGTCGGCGCATGAATACCATACGGATCCCAGGGGGCTGCCTTGGGCGCAGTAGGCGCTGCGGCTTGGCGTTCAGGGGGCTGAGGCGCTTGAGAAGTTTGAGAAGATTGAGGAGGAGCAATTTGCTCCCCAGCGGTCTGAGCCGCTGGTTCAGCAAAGTCAAAGGGCGGAGGCTCCGTCGGCTGAGCGGACGGTGCCGTCTGCCCGCCCGTCTGCGTTCCCTCATTGAATCGTCCTAATGACGGCTCCGTTCTCGGTCCAAAGGTGGGTTCGGCATGCGGCGCGGCAGTGCCAGCCTCTTCCGGCGTTTGCATCGTCGCGAGCTTCACCCCTTCAGGGCGTTGATTTTTCCGGAAAGGATTAAAGAACGACATGGGAACGCCTCGAGCATTACAAGCAATAGAAACAGTATGAGCTTCACCGCTCGTCCTCTTCTATGACCGAAGACAATGGTGAAGCTCACAAAATTCTATCAGCGGTCCTGTCGGCCGCCCTGTCGTTCTAACTTTTCGATAAGAAGAAATTTCAGTGCCACGGCGCCTTTTCTTCGCAAGGTATCCCGTCGGTCATCGTGAAGCCCTCGAGACTGCCGCACTTCGTTTGAATACAGATAAAGCGCATAGCCTCGGTCGGCAATGCCCGAATGGCGCGCTTAGCAGCCGGCGCCACGCGGAGCCAGTCACCGGCGCGAAGCGCAATCACCTCGCCGTCAAGCCAGATTTCGCCCGCGCCGGAAAGGATCCCGTAGAGCTCTTCATTTTGCTGGTGCGCATGCACAAACGGTACGGCAGCACCTGCCGGCAATTGATTGACGGAGACTTCACAGCCGGTCAGTCCAAGCTGGTCATGGAGCTCCGTGCGGGCGTCGCCTGAAGCATGAATGAGCGCGTAATTCTTCTTGGGGGAGTTCATAATTATTTTCCAATGGTGCAAGGGGGAAAGGTCATTAACGAAGGGGGGTTCTTCAATAGTTCGATATCGAATTATCTTTTTCGTTAAAAGCCGCTCTGGGGTTGGGAGCGGCTTCGATCGTTATGTTAGTTCGATATCGAACTTTTGTCAACGGATAAATTACCTTCTCCGCGAACCTGCGCTTCCTCGGGCAGTCTCGCGGAGAATCTTCAAGGACCCCGGACGCTGCTGATCACCAGCGTAGTCCTTCCTTAGCAAAGACCTCAAGCGCTTCGCCGACCGTCACGAAGGATCCGAAAATAATGATGCGCACTGGCGCGGCCGGCTCGTCCTCGGCTGAGAGGCGAGCCGCATAGAGCGCGTCGGCAATGGTCGCAAAGGACTCAATAGCACTCTCCTCTACGCCCCCCTCGAGCATCTTAGCTTTGAGTGCCTCGGCCGAGCCCCCTCGCGGACCGGGCAAGCCGGCAATGAACCAGCGATCGATTTCCGGCGCTGTCAGCCGGACCACCTGAGCACGATCCTTATCTTCGAGCATGCCGAAAACGGCCAAGGTCTTTTCTCCTGGCTTTCGGGAGGCATGAAGGTTTTCTGCCAAGACACCCGCCGCCTGAGGGTTGTGCCCCACATCGAGGAGCGTCGTGCAGGGCTGGGTCGTAATCTCTTCAAAACGCGCCGTGATGCGTACCTGAGTGAGGCCGGCAGCAGCGGCGGCTTCCGTCACTGGAAGACGATTGAGGAGCGAAATAATCGCCGCAAGGGCGCCCGCCGCGTTGCGGTATTGATTTTCGCCCTGCAGCGCAGGCCGCGGCAGCTGCCAGCTGAGGTCGCCCATGCGGAATTGGAATGACCCGTCAGGATGCTCCGTCACACTGAAATCGCGGTTGATGAGCAGAAGCTTCGCGCCGATTTCGGCAGCGTAGCCAACCAGCGTTGACGGCGGATTGGGGTCCGAGCAGATGGCCGGCCGCCCGGAGCGGTAGATATGCGCCTTCTCGAGGGCGATTGCTTCTCGAGTGTTCCCCAGAAATGCCGTATGGTCAATGCCGATCGCCGCCACAATAGAAACGTCCGGATCGACGGCATTCATAGCATCGAGCCGGCCGCCCAAGCCGATTTCGAGGATCACTACGTCTGGATGCGCATTCTGAAAAAGTTTGAGCACCGCGAGCCCGGTGTATTCGAAGTACGAGAGCGTCATGCCGCCTCGTGCGGATTCCACTTCGCCAAAGGCAGCAATCAGCGCCTCGTCCGAGACTTCCTCACCATTGAGGAGCGCGCGTTCATTGAAACGAATGAGGTGCGGCGACGTATGCATGGCCGTACGGAACCCTGCCTCGCGCCAAATGCGCTCCATGACGGCGCAAGTGGACCCTTTGCCGTTCGTGCCGGCAACAGTGACGACGGGACATTCAAACTTAATGCCCATGCGGGCGATCATCGTCTGCATGCGCTCCAGCCCCATATCGATGGGCTTATCGTGGAGCTTCTCAATGAAATCGAGCCATTGATCAAGCGAAGCGCCGGCAGCAGGCGCCTGATGCGGCGCAGAAACAGAGACTACGGGGATAGTCATAGCAGTGAAATCCAACTCATCGAAAAAACAATAAAGACACGGGCTGCGGATGCATGCCCGTGTCAAAGAAACTTACCGCATCGGCAGCCGTATCCCGCTTCAGCGAATATCTGACCTATTCAGAAACCCGTAAAAAAGCTGCGTCCGCAAAACGAACGGGCGGGCGATGCACCCGCCGCTTTGGAGCGGATAGCAGCGCCGCAGCAGCAGCTCAGCCGCAGACGATCGGCGTCAAATCCCGTTGATCGGCTGCTTCTTCATCAGAAGCTGCGTAATGACGGAAATCTGCGCACGCATATCGCGGCGGTCGACGATCTTATCCACCTGACCGTGCTTCAACAGGAATTCGGAGCGCTGGAAACCCTCTGGGAGCTTTTCACGCACAGTCTGCTCAATGACGCGGGGACCGGCAAAGCCGATGAGCGCCTTGGGTTCAGCAATGACCACGTCGCCAATAAAGGCAAAGGATGCCGAGACGCCGCCCATTGTCGGATCTGTCAGCACAGTGATGAACGGAAGACCGTAATCCGCAAGACGGCGCGCAGCGTTGGTAGTCTTGGCCATCTGCATGAGGGAGAAAAGCCCTTCCTGCATGCGGGCTCCGCCGGAAGCGCAGAACACCACGAAAGGTGCGCGGCGGCGAATCGCTTCTTCCACGCCGAGCGCAAACCGTTCACCGACAACGCTGCCCATGGAACCGCCCATGAAACCGAATTCAAAGGCCGCAGCCACCATCGGCTCACGACGAAGAAGACCCGACATCACGACAAGCGCGTCTGTTTCGTGCGTCGAGGCTTCCGAAGCCGCATGGCGCGCCGGATAGGGTTTGCTGTCGACAAAGTGCAGCGGATCCTTGGTGCGGATCTCCGCGCCGATTTCCACCGCTGTAGCGGGATCCAGAAAGGCATGCAGACGCACGCGGGCGCCCATGCGGAAGTGATACCCGCACTTTGGGCAAACGCGCAGACTCCGGTCAAGCTCCTCGGTATAGAGCGCCTGCTCGCAGCCCGGACACTTCGTCCATACGCCTTCCGGAATGGGGCTAGGCTTCTTCGGGGCTTCTTCGCGCTTGATTTTGGGGAGAATGTGATTGATCCAGCTCATCGACGTTTGCTCGAAACAGAAAACCGAAGCAAAAATTATACGAGGTGCAGACCTTCAAACACGCGTCACTGAGTGCCGCTTGAGGCTAGCACGTTTGGTCGACCATCCCGCGTTCGGATGCGCCTCCAAACGCCTCACTCAAAAGACTTTGCCAAAAGGTCCTGACGAAAGCTGAGGCAAATGCGGATGCTCGGGATAGCCCACTCCGGTGAGATAGAGCCCAGCCGGACTGAAGGTGGGCGCGGCTGCATCACGAGATTTGGCAGCCAGCACTTCGGCAATCCACTCTGGCCTTTCCCGCCCCGTGCCCACATAAATAAGCGCGCCAACGATGTTTCGCACCATGTGCTGCAAAAAGGCATTGGCCGTAATGCGTACGCCCACCAATGCGCCGCGCCGCACGATCTTGAGTTCGCTGATCGTGCGCACCGGCGTTTTGGCTTGGCACTCTGACGCACGGAAACTCGTAAAGTCGTGCTCACCGATGAGCGCCGCCGCCCCCCGCTGCATGAGCGCCTCGTTGAGCGGCCGAAACACCCACCCGGCAGAGCCTTCAAAGAGCGGCGAACGGACGGGATCGTTCCAGATCCAATATTCGTAGGTGCGGGAACGCGCGGAAAACCGCGCATGAAACTTTTCGTCCACCTCGCGCATCCAGCGCACGGCAACGCTCTCGGGCAGGATGGCATTGACGCCTCGGATCCATCCCGCCGAAGGTCGGCGAGCAGCGGAAGAAAAACTCACCACTTGGTGAGTGGCGTGAACGCCGGTATCCGTTCGTCCGGCACAGATTACAGAGATCGGATGATCTGCAAACTGCGAAAGCGCCGCCTCAAGCGCCGCCTGAACGCTCGGGTGATCTGGCTGCACCTGCCAGCCATTGAAGGCGGTACCCCGATACTCAATCCCGAGCGCGAGCGTTTTCGGGTCGCTCATGACCAAGGCCATCAGCGGGCATCAGCAGATTTGCCGTTCACCTCATCGAGGAGGCGCTGTGCGGCGGCACGCTGAACTTCCGAGCCTTCCTTTTTCACCTCCGCGAGCAGCTCGAGCGCCTCCTTCTTGGCGTCCAGACCAATGAAAGATTTCGCCAGATTGAGCTTGGCATCAATGGCTTCGAGACGCGCGCGCTCCTTCTCATTCGGCACAGGCACTGCCGGCTGGTCTGCGGGCTGCGGAGCCGGCGCCGCCTTCACGGGCGCGGCGGCAGCCTCCGTCGGAATGGGCTCCGGCGCCAAAGGCGGCACATAGGCGGGCGTCTGCGCATCCAGATTGAGGTCGACGCGCTTTAATTTTTCTGCGGTCATGCCTGCCGTCTGCTTGGCAGTTCGCTCTGAGCTTTCGCGCTCTTCGTCGGAAAGGGGCGGCAGCTCCTGATCGTTATCATCTGCCTTCAGCCACGGCTGCTCCTCAACCTGCTTTTTCGCGGTGGCAGCAGCGGCTTCGGCAGCTGCGGCCTGCGCATCAGCCTTCATCTGCGCCTCGGTGTAGGCCATCGCGCCCACCCCCATGGCTCCGGCCGTCGTGCCGTTCTTCACGGCTTCATCAACGGTGGCCTCCACCGCTTTCAGCTGAGCTTCGCCCGCGGGCGCCACGTCACGCTGAAAAGCCACGACGCCCTGTCCCTTTTTGGCTGCGGCAACCGCTTCCTCGGCCTCTTTCACGGCCTTCTCGCGGCGCTTGCGCCAGGCGATGGAAGTAATGATGGCGATGCCGACAATAATGAGGAGATATGAAATCAGGGGGCGCTTCTCTTCGGCTGCGGGCTGCTGCGCATCAGCAGCAGACTGAGCCGGCTTGGCGTCCTCAGCAGGCGCCGATTCGGTCGGCGACGAAGCCGCCACCTCCGTCTTCGAGTCGGTTTCTGTTGTCGGCTGGGCTGCAGCACCCGTATCGGCCGCAGCTGTCTCGGCCTCCGAAACGGGCTCGGCCGCCGGCGGATTAGCTTCGGCTGAGGCCTCGGCTGAGGGTTGGGCTGGCGCCGCTGACTCAGAGGCTTCATGAAGAGCGGGAGCGGCTTCAGCCGGAGCATTCACTGCAGCCGTCGGAGCGCCTGCAGCAGCCGCCTTCTTTTGGTTACTTTCCCAAGCATCCAGCGCCTTGCGGCCGCTCTCCGCCACCTGCTCCACACTTTCACCGCGGCTCAGTGCAGCGATTTGCGCCGCAGCCGTTTCGCCGGCAGCTTCGCGCGGTGCGCATCGTGTCGGGGCTGCACAGCGCGCACAGGCTTCGTCGAAGCGGCGCCGAAAAGCGACTGACCGATCACAATGCGCGACGGATCGCCGTCAACGAAAGCACTCGGATTCTTCTGCGTCAGCGCAACCGCAACCTGTTCGAGAAGGGCGCCCGGGCAACTCGGCCAGTAAAGCTTCGCAATCGACCAAAGCGTCATGTCGCGCTGCACCGTGAACGCATCATTGGGATTAAATCCGTTCAAAGCCACATACTCGCGGACAACATTCGGTGCATAACGTCCCGTACGATGCCCGCCCTTCTTTCCGGCTTCAAGAGACTTAACTGATTTTTCTTTTTCTTCAATAGGCTGCGTCGTCTTTGGGGCAGCTTCAGCAGCCGCAAAAGCGCTCTTTTCCACAGGCTTTTCGGCAGTCTCCGCAGCCTTTTCAACAGACTTATCCACAGCCTTCATCGACTGCGGAGCGGTCTCGGCGGATGCCGCAGCCGGCACAGCGGCCGGCTCTCCCCCGGCAGCCGTCTTTGGCTCCGCTGCCGGCATTTCCGCTGCAGCAGAAACGCGGAAGGTGCCGTTGACCGGATCAAGCCGGTAGCTGCGCACGGTGACCTTTCCGCCGGCATTCATTTCAATAAGCAGCGGGAAACCTTCCGAGAGACTCTGGCCGCCCACGACTTTAACGCGGACCTTGCCGGCTTCGCCGCCCATACGGGCCATCTTCAGATCCTGCGCTTCACGGGGCCACTCCACGCCTTCACGCAGATAAGTGGCTGGCGGCGCCACGCGCACAAAGGGGCGAAATGGTGATGTCGACGTCATTGACATCGAGCACCGCTTCAAGTGGCTGTCCAGGCTGACTCACCACTTTGAGGTCGCCGAGTTCGACGGCCTGGCTCAATGAAGGGAAAACGGCAAGCGCTGCGGCTGCGGCCGCAGCAAGCATGGAGAGCTTCTGATGAAACATTGAACGGAACAGCCTAGAAAATTTTGAGCTTTGCAGAACTGCCGCAAAGCGCCTTCAGGAGATCCTGTGAATGATACCGCAGGGCCTTGTACTCTCGGAGCGGCACTTCACCCCAGAAAAGCCGTTCGTTCTCTCGCGTTCGGCTCCGCCTGGGCTCAAGTCAATTGGTTTACCGATTGCGAAACGGCTTTCTCGACGGAAAAAAAGAAGCCCGCGCTTTGAGACGCGGGCCCTGCGATTTGGGATTTTAGAAACGCTTATGCCACAACTTCTCGCCCGACGAGATCGTGCTCTTCGTTGGCGGTGATGCGCACCGGAACGATATCGCCTGGAACGAGCTTGCGATCAGTCGTGACGTAGCAGACGCCGTCAATGTCTGGCGCATCCGACTTGGTGCGGCCGACAGCCACGCCGTCTTCATCAGGCTCTTCGTCAATGATCACGTCTTCAATCCGGCCGATGCGGCGGGCAAGCTTGCGAAGCGAAATTTCCGCCTGCACTTCCATGAAGCGGCGGCGGCGCTCTTCGCGCACTTCGTCGGGCAGCGCGCCGGGGAGATCATTGGCAGCCGCTCCGTCGACGGGCGAATAAGCAAAGCAGCCGACACGGTCAAGCTCGGCTTCACGCAGGAAGTCGAGCAGATACTCAAACTCCGCCTCTGTCTCTCCGGGGAAGCCCACGATAAAGGTTGAACGGATGGTAATGTCCGGGCAGGCTCTGCGCCAGGCCGCAATGCGCTCAAGGTTCTTTTCGCCGCAGGCCGGACGCTTCATCAGCTTCAGAATCCGCGGATGGGCATGCTGGAAAGGCACATCGAGGTAGGGAAGAATCAGTCCTTCAGCCATCAGCGGCACGATGTCATCAACGTGCGGGTACGGGTAGACATAGTGCAGACGCGTCCAAAGATCGAGTCTGCCCAGTTCGCGGCAAAGATCAATTAATTTCGTATGCACCGGCCGGCCGCAGGCGAAGTCGAGTTTGTAGCGCTTGTCGACGCCGTAGGCAGCCGTGTCCTGACTGATGACGAGGAGTTCCTTGACGCCCGCGGCCTTGAGGTTCATCGCCTCGCGGATGATGGAATCCATCGAACGCGAATTCAGTGAGCCCCGCAGGTGCGGAATCACGCAGAAAGTACAGTGATGGTTGCACCCTTCGCTGATCTTCAGATATGCATAGTGCTTTGGCGTCAGACGAACGCCTGCCGCCGGCACCAGATCATCCCAGGGATCGTGCGGCCGCGGCAGCACGCCTTCAACCATGGCGAGGACTTCATCCACACTGTCCGGTCCCGTCACGCCGATCACCTTCGGATGACGCGCCATGATGAAGTTCGACCCGTCAGCTTCCGTTCGGCCGCCAAGGCAGCCGCAGACGATGACGCGGCCGTTTTCTTTCAGTGCTTCAGCAATGGCGCCCAAAGACTCTTCAACCGCTTCGTTCACGAACCCGCAGGTATTAACGATCACCACATCGGCATCTTTATAGGTCGAGCCGATGCGATAGCCGCGGGCGCGCAGTTCGGTAACGATCCGTTCGGTGTCGACCAAGGCTTTGGGGCATCCGAGTGAAACGAAGCCGACGACGGGAATATGGCGTGAGGTCATGTTTTTTTGTGGGAGTCAGCGGGCCTTGGGGAAAAAGCCCGGAATGAAAAATTTTGCGCCGCGGATCATAGTTGAAGATCTGCGGCGCTGCAGTGAATTCAGACGCTCTTTATCAATGACCGCCCTTCATCACCGAAGGCAGGCACGGCTTAAGGCTTCGGATCGATCCAAATCAGTGCGGCATGACGGCCTGAGCGTTCACCGTCACGGCGAAAGCTCCAGAACTGTTTCGGATCTCTATAGGTAGAAAGCCCGCAGTCAGCAATATCTGAAGCATCAATGCCGGCCGATTGGAGCGCGGCGCAAGCCAACGCGCCCAGGTCGGCATAAAACTTTCCTTCCGCCAGAGCGGGTTTAAAAGCGCGGGCGACCGCTTCCTCGAGGGAGGTGCTGACACATGGCTTCGCGAACATCTTCACCCACCTCAAAGGTATCCGCCCCAATTCGCGGTCCGGCCAAACGGCAGGGTTCAGGTCTGAACAGTGGCGGCGGACTGCTTCAACGGTTTTCTGCACAATGCCGTCGGCCAGGCTGCGCCAGCCAGCGTGCACAGCAGCAACAATGCGGCCGCCGCGGTCAGCAATGAAGACGGGCAGACAGTCTGCCGTCATCACGCAGGCCACAACCCCGCTCGTCGAAGTCCATTGCGCGTCGGCTTCGGGCGCAGGCTGCGCCGAATCAATATCGTCGGCGCAGAGCACTGTCGTGCCGTGAACCTGAGTGAGCCACTTTGGCTCGCTCGGACAGCACTGCGTCACAATCGAACGATTCATCATCACGCAGGGCTTAACGTCGCCCGTATGGAGCGCGAGATTGAGCCCCATGATGCCGTTCGGGCCGCCGTACGGACCGCTTGAAACCCCGCCGGTGCGGCAGGTGAAAAAAGCCTTTACGTGCTTCGGAGCACCCTTGGTCCAATTGGGAAGAATGCTTTCAAGCTCCGGCTTAAAGAGTTCCGCCATGACAACTGTCCTCGCAATCCGCTACTTCTTTTCAAAAACGGTAACCGGCCGATCCCAGGGACCAAAGCCGAGCTGCTCCATCAGATCAATCATGTCCTCGGGCGGCTCGACGAACCATTCCATTTCTTCACCGGTGGCCGGATGGATCAGCCCCAGGCGAGACGCATGAAGCGCCTGGCGGTGAAATTCAAGGAAGTTCTCCACTTTCACGGCGATGCCGGGCGCACGGCCGCGATAAAGCTGATCCCCGATCAGCGGCAGATCTTCTCCGGTAAGGTGCACACGGATCTGATGCGTGCGGCCGGTATCCAGGCGGCATGCCACCCAGGAAGCCGGAATGCTGTCCACCGACGACCAGCCCACTGCGCGTGCGCGGGTGCGCGCCGGTTTGGCACCACGCCCGTCGAACCGGAAACCCCTTGAAGCGGATGCGGCTCTTCGGATCTCGTCCGATCGGTACGTCGACCACGAAATCCTCCGCCGCGGTGCCCATCGTCAGCGCCCAGTATTCACGCTTGACCGTGCGTTCCTGAAGCTGACGAACCAAATTCGTCTGCGCGGCGAGCGTGCGCGCCACCACCATGAGGCCGGTGGTATCTCGATCCAGCCGATGCACGATGCCCGCACGCGGCACGTCTTTTAATTCCGGAAAATGGTAAAGGAGGCCATTGAGAAGCGTTCCGTCGGGGTTGCCCGCGCCGGGATGAACTACCAGGCCGGCAGGCTTATTCACGACAATGATCGAGGGGTCTTCATAGATCACCTCGAACTCAACGAAGGACTGCGGCTCGAAAGCGAGCGCTTCGTCAAGCTTCGGCGGCTCAAGCAGTTCAATTTCGTCGCCTTCGGTAGCCTTGGCGCGGATCTTCGTCGTTACCGCGCCGTTGAGCTTCACGGAGCCGTTTTCGATAAGCTTTGCCAATCTCGCGCGTGAAACGTCGGGCAGATGCGCTGCCAGCACCTTGTCGAGACGCTCTCCCCAGAACCCTTCCACCCTGAATTTCGGCAAGTCTACTTGTGACAGAGTTTGAGGTTGCGTTTCCTCGAAACCATCCTCAAAATCTTCATCGTTATAATCGTCCAATCCTAAATTGACCTTTTCTGTCGTCATGAATTCTGCCAATCCCTTCAAAAGGCTCCTGATGCGCGGTTGCGCGCTCCTCTCCGTGACGCTCGCCACGGCATCCTGCTCATGGCTGCAGAGCCTTGACAAGGATCAGACGCTCGATTGGAGCGCCGAGAAGCTCTACAGCGAAGCGCGCGTAGCCCTCGATGATAGCAACTGGACGCAGGCAAAGGACTACTATCAGAAGTTAGAAGCCCGCTATCCCTTTGGTCAGTACGCCCAGCAGGCGCAGATTGAACTGATTTATGCCACTTGGAAGGATGGCGATGCGCCGGGCGCCGTGCAGGCTGCCGACCGGTTCCTCCAGACTTACCCGAACCACGCCAACGCCGACTACGTGATGTATTTGAAGGCGCTTGCGACCTTGAACGAAACCGACAGCTGGTTCAATAAGCTCGCGGGCGAAGATCTTGCCGAACGCGATGCCAACGCTTCACGCGAAGCTTTTGACATCTTCAAAGAGCTCGTCATGCGTTACCCGGACAGCCGCTTCACGCCGGAAGCACGCCGCCGCATGCACGGCCTCGTGCTCGCTCAGGCCGAGCATGAACTCAAGACCGCCCGCTACTACTTCGTGCGCAATGCCTATGTGGCGGCCATTGAACGCGCGCAGCGCGTCGTGCGCGAATTCCAAAACACACCAATGCGCGACGATGCGCTTGAGCTGATTGCACAAAGCTACGAAGCTTTGAAGCTGACCGAGCTCGCTGCGGACACCCGCCGCATCATCGAACTGAATAAAAACGGCACTATCGCTCAACCGTCGCGTTAACCGCTCTGAACCCTATCCGAAGGCGCAGCAGATTTTTTCTGACTGCGCCTTTTTATTGATCGAAAAGATGCCGGCACCGCGCTTTCTTTGCATTCGGCTGACGGATCACGCCGTCCCTTGTCGTTTTCCGTTCGGGCGAGATCAGCCGCTCCCCGCAAAGGTTCAAACGTCCTTACTGCCTGTCGGGAGATTGGGACGGCCGACCGCATTAATGGTCCGACGCCGTGCCGCGTGAAGCGGCATCCGTTTCCTCAGCAACTCGCCGGCCGCGCTCAAGATTGACAGGAATAAGCGCCAAAACAGCCGCTGCAAAGAAGAGCCCCGTCACACAGATCGCCAGACGATGGTCATTGTTGGTAATCCAAGTCACAGAGCCGTAGGCGAGCGGCCCCACGATGGCTGCGAGCCAAAGCGCCATATTCCAAAAGCTGAAAAATTCGGCCGAGCGGGTCTTCGGCGACAGAATCGCCACAATGGCGCGCCCCGCTGACTGTGAAGATCCCATGGCCAGACCGGCCAGATTGGCGGCTGTCCAAAAGACCGGTCGATTCACGGCCATGGCAGCGAGCACAATCATCAGCACCCACACTATCAGCGTGATGCCCAGAGCGCGCTTATGTCCGATGCGGTCCTGCAGATAACCGAAACCGAAGGCTCCGACGGCAGCCGTGATGTTGACAAGAAACACCAGCATCAGCGTATCCACCGTCGTGAACCCCATCACTTCAGCGGCATACACCGCCGAGAGCGTGATCACGACGGCAATGCCCGACTGATAGAGAAAGCCGCAGAGCGAAAGCCAGGCAAAATCTCGGAAGCGTCCGAGGCTTTTGAGCGTGCTGCAAATTTCTCGAAAGCTCTGACCGGCGAGCGTCCACAGACCATCTGCGGACTTTAATTCACCTAAGCTCGACGCTCGCGGCTGAGCCCGCTCCTTAAGAAAGAGGAAAATCGGCGCGGCAGCAACGGCAAAAACAAGGGCCGTAATGAGCATGGTGCCCGCAATGCGCTCATCCATAGTGAGTCCCCAGCTGCCGCCCAGCTGCACCAGAGCAAGTGAAGCACCCAAGGTAACCAGTCCGCCGCAGTAGCCGAACGACCATCCCCAGCCGGACACTTTGCCGACGGCCTCCGGACGAGCGATTTCCGGCAGGAAAGCCGAATTAAGGGTTTCGCCGACGTTGTAACCAAGGTTCGAAAGAATCACCATAACGGCCGCCAGAACAATCGTTCCCGGTCCGCAGAAGGCGAGCCCTGCAGTGCCGAGAATGCAGATCGCCGTCGCCCCGAAAAGCCAGCGCTTTTTTTGCGCCGATGCATCAGCGATGGCGCCTACGACAGGCATCACGAAGATGCCTATCGCATTGCTCACCGCAATAATGAGCGTCCAAAGAAAGGTCGCCCAGGGGCATCAGCGGCCACAACGCTCACAAAGTATGCGTTGAAGACCGCCGTGAGCACCACCGTGGTGTAGCCCGAATTGGCAAAGTCAAAGGCCGACCAGGCCCAGACCTCTGCGGACACCCCTGCATCAATGCGCTTTTATCAATCATTTTTCGAGAATATCGTTGGAGTCATCTTCAATTGGGGTCTTTGCAAGTTTCCGCCGGGAGAGGGTTGCGGATGAGTCCCTGCAGATGTGTAAAGACGCTGCGCGCGAGTGAGCGGAGCTCATAGCCGCCTTCGAGCACGCTGACCAGGCGCCCTTCACAATAAGCGAACGAAGCTTCAACGAGCAGACGCGTCACGCAGGCATAGTCCATTTCACCGGCCTTAAGCTGTGCAATCCGCTCTTCACAATGCGCGTCAAATCCGGCCGAGAGAATCATCAGATCCGGCTGAAACTTATCGATTTCCGGCAGCCAAACGTTCTCCACCACATTGCGGATCTCTTCTCCGCCGGCACCGGCCGGGAGCGGTGAAAGAACAGCATTGCTCGGCGTCGGCTCCATGCGTCTGTGCGGAAAAAGCGGCCATTGGAAAAGCGACAAAAACCGAACCCCAGGGCGGTCAGCCAGTATTTCTTCCGTACCGTCGCCGTGATGTGCGTCGAAATCAAGCACCATCACGCGCTCGGCTCGCCAGCGCTTTTGCGCCCAGAGCGCGCCGATGGCCGCATTGTTGAGGTAGCAAAAACCGCTCGCGCGGCTGCGGGACGCATGGTGTCCGGGCGGCCGAACGGCGCAGAAGGCATTTTTAACCGACCTTCCGTAGATGGCATCCACCGCACGCACCACGGCGCCCGCTGAAGCCATCGCACAGCTGAAGGTATCTTCACCCACCTGAGTATCGGGTTCGGTAAAGCGCTTAAGCGCCTCAGGGTCGCCAAGCGAAGCGTGTTCAAGATCGTCAACGTATTGGGAATCGTGCGCGAGCAGCACTGCTTCGCGCGGAGCCGGACCGCATTCAACACGCCGCACGCGCCCTTCCAAGCCTGCAAGCATCAGTCGGGCCTCAATCGCTTCAATACGATCCGGTGACTCAGGAGCATCATCAAGGGGATTGGGCAGCCCGACGAGCTGATGCGTGAAATAACCTGTCGGCAGGAGTCTCCAGTCTTTTGGGAGCGTATCTGGCATGCGTTTATTGAGCTGAGGAATCTGCATCATCGCTTCGGGTGGAGCTGCGCGGATGCAGTTTCGCTCTGCAAAGAGTTGGTAGTGCCGAAAGGCTAGCACATGAGCGCCGCCGCTCTTGAAACACCACAAAAGACTTCAAATCTGCATAAGCTCCGAAACATTTTCGCCAAGAACGTATAACGGCCGCTTCACGCTGCACCGCTACAATGCGCCAAAGTATTCCGTCTTCATCGAAGTTCCGCTGATGTCTAATATTCTGCGCCCGCTGCCTTGCGCCTCGCGCCTCATGCTCCTTCACCACCTTGTGCGCGCTGTCGGCTTGCACCGCGGTGAAGTCAGCTCCACCCACTCCTGAGACGACAGACACAGGAGCAACGCCTGCGGCTGCCGCTGCCGCGTCCGCAGGAAACGCCGGCCGCTCTCCCGCAGCCGCGCCGGCAACATCGACGTCTTCTAAGCCCGCTGAAGCGCCGAAAGCGCCGCGCCGAGCATGCCGACAAAATCCGCAGCCGAGTCCGTAAAGGGCAGCCCCGCAGCAAGCGACTATGTGGAACGCACCGATGTGCAGGAATACCTCAAGGACATTTCGAATAAACAAGGCATTCCGCCTCGAATGGCTGATGAATGAAGTGGCGCTCGCTCGCTATTCGCCTTTGTCCGAGCGCTACACAACGCCGCGCCCCAATGCAGACAAGAAGACGACGGCGGAAAAGAACTTTCTGCTTTACGAACGCAATATCGTCAATGCCGAACGCATTGAGCGCGGCACCGCCTTTCTGCGCGACCACCAAGAAGTCTTTGCGCGCATTGAAGAGGAGTCCGGCGTCAGCCGTTATGCCGTAGCCGCCATCATCGGAGTGGAATCGATCTATGGCCGCAATATGGGGCGCTTCCGCGTGCTCGACGCCTTGATGACGCTCTCCTTTGACTACACGCGGCGAGCCAAGTACTACCGCTCGGAACTTACCGATTTCCTCGATTTCTGCTGGAAGCAGCAGATTTCTCCGGTCTCCGTCACCGGTTCTTTCGCCGGCGCCATGGGGCTCGGTCAGTTCATGCCGGCGTCTCTTCGCGCTTACGGCAAGGATGGTGACGGCGACGGTCACATCGACGTGGTGAATTCCCCTGCCGACGGCATCGCTTCAGTAGCCAATTACCTGGCGGTTCACGGCTGGGTACGCGGTGAACGGCCGCTCTATCGGGTATCCGCTACTGACGCCATATTCAAAGCCACGGGCTCGGGCGGCATTAAAACGCATACCACCGCCGGCGCGCTCTATAAAGCGGGCGTAAAGCCGCTCGAAGCCATTCCGCTCAAAGACGATGAACCGGCGCTTCTCGTTGATCTGCCTTGGATCAAAAGCAACAACGAACGCGGCGTCGACTACTACCTCGGCACGGGTTCCTTTGCAGCCATTTTGCGCTACAACCGAAGCTACTTCTATGCTGCGGCAGTGTCTTTGCTCGCCTCAGAGCTTGAAGACCGCGATGCCCAATACCTTGAGGCCGTCCACAAGCGCGCTCGCCAAGCGATCGGTGAATCACCCGCAGCGCCCGAAGCCTATAAGCCCCTAGAGCCAGCCCTTCCGCCAAACGGCCAACAGAATTAGCACAATCGTCCGGCATGAATTAAAGCCAGAAGATCTTCACCGCAGCACCGCGCCGCGTAACTCATTGCAGAGGTCCACCATGCATTGCGCATCCGTCTACCGAGACCAAATGTCAGCGCTTCGCCGCCGTGTTCACCGACGCCCTGAAGAAGGCTGGACCGAATTTGAGACGACAGCGCTGATAGTCAGTCATCTGCGCAGCCTTCAATTCGAAGTCCGCTGCGGACGTGCCGTCATCCATCCGGACTTCGTCATGGGGCGCGATCCTCATCTCGTCGCCGAGGCGGTTGCCCGAGCCAAAAGGCAAGGCGTCAGTGAAGAGCTGCTCAGCGAACTCGACGACTTTACCGGCGCCGTTGGCATTTGGGACTCTGGGCGGCCTGGCCCCGTCACCGCTTTTCGCTTCGACATTGACTGCGTGCAGGTCGGCGAAACATCCGATCCGGCTCACGAAGCCAATGCCGGCGGTTATGCCTCGGAACGCCCCAACCTCATGCATGCCTGCGGTCATGACGGTCATCTTGCGGTCGGGCTTGGCGTCGCACAGTGGATTAAGGACCACGCAGACCAACTCTGCGGCAAGATCAAATTGGTTTTCAACCGGCCGAAGAAGGAACCCGCGGTGCTCGGCCCATGGCCGAGAGCGGCATTCTCGATGATGTGGACTTCATTGTCTGTACGCACATCGGCTCAAGCGTCCCGCTGCATCAGGTTGCCGTCTGCACGCACGGCTATCTGGCGACGACCAAACTTGATATTTATTTTGAAGGCGTGCCGGCCCATGCCGGCGCTAATCCTGAAAAAGGCCGCAGCGCACTCATGGCAGCCTGCTCTGCCGCCATGATGCTCGTCGGCATCCCTCGATCCGGCGAAGGCAATACCCGCATCGCTGTGGGACGCCTCACAGCAGGCGAAGGCCGCAATGTAGTTCCTGTTCATGCACACCTGCAAATCGAAACACGCGGATCTACTGCAGATGTCAATCGCTATATGGTTGACTGCGTGAAGCGCATCACGGCAGGCACTGCGCTCGCATACGACGTCAAATCCCGAATTGAAAAAGTCGGCGAAGCCTCTGAACTGATCACAGATCAGGCCGTGACAGACGACCTGATGAGCATTGCGCGCGCAGCCCCAAGCATTGAAGCCGTCGAGCTCTGGGACGACATCCGCGGCAGCGACGACTGCACAATTCTCATCAATCGAGTCCGCGCTCACGGCGGCAAATCCGGTTATTTCCTTTTCGGCTGCAATCAAAACGGGCACCATCGTTCTGACTTTGCCATTCAGGATGAGGAAAGTCTTCCGGCAGCCTTTGAACTCTTTACCGGATTTCTAGAGCTTAAGAACGGTTTGAGAGCCACATGCGTTTGATTTTTTTAAGCGCCGGGATTCATCCTATTGAATAAATTTACCGTTTTTGCGCTGTTCCTATAGGGCTGAAGATGAGTTACCTCTTGTAATATGCAAATACTATTTTTACTAGTTTAGTGATAACATTATTTCTAGTATATATACGTATATAAGTCTGCATTTGCAGTCTTCCATTTGTATGTCTCAATGGATAGATTTGCATTTAGTCATGAAGTAAGCATTACTCCCTACTATTCTATGCGTAGTACTGAGTGATACCATCAATTCAAGTTCAAAGAGTCGGACGACGGGGCAACTCTTGAGGAGTCGGAGGCGCCGCAGACTGACATCCCCCTTTAACTGCAGGTCTGACCGTCTGCCCAACTCGATGAACTGCGGCTCCCGGCAAATCAGCCGGAGAATGCTGCGGCTGAGGCTTCACGACCAGCTTCACCGAAGATCTCCGTGAGGTCTTCCGGAGGCGAAGACTCAGCCCTGCGGCAGCGGACCGCGATGACTTCCCGCTTTTCAAAGCGGACCGCTGATCACAATCCGCATTCGAATGAAAGGCGAATGCATTCGGAAAAACTGGCTGTTTCTCAATCATGCTGTTAGGCGTCCTGCTCGGCGTTGCCGCCGGTGCCCTCTGGGGGCTCATCTACATCGCCCCGCTTGCAGTCCCCGAGTACAACCCTGTGCTCGTGGCACTGAGCCGCTTTATTGCATTCGGCGTTATTTCGCCCTTCCTCTGGGTCTTCCGCCGAGAACTGAAAGCTTTCACGCGCGCCGACATTTGGGAGTCCTTCAAGCTGCCGCTCTTAGGCAATGTGCTCTTTTACTGTCTGCTGACGATCTGCATTCGTCTGGCCGGCGCGCCGCTGGCCGGCATGTTTATGGCGGTCATTCCCGTACTGGTGGCTATCGCCTCCAACATCCGCTATGCGGGTTCCAAGTCAGCCGTTGCCTGGAGCAAAATTCTTCCGCCGCTCGCCGTGATTTTCTTTGGTCTGATCGTTGCAAATCTGACCGAGTTTGAGCGCTGCTGCCGCCTCTGCTGAGGGCGGCATGCAGTACTGGATTGGGGGCTTGGCTGCTGCCGTTGTCTCCTGGACGTGGTTCTCCATCATGAATGCCGAATGGCTGCTCAATCACCCAAACACAATGCCGCAGCGTGGACGGCGCTTCAGGGCGTGACGGTGCGCTTTGCCGCCTGTCTCTTCGGCATCCTCGCCTGGCCGGCGGGCTTGATGGATACCGGCATCACGCTGATGGGCGCTGCGCCGATGAAGTTTCTGGCCGTAGCGCTCGGCATCGGTCTGCTCTGCTCTTGGGTCGCCATGATCTGCTGGAACAAGATGAGCCAGATTCTGCCTGCAGCCTTGGGCGGACAGCTGATCGTATTCGAATCCGTCTTCGCGGTCATTTATGCCCTGATGTGGCGCGGCGAAATGCCGACGCTGTCGATGACGATTGGCTTCGTTATCTTGATGGGCGGCGTGCTCGGTTCGCTTCGCGTTTTCCAGAAGCACACGGAATCCTCGACCGACGACACCCCCGAACACACCCTCAGAACTGCGGGTGTTGCCAACCATGCCGAACTTCAGGCGGAAGGCACCCACGACAATTAACTGCCCCGAGCTCTTCTTGAGAAACTTCAGAGGCGGAATGGATGCATTCCGCCTCTTTTGATTGGCGCATCCCACTGAAGCGCCCAAGCCGCAGCCTTCGAGCCGCTGGACTCGGTCATCCGCCGTCGGCAAATATCAAAGCGCGGCAGCAATCTCCACCTTAAGCGTCCCCACTCCGTTCACGCCGCCCTCCAGGCGGTCGCCCACCTGCGCTTCAGGCACATTGACCGGGGCGCCGGTGAAGATAACGTCGCCCGGACGAACTTCCCAATAGCGGGAAATGAGCGCAATGAGCTCTGCGGGCGGGACAATCATGAAAGCCGTGCTGGCCGACTGCTTTTTCTGATTGTTCTGATAAAGATAAATCTCGGCCGGCGCCGGCATCGGCGTGCGATAGGCTGGGCGCACATGTGAAACAGGGCGCCTCCATCGAGCGTCTTCATTAAGTCCCAGGGACCGCCCGCCGGAAGATCTTCAGGCGCAAGGCGGCGCGTGAAGTCAAACCCTACGCACCATCCCCAAATGCACTCGTTGAGCTTCTTCAACGGAAAGATTGCGTCCGCCCTTATGGAGGCACGCCACCAGTTCGAGCTCAGGCACCATCCTGGCGGTGCGAGCCGGCATGGGCCAGCGGTAGACTTCCCCGTCAGCAACGGGGTGAATGGAGTCGGGCGACTTCATGAAAAGAGGCGGTACAAAGCCCGCAGCCGCTGCGCGCTGCTTTTCATCGGCCGCATAGTTCTTCGCGGCGCCGTAGACGCGGTTGACAGGGAAAAATTCATAACGTTCATCCTGCACAGGGATGACGGCCTGAGGCGGCGGAGCGAAGAGAAATGGCATGAGGATGCGTTCCTTCGGATAGGACGGCTGAAAGTTGAGGAACATCATTTTAGACCGGCTCAGCACTTGCGCGGCGGCGCTCCGCGTGCCGCTCCCGTGCGGTCGGCCCGGAGCACATTTCGGAGATGAAGCCCTTCAGCGCAAAAAGCGGCTGAAACCCCAGTATTCCTCGCCATCACGCATCGGCGGCAAACTACTGCGACAAATCCGAATGAGCACAATGCTCTGCGGCCGCTACAATGCAGGATGCTTCAATTTAGACGCTCTGCCGGGCATAAATGTTTACTCGGATCAGCGTTTTTCCCCTGAAACGGACATTCATTCAAACAAGATGACATCGCCGCAAATGCCGCGCCGCGAAAGCCTCGCCTCGATTAGTCAACGCCGCCTGCAGGCGGTGAAGTCCAAGAGCATCTATGTGCTCCCAACGCCTTTACTTGCCGCAGCGCTCTTTGCGGCTTATTACGGCATTATCCAAGCCATGAACGGGCATTTTTCAGAAGCCGCCATTGCGGTCTTCTTTTCAATGCTCTTTGACGGCATGGACGGCCGTGTCGCTCGTCTTACGCATACGCAGAGCGAATTTGGCGTTCAGATGGACAGTCTCGCCGATGCCGTGAGCTTCGGCATCGCTCCTGCGCTCATCGTCTATGAATTCGCACTCGTGGAAATGGGCAAAATCGGCTGGGCAGTCTCCTTCGTTTATGCGCTCTGCGCACTTTTGCGCCTGGCCCGCTTCAACTGCAATGTGGGCGTGGTGAGCAAGAATTACTTCCAGGGGCTCCTTCCCCGCAGCCGCGGCCTTGGTCTGCGGCTTTGTGTGGCTAGCGGTTGAAAATCGTCTGCCCGATTGGCTTTGCCGCATCAGGGCACCATCGCTGCGGTTGTGACGCTTTACGCTGGTCTGACCATGGTGAGCAATGCGCCGTTCTTCTCTGGGAAGAGCTATGCCGTCGTCCGCACGATTCCTTTCTGGGTGATCATTGTCTGCGCAGTGCTTTTCATCATTATTTCCAGCAACACGTCGCTTTCTATCTTCATTCTTTTCTGTCTCTACGCACTTTCGGGTTTCGTTTATGAATTCTGGTGTTGGTGGCGCGGTCGTCCGAATCCGATTCAGGCTGACCTTGCCGCCCAGCAGGCAGCCCTTGACGCTGAAGCAGAAAACGAATCCTGCCCAACCTGCGGCAGCACTGCGCAAAAGCAGTGATTTTTCACAACTCCGCGCCTCTTTCCGTGCTGTAGCTTGACTTTCCCCTGCAGCACGGTGTAAACCATGAGCGATGCTCCAGCGCTGTCGCTCCGGCTTATCTGAGCCACCAAAGACAGAGAGGACGGAACTTCTTACAAATCACCGAACGCCCGAAATCACCAAATGAACGAAGACACCGCTTCCTCCACAATGTTTGAAGATGTGGTCACAATGATCCGCATTCTGAGCCTGATCCCTCAGGACAGATGGACCACTGTCGCCGAAATACATCAGGAACTTGAAGACCGCGGTGTTGAGATACACCGCCGCACACTTCAGCGCTACCTGAAGACGATCAGAGATCACAGCGATGTTTTCCCCATTCATGTAGAGACTTCAGGAAACCGTACGGCTTTTGCTGGGATCCGCAGAGCGCAGGGTTTCATCTGCCCCAGCTCGGCGTGGAGCAAATGCTGCTGCTTCGCATTGCTGAGGAGCGGCTTCAGAGCCATCTGCCGCCGCAAGCCATCACCCCGATTCGGCCTCTTCTGCGTTCAGCCCGCCGTGTCATTAAGTACGATGATGAAACGGAAGGCACATGGCTTCGTAAAGTCAAGGTGCTCGAAGACGCTCAGTCTTTCCAGCCGCCGGTCATTCGTCCCGGCGTTTTATCTGCCATTGCTGACGCGCTCTTCATCGATCACAAAGTTTTGCTGCGCTGCCGTTCGGCGCGCAGCCGCAATACCGAAGTTATCGTGCGCCCGCTCGCCATTATCCAAAAGGGCGTGCGCACCTACCTCGTCTACCAAACCGATGCCGGCGACTTTCAGCACATAGCGCTTAATCGCCTGGATGCGGCCGAACTGATGCAGGATGCTTTTGAACATCCGGAAAATTTCGACCTGGAAGACTATTCGGCCAAAATCCGCCTCAACGATGCCCGCGGCAAAACGATGCGGCTCTCTATTACATCCGATGACCCGGAATTTGTGCGCATCCTCTCCGAATCGCCCTTTAATCAGACGCAAAAGATTGAGGACGAACCCGGCAAGACCGGCAGTTGGGTGATCACGGCTGTCGTTGAAGATTCTCTGCTTCTCGACGGCTGGCTCGCCGAGCACCGCGGCTCCATCATCTCGTCGACCAAGACTGCGCTGCGGCAGGAAGAAGCCACTGCGATGCTGCTCACGCCGCAGACCGAAAACAACGCCGAAAAGCGCTCGAGCCGCCCTCGTGCCGCTCGCACGCCTTCAGGCGAAGAAATCAACCTGACAGCGCCGGCGCAGAAATCCTACGAAGTAGCTGCGGCTGCGCTCAATTCCGGCGCCGAATTTGGTCTGGAGGTTCCGGCCGATTTAAAGAGTCCGAAAGCCGAGTTCAACATCAAAGATCACGAAGCAACGGCCAAATGATGCTCCTAAACCGGTGAAAGGAGCATTCGCCGTATCCAGCAAAAATCCCCGCTCAGTCACCGCTGGCGGGGATTTTGCTTAAATGAGAACTGGTGTGCCGACAGACACCAAGCCCCAAGCACATCAAAGACGCGCGATCGTGGAGGAAACCCCCGTCATCTTGTCGCCGATCTGAGCAACAATTTCGGCGTCAGCCGGCAGATACACGTCAACGCGGGAACCAAAACGAATAAAGCCGTAGCGCTCGCCGCGGGCCAGTTCCTGACCGATCGTCGCATAGCAGATGATGCGGCGAGCCACCAAGCCCGCCACCTGAATAAACGTGATGCGGCGGCCGTCAGCCATACGCACCGTCACAGCGTTGCGCTCGTTTTCTGTGCTGGCTTTATCGAGGTCGGCATTCACGAAAAGACCAGGCGTATAGGTCACTTTCTCGACCACGCCCGCAACCGGAGACTTCTGGCTGTGCACGTTGAAGACGTTCATGAAGATGGAAACCTTCACAGCATCTTCACCCGTTTCCGGATTCGTGCACTTTTCAACTTTGCAGACACGTCCGTCCACAGGACTCACAACGGCCCGAGGATCTTCAGGCGCTTCGCGAGCCGGATCCCGGAAAAACTGGAAAGCAAACACCAGGAACACGAAGAAAAGGAACGTGATGATTCCGAGGTCAAGCATCCAGCTCACGATGACGGCGATCAGAGCTCCCGCGAGAATAGGCCAGCCTTCACGGGCAATGATCGGATGGGGATAAATGCGGTTGGACAAGGATGAGCTCCTGATGGATAAGTTTAGTAATTCACTATTTTAAAAGGTCAAGCACAGCGTCGTCTCGACCCGGGAATTATTCAATTAGCGTTCAATCGAAAAAACGCCCGCAGGCAAAATGAGAGTGCGGGCGGCGGATCATACCGAGTTTTGTCACTTAGCTTGAATTTATTCCGTCTTTTCCTTTTCTCGATCAATCGGCCGGCGCGAGAAGATCCAGTCAATGAAGCTGCCTTGGCTGCGTGAGCTGAGAATAACTCGGCCGCTGCCGGAGAACTTAAGGACAAAACCTTCTCCGGTAAGCTGACTGCCGATCAATCGGCCGGCAAGACCGCTTCGTCCCGTCTGAAGCGTGATTTCATAGTCTAGCGATGCGTCCCAAGCGACCAGATGCCCGTTGTCGATCAAAAGCGGACGGTCGGGCGTCACCTCCACTTCTTCCAAAGAGCCGAAACCCGAGACTGCCAGCGTGCCGGCACCTTCGGCCTTCATAATAAAGAAGCCGCCGCTGTCGGACAAAATCGCCCGTCCCAGCCCCTGAGCCTTGGCTGAAATGTCAATGCCGGCCGTTGCCGCGAGAAAGCAGCCGTCGGCAATCATCACGCCGTCATCCTTGACATCCAGGACCTTGACGCCGCCCGGCAGGCTTGGCGCTAAATAAGCGGTGCCGGCCTGATCCTCTGCGGCAATCCACTGCTGAAAAAATGTTTCGTCGTTGAGGAATTTGCGCGCGAGCGACTTGAAAAAGCCTCCGCGGGTCTTGCCTTTCAGGATCAATCCTGCATCCATCATCACCATTGAGCCGCGCTCCGCGGCGACTTCGTCGCCGGGATCGAGGTCAACGCGCAAAAGCGGATCAATACCGGCCTGTGCGGTGAACTTTGCCATCTCTCAATTGCTCCAGCACTAAGCATTAAGGCGTGATACGCACGGTAAGGCTGACGGTCAGAGCAGTGTCTGCAGAACCTGCGCTCACCACCGCTTCAGCGGAATCATTGGCCGCCGCAGCACGCATCATCATGGGCTGCGCATAGTAGCGCGGAGAAGGACCGGCTGCGCCGGAAACCTGAATACCCTCAATACGTACGTTTTTCTCTTCGAGCCCAAGTGCCTGAGCTGCTGTCACAGCACGCTCCGTCGCACGCTTCACCGCTTCGGCAAGGAGCTCATCCTGCGCGGCTTCCCGAACCGCACGAGAGACCGAGAAAGTGACGCCGTCATAATTCATGCTTTTCCCCGCAGCGCTCATCACCGCCGACGCAAGCTTCAGGTCGCGAACAGTGACGCGCAGCGTCTGCCGTGCACCCCAGGCTGCGATTTCAGAGGTTTCTCCTTCTTTGGCCCGAGTTCTCACCGGCCAAGTTGAAAAGTCCGCGGTCTGAACCTCGACTTGCCCGGCAGGCGCATTGATGGCATTGAGCGCGGCAATCGCGGCGTTGCCCGCCTTAACGATTTCGTCACTGGCGTCCTGTGCCTGCGGGCGCTGAGCTTCCGCCGTAAAGGTGATCACCGCTTGATCATTGGCCAGCAGTCGATTGGCTTCGCCCGTGACCGTCATAACGAGTCCTGCGTCAGCCACTCGCGGCATGGCATAACCCGAAAGCGGCGCAGCCAGCGCCAAAGCAGCCGCAGCTGCACACGAAACCTTCATCCATTGTTTCTGCATGATTGATGGCCTTTCAAACTGGGTGGTAAAGCAGAGTGCGAAATAAGTGACTCAAGCGCATCTCTTTATATTCATCCTATCGAAGTCCTGTGACGCTTATCGTTTGCAAATGAAACTTCAATAGACAAGGGCTGAAGCAACAACGCTTCTGCATGGTCTAGTTACAATTACCGACCTTGTTTATCTGTACGCACTGTTTTTGCCGTTCACCATGTCCGTCCCAACCTCTTCTGCCCAATGGAGCACCAGACTCGGCTTTATCCTGGCCGCTGCCGGTTCAGCGATTGGTCTCGGAGCCATATGGAAATTCCCATATTGGGCAGGTGCCAACGGCGGCGCAGCATTCATCCTGCCCTACATTCTCTTCACCTTTACGGCAGGCGTCGTGTTGGTTATGGCAGAACTGGCGCTCGGCCGATCCGGCCGCGGTTCCGCGGTTGAAGCCATGCGCGCCGTGCCGGCGGCAGAGGTTTTGTGTGGTGCGGCGGCATGGCGAGTACTCACGTCGTTTCTGATCCTTTCCTATTACGCCGTGGTGGGCGGATGGTGTGCGGCCTATCTCGCGGAAGCCTTGATGGGAGAGGCTGCATCCCAAGATCCTGAAGTGCTCAAAATGCGGTTCGGTGAGCTCGTGAGCTCGGGCGGGCGCAATATTGCCTGGCTTTTTGCCTTTTTGGCTGCCGTTTGCCTGACCGCTGTCTTTGGCGTTCACCGCGGCATCGAGCGGCTGTCCACCTGCCTGATGCCGATCTTCTTCCTATTGATGGTTGGGCTCGCCGCCTATTCACTCCTGCTGCCCGGATCAGAGGCAGGGCTCGCGTATCTCTTTCAGTTTTCCTGGTCGACCGTAACGCCGCAGGCCATCCTGAACGCCATGGGCTTCACGTTCTTTTCGTTGTCTCTGGGCGCCGGCGTTCTCGTCACCTACGGCGCTTATGTCAATAAAAGCACGCGGCTGCCTTCCGCTGCCATGTGGGTCGCGATTCTTGCTCTTCAGGCAGCCATTCTGGCAGGGCTTGTCATCATGCCCGCGGTCTTTGCTTACGGCCTTGAGCCCGATGCAGGGCCCGGCCTCGTCTTCATCACGCTGCCCATGATTTTTGCGCAGCTCTCGGGCGGCAGCATCGTAGCGGTTATCTTTTACTTCTGCCTCTTTGTAGCCGCGCTTACCTCAGCCATCTCCCTGCTTGAAGTAGCCGTCGCTTTTTTGCAGAACGAATGCCGTTTCTCCCGTCGAGCCGCCGTTTTTCTCTGCTTTGCTGCGCTCTTTATTTTGGGCTCCGTTTCGGCGCTTTCCTTTGGCCCCTGGAACGACTGCCTCATTTTCGGGCGCAGCATCTTTGACTTTCTCGACTACGTCTGCACAAACTTCCTGATGACTATCAATGGACTGGCCGTTGCCTTTGTGGTCGGATGGAAGGCTTGGCCCAAGGCCATGAAGGAACTGAGCACCTGCTCGCCGGAAAACGGTGTCGTGACCAAAGGCACGCTGTCAGCCATTGGCTTCGGTCTGCGCTGGCTTGCGCCTCTAATGGTGCTGGCATCCTGCTGGCAGGGGCTTGAAGCGTGAATAAAGTTCAGTCGCTCACGGCCCCTTATGACGGACTGCCGGCAATCCTTTCAAGAAGAGAAAGTTTCTCAACCATTGTCCCGACAACTCTTTCTCTAAGACTAAAGCGCCAATGGTTTCAGGTTCTCTGGGCACAAAGTCGCCTAATATTGCCTACGCGCATTAGACCGTCATCAGGCCGGCTCCGCCTCGGAACGCCTTGATTCTGTCTATGCAATTCAAATAACCATCCAAAGAACATCATGGCTCAAGAACGCATCACCTGGACGAGCCGAATCGGCTTCGTTCTCGCTTCTGCGGGCGCCGCCGTCGGTCTCGGCGCCATTTGGAAGTTCCCCTATATGGCAGGCACGAACGGCGGCAGCGTCTTTGTCCTGCCTTTCATTCTGCTCACCTTCACCGTCGGTCTTGCACTCCTTATCGCTGAAGTCGTTCTCGGACGTCTCGGCAGGGGCGGCATCGTCACAACGTACCGGCGCCTGGCCGGACCCGCCTTTCTGCCGGCAGGGTATCTGGGCGTTCTGACCGGTTTTCTGGTGCTCTCCTTCTATTCCGCCATCGGCGGCTGGACTTTGTCGTACTTCTGCGAAGCGCTGGTGGGACAGGGACTGATCACCGACCAGTCGCAGCTCGGAGCTCACTTTGGCGAATTCACCGCCAACCCCGTGTTGGCGCTCGGCTTTCAGTGGCTCTTTTTGCTCCTCAATGGTCTGATTGTTGCTTTTGACGTCACGAAGGGCATTGAGCGCGTGAGCAAGATCCTGATGCCGCTTCTATTCTTCATGATGCTCGCCATCATCATCCGCGGTCTCATGCTGCCCGGAGCATGGGCCGGCGTGGAGTTCCTTTTCAAATTTGACCCGCAAGCCTTCACCTTCTCCGCGCTCCTGCAGGCCATGGGCTTCACATTCTTCTCGCTCTGCGTGGGCTGCGGCTGCATGATGACGTACGGCAGCTACTTGGATGACAAGACCAACGTGCTCCGCTCCTGCTCCTGGATTGCCTTCCTTTCAGTGATCGCCTCCATCATGGGCGGCCTCATGATCATGCCGTCGGTCTTTGCCTTTGGGCTGGATCCGACTGCCGGCCCGGGTCTTACCTTCATCACCATGCCGGCCGTCTTCGCGCAAATGCCGATGGGACAGCTCTTTGCCGTGATGTTCTATCTCTGCCTTGCAGTCGCGGCCATTACGTCGTCGGTATCGATGATTGAAATTCTCGTCTCCTACCTCGTTGACGAACAAAAGATGTCGCGGCCGAAGGCTGCTGTGCTCTCCACCATTGCTCTCGCCGTCGTAGGGATTCTGCCCTGCCTCTCGTTTGGCCTGCTGAGCGACGTAAAGATGTTCAACGGCCGTACCTTCTTTGACGTCTTTGATTTCTTTACGAGCAATCTGTCGCTGCCCCTTGGCGGCTTGGTGATCCTCTATCTGGCGGGCTACACCTGCTGGGACCGCGTCAAGAATACGGCACCGGAAAAGTGGCAGTGGCTACTGAAGCTCATGCTTCGAGTGTTCTCCCCTATCCTTGTTCTCGTGGTTCTTATCTCGGGACTCATCTAAAATCAAACATCTGCGTACGGCCTGCAAGCAGATTGTCTGCTTTTGCAGACCGTGCGCCAGATCAATGATGGATAAGCGCGGAGCGGCTCATCACCGCTCCCGTTTTTTATTTTTCCCGCAGATTATTCTCATGCCTCAGACATCCTCACGCTCCGCCTGGACCTCGCGATTAGGCTTCATCCTCGCCTCAGCAGGCTCTGCCGTGGGGCTTGGCGCCATCTGGAAATTCCCTTATATGGCGGGCACGAACGGCGGCTCGATCTTCATGCTGCCGACGATTGCTTTTTCGCTCACGATCGGTCTTGCGCTCCTCATTGCAGAAATGAGCATGGGCCGCGCCGCACGAGGCGGCGCCGGAACGGCCTACTTAAAGCTGGGCGGGCGCGCTTGGTCAGTGATCGGCTTTATTTCAGTAGCCACCGGCGCATTGGTGCTGGCTTTTTATTCCGTCGTGGGCGGCTGGTGCACGCACTACTTCATCGAATCCATCATGGGCCGCGGCATCACGGACGATCCGGCCGCAATGCGCAGCGCCTTTGAGGCCTTTGCAGCCGATCCCGTACAGTCCGTCATGGGGCATGTCATCTTTCTCACCACGACCGCAGGCGTTGTGCTTTGCGGCGTCGAACGCGGCATTGAACGAGTCGGCAAGATTCTCATGCCGCTCCTCTTCATTTTGATGCTCATCCTGATCGTGCGCGGATTAATGCTTCCCGGGGCCATTGAGGGCGTGAAGTTTCTTTTCATGCCTGACCCGGAGGCTTTTACGGGTGAAGCGCTCCTCAATGCCATGGGCTTTGCCTTCTTCTCGCTTTCGGTGGGATCCGGATCGATGATGAATTACGGCAGCTACTTGTCCGACAAAGTGAATGTCGGCACCTCCACCGCCTGGATTGTGGTGCTCGCCGTGATGTCATCTATTCTCGGCGGCCTGATGATCATGCCGGCCGTTTTTGCCTTTGGTCTGACGCCGGATGCCGGTCCGGGACTGACGTTTGCCACTATGCCTGCCGTCTTCAGTCACCTGCCGATGGGCGGACTTTTCGCCGTGGCGTTTTACGGCTGCCTTTTTGTGGCAGCACTCACATCGGCCATTTCCATTCTGGAAATGGTTTCGCAGCACTGCGTCGACCGCTGGGGATTTTCGCGGCGCACCGCCGTGCTCACCGTTTCGACGGTGCTCGGCATCATCGGCGTCTTCTGCGCGCTCTCCTTCGGGCCGCTTTCAGACTGGAAGCTCTTTGGGCGCACGCTTTTTGATCTGCTCGACTACGCCACATCCAATATCGGCATGCCGATCGGCTGTGTCGGCATCGGTCTGGTGGCCGCCTGGGTAGCCTGGCCGACCATCCGCAAGCAGCTCGAAATGAACGCCAAATGGTCTGCGGCAGGTCTCAAAGCCTTCAGGATCCTTGCGGGGTGCGCAGCCCCCATTCTCATCCTCATTGTCGCCGCCAAAGGCGCCGGACTCTTTTAACATAAGCACGCTCACGCAGATCCGCCTAACGGCAGAGAACCTCGGTGCGTGAGAACGCTTGTGCCTCTGACAAGCCTTAAAACAACTAGGAATTGCTTCTCCATGTCCACCCATACGCCAGCAACCTGGGGCACGCGCCTCGGCTTCATTCTGGCTTCCGCAGGCTCCGCAGTCGGTCTCGGCGCCATTTGGAAGTTCCCCTATATGGCCGGTACGAACGGCGGGAGCGTCTTCATGCTCCCCTACATCTTCTTCACGCTGACGGTGGGCGTGGCGCTGCTGCTCGCAGAATTCGCAATGGGCCGAGCCGGCCGCCGCGGTGCGGTGGGAAGCCTTAATCGGGCTGCCGGCAAACCTTGGGGGATCTTCGGCGGCATCGGCGTCTTTACGGTGTTCCTCATTCTCTCGTTTTATTCCGTAGTAGGCGGCTGGTGCATCAAATATCTTTGGGATGCCATGCTGGGCATCGGTCTGACCACTGACGCCAAAGTTTTGAACGCCAATTTCGGCAGCTTCGTTTCCGACATGGTCTCCTCCTACGGCTATCTGCTGCTTTTTCTCTGCCTGACAGCCTACGTTGTCATGAACGGCGTACAGCAGGGCATTGAAAAGATCGCCAAGATTCTGATGCCGCTTCTATTCATCCTGATGGTGATCCTCATCATCCGCGGCGTGACGCTGCCGGGCGGGTGGGCCGGAGTGGAATTTCTCTTCACTCCGCGCTGGGAAGACTTCAACGGCACAGCGCTCTTTAATGCAATGGGCTTTTGCTTCTTTTCGCTCTCGCTCGGCGCCGGCACCATGATCACCTACGGGTCCTACCTCAACCCGAAGGCTGATCTGCCGTCCTCCGTGGGCTGGGTTGCCTTCCTGGCCATTCTTTCGTCCATCTTGGGCGGTCTTATGGTGATGCCGGCAGTGTTTGCCTTTCATCTGGATCCAACCGCCGGCCCCGGCCTCACCTTTGTGACGATGCCCGCGGTCTTTTCTCAGATGCCTCTGGGGCAAGGCTTTGCCGCAGCCTTCTACGCCTGTCTGACGGTTGCCGCCTTGACGAGTTCCGTATCCATGCTCGAAGCCTGCACAGCTCTCCTTACTCAGGAGGCCAATATTTCGCGCAAGAACGCGATTCTGCTCACGCTCGCGGGCTGCGCCATCGTGGGCTTTGCCGCCAACATGTCGTTCGGTCCCTGGGGTGACGTCAAGCTCTTCGGCAAGAACATTTTCGACATCCTCGACTACGTCACCTCCAACATCGGCATGCCGCTGTCGACTTTCGGCATTGCTATTGCCGCCGCTTGGGTAGCCTGGCCGGTCACGAGCCGCGAACTGCAGTCCGTGAAGCCGCTTTCGGACACTTCGCTCAAAGCTGCGCGCCTGCTCATCGGTGTCCTTGCACCGGTCTTCGTGGCGATCGTGGCGCTGGGCGGTATATTGTAATCGTCGAAAAATACTTTCTTTAATGAACGGCGAATGACCACTTCTCACCCGACTCCATCTTCACAGACGTCCGCAGCGGCTGAGCCGCCGGCTGCGGACGCTGCGCCTGAACCCAAACAAACGGTGCCCGATGCGAGTGACGCCGTGAGGGAACTGCTCCAGCGCGAATGGACTGCGCACAAATCTTTGTGGCTGGGCGCTTTGGCTTTAATGGCTGCAGTAGCCGTCGTCGGCGCCTGGCTGCAGGGAGCAGACCCATACTGGGCCGGCGCACTCTATAACCTCTGTACGGTGGTGCTCCTCGCAGCGCTCTTTGGCTTTGCTGCGCTTGGACTGGTCTGGCGCACGGTGAAGCGCATGTCTGAGCGTCTTCACTTTGAAGCGCGCGGCAAATTTCAGCTTGAAGCCTCCCGAGCGCTCTTCAGACGCTCTGGGGTACTCGTCGGCATCGTCATTGCGGCAGAAGTCGTCATGTACATGCTGCGCCTTTGGGCCGCCCGCTGATGGGCCGCCGTCATGCGCTGGGGGCGGCCGCAGAGCGTCCTGAAGTACTCACCGATGTGCTCATTACCGGCATCCACGCTTCAGGAGCCGGCATCGCGCGTTTGAGCGACAGCTCCAACAGCAGGGATGTCCCGGAAATTCTCGTGCCCGGCGCACTTCCCGGTGCTCGAGGCGATCTTTTCTGGAACCCGCCCAAACCCGGCGGCCATTGGGGCCTCGCCGTGGAATGGCGAGAAAGCGCTCCTTCGCCCGACGCGGATCCTTCCCGCTGCCCGCATGCTGCGTCGCTTAACGGCGAGCCCGTCTGCGGCGGCTGTCCTTTGGGGAGCCTGAAGTATTCCGCAGAGCTTGCTCTCAAAACCAAACTGCTCATTGAAGAGCCGCTCCGCCAGGCCGGACTCTGGCGCGAAGGATTGATTCAGCCGCCGTCGGGGCAGCCCGCAGCGTTTGCTCAGCATTTTCGCAACAAAGCGGTGCTTTATCCGAGCGTCATCGACGGCATCGGTCGTTTTGGCTATTACGCTGCACGCAGCCAAATACTTGTCCCGGCAGAAGACTGTCCGCAAACGCCCGTCTGGATGGAAGAAGCGGCTCGTGCTCTTGCGCCGTTTCTCTGTGAACCGGCACTTACGCCTGCTCCTGAAACCGCCGTATCCAACGGCACTGGGGTGCTTCGCAGCCTCCTTCTTCGTGAAGCACCGGGCAGCGGCGAGCGGATGGCAGTACTCGTGGTTCGAGCGCTGACGGCCGATCTGCTCGCAGCTAAAGCTCATCGCGGCACTCGCCCCTGCAAGCTTCAATCGCTCCTCGTCAATGTCCACCCCACCCCTGGGAGCGCGGTACTGAGCTTTGCGCCGGACGCGCTGGTTATCTGGGCGGGGCGCTCGAGCATTGAGGCCGAGCTGATGGATCTCGCCTTCACCGTCGGACCGCAGACTTTTCTGCAGGTCAATACGCCGCAGACGCCGGTGCTCTATGAAAAAGCGCTTGACGCCGCGGACGTACAGCCTGGGGATCAGATTCTCGACCTTTACTGCGGCGTCGGCACCATTACGCTCGCTGCCGCGAGACGCGCGGGTCCGCACGGCCGAGCGCTCGGCGTTGAACGCGTAGAGGCCTCTATTGTCTGCGCCCGCGAAAATGCAGCGCGCAACAGTATCCCGCAGGCAGCATTTGTGGCTGAGCCGACAGAAACCTTCCTCTCGGCGGCGCTCAAAGGGCTTCCCCGACGGCTTCAAACCCACCAAGATCATCGTCGACCCGGCCTATCAAGGCATGGCCGGCGGAGCCAAAAGCGCTTACCTTTTTTCGCTTCCAAACGGCCCCAAGGGCTCGCTTACGTGTCCTGCAATCCCAAGAGCTTTGCGCGTGACGCCAAGGAACTTGCCGCCGCGGGACTTACGCTGGAAAGCATCTCTCCCGTAGACCTCTTCCCCGGCGCCATGCATCTTGAACTCGTTGCAGCGTTTTCCTCAAAAACGCTGTCCGCAGCCTGACGTATCCTGAGGCGAACGTGCGGGCACGCTCTGCCCCGCCGGCGTCAGCGGCTATTGACGATAGATCGTCTTATGCCACGCTTGCGGACTGCAGAAGAATTCCAGCGCCTTTTCCAGACTGCGCGTACGGAAAAAATCCGGCAGACTCTTGAGAATCGTCCGTCCATAGGGTTTATTTGCCACTCGGAGTCGCAGGCATAAAGACGCCGCGGTCAGTTTCCGAGCGGATCAGCCGCCCAGAGCCCTGCTTAAGCGCCGTTACCGCTTCGGGCAGCGCCATCAGGGCAGGGACTTTGCCTTGTTCACTGAAGCGCATCGGATCGGGCGGTAGATGGGATGGGAAGACGTCAATCACCACCGACAATGCCTCTCCTGCCATCCACTCCCTCCAGAAACTCATGGAGCCACCAGAATGGCGTTGCCGTGCTCGCGAAAGGCGTCGATCAGCGCTGCTTTGGGCATGTCGCCCTGCACGAAAAGCGGATAAGGGTTCCCTGCATGGTCGAGCAGCGCCCTGAGCTCCTCGGCCGCTTTGCTGACGGCCGCAAGTGAAGTACAGAGAAAAAATGTTCGGCCCTTGGCCGCGCAGACCAGCGGCCAGGCCGCATCGACCACACCGTCCGGCATGCTCAATGGTATTGGTGGGCGGCGGCAGCTGCGGCAGGTAAAAGCAGCCCTGCTCCCAATAGTTGAAAGGACTTTCCCAAGTCCCGGCTTTAGCCTCCGGAATCCCCGTCTCAATCGCAAAGTGCGTGAAGTCTCCTGCAGTCGACAAAGTGGCCGAAGTGAACACCCACGCACCGCCTTCGGCTTCCCGCATCTGCCGGAATTCATCGGCAAACTTGAGCGGCGTATTGTTGAACCGCAGGCTCGAAGGCGCTGCGGAAATCCACTGCACAGCATCTTTCTGGAATCGGAAGGCGCGTTGGGTACCCCCTTGCGCAGCGTCTGCATCACCCCGAGAGTCAGTGCTTACTAACGTATCTTCAAAGCCTTCAAAGGGAATGTCAGCCGCTTCTTCCGAAGCATCATCGGCTTCTCCCTCCGGGTGCGTGAGGCGCTTAAAAAGCGTTTCCCACTTCGCCATCTCCAGATCCACTTCGCAGGCATATTCACAAAGTGCATCAAGATCGTCGCTGCGGTCTTTATTGGCTCTCATCGCTCGAATGAGCTGACCGAAAGCTGCGAGCATTTTGCCAAAAGGCTCTGTCAGCTCCTCGAAGCGCTCAATGGTCTTTACGGCGAGCCGGTCGCCCGGCTCGATGCCGATGCCTCGGGCGGCAATGACAAGATCGCGGGCTGTTTTCTGAACGGCATGGCAGAGCGCATCCCAATCCGCGCCGTCATTGGCATGACCGCGTCCGAGCGCACGCGCCTCGTCGGCAATCGATTCGAGCTGCCAGGTGGTAAAAGTAGTGCCGAAGAAGTCCGTCGCAATGCCTGGGAGCTGATGCGCCTCATCAATGACCGTGAGATCAGCGGCCGGCAGCATGCCGTCAATCTGCCCATTCGCCTCGCGCTTGAGCGCAAGCGAACTCAAAAACAGATGGTGATTCACCACGACGATTTGGCTTTTGAGCGCTTTTTCGCGGGCGGCGCGCACGAAGCAGTTTTCCCAATGTTCACACCGCTCTTTGCCTAAACAATTTTCCCGCGTACTCGTCACCAGCGGCCAGAGCGGATCGTCCTCCGGCACCGTCGGAAGCTCCGCGCGGTCGCCCGTGGCTGATATCGCCGCAAACCGCTTGATCTCCCGAAGCTTGCGGTAGCTGTCGCGCTCAGGCAGAAGGCCTTCGGATTCCGTCCGTTCAAGCCGATAAGGACAGACATAGTTGCTTCGGCCTTTGAGGACGGCTGTCGGCACATTGACGCCGAGCGCAGCCGAAAGCGCCGGTATGTCTTTATTGAAAAGCTGATCCTGCAACGGCTTGCCTGCGGTCGAAATCACGACCGTCGAACCCGAAAGCAGCGCCGGCACCAGATACGCAAAACTTTTGCCGGTGCCGGTGCCGGCTTCGGCCAGAAGCGTTTCCTTATTTTGAATGGCTTCGGCCACGGCCTGTGCAAACGCAAGCTGCCCCTCACGAGGCGTGAAGTTGGTCTGACGGCGAGCCAGAGGGCCGTCAGCCGCGAAAGCGAGTGCGGTGCGCTCTTCGAGCGGGCGAGCAGCGTCAAAGAGCTCCGCCCATTGATTTTTTTGGCTTGGAGAGGTCATGGACAAGCGTCAGAAATACTGCATCAGGTTGCTTTTGCGTTCCTTCTGATTGGCCTCATAGCGCTTTTGCGCAGCTTCGCGCTCATCCAAGCTCCTTTCGAACTGCTGCTGCTTGGCCTCACGATCCGCTTTGCGCTTGGCTGCGAGCTCTGCGGCTTCTTCCATGCGCTTTTGAGCTTCGAGCTGTTTTTGCGCGTAGTAGGCCTCGTTGGCCGCTTCGGCAGCGGCTCGCTCAGACGCCGCATCGTGAGGCATTTCACTGCCTGGAATCGGCGTCGGCGCCGCGGCGTCTTTAACCGTCTTCCCGTTCATGCCGTGAGGGACCGAAGCGTCTTTAACCGTTTTCTTTTCCCATTCCACGGGAGCGGAAGGCTCTTTGACGGTCTTGGGCGCAATATCTATCGGCTGGCTGGGTGCCTTCACAGACTTAGGCGTAATGTGCATAGGCTCCGGAGGATCGGTTTTCACCGTCTTAGGCGCTATTTTCATGGGCTCCCGACGAGGTTCAAGCGCATTCTTTTCCTGTTCTGCGCGCATCTTTTCCACTCGGTCGAGACGGATGATTTCGTCTGCCGCCACAATGATCTCGCGGACCTCGCGTTCGCGGTCAAATGAAGCGCCGAGCGTCATCAATGCAGCTGTTGACAAAAATTTTTGCCGCACCAGCTGCGCTGGACAGCCAGCGCCTCTTCAATTTGCTTGAGCACGCCCTCAGCATCGCTCTTCACCTGAGCAGCCGTTTTCACTGAATCGATCGCTGAAGGCTCTTTCCAGCGTTCATAAAACGATCGATCCGCGAGCACCTTCTCGGCTTGTGCTGCGCGCGCCTCCAACACAGCTTCATCTTCGGGCGCGGATGCGGCCAAAGCCCCGCCAGCGGTCCATGCGTACAAAGCGCAGAAAACCGAAATCAGGGAGCGGGAGCTGCAAAGCGATTGAAGAGCGTAGCGCTTCATTCCAAATTCCTCAAAGAAGGCCATCGTATGAGTGCGGGCGACGCCATTTTAGCCGAGTACACGTCAATCTAAGACGCTGAGATCCATCGGATGCCGCAGGAGAACGCTGCCGCGTCTTTGAGCTGCGGCAGCAGAGGACGGGCAGCTTTTTAAAGAATCGTTGCTACGGCATCGAGCGGGAAGCGGGATTTCGGAGCATCCGCATTCCAATCGTCGCTGCTGCGATAGCCGAGCGCGCAGGCCATCACCGATTTCTGTCCCTTGGCGGCAAGTCCGAGAATTTCGTCAACCTTCTCGAAATGCATGCCGCCCAATGTCGTGGCGTCAACGCCCATGCCGGCAGCTGCCAAGAGCAGGAAACCGAGCGCAATATGGCACTGGTTGGCGGCCCAGCATTCACCGCGGTCCGCGCCGGAGCAATAGGCCTTGACGCTTGAGCAGCGGAAAGCCTCGAGTTTCGCTGCAAACTCGGGATCAGCAAACTGTCCGCGAAAGCGCCCGTCCGCGGCTTCCTGAGCCATCAAGCGATGGACATATTCATCGTCGAGATGCTTCTCGATGGCAAAAACAATAATGACGGGCGCATGCTCCGTACGCTCGAGATTGAAATCCTTGACGGCCGGACGAATGGCATGGAGTGCTTCCTTCGTCTTCAAGGCATAAAAATGCCACGGCTGGATGTTCACCGATGATGGCGACAAACGGAGCACTTCCAGAAGATCGTTGAGCGTCTCATCGGAAATGGGTTTATTCGCGTCATAGCGCTTTGCGGTATAGCGGTGCTTCACCAATTCAAGCATCGAATTCATGGCATCCTCTCTTTTATGAGGTGTGATCTCAGACATCAAAAAGCCGACGTACTGAACGGACGCCGGCTTTTTGCGGTTCCCTGCGCATAAAGGCACTCTACGCCTTTGCGCTGAGTTTGGACTTAGTCAAGCGACGTGAAGAGCTCATCACGGGTCAGACGGGACTTCGGACGCTGGGCATTGCCGTCCTTCGGGCTGCGGTACCCGAGACTCACGGCAGCAATCGCCGTCAGATTCTTCTCGTCAAGCCCGAGAATTTCATTGAGCTTCGGAAAATCAATGCCTTCGAGCGCCGTCGAGTCGATGCCCATGCCGGCTGCGGCGAAGAGCAGGAACCCCATGCCGATGTAGGCCTGACGAGCCTCCCAAGCCACGAGCTCTGCTTCAGACCCCTGATGCAGGCCCGCAAAATAACGGCGCCCCTGATCCTGAGCGTTCTTCACTTCTGCATTGGGGAAGCGTCCGTCACTTTCCTCTTTATCCAGTACGCGGCGCAGATGCGCCTCCGTCAGCGTCTTGGGTACGGTAAAGACCACCACATCGCTCGCACCGGTAATGCGGTCGCGGTTGAATTCGGGAAAGGCGGGGAGCAGACGTTCACGGGCTTCCTGTGAGGTCGCCGTAAAGTAATGAAGCGCCTGGGCATTGACCGAAGTGGGGGTCAGACGCAGAATTTCAAGCAGCGTATCAAACTCTTCGCGCGGAATCTGCTGACCGTTGTAATGCTTAGTCGTATAGCGTTCCTGCGCGAGACGAAGGAAAACGTTGTTCTGCATGATGGGATGTCCTTTTCTTGAAAATTGTCGTTGGGATGCTGCTCTGCGGTCCGCTCAAGCGCATTGCGCCTCGCGGACGCCGGCGCTTCATTGGAAGCAATCGACAAAGCATCATGAGAAACGCCAGCAGCCTCAAACATTCGTGGAAACCTTAGCACAAGACGATGCTGTTAGTTCGACGTCGATCGAACTCTTCTGTATCACGAGATTGCTTGACGGCTTGAGCGAAAGTCTGGCGCCTATGTCTTGATTGGAAAGAGGCTTATGGCTTTGAACTTCTGCGCAAAGGGAGTTCCTATTGATGATGGTAGTTGCTAGACTTTGCGCGATGAAAAAGAAGGCCGGGTCCCTGCCGGCCGTTCAACTTTGAAAAAAAGATTTGACCATGAAGAAACCCATCCGCGTTGCCGTTACCGGACCAGCCGGCAACATCGGCTATTCTCTCCTTTTCCGCATCGCCGCCGGCGACATGTTCGGGCCCGACCAGCCCGTTATTCTGCAGCTGCTTGACCGCGCCTCCCCTGAAAGCCAGCAAAAGGTGACGGGCGTCATGATGGAGCTTGACGACTGCGCCTTTCCGCTGCTGGCCGGACTGGAAAATTCCCCGGAAGCGACGACCGCCTTCCGCGACGCCGATGTCGCGCTGCTTGTCGGCGCCCGCCCTCGCTCCAAAGGGATGGAGCGTGCTGATCTGCTTAATGCCAATGCTGAGATTTTTGTCGCTCAAGGCCGTGCACTCAACGAAGCCGCCTCGCGCGACTGCAAGGTGCTCGTGGTCGGCAACCCCTGCAATACCAATGCCTGGATCGCCATGAAGAGCGCTCCGGACCTCAAGCCCGAAAACTTCACCTCCATGCTGCGTCTTGATCAGAACCGCCTGATGGCTCAGACGGCAACGCAGGCCAAGGTGTCGGTAAACGACATCACGCACGCTGCCGTTTGGGGCAACCACTCCCCGGCGATGTTCCCGGATCTCGAGCATGCGCTCATCAAGGGACGCCCTGCGCTCGAACTCGTCGACCGCGGCTACTATCAGGAAACGATGACCCCGATCGTCGCCAAGCGCGGCTCAGCCATCATTGAAGCGCGTGGCGCAAGTTCAGCGGCCTCTGCCGCTTCCGCCGCCATTGACCACATCCGTGACTGGGTCCTCGGTTCGGGGGACCGCTGGGTAACGATGGGGGTTCCCTCCGACGGTTCCTACGGCATTCCCGAGGGGCTTCTCTTCGGTTTCCCCTGCACGACGAAGGACGGCCGCTGGGAAATTGTTCAGGGACTTGAACTCTCTGACTTTGCCCGCGCGACGATCGCCAAGTCCGTCGCGGAGCTTGAAAGCGAACGCGCTCACGTAGCGGCGCTCCTCGGCTGAGGACTGACGACGAAAGACTCCGAGACTGGAGTCCTCTCGCTTCGCCTTCCAAAGGCTTCGACCAATACGGCCGAAGCCTTTTCCTTCTTTTGACGTTCCGCACCCCTCACCCGCACCATGTTTCCTCCCGAGCTTTACGCCGCCGTCAAGCGGATCGAAGCCTCTGCGGCGCCGCTCCTTCGCAGCTCCGCAGAACGCATTGTCATCCTTGACACGCACGTCGTTCTTGAATGCACGCTCTGGCGGGATGAGAGCGAATCGGATTCGCCGCTTGGCTGCGCACTCAAAGCTGGGCGGATCGTGCCGGCAGCTTCCCATGAAACGCTCTTGGAACTTGCGGGGGTCGCCGCTCGTCCGGTCAAACAAATGCTCGAAGCAGAAGCGGCCGCGCGCGCACTCACCATGCTCGAACGCTGGGGAAAACTCATACGCATGCCCTCAAAAGACATGCTCACAGAGGCTGCTCAGGCGCTTGACTCTGAAAATGTGCGCTGCCGAGACCCCGAGGATCAGAAGTTTCTCATCCTCACGAAAGCCGCAGCCAATATCTGCGGCGTCGGCAGCACGGCGCTCATCACTCGGGACAAACTGCTGCGAAAAGCAGCTAAGAAGCTCAGGGCTGCCGAGCGCGGAGGCGCGATGCTGCTCCTTCCCGAAGACTTCACCGAATAAGGCTTTCCTTATCGAAAGACATACCAGATCATGCTTACGACAGCATTGATGATCCAGAAAGCACAGGCGGCAAGGCAGAGCCAAATAAGAATTCTAATGATGCGGGCAGCCATGAGATCAGCCAAGATTTGTGGAGAAAACCGCATCATACACGTCTGAGAGCAGATTGGGAGAGCACTCTCAAATTGCCCATTTTTCACTTTTCTAGGCAATATATCCCTCACCTATACAGGGATGAGCAAAGAGAAAACACATCTGCACCTCCACCTACAATCAAAGATCCGGCTGCAACTGGGAGCCGGCGCCAACTATCAATAAAACCAGAGCGGCGGTCGGCCGCATGAGATATCCAGCCAAGAATGCCTCTGCATATCGGCACAGCGGATATGCCCCCAATCTCTCGGACGGGCGCAACCCGTGGGTATTGCTTTCTTCGACCATCGCTCCTGTAGGAGGAATCGCCCATGGAAATGGACGACTTTACCCAGCTCGTTCAGAGTGTCAACGGACTGCTCTGGGGCATGTACTGCCTAATCCCGCTTCTGGTGGGCACTGGCATTTATCTCACCATCAAGCTGCGTTTCATTCAGATTCGCCGCTTCGGACAAGCCTTCCGCAAGGTCTTCGGCGGCATCACACTCTTTGGCGACAAAGCGGGCAAGGACGGTATGAGTTCCTTCCAGTCGCTCGCCACTGCGATTTCCGCACAGGTCGGCACCGGCAACCTCGCCGGCGTTGCCACAGCCATTGCCATGGGCGGTCCCGGCGCCATCTTCTGGATGTGGCTTGCCGCATTCTTCGGCATGGCTACGATCTTTGCTGAGGCTACGCTCGCTCAGGTATTCCGTGCCCGTGACGCACACGGCCAAATTATGGGCGGCCCGGCCTTCTATATCAGCCGCGGCCTCAACAACAAGCCCCTGGCTGCGTTCTTTGCCGTCTCGATCATCATCGCGCTCGGCTTCATCGGCAACATGGTTCAGGCCAACTCTATTGCCGACGGCTTCCACAAAGCCTTTGAAATTCCGCAGTGGGCTACCGGCATTTTTGTCTTTGCCATTGCCGGCTTCATCTTCATTGGCGGCGTGCGCCGTATCGCAAGCTTTGCCGAAAAGATGGTGCCGCTCATGGCTGTGGTGTACATCCTGGGCTCTCTCACCATCATCTTCAGCAACTACGACATGATTCTGCCTGCTTTCAAGGAGATCATCGTCGGCGCATTCGATCCGTCTGCAGCGACGGGCGGCATCATTGGCGCGAGTCTGAAGGAAGCCATTCGCTACGGCGTTGCCAGAGGTCTTTTTTCCAATGAAGCCGGCATGGGCTCCACCCCGCACGCACATGCACTCGCACAGGTTAAGCACCCGTGCGAACAGGGCCTCGTGGCTTATGTCGGCCTATTCTTTGACACCTTTATTGTGCTCAACATGACCGCACTCGTCATTCTCACGACCGGCGTGCTTGACGGCAAGAGCACCGGCATCGTCCTCACGCAGGCCGCCTTTACAGCCGGTCTGGGCGACATCGGTCCGGGTTTCGTTGCGATCTGCCTCTTTTTCTTCGCCTTTACGACGATCGTCGGTTGGTACTTCTTCGGCGAACAAAACGTCAAGTATCTCCTCGGTCTGCGCTGGGTGCAGAGCTACCGCGTGCTTGTTCTGTGCTTCCTGATGCTCGGCTCCTTCCTCCACGTAACGCTGGTTTGGGAACTTGCCGACTTCTTCAACGGCATCATGGTGATCCCGAACGTGATCGCTCTGCTTGCGCTCTCGGGCCTTGTCGCCAAAGTTCTGAAGGATTACGACACGAAGTTCATGCTGGGCGAAACCCCCGAATACGGGGCGCTTTCGCCGAGCGGCGGAGAACCTTTCTCGCTCGAACCCTCGCCGCGCAAGGGCCGCCGTTTCAGCCGTCTGAAGCTCCGCCTGCGCCGCAAAAAGACGCCTCCCGTCAATCTCGACGAAATGGATCAGCTCAAGGAACGCGGTCTCGACCGATTCTAAAAATTTCGGCCTCAAGCATTCAGACTGCTGAAAAGTCCCAATGCTGGTGATCCGCAACGCCGCAGACCAATGCCGTCTGCGGCGTTTTCGTTGGGCTCCAGCACCGGCTAACTGATCCACATATTCGCGGAGAGTTTTAGGAGTCATTTCAAGCCAAGCATTAGCATAGCTGACTCGTCATCATTGCAATCCCAGCGATTCTTCTTCTCTCGAAGCGATAAGTCTGAGGGAATTAACCTTTGTATAATGGGTTCAAGAGGTATTAATGCAATTCAGTTTGAATAATTTAAAACCGTACGCCGAGACGATGCGAGCCTGGCTGGTGAATTTGTCGGTTGCCTCAATGGCTGTTGGGCTTTTTAACGGTGTGCTGTTAGGGTGGTTTATTGGCAGCGTGCTGCTTATTTCAGCATTTGCTGTCGTCTACTTGCGTGAAAGGTATATGAAATGACTGTTTGGATCGCGACATTAGTCACAGGGGTTGCTATGCCAGTCATTTTGTTCGGCATCATTCTTTATGTAAAAAAGCATTCTCACTAGCGTTCTGACATGCTGGTCATCTACGCCGCAGACCAATGCCGTCTGCGGCGTTTTTCATTAGATTGTTCACGCTGATGAACCGCGACGCGCTCGGCTGCGCAAACCGATAACAGCAGCGGCGAGCTCAGCAGCGATGATGATCACGATGCCGACCGTGGCGAAAGACTCGAGTTTCTCGTCAAAAAAGAGCCAGCCGAAAAAGACGGCAAACAAAATGGCGGAAAACTGCAGACAGGCGCAAAGCAGCGGCCGGCCGCGTCCCCATCCTAATGTCTGTGCGAGCTGAGCGCCCATCGTGCAGATGCCCACGGCAAAAAGCATGGGGTCCGTAAAAAGGTCCTTCATAGCGGCGCTGCTCAAGAACGCCTCCGCCACGGCTGAAATGACCAGACTTGCCGCAGAAAACCAAAAGACCGTACGGAAAATCGGTTCGCCCGCCGCGCCGAGACGCTTCAAGAACATCGCTGAACCTGCCGCCAAAATCGCCGAAAGCACAGCCAGCACGGCATAGGGCAGTTCATGGCTTCCGCAGGAAGGCTGCAGCACCATGCAAATGCCCGCAAAACCGCAAAGCACCGAACCGACCAGCACCCAGTCGGTGCGCTCGCCAAGACGCATCTTTTCAATGATCACAAAGAGCGAAACGAAAAGCGGCATGGTGTAAAAAAGCGTCTCAGCCGTGCCGATCTGCAGATGCTGTACGGTCACGATGTTGATCAGCAAAGCGAGCATGCCGCATATCGCTCGGCCAATATGCGCCTTCGGGATTTTTGTTTTGAGCGGCGTCTTAGCAGCCGCCGCCATCAGAACGGCAAAGAAAGCCATGTAGCAGGAACGGACGAAGAAAATGTCCCAAATTTCGTACTGCGGCGGCACCCACTTCACGAACACATAGGTGAGCACCGTAAAAAAAGTGGCCGCAAGAATCCATAGCGAATGCAGCATAGCTACTCTCCTGCCGGCCGCCCAAAGCGCTTTTGAATCAGCGCCAAGAGCTGCGCGCGGATCAGCTGCGATCCCGGATCGGCGTGCGTACGCTCGTGCCAGCCCAATCGAACGGTGAGTTTTGGCGCGGCATCGGAAAGCTGAAGCATCGCTGTGCGTCGCGGGTCGAGTGCAAGTTCAGCCGTTGCCTTGGGCACAATCGCGTAGCAGTCCGTCTCTTCCAGACAAAGTGATGCCGCAAGAAAGAAGGGCGTCACCAGTGCGATGCGGTCTGGATTTTTGGGATTAAACCAGCCGTTGCCGGACTGTTGGGAGCACGGTAGCGGTCGGGCTGGGCATTGATGAGCACCTGCGGGAAGGCTTCAAGATCTTCGCGTTCAAGAGGCCCCAAAGCCGCAGCACGTTCAGAGAGAGGATGTCCGCGCCGCACCAGACAGACGTACGGCGTAGTGAGAAGCGCCACAGAATGAACATCTGGGTGGAGTCCCTGCCGGGCAAAGAACACCAGATCGAGCAGATCCTCACGCAGATAATCAAAGAGATGTTCATCGGCCTGCATGGCGCGCAGCCGCACATGCGGCATGCGGGCCGTAAAGTCAGCAAAAATCGAGGCAATGCAGAGCGCAAATGCATTGTCGTAGCAGGCCGTGCGAACAGTGCGCGAAAGAGTTCTTGGATCCAGTTCGTCGTCGCGCCGCAGATCCTCAAGCACATGCATGAAGGAAAGCACCTTGTCATAACGGCGTTTGGCAGCTGTGGTCGGCTGCATCAGAAACCCGCTTCTCACAAAAAGCGGATCGTCCCAATAGGTGCGGAGCTTCGCGAGCATGCGGTTGGCGCTCGAGAGACTGATGCCGAGCTGCTCGGCCGCACGAGGAAGCGTTCCGGTACGGAAAAGCGCCAGAAAAAAATAGAGCGCTTCAGCATCCACGCCGCGGACAAAGGCCGGCAGACCATGCTTGTCGAACGTCTCGAGCGTCTCGACGGCATCCTGAGCGTCTTGGCGTTTCCAACTAAGAACCGGTTCCGACATTGATTGGCTCCGAAATCTGACATCCAAACACGTAAATTACCTCATTTTCCAAAGACAGCGCTATCCCTAGAATTTGTCCGACTTCTTTAGAGCAATTCCACGTTTTATGGAAATTCGGCCAATGATTCATCCTTCTGAACCCGTACTCTCCGCCGCGGCAGCCGCCGTTCTTCTTACTTTTGCAGCCGCTTCCGCCGCAGCGATGACGCCAGGCGTCTACTCGGCCGCTGTGCCCGCCCGCAACGGTGAACTTGCCGTAGAAGTGCAGGTTTCCGCCGACCGCATCGAATCCGTCAAAGTCGTCCGTCAGCAGGAAACGCCGGGCATCGGGTCGCTTGCTGTTGAAGCGCTCCCTGCCGCGATAGTCGCCCAACAAACCAGTTCGGTGGATGTCGTGAGCGGCGCAACGATGACTTCCAACGCCATCATCAAGGCCGTCAGCGAAGCGCTTAAGCAGGCCGGCGCCGACGCGTCTTTCTTTAAAAAGAAAACCGAGGCCAAGTCTTCAGACAAAGCGCTGCCGCTGGAAACACAAGCTGATGTCATCATTGTGGGCGGCGGCGGAGCCGGCATGGTGGCTGCAGCCACCGCCGTCGAGCGCGGCGCCAAGGTGATCGTCCTCGAGAAGATGGCCATGCTGGGCGGCAACACCGCCCGTTCCGAAGGCAACATGTCCGCCATGGATCCTAATCCCGAGAAGCTTCTTGACATGACGCAGGCCGTTCGCGACATCGTGACGAAGTACACCTCGATGAAGCCTTGCAGCAAGGCCGTAGCCGACCTTCAGGAAACGGTGAAAAAGCAGCTTGCCGCGCATGATGCCGCCGGCAAAAAGTACATCTTCGACTCGCCCGAACTCTTTGCGCTGCAGACGATCGAGGGCGGTGACTGCCACAGCGACCCGAAGCTTGTTCTGACAATGACCCAAAACGCCACAGCCGCCATGAATTGGCTGGAATCACAGTCTGACATGACGTGGTTCCACGTCCCGCGTCACTGGATTGATGTGGGCATCGGCGGCCTCTACCCACGCGGACAGTGGCCGCGTCAGGCTGACGGCAAAACGCCGATCTCTACTTACGATGCCTACATCGCTCCTCTCGCGAAAAAAGTGAAAGCCGCGGGCAGCACGATCTACACCTCCATGAAGGTGACCGAGATCGAACGCGATCCGTCGGGCCGAGTGACCGGCGTGAAAGCCGTTGATGTGAAGGGTACGCCGCATATCTTCTCGGGCAAAAATGTCATCCTCGCCGCCGGAGGCTACGGCGCCAATCTCCAGATGGTGAAGAAGTACAACAACATCTCCGTTATTGCTACTTCGAACCAGCCCGGCACGACGGGCGAAGTGCTTGAAGCCGCCGTCAAGGCCGGCGCAGCGCTCGAAGGCATGCAGTGGATTCAGATCCATCCGCACGGCAATCCGAAAAACGGCGAACTCGAATCCGCCATTGCCGGCCGTCCGCAGGATACGCCCTACGTGAATAAGCTCGGACTGCGCTTTGTGGATGAAACGGGCCGGCGCGATGAAATTTCTCACGGCATTCTTGAGCAGCCCGGTCAGGTGGTCTACTCGATCTTCGATCAGGAAACCATCAACCAAAAGAAAGTGCGTGACGATCTGATGCAGATTGCCCTCTCGCACGGCTATGCCTATAAAGCCGATACCCTCGAAGATCTGGCCAAAGCCGCCGGCATTGACGAAAAGGGCTTCGCCCAGACCATGAAGGCCTACAACGCTGCCGCAGCAGCTCAGGACACCAAAGGGCTTTCGGTTCCGAAGATTCTGATTGGCATGCCTGTGACAAAGGCACCCTTTTATGCCGTTCCGCTCACGACCACTATCCATCACACGATGGGCGGTCTGCGCATCAACGAAAAACGCAGGTGCTTGACGACAAAGGCAACCCGATTCCGGGGCTCTACGCCGCAGGTGAAATCACCGGCGGCATCCACGGCGGCAATCGCCTCGGACGCAATGCGCTCACCGACCTATTGGTCTTTGGACACATCGCGGGTCTGGAAGTCACAGCCCATCAAAATTAAGGCTTGATACACCAATCTTCCTGCTGTCCTCGAAGTATTTCTCACTGCTTCGGGGGCAGCTTTATATTCGCCGCTGGGAGAGGTGCAGCTCCGATCAATGCTGACCGCAGAAATCTTTTGGGAAGCCGAACTTCGTCCAAATCGGCGTCAGATCTGCCGGCACCTGCGGCTGACTGCCCGGGGTCGGACGGGGCGAGCGAGGCGAATGCCAGTCTGACCCTGTGCTCGCGAGGAACCCGTACTGCTTTGCCTTGGCCGCAAAGAGCGCATCATCATCGCGGGTCTGCGAACCCGAGGCCACTTCAATCGCCTCTCCGCCGGCTCCCTGAAAGGCCGTCAGCAGTTCGTCAATCATCCATCCTTCTTTGAGGTTGTAACGCCCGGGGTGAGCGAGAGAAGCCGTGCCGCCCTCACTTTTCACAAAACGCACGGCGTCGCGGATTTCCGGCCATTCAATCTGCACGTAACCGGGCTTGCCGGGCTTGAGGTACTTATCGAAGGCTTGGGCGTAATTCTCCACATAGCCGGCATCCAGAAGCCACTGTGCAAAGTGCGTACGGGAAAGCGATCCCGGATGAACGGCGAGCGCCATTGCGCCTTCAAAGGCCCCCTTGCAGCCGCAGGCCGCAAGGAGTTTTCCCATCCGTTCCCCGCGCTCAATGTGTTTTTGTCAACGCCTTTGAAGAAAGCCTTGAAGGCTTCCGTATTCGGATTGAGGTTATAGGCCGCCACATGAATCGATTTTTGTCCCCAGCGCGTGGAAATTTCAATGCCGGGCACGAATGCGATGCCAAGGCGTTCGGCTTCTGCACGAGCCTCCTCAATGCCTTTCATCGTGTCGTGATCGGTGAGGCTCATCAGCTTTACGCCGTTGCCGGCACAAAGACGAACAACTTCTGCGGGCGGAAGAATTCCGTCCGACGCATTGGAATGCATATGCAGATCAATAGTCACGACAAAGCTCTTGAAAGACTGGACACGTTTTGCCTCAATTGAGGCAGATGCGTTGCGGTCTAAAAAGTTTATCGATTTAGCCGCACCGCTAAAATACTGAACCTCAGGTTTTTCATTAATAGGTTTCGTCATTGTCATGGATGCTCTCCAAAAACTGCTGTTCCCGCGCGCAAATGTGCGCGGTGAAACGGTTGTATTAGGCGACGCCCTTGAACAGGCCGTCGTCAATCAAAACCTTCCCGTTGCGGCCCGCCGCCTAGCGGGCGAAATGGCCGCCGCAGCGCTTCTCACTGCAGGCGCGCTGCAATTTGACGGGACAGTTGCCCTGCAAATTGAGGGCGACGGTCCCGTTCGCCGTGCCTTGGCGGAAGTGCGCCCCGGCTATGCCTTCCGCGTGATGGTGGAGCTTGCGGCCGACACAGATCCGGCAAAGCTCGACCCCAACGCCAAGCTCAAAGATCTCGTCAATGTCTCCGGCCGCGGCCGCTGCGCCTTCATTCTCGACAGAGCTCATCGCCCGGCCGATGAGGCGCCGTATCAAGGCGTTGTGGCGCTCGAAGGCGACACGCTTGCCCAAGCGCTTGAAAACTACTTTCGCCATTCCGAGCAGGTGGACACGAAGCTCGTGCTGGCTGCCGACGACAAGACGGCGGGCGGCGTATTCCTGCAGAAAATGCCCGCCGAAGGCGGAAAACTCCCCGCTGACTATGACCCGGAAGGCTGGCAGCGGCTCACGATGTTTGCCGGTACGGTGAAGAGCGCCGAACTGCTTACGCTCTCACCCGAAGACATCAACCGCCGGCTCTTCTGGGAAGAGTCTCCGCTCGTCACGCACGAAGCGGCGCCGCACTTTGCCTGCACGTGCTCTAAAGCCCGCTTCGACGATCTGGTACGTTCACTCGGCCGCGAAGAAGTCGACGCCATCATCCGGGAAAAAGGCGCTCTTGACGTCGCCTGCCGCTTCTGCGGCGCCAAAGCGCACTACGACGCCATCGACGCCGCAGCGCTCTTCACGCCGGGCGTGCAGACGCAGAAGGCATAACGTTCGTTCTTTCTGAGACTAAGAATGCTCACCAACGGCGCGGAGATGGCTCCGCGCCGTTTGTTTTGCCCGGGGCGTCAATCTACTGACGTCGATCCCGAGCCTTCGGCGCACGCTGGTTCTTGGGCGCGGAATAAAGATCCGACTTCTTAGGCGTAAAGGTCGGTTTAGCCCCTGCGGCAATGTCCGGAGCGTCGACGTCCGGCATGGATGCTGCTGCATCGGATTTGCGTGCCGCTTCTTCCGTCGTCTCAATGCGGAAGAGAATTTCATTGGGCTTGACCATATTGAGCTCGCGGCGGGCGCGCTCTTCAATGGCATCTTGATTGTTGGCGAGCGAATTGAATTCGGCCTGCAGCGCTTCATTGGTTCGGCGAAGCGATTCATTCTCCTCGCGCTGCGTATTGAGTATCACTCTCAACTCAGACAGTCTACTCCAACTTGCCCGCCCAAGCCACAGCTGGTACTGCGCGGCGCCGATGCCGAGAAGCAGAATGCAGATGAATAAGCGGACCATAGCGGCGTGGAGACAGTGACTGCTGATTTTGCAGTTCGAAAAAAACAAACCGGACAGCTCTCTATTGTAGATAGCTGTCCGGTGATGGAAGGTCTTCCCGAGCCTTAAATATGCAGCGCGGCAAGGATCTTTGCTGCCGAACCCGTTATAAACGGGCTCCGGCAGGTTTTATGCCCTTCAGCCGCGCAGCGCCTTGAATGCGGTGCGGCCCGGATAGACGGCGGCACCGGCAAGGTGCTCTTCAATGCGCAGCAACTGGTTGTACTTAGCCATGCGGTCCGAGCGGCTCATCGAGCCGGTCTTGATCTGACCCGCATTGAGACCCACGGCGATATCCGCGATCGTGCTGTCTTCCGTTTCGCCGGAGCGGTGCGAAATGACGGCCGTGTAAGCCGCGCACTTGGCCATATTGACGGCTTCGAACGTCTCCGAAAGCGTGCCGATCTGATTGACCTTCACCAGAATTGAATTGGCGATGCCGCGCTCAATCCCTTCCTTGAGGATCTTGGGGTTGGTGACGAACAGATCGTCACCCACGAGCTGAATGCGGTCGCCGAGCGCAGCCGTCAGCTTGGCCCAGCCTTCCCAGTCGCCCTCGGCCATGCCGTCCTCAATCGAGACGATCGGGTAGCGGCCGCACCAGTCGGCAAGCACACCGATCCAATCTTCAGCGGTAAGCGAATCGCCCGTGGACTTCTTCATCACATAGCGGCCGTTGTCAAAGAATTCCGACGAAGCGCAGTCGAGTGTGAGACAGACATCGCGTCCCGGCTCGTAGCCGGCGGCGGCGATGGCGTCCAGAATCAGATCGAGCGCTTCTTCGTGGGACTCGATCACCGGAGCGAAACCGCCTTCATCGCCGACAGCCGTGGACAAGCCGCGGGCATTGACGAGCTTCTTAAGCGCCTGGAAGGTTTCAGCGCCGCAGCGCAGCGCTTCACGGAACGTCGGTGCGCCGACCGGCACAATCATGAATTCCTGCAGGTCGAGGTTGTTGTTGGCATGTGCGCCGCCATTGATGACGTTCATCATCGGAACGGGCAGCGTTACGGCCCCCATACCGCCGAAGTAGCGGTAGAGCGGCAGACCGGTTTCCTGAGCGGCAGCGCGCGCCACGGCCATGGAGACTGCGAGCATCGCATTGGCGCCGAGACGGCTCTTGTTTTCCGTGCCGTCCAGGTCAATCATCAGGCGGTCAATGTAGACCTGATCGGACGCTTCTGCGCCGAGCACGGCATTGGCGATTTCGCCCGAAACGTTTTCCACGGCCTTGAGAACGCCTTTGCCGCCGAAACGAGCCGGATCCTTGTCGCGGAGTTCAATCGCTTCGCGCACGCCGGTAGAAGCGCCCGAGGGAACCGCCGCCGTTGCGACAACGCCGCTTTCAAGCCAAACTTCCGCTTCAACGGTCGGATTGCCGCGGCTGTCGAGAATCTCACGGCCGATGACATCGATAATGGCGCTCATGTATGTGCCTCTCAGATCTATTTACGAATGGAAATGATGGTTTGCTTGACGGCGCTTTTCAGCCCGTCAGGCTTGGGTTGATAAAGAACTCTCCGGCTCCGCACTCCTTTGGATCAGCGAGCCGGCAGGAAATCAGGACGCAAAGCTCTCTTCAAGGTAGGGATGCGCCTTAACCAGACGATCGATCTCAACGAGCTCAGCAAGGAGCTCCTTCATGCGATTGAGCGGAACGGCATTGGGACCGTCAGAGAGTGCCTCTGCAGGATTCGGATGCGTTTCCATAAAGAACCCCGCAACGCCCACTGCGCAGGCCGCGCGCGCGAGCACCGGAACGAACTGACGCTGACCGCCGGAACTCGTGCCGTTGCCGCCGGGGAGCTGCACGGAATGCGTCGCATCCATGACAACCGGCGCGCCGGTCGCACGCATGATGGCCAGACCGCGCATGTCGCTTACCAGATTCCCGTAGCCAAAGGACGCTCCGCGTTCGCAGCACATGAAGCGGTCGGGATCAAGTCCGGCTTCCTGAGCAGCCGCGCGGGCCTTGGCAATCACGTTCGCCATGTCGCCGGGAGCGAGGAACTGCCCCTTCTTGATATTGACGGGTTTGCCCGACTGCGCACAGGCCCGGATGAAGTCCGTCTGGCGGCAAAGGAAAGCCGGCGTCTGAAGCACATCAACGACCGCCGCGACCGCCGGCACTTCCGCTTCGGTATGCACGTCCGTGAGGACCGGCACGCCCACTTCAGCGCGCACCTTGGCGAGGATCTCGAGCCCCTTTTCCATGCCCAGACCGCGGAAACTCTTTCCGGACGTGCGGTTGGCCTTGTCGTAGCTGGCCTTGAAGATGTACGGGATACCAAGTTCGCCGGTGATCTCCTTCATCTGATGGGCAATGTCGAGCGCCATCGCTTCGGATTCGATCACGCAGGGACCGGCAATGAGAAAGAACGGACGGCGGTTGCCGACTTCATATCCGCAGAGCTGCAAAGCGCGTCTCCTTGAAGGGTGAATGAATTTCAGAAAAACCGCCCGAGGTTCGATGGAGAATCCGGGCGGCTTTTTTTGTCAGGCGGGCTTTAGGCCTCAGCCTTTTCAGCTTCTTCCGCAGCTTCGCGATGCTTTACGGCAGCTTCAATGTAAGCCTTGAAAAGCGGGTGGCCGAAGCGCGGATTCGAGGTGAATTCCGGATGGAACTGTACCGCGAAGAAGAACGGATGATTGTGGAGCTCCATCATCTCGGGCAAGTGTTCGAGCGGGGTCTTGGCGCTGATGACCATGCCTTTTTCTTCGAACTGCGGGACGTAGGAGTTGTTGACTTCATAGCGGTGACGATGGCGTTCGGCCACAACATCGCCGTAAATCTTGTGCGCAAGCGTATTGGGCGAAACCGGCACTTCCTGGCGGCCCAGACGCATCGTACCGCCGAGGTCCGAACTTTCGTCGCGGCGCTGAACCGCACCCGAATGATCCTTCCATTCGGTAAGGAGCGCCACCACGGGGTGAGGCGTGCCGGGATCGAGCTCTGTCGAATTGGCGCCGCCGAGACCGCAGACGTGACGGGCAAATTCGATCACCGCACACTGCATGCCGAGGCAGATGCCGAGGAACGGAATCTTATTGACGCGAGCGTATTCAATCGCCTGAATCATGCCTTCCGTACCGCGCTTGCCGAAGCCCCCCGGCACGAGAATACCGTCGAGCCCCTTGAGGCAGTCCGTCCCGTTTTCTTCGATCTTGGTCGAGTCAATGAAGCGGATGGAAACTTTGGTGCTCGTATGGATGCCGGCGTGCGTGAGCGCTTCGTTCAAAGACTTGTAGCTGTCGGCGTAATCGACATACTTGCCGACCATGCCGATTGTGACGTTATGGATCGGGTTCTTGAGCTTATGCACGATGTCGGCCCAGGCGGAGAGGTCAGCCGGCTTGGTTTCGAGACCGAGCTTCTTGCAGACGATTTCGTCGAGGTGCTGAGCATGGAGCATGAGCGGCACTTCGTAGATGGTCGAAGCATCGGCCACGCTGATCACGTTCTCCATCGGAACATTCGAGAAGAGCGAGATCTTGGCGCGTTCATTCTCGGGAATCATGCATTCGGCGCGGCAGAGCAGCACGTCGGGGTAGACACCTTCTTCGCGCAGCTTCTGCACAGAGTGCTGCGTGGGTTTGGTCTTGAGTTCGCCGGCGGACTTAATCCAGGGGCACAGCGTCAGATGAATGAAGCAGGTGTTGTTGCGGCCCACGCGGAAGGACATCTGGCGGACGGCTTCCACAAACGGCAGCGACTCAATGTCGCCCACCGTGCCGCCGATTTCCACGACGCAGACATCGGGCTTGCCGCCGTGGGCAGAAGCCGCACCGCGGGCAATGAATTCCTGAATTTCATTGGTGATATGCGGAATCACCTGCACGGTCTTGCCGAGGTATTCGCCGCGGCGCTCCTTCTTCAGAACGCTCTCGTAGATCTGACCCGACGTGAAGTTGTTGGGCTTATGCATCTTCGAGGAGATGAAGCGTTCATAGTGGCCGAGGTCAAGGTCAGTCTCCGCACCGTCTTCCGTCACGAACACTTCGCCGTGCTGGAAAGGCGACATCGTACCCGGATCCACATTGATGTACGGGTCGAGCTTGATCATCGTAACCTTGAGGCCGCGAGATTCGAGAATGGCCGCAAGCGAAGCTGCGGCAATACCCTTGCCGAGCGAGGACACGACGCCGCCGGTGACAAATACGTACTTGGTCATAACCTTCCAACCGATGAGAGAAGACGGAGAGATAAAAAATTTAAAGCGGGCATTATAAGCGGCGGCAAAAGCTTGCCGCCAATTCACGCAGCGGATCGCTCGCCAAGTATTCCCATGCGTTAGGGATGCACTGCAAGTTAATTTATTATTTTAATGAACTTACTGCGTTTTCTTCGAGCAGATTTTTTTCGGACTGCCCGCTGCAGGGTGTGCTGCTGACCAGAAGAGCGTGAAGGCTGAGCGCGGCTTAGTCTCAGCCTTTTGAAACGCTCTCCAGGCACCCGTATCAGGCGCGAAGCGCTGCCGGCTGCGGCGCCGGCGCTGCATGCCGGCATCCTGAGCAGTTCGAGCAGTCAGCGCGGCAGATCACGCGCTCCGTACCTTCACAATTCCAGCACGGTCCCATGCCTTCCCATTCGGGCTGAACCGTAACGTGGTCGATATTAAAGCGCCCCTTGATGCCTTCGCGAACGGCGTGCAGGATCCGCGGCCAGCACTGGTACGAAGCAATGCGCACGTGGCACTGCAAAGCATCATGCCCCGGGGTAATCGTCCATATATGAAGATCATGAACTTCATCCACACCGGGCACTGAGCGGATGTATTCGCCGACAGCATCAAAGTTCGTTTGTTCAGGCGTGCCGTCAAGCAGAATTCGTACGGATTCGCTGAGCACTTTCCAGGTTGCGCGAAGGAGCAAAAGACCAACAAACATCGAAAGGAGCGGATCGACAATAGCCGGGCCGCCCGCCCAAATGATGCCGCCCGCGGCGATAGCCGCCACTGAACCCAGCAGATCTCCGAGCACATGCAGAAGCGCCGCACGCGTATTGACGTTTTGGCGGTCGCGCGACAAGGACCAAGCGACAGCCACGTTGATTAACAGTCCCGCAAAGGCAATCACCATAACGCAGCCGCCCGCAACGGCTGCCGGCTCACGGATGCGTTCAATCGCTTCATAAAAGAGCCAGAAGGTAACGCCTAAAAGCGTCAGACCGTTGACAAAGGCCGCAATCACTTCAACGCGGCCGTGTCCGAAGCTGTGCGCTTCATCGGCACCCTTCATTGCAAGACGATTGGCGACCAGTGCGAACAAGAGACTCATGGAGTCTGTGACCATATGGCCGGCGTCACCGATCAGGGCGAGTGAATTCGCCCACCAGCCGCCGACCAACTCAATAACCGAGAAGCTCAGCGTGAGGAGCACGGCAAAGCCAAGAACCGACAGACGGGTCTTCTCGGCAGCGTGCGAACGCGGGCTGTCTCCTTCCCCATGACTGAAGAATTCACTCGGAGATTCCAAGGCCGTGGGATTGTTTGTGTCCGCTTCCAGAATTGCTTCGTTCTGAATGCCTGCGGTCGCCGGCGTTTGGGTTTCGATCTTCGTCATATGCGTCTCTCCCTCGGAGAGCAGTCAATATATTTTTGCGGCTTTGTCCTTCAGTTCTTCCTTAACAAATGAGAATCACTGCCATTCTGTAATCCCCATAGCGGAACGGCTCCGTTTCCCAAGGCGGGAACGGAGCCGTTTTTGAACGCGATGCAGTTTAGCGCGAAGTGAAACCTCAGGCTAAATTGAATTGCAAGAATTTATTTCGCGTAAATGAAATTAATTCGCATTCTTTCCGAGCAGCGGCGTCATGTCGGTGCCGGCAAGGAGGCCTTCCTTCGAGTAGATGCCAAGCTTCTGACGCGTATCGACGATGTCGAGGTTGCGCATCGTAAGCTGACCAATACGGTCTTCGGCGGAGAACATCGAATCGCCCTTTTCCATCGTCAAGCGTTCGGGTTCGTACGTGAGGTTCGGGCTCACGGTATTCATGATTGAATAATCGTTGCCGCGGCGCAGTTCGAGCGTGACTTCACCGGTAATGGCGGAAGCAACCCAGCGCATGGCGCTTTCGCGGAGCATGATCGCCTGGCTGTCGAACCAACGGCCCTGATAGAGATAGCGGCCGAGCTTGATGCCGTTGATGCGGTACTGCTCGATCGTGTCTTCATTGTGAATACCGGTGACGAGACGTTCGTAGCAGATGAAGAGCAGCGCCATGCCCGGGGCTTCGTAAATGCCGCGGCTCTTGGCTTCAATGATGCGGTTTTCGATCTGATCGGACATGCCGAGACCATGACGGCCGCCGATGCGGTTGGCTTCCATCATGAGGGCGACCGGATCGCTGAACGTCTTGTCGTTAATCGCAACCGGCACGCCGTCCTTGAAGGAGACCTTGACGAGTTCGGGTTCAATTTTGACGTCGTCGCGCCAGAAGGCCACGCCCATAATCGGATCGACGATCTTGACGTTGGAGTCGAGATGTTCGAGATCCTTGGCTTCATGAGTGGCGCCGAGCATGTTGGAGTCGGTCGAATAGGCCTTCTCAGCGCTCATGCGGTAGTTAAAGCCTTCTTTCTGCAGGAAGGCGGACATTTCAGCACGGCCGCCGAGTTCCTTGATGAAGGTAACGTCGAGCCAGGGCTTGTAGATTTTCAGGCTCGGATTGGCCAGCAGACCGTAGCGGTAGAAGCGCTCAATGTCGTTGCCCTTATAGGTCGAACCGTCACCCCAGATGTTCACGCCGTCTTCACGCATGGCGGCAACGAGCATCGTACCCGTTACAGCGCGGCCGAGCGGCGTGGTGTTGAAGTAGAGCTGACCGCCCGTCGAAATATGGAAAGCACCGGACTGAATAGCAGCGATGCCTTCGTTCACAAGCTGCGCACGGCAGTCGATCAGACGGGCTTTTTCGGCGCCGTATTCCATTGCACGGCGGGGAATCGCTTCGTAATCGGTCTCATCGGGCTGAGCAAGGTTGGCCGTATAGGCATAGGGAAGCGCGCCCTTGGTCTTCATCCAGCGCAGCGCGCAGCTCGTATCGAGGCCGCCAGAGAACGCGATACCGACCTTTTCGCCAACCGGCACGCTTTGCAGAATCGTTTGAGACATGTTCTTCTTAACCCGTAGAAATCTGTTCGTATTCAACCCGAATTCGGGACGGACACATTATGTGCAGGCTTTTCGTGAAAAAACATCCCAGAAAACCTGACGCACGCCTTTCTTACACGGCCGCAAAGTCGATAAGGCATATACCCTACCTCACTTGTGCGAATGTCCGTGATTTGTCGACAATTATGTGCACCCAAGGCGACGGATGCCGGGCATTTTTAACGCATTCGGGCGAATGATTTTTGCCGCGTTTGGAGTCGGCTGCGCCCAACTTCAAAAGAGCCGTTTGAGCGCTGTCTGCAGAGCGGGCAGCACCTTGCGGTCATTAGGCCGATTCAAAAACGCTGCCAGTTGATCCGCCGGCACAAGACTCACCGCCTGACTCTCCCATCCCATATCAGCAGGCGTTCCCGCCGCCCGAAACGCAAGGTAGTAGCGCGTAATGGTTTTGGTGCGTTCAATGTCACAGAGCCATTCAAGCGGCCGAGCATCCAATCCGCTTTCCTCCCAGCCTTCTTTCACGGCATTTGCCGCGAGGGTCAGCCCGGGCTCCAACCGACCTTTGGGAAAAGTCGCCTCCACTCCGCCGAATTGATTGGTCGGATGCACGAGCCAGATACGCTGATCGGGTTCAATGATGACAAGGCCGCTCGTTCGGCGCTTATCCGTTGCCGGGAAAGGCGGCTCCGCTACGGCCGGCAGTTCATACGCAAAGCGCACCCAATCCAAGCATTCAAACGGCGCATGCGTGAGTGCAATGCCGTTAAGCACGGCTGGAAGAAGCGTCGGATCGGTTATGGAGAAAGTAGCTGCTGCCCCAGAATCGCCCCAAGCAGAGACATGACTCGATCTTGTCGGACGAGACACGGCGACGGGTTCGCCGTTTTCATCAAGCTGAGGATGAAAAATCGTCATCGTTGTTTTTTTCATTAAGCCCACTGCCGAGCGGGCGGCCGAGCTGCGGAGACGGATGACGTGCGGTTGTTTTGGCCGCGCGAAAGATGAAATATTTAATTGTGCACGTCTGAATGTATTTGCACATCAGTATCAACACTAAGTTCGTGCACGACACCATTATCAGGTCAATGGATTACGTCGCAACCCCCTACTTTTGAATCAGCCGTCATACACTTCAAAAACCAACAGATGGGCTTTCGGTAAACGAAATATCTTTAGCGTTAATCCCTTTTCCTGTCACTGCGCTCAGGACCAAGAGCGGCAGTGACGGGGCGCTGCGGATACAAACCGGACCGTGAGTTTGTCAGGACCAATCGGCAGTAAAGGGCGGCGCCTAATGAGGCGCCGCCCGTTGCTGCCTATAAAAGTACGGCGCCTCAAACCCAATGGAAGCGCCGCCAAAACCACATAGGAGCAATCTTCATGTTCAAGCAAACGCTTCTCGCGCTCTCTTTGGCTGCCGCCTCGACCGCTGCGCTCGCTCTGCCCAATATCGCCGTTCTCGCCACGGGCGGCACGATTGCCGGCGCCGGCGCATCTTCGACCGGCTCGGCCTACAAGGCCGGTGCGGTGTCGGTGAACCACCTCGTGGACGCTGTTCCGCAGCTCGCCAAGATTGCGAACGTGACGCCTATCCAGGTGACCAATATTGGCTCTCAGGATATGTCTGACGAAGTTTGGCTCAAACTCGCCAAGACGCTTGCGAGCGACTGCGGCAAATATGACGGGTTCGTCATCACGCACGGCACCGATACGATGGAAGAAACCGCCTACTTCCTGCAGCTCACCACGGCCTGCAAGAAGCCTGTGGTTTTGGTTGGCGCCATGCTCCCGTCCACCGGTCTTTCTGCTGACGGCCCGCGCAACCTCTACAACGCCGTACTGACGGCTGCCACGCCTGACACGGCTAAACAGGGCGTCGTCGTTGCAATGGACAATGTTGTCATCGGCGCCCGCGACGTCTTTAAGTCAAATACCACGCAGCCTGAAACGTTCCAAGCCATGAACTTCGGCAAAGTGGGCTGGATCTTCAACGACAAGGTCACCTATGAAGCCGTCGGTCTGCGCGCTCAGCTCAAAGCGCCGTTTGACGTGACGAAGCTCGATCAGCTGCCCAAAGTCGGCATCGTCTACAACCACGCCGGCGTTGAGGGCTATCAGGCTGAGGCGCTCGTGAAGGCGGGTTACAAAGGCATCGTCTCTGCGGGCGTCGGCAACGGCAACATCCACAAGGCTGTCTGGCCGGTCCTTGAAAAGGCTGCGCAGGACGGCGTAGTGGTGGTTCGTGCTTCGCGTGTGCCGACCGGCTCTGCAACGAAGGATGCTGAAGTCGACGACGAGAAGATGCATTGGGTTGCCGCTCAGTCCCTTAATCCTCAGAAGGCTCGCGTCCTTCTCCAGCTCTCGCTCACGAAGACCGCCGACTGGAAGGAAGTTCAGCAGTACTTTGACAAGTACTAATCTCCCTCAAAAAAAGAGCATCCTGCCGACAGCGTGATGCTCTCCACAGAACGTTCACGGCCGCCGATGCTCTGCGCACGGGCGGCCGTTTTTATAACGACTGCCAAGGCCCCAATCAAAGGAGCTCGTAGGTCGACGACTGAATCGGCAGATTGAGATTGGGCAGTACCCGTTCGAGCAGAATGCCTTCGCGATTGTCGCCCTGATAGCCGAAAGTCGCGCGGATGCCCTGCAAAATGAACTGGGCAGCGCGGTCAAGCGCAACCGGAAGACTGTCACCCTGCAGAAGCGCTCCGGTGACGACGCTCGTAAAGGCATCGCCCGTTCCCGGATAATGGGCCGGAAGGTAAGGGCACGTGACCTTCCACGCCCGGCCGTCGGAGCGGCTGGACGCAACAACCGAGGTCAGATCCGGCCGGCCGACGACCGGCACGCCGGTAATGATCACCGTATCGGGCCCTTGAGCGGAAAGCGCCTTAAGGGCTTCCTTTAAAAGTTCGTCCGAACACTCATGCTGATAAGGTCGATCGAGCAGCGCAAAGAGTTCCGTCAGGTTGGGCGTCAGCACATCCGCACGCCGCGCCAGAACGCGCATTTCAAGCACCATCTCCTTGGTCATTCCGGCATAAAGTCGGCCGTTGTCCCCCAAAACCGGGTCGACAACAATAAGCGTGTCCTCACGGCGGAAATCATCAATGAAACCCGAAACGATCTGAATCTGCCTGGGCGAACCCAGGTAGCCCGTGTATATCGCATCAAACTCGATTTCGAGCTTCTTCCAGCCGGCAATCATTTTCGGCATCTCGTCGGTCAGATCGAGAAACTGTATTCCGGATACTGCGTATGGTTGGAAAGAATGGCCGTCGGCAGAGGACAGACATCAAATCCCATTGTTGAAAGAATCGGGATCACGACCATCAAACTCACGCCCAACCCCCGAAAGGTCATGAACGGCGGCAATTCTGCGGGTACTTTTGCGGGCGGGAGTCATTCGATCACACAATGAAATGGACAGGTCGGGGTTTACCTAAAATCGTCTTAATAAGAAACCGTATTAAATCTCTGCGGTTGCCCTAACCCATTACAAAACAGACTGATGGGTTAGATTTTACACCAGGCAAAGATTGACCAAAAGCAACTTCTCAAACTACATGAAATCCCTCATACTTCAACGCCTGACGAATAATGCCCCTGTCAAGAAACTCTGAATAAGCACAACAACACGCTCGCAAAATCTCAAAAATGAGTCCGACTGCCGCTGCAGACTTTGACTTAACCTCTCCTGTTGAAAGTACACTGCATCAGTTTTTAGGCATTTTGAAATAGTCATATTTGTTATATTTCAAATAGATGATAATTTACTGAGTGCTCTTGAGATTTAAATTTACTTTCACTGCTATAAAGTTTATGACTTCCTAGAAGGATGCTCGTACCATAGTTATGTCTCTCCTTTTGTGTGACTTAACCGGCACATCACGAATATTACGAGGCCAACGTCTTCCCGAGCACTCTGGCGTGAATAAACCCTCCTATATGAATGGTTGCCGGTATTTTTTTGCCACCAATAGAAGAACACTGATTTTATGAATTTGCCGTAATTATCTGGTTATTGAACTTTACGCAGTTTATTCGTTCCGACCAATCGTAAACAGAATTTGAGCGCATGAATCGCCCATTGGATGACGAAGGCATCAGAACGGATGGACCGTATCGAAATAGATTGTATGCATGGGTTTTTCTGAGTCTGTGGCAAGCGGACGTGCGAAATGTTGGGTATCGCACGTCCGCCACACAGCTTCCTCGCTAAGAGCGTTAGACGTCGGTATGAGGTGCTCCACTTGCCGTACGTTTAACGCTCATTTTTTGTGCAGTTCAATATTGAATACACTCATAAACGGCACAGAAAGCGTTTCTCAGAATGGCTTTATGGCAGTTTTTTTCAACTGCCGTTAGGCTTAAAAGCACTTTTCCTCTATGCAGTTGTGAGCCGCCATGCCCAAACTTAAATTTGCCGACGATCTGCCGCAGCCAGCTTCGGTCAATGCGCCGCTTCAATGCCAAATCTGCTTTGAATCACCTGCCGAGACGGCAGCTGAAGCGACCCCGGAGGAACCGTCTCTCTTTGCTGAGTGCGACAACACGAACGAACGGGATCAGCAGGCTGCCCCTCAGCAGCAAGCCCATTGCCCTCCGGCAAAAACGGCTTTGTCCGATCACGGCCGGCAGCGCTACTCACTCGAAAAAAAAGCGGGAAGCACTTGAGCTCTTCAATCGAGGCTACGGCTATAAGCGTGCAAGCATTGTGCTCGGTGTGCCGGCTTATACCGTACGCGACTGGAACCGCCTCTATAAGGAGAATCGATTCCTGCAGAGCGGCAGCACCCTGGACACGAAATCGCTCTGGGAAGAAACAGCCGATGAAGGCTGATGGAGCTTCAGCTTAAGAGCTCCCAAGCGGTCTTCACAAAAAGCACCGCCAGCACAACGCCGATGATCGGGCGAACAATCTTGGTGCCGTTTTGAAGCACTAACCCGGCGCCAATGTAATGACCAGCAATGCCGAAGATCCCTGCGGTCAGACCAAGAAGCCAAATCACTTCACCAGAAAGCGCAAACGTTGCAAATGCTGCGATATTGCTCGCGAGATTCACCGCCTTCATGGTCCCAGAGGCCGACCGCACGCCCATTTTTGCCCAAAGCGTAAAAGCGAGCAGCATAAAGGTGCCGGCTCCGGGCCCGTAGAACCCATCATAGGCGCCGCAGATGAGCGACGCGATGCAGAGAATGACAAGCTGCTTTCGCGCAGTGATAATCCCTTCGTCATTAGACATCACCGCCCGCTTTGAAAGCACAAAAAAGGCAGCAATCGGCAGCAGTCCCACGAGAATGAGTTCAAAGACACGCTCGGGCACCAGCAGCGCCAGATGCGCACCGGCAGCACTGCCCAAAAGCGAACACACAATGGCCGGCAGGGATTTGCGGATATTGAGAAATCCCGCACGCCAAAGCCGAAAGGCTGAAACCACTGTTCCCATGGCGCTCGAAAGCTTGTTGGTGCCCAGCGCCAAATGTGCCGGCACGCCGGCAATGAGATAAGCCGGCAGCGCAATCAGACCGCCGCCGCCCGCCACGGCATCAACGAGGCCGCCCAAAACGAGCGGACAAACGATGAGAAAAGTAATGAGATCGAGCTCCATGGCGGCGGATTCCCAGTATTTGGAAAGATTTGATCATAACCACTCCCAAACACCCCTCCATACACGTTTGGACTTACTGCATCCGCACCAGCTCAAATCCGTTGAATGTCTCTTCGCGCGGGCTTCATTCCCTCGGCGGATATTTAAAACAATCTTCTCAGCCCGCTCATCCGGGCATGATCTCCGCCGAAATCGATGCTGCCCGCCACGCCAAAAGTAATCACATATTCATCAACATATTGTTATTGATAAATATTTAGGGAATTTCCGGAGAAGAACCGTTGACCGGAAAAGCAATTAATGATGCATTCATGAGGACTTTGTTTAAGCCCGAGATTAAAACTTTTAATAATGAGCGGATTCTTTCGAGTTCCTCTTCCGCCGCAGCCTTCAGCGCTGCGTCGGTTGGGGCTCCAGCAGCAAAGGTGTTCATCATGAAGCCTCCCGGCCATGAAAGCGAAAAACACAAACTTGGGCTTATCGTCTGCATCGGCATTGTTGCCGGCAACATGATCGAGGGAATTGCTCTGCTGCCAGCCAACCTCGCCTCGATCGGCTCCATCTCTCTTATCGGCTGGATCATCGTAGTCATCGGCGCAATGTCGCTGGCCTACGTCTACGCCAGACTCTCCACCGTCAATCCGCAAAGCGGCGGCCCTGTCGCCTACGCCGGCGAAGTCAGCACCGCCTTCGGTTTTCAATCGAGCATTCTGTACTACAACGCCAACTGGGTTGGAAACCTAGCCATCGGCGTGACAGCGGTTTCTTATTTGTCGATGTTCTTTCCTGCCCTGCAGGAACCGATTCCGGCCGGTCTGGCCTGCATCGCCATCGTCTGGATCTTCACTATCCTCAACTTCATGGGCGGATCCTTTATCGGCCGCATGGCGACCATTGGTCTTGTCGCCATGCTGCTTCCGGTAGCCGGCACCGCAATCTTCGGCTGGTTCTGGTTTGATCCCCAAACCTACACCGCCAATTGGAATACTTCAGGCGCCGCCGATTCCGAAGCGGTCATCCGCAGCGTACTGCTCTGCCTCTGGGCCTTCATCGGCATCGAATCGGCCTCCGTATCCACCGGTCTGGTGAAAAATCCCCGAAAAACGGTGCCGCTTGCGACATTGCTGGGAACGGGACTGGCCGGCATTGTTTATGTGCTGAGCTTTCAAGCCATTGCCGGCATGTTCCCTGCGGATGTCATTGCTAAATCCGGCGCGCCATTCGCAGCGAGCGTTGCACTCATGGTGGGTGACTGGACTGCTCCGGTTGTTGCCGCATGCACCGTGATTGCCTGCCTGACTTCTCTGGGCTCATGGATGCTTCTGGTGACTCAAGCCGGCGCTCGAGCTGCCCGAGACGGGCACTTTCCCAAAATTTATGGTGAACTGGATCATCGGGGCATGCCGCGCAAAGGCCTCATTTTGGCTGCCAGTCAGATGACGGGACTGATGCTTTCATCACTGCACTCAATGCCAAGGGCGGCTCCGCAGCCTCGCTTTTTGAGATGATCACCGAGATTGCCGTCTTGCTGACGATGCTCCCCTATTTCTACAGCTGCATTGATCTGCTTCGCATTGAAAGCACCTCGCGGCAGGGGCGTCTGTCCTGCATCGCAGCGGTTCTGGGCTGCGGATTCTGCTTCATAGCGCTTGCCGGTGCAGGCGCAACAAACCTGATGCTCACCATCGGCGTGAGCTTGGTCGTGATGATGATCTACTCGTGGCGGATGGGAACGGTCCAAGCCAACCGCCTGCGTTTCGCAGCTCAGCCTATATCATCATCGGCTGCCGGCTCTTAATGCTCCTCTTCTTAAAGCGCTGACAGCATAAACGGGCGATCGTCTTGGGATGACTTTCGCCCGTTGCGGTGTCTTATCGGCTTAGGAACCGTGCTCAAAAATCGCCTTGGGTTCCGTAAATTCGAGCAGACCGAAAACGCCGCCTTCACGACCGACGCCGCTCGATTTAAAGCCGCCGAAGGGAGCTGCAAGGTCGCGTGACGCGTCATTCACGTAGACGTTCCCCGTTCGCATACGACGCGCAAAATTCACCGCTGCCTCATGAGGGCCAAAGACAGCGCCGCACAGACCGTACTGCGTGCCGTCGGCAATCGCCAGCGCTTCTTCGAGCGTGTTGTACGGCATCACCGACAGGACAGGGCCAAAGATTTCTTCTTGAGCAATCCGCATCTCAGGCCGAACATCCGAAAACACAACGGGCGGCACAAACCATCCGTCATTGGCGCCCGGTTCCGGCGGCAGCCCGCCAGCAACCAGACGAGCCCCCTCGCGGATGCCCGAAGCGATGTATCCCCGAACGCGTTCAAACTGCGCCCCGGAAATTAAGGGGCCCATACGGGTTGCCGGATTAGTGGGATCTCCCATCGGATAGTCCGCAAGAACGGATTTGAGAAGCGCTTCAGCGGTTTGGAGCTTTTCAGCAGGAACCAGAAAGCGAGATAGCGCTGTGCAGGTCTGTCCGGCATTGAGGAGCAAGGAATCCAGCACTTTCTTCGCGGCCATCCGGCCGGCCTCATGCCCCTCGAGCTCCGGCAGCCACACCGCCGCTGACTTGCCTCCGAGCTCCAAAATGAGGCGCTTCATCATCGGGGCGGCACGGCCTGCAATTCGGCGGCCGACGGCTGTTGAGCCTGTAAAGGAAATCAAATCGACCCCTGTGTGACCGGTCATAGCCTCCCCTACGGTCTCACCGTACCCCTGCACAAGATTGAGAACTCCGGGCGGAAATCCGGCCTCTTCAAAGGCTTCAATGAGCAAAACGGCGGTGAGCGGCGTCCATTCGCTCGGCTTGAGCACAACCGTGCAGCCCATGAGCAGCGCCGGAACAACCTTCTGAATGATCTGCCCCAAAGGGTAATTCCACGGCGTAATGGCAGCGACGACACCGACTGGCTCACGCATGACGAGGGACGCGGGGAATGCTTCTTCTGGGGCAATCGACCGTGCGGCCGCAATAAATGCGGCCGTACGTTTTTGCTGATAGAGGCAGTGCTTGCTTCGTGCGAAAGCAACCGGGGCACCGAGTTCGGCGACCTCCAGTTCAATGACGGCTTCCGTTTTTTCGCAAAAACGCCTGAGCATCCCTTCCATCAGCGCGATGCGCTGCGCGAGCGGCGTACTGCTCCAGCGGGGAAATGCGCTTTGAGCCGCTGCGACGGCGGCATCCACCTCTTCGGGCGTACCGTCCGGAACACGCGCGAATATTTCGCGAGTCGCCGGATTTTCAACGTCAATCATGGCGCCCTTAGGGGTTGTCCAGACGCCGTTAATGTAATGTTTTCCAAAATGCGAGTTGGCTGCGCGCATACGGATCTCCTCACTCCTTCGAGCAACAACACAATCCCGGGCTCCAACCCACCATTGTACGCATCATCCTTTGTCTTAACCTGCTAGGCAAGGCAATCGACCTTGGATTCGCTCCTGCTTCGTGCCGCGCCGGAAAAATCCATTCAGAGCGACGGTTTATTTGATCTTTGACGCAGGACTTGAGCGATTGTCTTGTCCTGAAAGCTCTAGAGACCGCGCTATTCTCAATGGCACGAATAACCATTCCTTGAAGGACATTTTCATGCCGCAGGACACATTGGAACAACGCGCCGTTCTTTGGACACAGGCGCTCGTCCGAGTCCCAAGCGTTTCTGGGTCACCCGCCTGTCTGCAGGTGCTGGAAACCGCTCGAGACCTAATTGAATCGACGGGCGTCGAGGCCGACATCCGCATCCTCTTCCCTGAAGCGCCCAACCCGGTGCTGCTGGCTCGAACTGGCCGCGGCAAGGCGGGTGTGCCGGAACTCATGCTCTCGGGGCACGTCGACGTCGTCCCGCCCGCGGGCATGGAAGATCCTTGGAGCGCCCGCATCGAGGGGGACCGCATGCACGGACGCGGCACAACGGACATGAAGAGCGGCGCAGCCTGTGCGCTCACGACATTTTGTGAAGCCGCTCGTCAAGGCGTCGACGGCGTACTTTGGCTCATTCTCTCTACGGATGAGGAAACCGCGGCACAGGGTGTCGTCAGAGCCTTAGGCTCTCCGGATGCTCCGCGTCCTCAGCTCTGTGTCATTTGTGAACCAACGGGGCTGTGCGTACGTTCAGCACATCGCGGAGACTGCTGGATCCGCGTGGACTTTACCGGCAAGAGCGCTCACTCGAGCCGCCCGCATCTCGGCATCAATGCCATTGAAGCGGCGGCGCTCTTTATCGTTCACGCCAAAAAACGTCTTCCGGAACTGCTCGCAGAAAACGCCGCAGCAGGTCCGGCCTCATCCTCTATTGATCTTGTTTCGGGCGGCGCAGCGGAAAACGTTGTTCCGGCAAGTGCGTCCGTCACCATTGACTTTCGCTATCAAGGCGTGGAGTCCGCTCAAGTGCAGTGCGACCGCATTGAAAAGATTCTTTGCGAAGTTCGAAGAGACCCCGACTTTCCTCCGGTTTCGACTTCACTCACGGTAACGGGCGACTGGACGGCACTCCACGGACATGACGCAGCCCTTGGCACAGGCTGCAGTTGCTGCGCTTGGCGAGTCGCTTGGGCATATTCCTGAAACGACCGAAATGACGGGTTGGGGTGAAGGCGGTTCAATGCAGAAATTCGGCATTCCAGCCTTCTATTTTGGGCCTGGCGACGGACCGCTCGCACATACGCCCAAAGAATCCGTCAGCGTTTCTGAAATCAAAACTGCCGTCAAAGCACTCTTCCATCTTGTGGATCGGCTGGTCGTCCATCCGAAACTGTGAAATCAGTTTTGACGCAGGAAAGTATGGATTACAGGCGAAGGCGCACTGATGTGGTGCGCCTTCGCCTTTTTATGTGCTTCAAGGGCGGTTCGTTCATCCCGCGCGTGCATGCCCCCCGTCATCCGAACTCAGCAGCCCGCCAGTACTCCGCTTTCGCAGAACAGCTCCTGGCTTGCTTTGCGCCTGCGAGAGCAGGCATCCCAATGAGTTTGGCACTGTCTTTGCTCATTATTTTTTACAGTCCCTCCCTATTGAATCGGGCAAGACGCCAGACTCAATGACGGCCGCCTTTCAGATTATTTCAAGAGTTGATTTGCCATGACCAAAACCTTCCGCATGCTGATGCTCACCGGTGCCCTCGCCGGCGCTTTTGCCGTCTCCACGGGCGCTGCCGCCAAGGAAATCACCGTCGCGCTCGCCTCCACCTTCACGACGATGGATCCTTACGATGCCGGCGACACGCTTTCGCAGAACTCGGCCAAGTCAATGTACGAAGGGCTTTTTGGTCTCGACAAGGACATGAAGCTTAAGAACGCCCTTGCCACCGGCTACGAGGTGAGTAAGGACGGCCTGGTCTATACGGTGACGCTCAGAAAAGGCGTGATGTTCCATGACGGTACGGAATTCAAAGCCGATGCCGTCAAAGCCAATTTCGACCGCGTGACGAATAAGGACAATGCACTGCGCCGCTACACGCTCTACATGAACATTGCCAAAACCGAAGTCGTTGATGACTATACGGTGCGCATTACCCTCCATACGCCGTTCTCGGCCTTCATCAATCAGCTTGCCCATCCGGCCGGCGTGATGATTTGCCCGAAGTCGCTTGAAAAATATCCGCAGATTGCTTTCCATCCCTGCGGCACGGGTCCCTACATCCTGAAAGATTACAACCCCTCGGAAATTCTCCATGTCGTCAAGAACCCCAACTACTGGCAGAAGGGACTCCCCAAACTTGACGGCATTTACTTCAAGCCGGTGCCGGAAAATTCAACGCGCGTAGCCATGCTGCGCACGGGCGAAGCACAGTTCATCTTCCCGGTTCCGCCCGAACAGGCCAAGACCTTGACGGGCAGCGACAACCTTGAAGTGACTGTTTCGCCCTCCATCATTGAGCGTTACGTCGCTTTCAACACCAAAATCAAGCCCTTCAACGACGTACGCGTGCGCAAAGCGCTCAATTACGCCGTCAATAAGGAAGCCCTAGCCAAGGTGGCCTTCAGCGGCTATGCCGTGCCGGCCACGGGTTCTGCACCCGAAGGCGTCGACTATGCCAAGGTCTATGAACCCTGGCCTTACGATCCCAAGAAAGCTCGCGAACTCCTGAAGGAAGCGGGCTACCCGAACGGCTTCACCGCAACCCTCTGGTCGCTTTACAACCACACCACTGCACAGAAAGTCATTCAGTTCCTGCAGCAGCAGTTTGCTCAGGTCGGCGTCAAAGTTTCGATCCTTGCCATGGAAGCCGGTCAGCGTAATGAATACCTGCTGAAAAAACCTGAAGATGCCAAGCTCAACATGCTCTATGCCGGTTGGTCGAGCTCCACGGGCGAACTTGACTGGGCGCTCCGTCCGCTGCTTGCTACGGCAAGCTGGGCGCCGGTGGCAGGCAACTACGGCTTTTATTCCAGCAAGGTGCTCGACGACAGCTTTACGAAAGCACTGCTCACGACGGATCGTGCTGAAAAAACTAAGCTCTATAACGCCGGTCAAGATGCCATTTGGAACGATGCGCCGTGGATCTTTCTCATCAACGAACAGAATGTTTCGGCCAAGGTTAAGAACCTGAAGAAATTCTACGTTCAGCCTGATGCCGGCTTTGACTACTACGAAGCGGAGCTCGATTAACCGCCGCAGGGATGCAGCACACGCAACGGACAAATGGTCCCGTGTGCTGCATGGCTGTTGATTCAGAACTCACGAACAGCTCCGCTTCGCTTTTCCTTCCGTCAGCCTGCGGTTTCTCGATGAAACCGCGGGCTTTTTTTTTCGCCGCAGTGTGAATGCTCTGGCGTTAGGAAAGTTTTGTCGGCTTAACCCTCAGTTCGACTTCTGCCTGCTCCTCAGCTTCAGCCGCTGCCAGGGCAGCAGGTCTCGTCCGCCGCACAACGAGCAGCAGCACCAGAGCAATCAGTCCGGAACCGAGCATCACTGCAGCATACTTCCAGGCCTCCCCCAAAACGATGGGAATGAGGAGCGCCGATGAAACCGCAAAAGCACCCGTCTGAAAAAACTGCTGCACTGAAGCGGCCAAGCCGCGGCTTTTGGGGAAATAGTCGAGGTTCATCACGTTGAGTGCTGGACGAACGGCCGCTGCCGCAAAGTTATAAACAACCGGCGCCAACAGCACCCAGGGGAAGACGGCAAAAGGGCCATGATCGAATACCACGCCGAATAAGCCCGACGCCGCCAAAAAGCCTACTCCCCCAAAAAGGAGCCGATTCTGACCAAACATCGCCAGCAGGTGAGAACAGGCCCAAGAACCCGTCATGCCGGCAACCACCATCGGAATCATCAGCCAGCCGAATTCATCCACCCCAAGTCCCATCACATTGAGGACGAAATCAGCCGCGCCTGCAGAATAAACAATCAAGCCCAAGAAAATGAAGCCGTGAGCAACAACGCCCGACGTGAATGCGGGGACTTTAAGCACCTCACCATAACGAAGCAATGTCGCCCACGGACGAAAAGAAACACGGCGTTCACTGGGGAGCGACTCTTTCAGCACGCATGCTGAGCAAAATGCCATCGCCGCACTTAAAACGGCTAAAAAGATAAAAATGGACCGCCAGCCCAGATGAACGGTCAGTTCACCCCCTACAACCGGAGCTAATGCCGGCGCCAGCCCAAAAATAACCGCGATGAGCGCGATGATTTTTGCTGCATCACCCCCGCTCCAGCGATCGCGAACGATAGCCTGAGTGACAACAGGCCCCGCAGCCGCTGCCATCCCCATTACAAACCGCCAGATAAAGAACGCTTCCATCGAGTCGGCAAAAAGAAGCCCCAGCGACGAGACAGCAAATACCGTCATTGAAAGGGCAAGCACAGCCTTTCGTCCGAAAGCATCTGAAGCCGCCCCTATCAGAAGCGACGTACAAGCAAATGCGGCCAGATAGATCGAAAGCGTCTGCTGCACGGTTACAAGCCCAACGCCGTAATGCTGCCCTATTTCATCAAAGGCGGGGACATACGCATTCGCAGCAAAAGGGCCAATCGAAGAAACAAAGGCGAGAAGCGCAGCATCCTTGGTTGTAGGACGGCCGGATTTTGTCACAGCTGCGACCTCATGATCCTCTGCGGCGGCCGTTTTCGAATCATCAGCAGGTGTTTTCACAAGAGACATAAGGGTACGGGCTTGTCATTCAGCGTGAGCCCATCAATATTCATCAGACTTCTCGGCGAAGTCTAAAGCAAACCTTGCCCCCATCCGCCGATCACGCCTGCCTCCGAATAGTTTTGTCTTCAAAAAGTAAACAAGAATATTTTGTATAACCAATATGCATATCTTTACGGCCTGCTTGATATTTCGAAATGCATTTTTATTCATAACCAGTTCAAAGAATAAACGTATGTCTTTATAGCTTTTTGTATTTCTTCCCTAAATTCACCGAATAGGTACTAACACCAATACCGGTTGATGATTTAGTGTTGATGAATTGATTTTTCCAGTTTGAGTTGCAACTTCTTTAAAGACCGCGTAATCTTGAACCCGAGATCAGGTAGATCTCAAGTTTTTAACAGCTCATACATGTCATAGGAGAATTAGTATGACCGGCAGCAATTTTCGTTCTATTCGCGAACATCTCGAACTCTCTGTTGAACAGCTCGCCGATATCCTGCGCGTTTCTGCTCATCAGATCATTGCTTGGGAACATGGTATGTCCCAGATTCCTTCTGTTTATGCTGATCGTCTTTTCCGCTTTGACCGTCACGGTCTCTGCTTCTTCGCACCGCGAAGCTAATAATTTGATTTTTAGGTAAATAATATGAATAAATCTCGAAAACGTCCGCCGGACGATCCTGCGAAATAAAGGGGCTGCACCTGTAATTGGGTACAGCCCCTTTCTTTTGCTTCTAACGCCGCGCCAGCCCGCTTTCTCTGCTGCTGGGTCTCTTTGCCTCGCCCTGTCAGAGTGGATGCCTCTCAGCCTAGCTGCCGTTCACAGACGCAGCGCCCAGCGTTCTTTTAATAGGCTCCTTTCTTAAAGCCTAAGGTCACTTGATCCAGCCACAATGCGTCGGATATTTTGTTGAAAATATTTCTCTTGGCCGCGCCGCCCTTCTGTGCGGGGGGGGGGGTAACTTTTCCTCGGCGCTCTTGCTTGATAGAGGCACTCCGGGAAGGTATCTGTTCGAGCGCAGCTGTACCCGTCTCCTCCAGAATCTTGCTTTCAAACGAGGTTGCCGCTTCATGCTCGGGCTCAGCCGCACTGACGGGCTGCTGCAGTTCCCTCTCAGCTGCAACGTCCTCATCGTCGATCACCTGTGTTTGAGCCCCATTTTCAGAGGTTGCGGCAATGTATTCTTCCACCGTCAGCTGATGAACCGGCGCCAATAAACGATAGCCGCGTTTTGGTACCGTTTTAATATATTCCGGTGCCTCTTTAGCACTGCGGCCGTCTTTAAAAATTTTCGTAATTCGAAAATGGCCTGAGTGATAGCCTGATCTGTTACAACATCCCGATCCCAGCAATTATCAATAATCTCTTGTCTGGAAACTACCTCCATAGGATGCTGCGCAAAATAAAACAACAGATCCATCAGCCGCGGCGGCAGGACGCTTCGACGGTTTTTCGCCGAATTGAATTTGATCTATGATTGGCTACCCAATCGGCAACAGTAAAAATGCACTCTCCATTGTTCCTCTCGAATTAACTATCTTGACCATCTTCTATTGTTATTTATCGCGGTCCTTATACTGTTTCTCATTGTAGTTGATCAGTTCGATTGAGTACATCACCCTATTGGAATAGCAAGAAAAATGCATATTTACCGTTTATCGTTGTTTATCAACTTATTTGTGATGTACTCATACTTATCTGCGTCAACATATAAACTCAGTATTTATACGCACTGCGGATTCAAAGTCTCCTCAAAGCATTTACATCTGTAAACTCTTAAACCGTTAAATACTGCCCCGTGGGCTTAGCCAAAATATCTTTATTGCTCAGGGAGCTCGGTACTCTCATCCTTGGCAACAAAGAGACCATAAAACGCAATGCCCAAGAAGAAGACGATGGTCGCAAACTTCATGACATCGCCGTCCATGAGGCTGAAATACCACCCGATGAAGATGAGTGAGCCCAAGGCAGCCGCTTCAACACAAACCTTCTTGACGCCTTGAAGTCCGGCTCTGCGCACAACTACAAAAGTGGCGGCCATACAGAGAAAATACGGGAAGACATTGGTAATGACCGAGATGTCCACCAGCAGATCAAACTGACTGAACAAGTTGGAGACCGGCATAAACGGCACCAACAGCGTCTGGATGAAACATAGGATAAAGAGTCCTAAATAAGGAACACCGGTTTTACCAACGCGTTTAAATAACGCTGGGAAGTATCCCAGCCTGGCGGAGGTCATGAAGACTCGGTACATCGTAAACTGCCACGTAACGAGTGACCCGACACAGGTCAAAAAGAGCAGCACTGCCAGTATGCGGCTCGCCGTCGAACCAAAAAGGCTCACGAAGATGACAAAGAGCGGAGCTCCGGAATCCACCAGTTCTGACTCTGGAAGCAAGCCTGCGGTCAAAGTTGTTGATCCGACATAAATGACTGCCACCGCAAGGGTAGCGGCCAATACAGCTTTAGGGACAGACTTCTCCGGGTTATCGACGCTGTCGTCGTTAGCGCAAGCTGACTCTAATCCCAAAAAGGCCCAGAACATCATGGGGGCCGTCGCCGTCACCGCGGTCTGCATCGACAAATCACGAGGATTCCAATTCTGTGCAAACAACTGTGCGTCAAAGCTGAACGGCGCCGCACAGATTAGAAAAAGGAGCGGGATCAAGATGCCCCAGATGGTCACCGCGCTGAGGCGCCCCATGGCTTTAACGCCCGCGAAGTTCACCAGCGTCGAGAGCCAAAGCAGCGCTATCGTTAAGCACTGCACAACGCCCAAATCGGCCTGAATGCCGAAAATACCCAGCAGATAGCCGACAGCGGTGGTAGCAATGGCAACGTTGGCGATGACGACAGAAAATGCGTAAATATAGTTGGTCAAAAAAGAGCCGGGCATGCCGAAGGCATTTTCGGCGATAGCGCCTAAACCGCCCAGACGATATTTGGAGTAAATCCCGCAGTTGGCAAATGCGTATGCCATCGCGACAGCTGCAAGGCAAACAACAAACCAGGATAAAAGTCCGATCCCGCCCACCTGTGCAACTTTCGCCGGCAACATCAGGATTCCCGATCCCAACATGTTCAAAGCAGTCAGCAGCATAAACTGCGTTCTGTTCATTTTGAATTTAGTCATTTGTGGCCCCTTTTTGCCCTCTGGCCGCAAACAAGAGCAGCCTCGCAGGAGAAACTTTCCTGCGCGGCTGCCATTGCGTTTACAAAATCAACTCAATGATCAATTCTTGCTCTCCGGTCTCAGCGCGGGGAAGAGCAAGACGTCACGAATCGTAGGTGCGTCCGTAAGCAACATCATAAAGCGATCGATGCCGATGCCGCACCCGGCGGTTGGCGGCAATCCATATTCAAGTGCCGTCACGTAATCTGCGTCGTAATACATCGCTTCATCGTCACCGTGTCCCTTGCGCTCAACCTGAGCGCGGAAGCGAGCTGCCTGATCATCCGGATCGTTAAGTTCGGAGAAGCCGTTGGCAGTTTCTCGGCCGGCAATGAAGAGCTCAAAGCGTTCCGTAATGTCCGGATTCACATCCGAGGCTCGGGCCAAAGGCGAAATTTCCGTCGGATAGTCAATGATGAAGGTCGGCTTGATGAGCTTCTTTTCAACGGTTTCGTCAAAAAGCGCCATCTGCAGCGAGCCGAGCGTCGGATCAATCTGCTCGTCGGCACCGAGACGCTTGAGTTCCTTCTTCAGGGAATCTTCGTCCATGAGCTGACTTTCAGTGTATTCGGGGCTGTACTTCAAGATGGCTTGCTTCGGCGTGAGCTTGTCGAAGGGTTCCTCGAAATTGATCGTCATTCCCTGATACGTCACGATGGCCGAACCGGTCACTTCACGCGCGACATGACGCAGAAGCGCTTCGGTAAACTCCATCTGGTCCTTATAGGTCCAGTAGGTGGCGTAGAACTCCATCATGGTGAATTCTGGGTTGTGACGCGCATCAATGCCTTCATTGCGGAAGTTTCGATTAATTTCGAATACGCGTTCAAAGCCGCCAACTACCAGACGCTTCAGATAAAGTTCCGGCGCAATGCGCAGGTACATTTCGGTATTGAGCGCATTGTGGTGCGTGATGAAGGGACGCGCATTAGCGCCGCCCGGAATCGGATGCAGCATCGGCGTTTCCACTTCCAGGAAGTCGTTGGCCAGCATGAAATTGCGAATGGAGGCAATCGCCTTCGAACGCTTGATAAAGCGCTCGCGCGATTCTGCATTGACCATCAAGTCCACATAACGGCGGCGATAGCAGAATTCCTGGTCCTGCAGGCCCTTGTGCTTGTCGGGCATCGGCCGAAGGCTCTTGGCCATCAAGCGGAATGACGTCACCTTAATGGCCAGATCGCCGGCCTGAGTACGCATCAGCGTACCTTCACAAGCAACGATGTCGCCGAGGTCGAGCGTCTTGAAATCTGCGTAAGCGGCTTCGCCCACCGTGCTTTCTTGGACGAAATACTGCATTGTCCCCGTATAGTCGCGGACGGTCGCAAAAGTGAGTCGGCCCATGACTCGCAGGCATCACACGGCCTGCACAAGCGACCTTCGGCGCGAGTGCTTCAAGCTCTTCAGCGGTCTTGTTGCCGTACTTTTCGTTAAGGTCACCGAACAAATCCTTGCGGACAAAGTCATTCGGATAAGCGACGCCGTGTTCGCGAAGCTTAAGGAGCTTGGCGCGGCGTTCCGCAATAACCGAATTTTCATTTTGTACTTCTGTGACCGAGATGTTCTCGTTAGTCATGTAGCCACCTAATGTAAGTTGGGATTGATGGATTGGGTTCTGGTGGAGTGAAAAGCGGCAGAGATCTTCCAGCTTCCCACTGCTCGTATGGGGCTGCAGGCGGCGGACACATTGGAACCCAACAAATGTGTCCGCCGCCCCACCAGCAGATCTCTGCCTAACCTAGAAGCCTTACATCTTCAGAACCTTGACGGTGTAGGAACCGTCCGGCTGACGATAGGCACCGTGGATATCGGTTTCGAAGCCCGGGAAGTGCTCGCCGATTTCGCAGAGCATGAGCATGAAGTCCAGCACTGCGCGGTTGTCGGCCGTGAGCATTTCGCCCGGCATAACCAGAGGAACTCCCGGCGGATACGGCAGAATCATGTTGGCGTTGACCTTGTCCTGCATATCCTGAATGCGGACTTCCTCAACCTCACCGTTGAGTTCGCGCTGGAAGGCCTCAAACGGCGTCATGACCATCTTCGGCAACGTTTCAAACGCGTGGAACATCATGTTCGGCAGATCGTGTTCAACGATGAGCTTATGGATGCCCTGGGCCAGTTCCTGCAGACGCATGCCGTCGTAGAAGCTCGGATCCTTCTTGTAAAGCGACGGGATCGCTTCCTTGATCTCAAGATTGCGGTCGTAGTCGCGGCGGAAGTTGCAGAGCTCACGCAGCAGCCCCATCGCCTTCGTGTTGTCGATACCGAAGGAGAAGAGGAAGAGCAGGTTGTAGGGGCCCGTCTTTTCAACGATCACGCCGCGGTCATCCAAGTACTTGGAGACGATCGAAGCGGGAATGCCGCGCTCAGCCATCGTGCCGTCGCCATTGAGACCCGGCGTGAGGAGCGTGACCTTGATCGGGTCAAGATACATGTGCTCCTGATCGATGTTGCGGAAGCCATGCCACTTGTCTTCGGGCTTGAGTTCCCAGCATTCCTTCGTGCCGATGTTTTCGGGCTGCCACACGTCGAAGAACCAAGAATCGGATTCTTCGCGAAGGCGCTTGATTTCCTTACGGAAGCGAATCGCACGATCGATGGATTCATCAATCAGACGGCGGCCGACATTGCCGCGCATCATAGCGGCAGCAGTTTCCGTTGATGCCACGATCGGATAGAAGGGCGACGTGGAGGTGTGCATCATGAACGCTTCGTTGAACGTCGCTTCGTTGATTTCACCCTTCACATGGATCATGGAAGCCTGCGAGAACGCAGCCAGCAGCTTATGCGTCGACTGAGTTTCGTAGATCACCTTGCCCTCTGTACGGCCGCCGCTCATGCCGGCGAGGCCCTGATAAATCGGGCTGAAGTTGGTGTAAGGCACCCACGCGGAGTCGAAGTGGATCGACTTCACATCCAGCGTATTCTTGATGAAGCCGGTGTTGTAGAACAGACCGTCATAGGTAGAGTTGGTCACCACAGCGTGAACCGGCCACGTGGCGTTCGGCGTTTCCTTCACACGCTTTTCAATGGTCTCGTGCTTAAATTCGCTCTGCGGGATACCGCCCAGAATGCCGTAGGCGTTGCGGGTCGGGCGCAGATAGATTGGGATCACATTGCTCATCATCATCAGATGCGTGAGCGACTTGTGGCAGTTACGGTCAATCAGCACAGTGCTGCCGGCCGGAGCGGAGTACAGACCGATGATCTTATTGGCGGTCGACGTGCCGTTCGTAACGATGTAGCTGCGGTCAGCATTAAACGTCTCAGCGATGTATTTCTCAGCATCGCGATGAGGACCGGAGTGGTCAAGCAGAGAGCCGAGTTCACCCACGGAAACCGAAACGTCAGCCTTGAAGGTGTTGGCGCCGAAGAAGTCATAGAACAATGCGCCAATCGGGCTGTGCTGGAAGGCCGTGCCGCTCATATGGCCCGGCGTGCAGAATGTACTTGCCTTCTTTGGCGAAGTTGATCAATGCGCGTGTCAGCGGAGGCGTAACAGCCTTTCGTATTCTTCGACCTTCTGAGAGATCGTAACGGCGATGTCCGCAGCGTTCGAAATTTCATATTCGAAGAATTCAACATTCAGTGAGAGCTGCTGGAACGTAGCATCCGTCACACTGTTGGAGCTCGAGAAAGCGAAAACGGGGAGATATTCATTGAAATCGTGAATCTGCTGGCAGAGTTCCTGAGGAGAATCTTCCCAATCGATCACCACACCGGCAAGACGGGCATTGTTTTCGACGACGCGAACAAGGTCCGCCTGATCGGCGGCAAACACGACTTCGAACCCGCGTTTTTTTAAGCACTCATTCAGGCTGTGAATCGGGGCGTCTTTAAAGAAACGACCAGGCGAGACGAGCTCAACGATGATGTTCATGATGAAACCTCACAAAGGGAGATGTGGTGGTGAAACCAGAAGGAGCTGGGCCTGCCCTCTCAATCCGTCACATAAAGTGAGCAGACCCAGCCAGAGGAAGAAGTTGATGAAAGAGGTGTTGACTGATTAGTTGTCGCCGACGAGCACTGCAGCCTTGCCAGCTTCGGACTTGTCGGAAGCTTCTGCCGCAGCAGTCTTGACAGTCGCCTGGAGCTTGCCCTTCTTCCAGGAGAAGAACATCATGATGACCAGGCTGACGATGAAGGTAGCGATCAGTTGGTTGAAGCCGGCGCCGGCCAGGGCGATGAAGCAGAAGCCGCTGCCGAGGACCGATGCGACACAGCTGATAACGTTGCGAGTCGTTGCGCCTTCGATGCGCAGCAGGTTGACGCAGCTGTAGAAGTACGGGAGCATCGTGAGGAGAACCGCGATACCGGTGATCATGCCGAAGAGGTCGGAAGCAGAGCCGCCACTTGCATTCATGGCCGTGATGACCGCCATAAGCACCGTCATCTGCGTGGCCGAGAGGATCAGACCCTTGCGGGGGAGACCGTTCTTGTCGAGTTCACCGTAGATCTTGGGGATATAGCCTTCCTGAGCGGCACGGGCACCGGCCTGAGTAACAAGCATCATCCAAGAGCCGAGCGAGGTGAGGCAGGCGAGAGCCGTGATGGCAGACACAACCGGAGCAGCCCAGTCACCGACCATCAGCGAAGCCGAAAGAGCAAACGGAGCACCCGAGGCAGCCGTCACAGAGGCCGGGAACATGCCGGCGATAGCCTGAGACGAACCGATGTAGACGAGACCGGCAAGCAGGGCGCCAAGCATCGTGGCGAGCGGAACCGTGCGGCGAGGATTGTCAACGAGACCGGACGAGACAGAGGCCGATTCAATACCGATGAAGGCCCAGAGGCACAGCAGAACGCTGCGGCAGGTAGCATCCAAGTCAGTCGTGCCAGAGACATTCCAGTTATCCATGTAGACCTGGGGATCAAACCAGAGCCAGCCGAAAGTTGCCGTGCCAACAACAGGGATAAGGAGTGCAATAACGCCGAACGTAGTGACCTTACCGATCATTGAGCCGCCGAAGAAGTTGAGGATCGTGAAGAACCACACAACCGCGACGCAGGCAATGCCGGCAGGAATGGGATGATTGAGAATTGGGAAGAAGACTGAGAGATAGGAAACAGCAGTAATTGCAATTGCAAGGTTGCCGATCCAGTTGGCGTGGTAATAAAGCACGCCGGTTTGATACCCGAAGGCCGGGCTGATTTCACCCGCATAAGCGACAGGACCGCCGCTTTGCGGATTTACTGTAGATAGGCGGGCATATACATATGCAAGCGCCAACGCGCCAAACATAGCAATCAGCCAACCAAAAAGTGCAACAGAACCAATACTGGCGAGATTTGAGGGAAGCAGGGCGATGCCGCTACCCATCATGTTACCGGCAACAATGCCAGTACATGCAAATAGTCCGATTTTTTTCCCAGATGACATTTTGTGCCCCAGAAGTTGATGAAACAACATCTTCAAAACGAACCGGCTTCCTTCTTCTCGCCGAACCATACTGAAGCTGTTGCAGCAATATTGAACTTTTAGGGCACTTAAAGCCTCATAGAAATATAAAAAAGCAATCACATAACAAACATTTGTCGATTGTTGTGTGTATTCCATATATTTCAATTAGTTGAACGATATCAATTTCATATAACAGCCCTCATAAAACCTTTCTTTTTCCAAAATAGACAGATTATTGATAAGAAATTAACGCCACATTGATAAAGATATCTTCCTGATTAATTCCAAACAGCAGGAATACAATACCCAAACTTGATATTTTCACTCTTTACGAACGACAATTAAAAGAGCTTTTTGGTTAACAATTAAGCGTTAACACTAAGACCGAGAAACTATAATTAGCGCACCTTAAATTGTTCTTTAAAATATTTTCCAAAAAGAATAAACAGTCTTTTATTTCGTTGACCTATTAGTCAAATCTTTTTTTGCCGTCATGAATGATCAAAACAAATAAATTTCAAGGACTTGCAGTACCAACGACCTTAGGCATAAAGTTCTTTCTTCATCTCCAAAGCCTCGAACCTCATGCAGACAGCCAACCTTTCACCGGCACCCGCCTCAATCCCCTATCGAGGACGATTCGCGCCGTCTCCTACCGGGCGGCTTCATGCTGGGAGTCTTGCTGCGGCATTGGCCAGTTGGCTTGACGCTCGTGCGCATGGCGGGACATGGCTCGTGCGCATTGAAGACATTGACCCTCCGCGAGATGTACCCGGAGCCGGAAAAGCCATCATTAAAGCGTTGGCACGCTTTGGCATGACCTCTGATGAGCCTATTCTTTGGCAGCATGACCGCTTAGAGGCCTATGCGGATGCGCTCGCCAAACTGACTGCTGAGGGCTCTATCTACGGCTGCGCCTGCTCACGCAAAGAAATTCAGCTCGCCGACGAAGCATTGAGCCTGCCGATTGGCGTGTATCCGGGCACCTGCCGACACGGCACTCAGGGGCGCCCAGTACGCGCACTTCGATTCCGCGTACCCGCAGGCAATGTCCAATTCCGTGACCGTCGCTTAGGCGACTATCTGCAGAACGTTGAGAAAACCGTGGGGGATTTCGTTCTGAAGCGCGCCGACGGGCTTTGGGCCTATCAGCTTGCCGTCGTCGTTGACGATCTTTATCAAGGCGTCACCGACATCGTGCGCGGTGCGGATCTGATAGACAACACGCCGCGGCAAATATTGCTCACCCAAGCGCTCGGCGCCGCCCCATTGCGCTATTTCCATATCCCGCTCGTGCTCAATGACCGCGGTGAAAAACTGTCCAAACAGGCCGGTGCTACCCCCATTGATAACGAAGAACCATTACCTGCACTCGAAGCTGCGTTCGAACATCTTGGATTTCAACGATTGGGCGCCGATTCAGTATCGAGCTTTCTCCATGGAGCCGTGCCGCTGTGGCAAGACCGTTGGAGCCGCTGATTCAAACGCAAGAGGCAGAACGCTCATCAAGTTCTTCCAATCCCGATGAATTGGTGGTGCTGCCCTGCGCTTTCGCTGGATGCCCGCCTCTGTCAAGTCAGTTGATACCACACGATTCCAAAAATCGTGTTTGATCGATTCATATTCAGCGAAATTAACAGCTTTTAACCGCTAAACCACAAAATCTTCACTGTCCGAGTTTCCTCTGCGGCTGCTTGTCTGATGTTTAGCGGGCAGATCTCTCTTCACAACAGGCTGGACAGATAGAAACGCCGGCTTGAATGCTTCTATCCCTTTCTCCTGCATCATCTGTGCCGTTGAGATCGGTCTGAAGCGCTCTGGTGATTCGCGGGATTTCAGCGGCGGCGTAATTGCTGCCGCAGTACTAATTGCGTCAGTTCTTAGGCTTGAAAGTGAAAAAAAGGACGTTAATCGATCAACCTTATGGAGCACCTAAAGCTCACGATTAACGTCCATCCGAAGAAGCTGTGCGGCAGACGTGCGGGTCCCAACCATCCGCACGCCCGCCTTTCACAGACTCAAAATCATTTCTTCCATCAAACCTCGTCAACAGTTGCGATGGGCCGCACAGCCTCTTTGCGCTGATTCAAGGTCAGCCAAAGTCCGCCGCTCAACACTGCAGCCGCTGTGCCCCAGGACAGCAAAAGACTTCCATTCGTCAATCCAGCCGTTAAATAACCGGCGCCGGCAGCAAAGGCCGTGAGCAGCGCATACGGCAGCTGCGTTGCCGCATGTTCCATTACCGGACAGCCTGAACTTGCAGCCGAAAGCACTGAAGTATCTGAGATGGTGAGGAGTGGTCGCCGAAGACTGAACCGGCCAGCACGGCACCCAACACAACAAAGACCATTGACGGATCCACGGCATAGGCAATCGGCACCAAAATCGGGACGAGGATGCCGAAAGTCGCCCAGGAAGCACCGGTTGCAAAAGAAAGCACGCAGGCTGCCGCAAAACAGATGAAGGGGAAGAGCTGCATCACATCGCCACCAAAACTTGTAACCAGCCCTTCAACGTACTGCGCTGACATTAAGAGATCACGGCATATGCCCGAGAGCGTCCACGCAAGCACTAGGATGATGTTGGCCGGCAGCATCAGCTTCATGCCGTTCACGGCGCCGTCCATGCACTTCGTAAATGAAAGGACGCGGCGCGGCACGTAAAGCAATATTGTCGCAGCGAGCGTGCCAAACCCTGCCCAGCAGAGCGCCGAAGAAGATGACGATGCGCCGATCGCCGCGCCGAATTGATACTTTGTCGGACCATCCGACCAAAAACCGCCCGAATATAAAAGCGCAGCAAAGGAAAAGATGAGGAGCAGCGCAATCGGGAAAATCATCTCCAGAAGCCCGCCGTTTCCAGTCGGCTCCGTCTGCTCTTCATCCTGCCTCAGGTTCTCCGTTTTCTCAGCCTCAGCTTCAGCGGTCAGCATGGGACCAAAATCTCTGCCCCGCCAAATCAGAAATACCACAAGCGCAATGGTGAGAATCGCATAGAAGTTCCATGGGATAGCCGCCATAAACGCAGCCATGGACTGATCCTCGAGCGGCGTGCTTTTCAACGAAGCCGCTACTGCAGCTGCCCATGAGGACACCGGCGCAATGATGCAAACGGGGGCAGCCGTTGAATCGACGATCCATGCAAGCTTAGCGCGAGCTACCCGACAGCGGTCTGTCAGAGGCTTCATCACCGTGCCGACAAATAAGCAGCTGAAGTAGTCGTCAATAAACACAAGACAGCCAAGCCCGCAAGCCGAAAGCAAAGACTTCCGCTTCGTCTTCATTCGCCGGCCGGCCCATTCTCCGTAGGCTTTAGATCCGCCCGACAGAGAGACCAAATAAACCACCGCCCCTAAGAGCGACGTGAATATGAGGATTTTGAATTCAAGCGTCGACACCATCATCGAAAAAACAGCATCCAGACTGCCGATGATGACGCCGCCCCCAGTAGAGCTTGTGTAGATAACCGCTCCTGTAAGAATGCCGACAAGCAGCGCAGAAATAACTTCCCTGCTGATCAACGCAGCCACAATCGCAGCCACGGGAGGCAGCAATGACAACCAACCCGCATTAAAAGGCTCCATTACGCGAAGCTCCTAAAAAAAGGCCAGCACATTTCACCACCAGACATTTACAACATCAGAGAGTGCTCGGGTTGATGTTTTTCATAGTGATAAAAAAGTGCTGGCCCATCCACACAAAAGGAGAGACACACATATCTTACAAACATCAATACCAAGAAAATATCAAGGTTAACGATCAATAAAAATATATTTATATAGCCTACAAGATCAATGAAAATATAATCCCACTTAAAAACAAGGATTTTTCCCATTCGGTTGCTGACTTATCCTTGCCACACCGCAGCAAGGTCGCTCCTAAAGATGTTGATATTGATATATTATTCTATATATATCAATATGTTGATCTGATAATGATTTCACATTAATGCTTTAAAGACCCTTCTCATAAATCTTCTGAAAGAACAATATCGCATTAATCACAACCTCCTAAACAGCATTTCAGAATTAAACAGTCACATATCAACACATTGATTTTTAAGGATTAATACGTAAATAAGAAATTCCTCAGAAATTACACTAATGATTCTTTACTGATGGAAGCCTAGGATTCACCTCAAGCATTAAGCGATTGAACGAAACCTTCAAATCCCGTTCTCCAAACACCTGAATTCATTCAATCGCAAAATACTTAAAAGCCTTAATACGTTTTTCTAAAAACATTAGAAAGACAGCTCTTAAAGAGGACTTTCCTATGCGCAAACTCTATGTTGCCGCCACTGAAGCCAGTCGTTCAGCTTTTGAATGCGAACGTGCAGTCATCGACTTCGACAACGCCAACTTCACCCAGGTTTCCATCGCCGTCATGACGGCCGATGAGGCCCTCGCCGGCAAACTTGAGCAGATTGAGTCGAACGCCTTCGGCATTCCTGTTGTTATCCTGAATGAAGGCGGCAAAGTAGATCCTTGCCTGATCGGCCGCGCAGCGAGCATCATTGACCGCAAGAGTGACGATGCCAAGCTCTATGGCCGTCAGATTGACACCCTTGCGCAGAAGTATGAGGACACCGTCCTCCCGCCGTTCTTCGGCAGCCTCGAAGAATATGTCGGCAACGGCCATGCCCAGTTTGACTGCCCGGGACATCAGGGCGGCGCCTTCTTCCGCCGCCATCCTGCCGGCCGCGAATTTGCTGAGTTCTTCGGCGAAAACGTCTTCCGCTCCGACTTGTGCAACGCCGACGTTTCGATGGGCGATCTGCTGATTCATGAAGGCGCACCGTGCCTTGCTCAGCAAAAAGCTGCCCGTATCTACAACGCCGACAAGACTTATTTCGTGCTCAACGGCACGTCAGCCTCCAACAAGGTTGTGCTCAACGCTCTGCTTGCACCGGGCGATCTGGTGCTCTTTGACCGCAACAATCACAAATCCAATCACCATGGTGCCCTGCTGCAGGCCGGCGCCACTCCCATTTATCTCGAAACGGCCCGCAATGCCTACGGTTTCATCGGCGGTATTGATGAGCACTGCTTCGAAGAGCACTACCTGCGCGACATGATCCGCGAAGTGCGTCCTGAAAAAGCCGAAGCCAAGCGCCCGTTCCGCCTTGCGATCATCCAGCTCGGCACATACGACGGCACGATCTATAACGCTCGCCAGGTCGTCGACCGCATTGGTCACCTCTGCGACTACATCCTCTTTGACTCTGCCTGGGTGGGCTACGAACAGTTCATCCCGATGATGAAGGACTGCTCGCCGCTGCTTCTCGATCTCGGACCTGAAGATCCGGGTATCTTCGTCACGCAGTCCGTGCATAAGCAGCAGGCCGGTTTCTCGCAGACCTCGCAGATCCATAAGAAGGACAGCCACATCAAGGGACAAAGCCGCTACTGCCCGCATAAGCGCCTCAACAACGCCTTCATGATGCACGCGTCCACTTCGCCCTTCTACCCGCTCTTTGCGGCGCTCGACGTCAACGCGAAGATGCACGAAGGCATGAGCGGTCAGCGCCTTTGGGCGGACTGCGTCCGCGTAGGCATTGAAGCCCGCAAGCTGCTGATGAAGACCTGCAAGTACATCAAACCCTTCGTCCCGGCACTGATCGACGGAAAGCCGTGGGGTGAATATCCCACGGAGGAAATCGCGCACAACCTGCGCTTCTTCGAATTCGAACCGGAAGCTAAGTGGCACAACTTCGAAGGTTATGGAGAACGCCAGTACTTCGTCGACCCGTGCAAGCTGCTGCTCACCACCCCGGGCATTGATGCTGAAACGGGACACTATGCCGACTTCGGCGTTCCCGCCACGATTCTTGCCAACTTCCTGCGCGAAAACGCTGTCGTTCCGGAAAAGTGCGACTTGAATTCGATTCTCTTCCTGATGACGCCGGCCGAAGACATGGCCAAGATGGAACACCTCATCACCCAGATCGCACGCTTTGAGGAATACCTCGACGCCGATGCGCCGTTGGTTGATGTGCTGCCCTCCATCTACTACGCCAATGAAGAGCGCTACCACGGCTACACCATCCGCCGCCTCTGCCAGGAAATGCATGACTTCTATAAGTCCCGCAATGTCAAGCAGCTGCAAAAGGAAATGTTCCGCCGTTCGCACTTCCCGCGCCGTGCGCTCGATCCGCAGCAGGCTCACTTCGAGTTCATCCGCGGCAACGCCGAGCTCGTGCCGCTTGAACAGGCCGAAGGCCGCATTGCTGTAGAAGGCGCTCTGCCCTATCCGCCGGGAGTGCTTTGCTGCGTCCCGGGTGAAGTTTGGGGCAACTCCGTCCTCCAGTACTTCCTTGCGCTTGAAGAAGGCATCAATCGCTGCCCGGGCTTTGCGCCTGAGCTCCAGGGCGTCTACATCCAGAAGGATCCGGATGGACGCAAGCGTGCCTACGGCTACGTGCTGACCAAAGAACGCACTGCCGAACTCGGCATTGAAGGCTAATCACTAACCAGCCGCATTTGGGCGGCCGCTGTTGTGGCCGCCCAGATCTGATCCCAACAACAATGAGGTGACAATTTATGTCCGGTTCCTCGAGCAAAATGAGCGTAACGCAGCTTACGCTCCTAACAGCCCTTAACATGATGGGCTCCGGCATCATCATGCTCCCGACGAAACTTGCTGAAGTCGGTACTTTCTCAATTATTTCCTGGTTGGTCACGGCCGGCGGCTCCACGGCTCTCGCCTACGCTTTCGCAAAATGCGGCATGCTTTCGCGCAATCGCGGCGGCATGGGCGGATATGCTGAATATGCTTTCGGCAAATCGGGCTCGTTCCTGGCCAACTACGCCTATTGCGTTTCGCTCCTGATTGCGAACATCGCCATTGCCATTTCGGCCGTCGGTTATGCCGTTGCACTCTTCGGCCTCAATACGACGCCGTTTGAAACCTGCCTCTTGACAATCGCGGTTCTTTGGATCTGCACGGTTCTCAACTTCAAGGGCGCCAAGATCACCGGCCTCATCTCCAATTTCACGGCTTGGGGCGTCATCATTCCGGTTGCCGGCATCTCTGTATTCGGTTGGTTCTGGTTCAATCCTGACACGTATACTGCCGCTTGGAATCCGCATAATCTGCCCGCTTTCGATGCCGTCAGCGCCTCGATTTCCATGACGTTGTGGTCCTTCCTCGGTCTGGAATCCGCCTGCGCGAACTCCGAAGCCGTCGACAATCCTGAAAAGAACGTTCCGAAGGCTGTGCTTGGCGCTACGCTCGGCGTCGCCGTGATCTACATCCTTTCGACCAACGTCGCTGCCGGCATCGTTGACAACGCTGAGCTCGTGAAGTCGACCGCTCCCTTCGGCCTGGTGTTCGCAACCATGTTCAACGGCACCGTGGGTCAGATCGTTATGGGTCTGATGATCTTGTCCTGCTCCGGCTCGCTCCTGTCCTGGCAGTTCACGATCGCCCGCGTCTTCAAGTCCTCTGCCGACGAAGGCTACTTCCCGAAGTGGTTCTCCAAGGTCACAAAGGATGACGCGCCGGTTCTTGGCATGACGATCATCGTCTCGGTTCAGACGCTCATGTCCTTCATGACGATCAGCCCCTCCCTCTATCGCCAGTTCAATACACTCGTTGACCTCGCTGTGGTCACCAACGTCATGCCGTACCTTCTCTCGATGGCTGCCGTGTTCGTGATGCTCAAGGCCGAAGGCGTGACGGGCAATCAGGCGAAGTGGGTCAAGATCATGGCCTTCATCGGCACGGTGTACAGCCTCTACGCGCTCTACGCTGCCGGCTTCGAAGCCATGATGTACGGTGCACTCGCCACATTCGCCGGCTGGTTCTTCTATGGTCTGGCTGCTGAAAAGCTCTTCAAGCACAACCATAAGTCCAATGTTGCTATGAGTGCCGCCGCTGACGATTAATTTCTAAATACCCATTGAAGCATCTGACTTCGATGCCTCTCAAACGAAGGCTGCCACCCTCGATATTTCGCGGGTGGCAGCCGTCCATTGACTGTCTGACAGTGATTTCATTTGTCATCAAAGACGCTATGATCAAGTTCCTGCAATAATCGTAAGCTCATTTACCGCATGCGTATACAAATAAAAACATTCATCGTTTCGTGACGCTAAGAACTTCGGCATATTTTGAGTTCTGCCGATTTTCCAAACATTTTGAGAGTGCATATGCCAAGAAGAAAAATGAGCGTGATGCAGCTTACGCTTCTAACCTCCCTAAGCATGATGGGAGCCGGCATCATCATGCTCCCGGCAAAATTTGCCGAAATCGGCGCCATTTCAATGCTTTCATGGATTGTCACTGCCCTCGCCTCGGGAGCAGTGGCTTACGTTTTCGCCCAATGCGGCATGCTGTCGAAAAAATTGGGAGGACTGGGCAGCTTTGCCGAATATGCCTTTGGCGAACCCGGCGCTTTTATCGTCAACTATGCTTATGCCATTTCACTCGTCTTCGGCAACATTGCCATCTCTCTGGCAGCCGTAAGCTATGGGCTGAGCTGGTTCCATCTCCCATTTTCATCCGTTTTTGCCTGCATCGGCTGCGTGCTCCTTTTATGGATCGCATCGCTTCTCACCTTCCGCTCCCCGTACATCACCGGCCGCATCACCGGCATCTTCGTCTGGGCGCTCTTGCTGCCCTTGATTACGCTTGTCGTTGTAGGCGGCTTTTGGTTTGATCCGGCGCTCTATTCGGCCAATTGGAATCCCCATCAAATTCCAACGCTTGATGCAGTATCGTCGGGCATTTCAATGACCTTTTGGGCGTTCCTTGGCTTGGAATCGGCCTGTGCCAATGCTGAATCCGTGGAAAATCCGGAAAAGAATGTGCCTAAAGCCGTTATCTGCGCCACACTTCTAACGGCCTTCATCTATATCGCAACCACCAATCTAACGGCTGGTCTGGTTCCCAATGCGGTCATCCTTCAGTCTGATGCACCGTTTGCCGTGGTTTATGCCGCGCTTTTCGGCGGAACATCGGGTGCTGTCGTTTCTTGTCTGCTCTGGCTGGGATGCGCCGGATCTCTCGTTTCCTGGCAATTCACCATGGCACGAGTTTTTGCGTCATCCGCTCATGCCGGCTTTTTCCCGTCGATCTTCGGCCAAATGAATAAGCATGATGCCGCCGTAAAAGGACTCATTCTGCTTACCGGCGTGCAAAGTCTTCTCTGCCTGCCGATCCTGAGCCCCTCGACCTTCACGATCTATGAGCAATTTACCGACCTTGCCGTCTTCATCACGCTCTTTGCGTTCGTGATCTGCATGAGCGGGAGCTTCGCACTGGCCAAAGCCGAGTGCACATCGCGCAAACGGCGGGAAACGATTCATACGATTGCCACCGCGGCAATTGTGATGCTGCTCGGTTCACTCTACTGTCTGAACTTTGACACCATGAAAATCGGCACCGTACTCGTGTGCCTCAGCTGGGTCTATTACGGCATGCTCAAAGGTCGGCTGTCAGCGAGTCAATAAGGATATTTTTTGAAGCCAAGTTCAACTTCATCCAGGAGGAAGGAGCGAGCAAAATCCATGAATTTAGAACGCTTCCCCTGAGACTTGGTTTGTCCTGCAGCCGCTTGTGCAGGCGGGCCTAATTCAGCTTCAGAAGCACCTTCAGCAGAAACGGCATCCGGCTGCGGCTCCTCGGTCTGCGCAGTGCGCAGAAGCTCTGCATCAACGACGAGCTGATAACCGCGCTTCGGCACTGTCGCAATGTATTCCGGCGCCTCTTGCCGGCCTCGTCCATCACGCAGCGCCTTGCGAAGTTCGAAAATGTTCTGCGTGACGGTTTGATCCGTCACTACAGAACGATTCCAAAGGTGCGCAACCAATTCCGTTCGAGAAATCACATGGTCGGGATGCCGAGCGAAGAAAATTAAAGCGTCCATCAGACGCGGCGGAACTTTCACCTCCGACCCGTCGCGACGAAGGGTATTCTCGGCCGGAAATACCGACCAATCTCCAATTTTCCAAATTTCGCCCAACATGGCTGCTCCCTCTGCAGGTCCCATCAGCTAAGTGAAACTATCTAGTTTACTCATAATCACCGACGAAAATCGGCGCGTTTCCCAGCTGAAAATCCCTGTATTTGCAGATGCCTGTCTCTCTTTATTGCTTCAAAAACAAGCTGTTATACATAATGACGCCATTCTATCTCAGCTCTTTCGCCCGGCATAGTCAGGGAAATAACGCAATCACCGTTTTCGATGTATCTTGAGTGACTTAAAGTGTCCGTAGTTTCCTAAATGCAGCACCCACAGTTTGCCTAACCTTCCTCACTCCAGTCCCAATGGACCTGTGATATGTGTCCTAGCGAGAAGATACGAGCCAACCAAGTAATGGTTGAAAATAGCTCGGAGACATTCAGCTTTGAATCGATAATACTTGACGCATCCGAGATGGTAATCATCAAATATCTTCAAGCGTAGTTCCTAGACAGGAGCTCATCAAGGCTTTAGAGCGGACATTAACCGCTAAATTGACAGAGATAACGGTACAGCAAGGTAATTGTCTTTTGATGCTAACAAGGCTTCAAGAGCAAATTTTCCGTTGATGCAGTGTCCTGTAATGGAGATGCTGAGCAACCCAATAAAGTTTATCCTTTAAGCAGCACTATCGCTGTTACAGTAGAGTACTTAGAGAAATTCTCCTTCTAGCTGAGACGAATTCAAATCCAAAATACTTTTCAAACTGATGAATGTGGAATTCACTTCGGAGCCATGAGGCACCAATGAACCTACCGCAGCACTGACTGTCGCTCATCTATGATTGGATTCACCCTCATCCTGTCTCGCCTTCTAACAGCAATATCCACACTTTTGGGAGTGCTACTCTCTATCTCTGTGCCCACCTATGCGGCAATCAGTACATGCGAAGAGTCAATTCAAAAAACTGTTCGCATCGGTATTGAAGAAACATTGGATCCGGAGTTTTTTGTTGAAACGATGGGGCCGACGATGGCTCACCTGCGAGCTGTCTTTCCCAATGTTGCATTCAAAACAGAAACCCTGTCGATGGAAGCTCTCTCTGAAGTCATCCGAGAAAAGCGCATTGACTTCTTCATGTCCGACAGCGGCCTCTACGCCTATGAAGCGCGTACGCACGGTGCCAAAGACATAGCCGTGCGTACACGCCCATTAGCAAAAGATCCTTCAAAAGCATCCAGCTCCGTTGTGATTGTTCGAGCGGATCGGCACGATTTGAAGGTCTTTGAGGATTTGAAAGGTACAACTGTTGTTGCAGAATCACCGAAGAGCTTTGAGGGTTGGCTCATCATTCAGGCAGTTCTTGCCGACAAAGGTTTCAACCCAACAAATTTCTGGGGAAAGCGTCTCTTCACCGAATACCGGTCACCAAACGCTGCAGAGCTCGTCCTAGCCGGCGAAGCAGATGTCGGCATCCTTAAAGCCTGTGACTTTGAGCAGCTTCTGACCTCTCGAAATTTCCGTTCTTCAGCTTTACGCGTCATAGAAGCGCAAAAAACTGATGGATTAGCTTGCCTCCGATCTGCCCCGCTCTATCCGAACGTCGTATTTGCTTCGACTTCGGGAGGAGATCCTTCGTTTCTGAAAAAACTTACGATGGCGCTCCTTAACCAACCTCCATCTCATAAAGGATTCTCATGGGGTGCCGCCGGAGATTTTGTTGGCGTTGACCAACTCTACCGAAGCTTGAAGCTTGGACCTTATGCCTATTTGAGAGAGCTCAATTGGCAGGCTGTCCGTGAAGAATATCTCCCTCATCTTCTTGGTTTTGCTGGCCTCATCGCCGCCCTTCTCATTCATTCTGTGTATACAAAAATTTTAGTCAACGTAAGAACACGGCAGTTACGTGAGACGCTTGCCCGTCAGTTGGATTTAGAGAAGGAAGCGCGGATCAGTCGAACAAGACTCTCTCAGATGGAGCGTGCGGGCATTGTCTCCCAACTGTCTGGCATGCTTGCCCATGAAATGCTCCAGCCTGTAACGTCAATACTCAACTTCGCTGGTGGTTTAAGAATGTGCGTCAATCAACGGTTTCAAGAGGACCCTGCCATATGTCGAGCATCTGAAGCCATCTCCGAAGAAGCTCATCGGATCGCAGCCATCGTGGAACGCGTCCGCTCCTATGCAAAAGACGAAGACTCTCCGCGCATCTGTCTCAAAGCATCCACAGCGCTTGAAGCCGCTCTCAAAACCTTTCAACACTCATCAACGTCTGAAGAAGTACGCACGAGAGTTGTCATCAAGCACAACCCGCTTATTGAAGTGAACAAACTTGAAATCGAACTTGTGCTCTTTAACTTAATGAAGAACAGTGCGGCAGCAATGGCAGATGCGCCCTCCAAACAGCTTGATCTTTCTATCGATCAGCAAAACAATAAGGTCATATTCTCCATTCGTGATTTCGGTCCGCAACTCTCTGAAGCTGTCTTTGCGCATTTAACCGAACCACTCACCAGCATGAAAAAAGACGGCCTTGGTCTTGGATTATCTCTGGCAAAGGCGATCGTCGAACGACACGGAGGTCGCATCTCCTTTACGCGGCTCGCCGACGGTCTATGTGCTGAAGTCATATTGCCTACAGCAGCCACAGGATTAGAAGATCAAACGGTTCTGTCAACTCGTCAGGAGTAACTCAGAAATGACTGCCGCATCACAACTTTCGCCTGTTATCCGCATTGTAGACGATGATGACCGGGTTCGAGAGTCCGTTGCTTTTGTGCTTCAAATCGATGGACACCAAACCGAAGAATATGAAAGTGCGGAGGATTTTCTGAAATTTTCCGACTTTGAGCGCCCCGGCTGCATCGTACTTGACATTCGTATGCCGGGTATGAGCGGACTCGAATTACAACTGGAACTCAAAAACCGGGGATCAACGATTCCAATTTCTCACAGGACACGGCGACATGGCTGCAGCAGTAATGGCACTTTAAACGTGGTGCAGCGGATTTTGTCGCCAAACCGATTGAACCCGAAGTTCTGCAATCAAGCGTGAGAAATCTCGTTCATTGGCACTGTTCGCTTTGTAGAGAACTGGATATGCGTCGCAAAGCTCGCGAACGCTTCAACACACTCACACCGAAAGAGCAGGAAATCTGCCGAAGAATTGCCGCTGGAGCACTCAATAAACAGACAGCAATAGATCTCAATATTTCCGAACAAACCGTAAAAACGCATCGCGCAAACCTATCGAAAAAACTCGGTCTACGCTCAGCAATCGAAATCGCAGAATTTCTGAAAATGCTCGATAACATCCCCAATGTGATCTTCCCGATCACTGCGCACAGAGACTGAACATGCCAAACCGCCGAAAATTATTGCTGGCAGCGGGTCTCAGTTCCTGTGCACTTCCCTGTGTTCAAGCGGCTCGTCAACCCAAACAACCGCATGTTGTCGTCATTGGGGCGGGAGGCGCAGGTCTCGCCGCAGCGGCTGAAGCAGCAAGGTGCGGCGCTTTAGTCACAGTTTTAGAAAAGCAAAACGCAGTCGGTGGCGATACGCTGATCTCGGGTGGGTTCTATGCAGCAGTAGATCCTAAGCGGCAGATTCCACAAGGCATTTCGGATTCAATTGAGCGCTTCACAGCCGATATTCTCGAAAGCGGCGGCGATAAATCCGATCCTCGACTGGCACAAATCCTGGCTCGTGGCGCGGGCGCAATGCTCGAACAGCTTGAATCTCTAGGAATGCGCTTTCAACCCGATGTCATTGAAATCTACGGTGCACACTGGCCGCGTTGTCACAAGCCCATGATGCCGAACGGTGTTGGGTACATTCAAGCACTTCATTCCGAAGCCTTAAGACGCGGTGCTCAAATCCGTACAAACTGTCAGGTGACGGGCTTAATCCTCAACCCCGCCGGAAACGTTTCTGCTGTCCGATACACATCTCACAAGAAGATTTATAAGATGCGCGCCAACGCCGTCATCATCGCCTCGGGCGGGTTTGGAGCCAATACAAAGATGGTTGCTCGGTACCAACCCAAACTCGCCATGCTGACTACCGACAACACTCCAGGATCTACCGGCGAAATGCTAGAAATCGCCGTACGAGACTGCCGTGCAAAGCTCATTGACATGGCAGAAATTCAATGCCTGCCCGGCTGCCCGGCAGACCGCAAACATCGCGTAAGACTTCACAACGATGTGAGCCGCTTCATTTTCGTTGACCCGTCCGGTCGGCGATTCTGCCGAGAAGATGAACGCCGCGATGTCCTGCGCGACACTGTACTTTCCCTCCCTGGAGGCATTGCTTACTCCATTACAGATGCTGCAGGTCTAAGAAGTTATGACATTCTCATCCAAAAAGAAGCTGTTCTTGGTGTTGAAACGGGAGACGCCTGGTCCAGCAGCACTTTGGAAGGACTTGCCAAAATGATGAAGCTTCCGCCAAAAGCAGTTGTCTCTGCGGGTGCAGACTATAACGATGGAGTTCGTAGAAAGTGTGACCGTTTTGGAAAATCTCCTCGGGAACTCAGGCATCTCATTGTCGAACCGCCCTTTTGGGGTTGCTATGCCGCGATGACGATCCACTATACGATGGGCGGCCTGAAAATCTCTCCTCAGGCCCAGGTGCTCGATGATGCAGACCAGATCATTCCTGGACTTTATGCGGCCGGAGAGGCTGCGAGCGGAATTCACGGCATTAATCGAATGGGAGCAAATGGCATCAATGATGCACTTGTATTCGGCACGATTGGGGAAGAGAAGCCGCTCTTTGCGGCTAATTGCTTCTCGCTTTTTGAGTTTGTCAATGCAACCATGTAGTGAGGACTTTACAGGCAAGACTGCTGAGAATGACTCTTGTGTTCATTCAGGTTCTTTCCAGTTTTGAAAGAAAACCTCTGAAAAGGAGATGACCATGACTCAAGTTTCCCGCCGCCATTTGCTCGCCGGAGCAGCTGGCGCCGCCGCTGTGTATGGTGCCGCCACTGCACATGCAGCAACCACTTCAGATCTCAACATCTGTGCCGCGCCAAAATTCGATGAAAGCTTTGATCTCGTTGTGATTGGATCGGGTGGTGCAGGTCTCTCGTCGGCCGTTATGGCGAAGCAACAAGGTGTCAAGCGCATCCTCGTTTTGGAAAAGATGGCATTCCTCGGCGGAAACACTGCCATCTCCGGCGGCGGCTTCAACAGTTACGATCCGCCCCGACAGCAAGCTCAGGGCATCAAGGACTCTCCTGAACTACATTTCGAAAACACCTATGATGGTGGGGACCGACGTGCCAATCCGGAACTCGTTCACGCTATGACGGAAAACTCTTACGCAGCCATTCAATGGCTTGAGTCCATCGGCATGAAGTTCAAACCGAATGTTTACCAAATATATGGCGGTCTCTATCCGCGTTGCCATGCCCCCTACGGTTCGCTCGGTTCGGACTACATCAAGGTACTGAAAGCACAGTGTGACAAGCTAGGTATTGAAATCCGCACTAACTCCCGAGTCGTTCGAGTTCTGCGCGAATCGCCGTTGGAAGGTAAGGTAACGGGGGTTGAATATGTAGATAAATCCGGTAAAAAGCACGTCATTGAAGCAACCCTTTCCGTCGTAGCTGCAGCTGGTGGCTTTGGTGCCAATCCGCAAATGCGCGCTCTGCACGACCCGCGTATGCTGAACCTGACGACGACGAATCAACCCGGGGCGACGGGTGATCTCATCCCGCTTCTGCAGGACATCGGGGCCGAATTAACAGGCATGGACTTCATCCAATGCAATCCTGGCTGCCCTCCGGGCCGTTCGCACCGCATCATCATGCACCTCATCGTGCGCAACTTCATCATGGTCGATCTTTCCGGCAAGCGCTTCGTCGCTGAAGATTCCCGCCGCGACGTCATCCGTGATGCAGTCCTCTCACTGCCAAAGCAGACCGCCTTTTCTATCATTGACCAAAACGGTTTTGATGAGACGAATCCCGGTCATCAAGCGGGCATCCTTAAAGGATTTGAAACCGGAGACGCCTGGAAAGCCGACACGATCGAAGAGCTCGCTGCGAAAATGAAGGTAGATCCCGCAGTTCTTAAGAAGACGATCGATGACTTTAACGCCGGCGTCGACGCTCAAAAGGATGCACTCGGCAAGGCTCCGAAGATGCTGCGAAAAATTGAACGTGCACCTTTTTACGCGGGCTATGCAGGCATGAGCGTACATCACACCATGGGCGGCATTGTGATCAACTCCAAGACCCAGGTCATTGATCGCCGAGGCCATATCACTCCGCATCTCCATGCGGTCGGCGAATTAACGGGCGGTATCCACGGTACCAACCGTCTCGGCGGCAATGCCATCTGCGATATTTTCACTTTTGGGCGCTTGACGGGTATTGCCGTCGCAAAGGGTGAATAACTTTACCAATCTAAATTAATCTGCAGCTGCGGCCTCGGTCCTTACATGGGATCGAGGCTGCTTTCATATGACACATCCGAGAAACATGAATCAACAACTATTGCTGCAATATGGAAGGATTATTGATCTAATCTTTATGGTTAGTGACTAAGACTGTTTAATAGATACCTGAGGAACCTGCCATTTCAAAAAGATAGTTGGCATACCGACAGCTTACAGTCGACATACGGTCTTCCACTTATCTCTTTGTCGTCTACTGAGCACATCCGCCGCCCAGATCGGTATTGCTTAAAACCCTTCAGACAGCCAAACGCTCCATCGCGAGTTCTACCCAAATGGCTGCGCCGGTCGGCAGAACACGGTCGTCGAAGTCAAAGGAGGGATTGTGCAGATTGGTTGCGCCGTGCGGAGCCTGACCGCCCAAGAAGCAGTAGGCGCCCGGCACCTTTTCGAGCATAAAGGAGAAATCCTCACTCCCCATCTGCGGATTCGCAGCCCACTGAGTTTTGGCTTCACCAACAACTGCAGCAGCAGCCTTCTTCATGGCTTCAGCGAGCTGAGGGACATTATCCAAAACCGCATAAATGGACTCAAACTCCACCTCCGCTTTAACGCCGCAGGCGGAGGCAGTCGATACGGCCACTTCTTCGATTCGGCGGCGAAGCAACGCGCCGGTTGCGCTTGAAAAGAATCGAGTGCAGCCGCCGAGTTCAGCTTCCTGCGGAATGATGTTGAAGGCTGATCCCGTATGGATCTTGGTGACCGACACCACCGCTGAATCAAGCGGCGCAACATTACGCGCAACGATCTGCTGCAAGGCCACGGTGACGAGAGATGCCGCCAAAGCCGCATCCGCCGAAAGCTGCGGAGCGGAACCATGCGCCCCTTTGCCGTGAAGCTTGATCGTGAATAAATCCGACCTGCCATAGCAGCGCCGCTCTTCACGGAGAAAGTACCGGGCTCAACATCCGTCCAGTTGCATCCCATAGATCTCATCCATGGGGAAGCGTTCAAAAGGCCGTCTTTAATCATGGCCAAGGCGCCGCCCGTACCTTCTTCGGCCGGCTGGAACACCAGAACAACGCGGCCGCGAAAGTTCCGATGCTGCGAAAGGTAACGCGCGGCAGCCAAAAGCATCGTCGTGTGGCCGTCATGACCGCAGGCATGCATTTTGCCCTTGACGGTCGACTTCCAAGACTGCGACGAACACTCTGTAATGGGAAGCGCATCCATATCGCAGCGCAGACCGATCGAACGTCCCGGCCCCAGATCGCCGTTAATCACGCCGACGACCCCCGTTACGCCGACGTGTTCAGTCACTTCAATACCCCAGGAGCGAAGCTTTTGCGCCACGATCCCGGCCGTTCGCGTTTCTTCAAGACCGAGCTCGGGATGCATATGGAAATCATGCCGCCAATCGGCAAGCTCTTCACGCTCAGCTTCGAGCGTCTCCAAAATCTTGTTCATGGTTAAACGCCTCAGGAAAAAGAAAAATCAGAAAAGATGCGCAGTACGGCCGAACGGGTAGTTCGTACCCGGTGCTGCAGCGATAAGAGACTTGGTGTATTCGTGCTGCGGGTGGAAAAAGACATCCTGCACATGACCCGATTCCACGCATTCGCCGCGGCGAATGACAATCACATCGTCACAAATCTGACTCGCTACACGCAGATCGTGTGTGACGAAGAGGATGCCGATGCCAAGCTTCACCTGAATTTCTTCCAAGAGCTTCAGGATGTCGGCCTGCACAGAAACGTCGAGCGCGGAAACGGCTTCGTCGCAAATCAGAATTTCAGGCTCACAGGCGAGTGCGCGGGCGATCGAAATGCGCTGACGCTGACCGCCGGAGAATTGATTCGGATAACGATTGAGTGCGTCGGGCGACAGGCGAACAATCTTCATAAATTCCTGCGCGCGCTTCCAAGCTTCTTCCTTGGGAACCCCAAAGTTGACGGGACCTTCCACAATGGATTCACCCACCGTCATACGGGGATCGAGCGAACGGTACGGATCCTGAAAAACCACCTGCAGCCGGCGGCGAAGCCCATGGAGCTTGCGCTTGGGAGCCGCGGCCACATTCTCCCCATTCACCCACACTTCACCCGAAGTCGGATCAATCAAACGAGCAATTGAGCGGGCAAAAGTCGATTTGCCCGAGCCCGACTCGCCGACGATGCCGATGGTTTCACCGCGGCGAAGACGGGCCGAGACGCCCTTTAGTGCGCGAACCTTGACCCGCCCGGTAAAAAAGCCTCCGAGCGTATAGGTCTTCACCACATTCTTCGCTTCCAGAAGGGTCGGATTGCCGTCAACCGGCGGACGGCGGCGGGGTTTTAATTCCGGCACCGCATTGATGAGCTTCTGGGTATACGGCTCTTTCGGATGCTGCAGAACCGCTTTGGCAGGTCCCGTTTCGATCTGTTTGCCGAGTTCGAGCACCACGACCTGATCAGCGATTTCACTCACTACGCCAAAGTCGTGCGTAATGAAAAGGACCGCCGTGCCGTTCTTCTTCTGAAGTTCCAAAATGAGCTTCAAAATGCTCGCCTGCGTCGTCACATCGAGCGCGGTGGTGGGTTCGTCGCAGATCAGCAGATCGGGCTTAAGCAAGAGGGCCATTGCAATCACAATGCGCTGACGCTGTCCGCCCGAAAGCTGATGCGGATATGAGCGGAAAATTCTCGGCGGATCCGGAAGCCGCACCTCCTCGAAGAGATCAAGAATACGGATGCGGCGTTCATATGGTCCCATCGGAACGTGCGCTCTGAGGAGTTCATCCATTTGATCGCCGCAGGTCATCACCGGATTCAGAGCGGTCATCGGTTCCTGAAAAACCATTGCCATCTTGGCGCCCCGCAGCCGGCGTATTTCGTCCGGTGTTCGGCGAAAGAGATCCATCCCGAGGAGCTTCACCGAACCCTCGGCCGGTGCGAGTCCCTTCGGCAGCAGTCCCATAACCGTTGAAGCGATAACAGATTTCCCAGACCCCGACTCGCCGATCAGACACGTCACCTCACCCTCATTGACCGTGAAGGAGACGTGCTCAACGGCATTCGGACGATCACCGCCCGGCGGCAGACTTACGGCAAGGTCTTCGACCTCAAGCACTGGGAGCTTTTGAGCCCTGAGAGAAGATTCCGTCATTTGTCGCTCCGCTTCGAGAACTTCGGGTCCAGTGAATCGCGCAGACCGTCACCGAGAATATTGACTGAAAGGATCGTGAGAACGAGGAAGATGCCGGGCAGCAGCACCATGTGCGGATACGCATTGAACTGGCTGCGCCCTTCGGCCATGATGTTCCCCCAAGTCGCTGCCTCAACCGGCATACCAACCCCCAGGAAGGACAGAATGGCTTCGACCAGAATGGCTTCGGCACAAACATAGGTGCCCTGCACGATGAGCGGCGCAGTGGCGTTGGGGAGGATGTGACGCAGGAGAATCTTCCACACCGGCGTATCAAGGCAATGGCCGCTTCAACGTAGGGTTCCTCTCGCACCGACAGCACAACGGAGCGCACCAGTCGGGCAATGCGCGGAATACTCGGAATAGCGATGGCGGTCACCACGATGACCAAAGCGTTGCCGAACATAGCAATCAAACTGATTGCGAAAGGATGGCGGGATAGACATAAAGCCATCCATCACGCGCATCATCACGGCATCCACCCAGCGGAAATAGCCCGAAAGCAACCCGGCAACCGTACCGAAGAAAACAGCGAGGAGCGCCACTGAAATGCCGAGCGTGATGGAAACGCGGCCGCCGTAGAGCGTGCGGCTCCAGATATCTCGGCCAAGCGAGTCTGATCCCATCAGGAAGAAGTGCTCGAACTCGTCGCCGTCGAGCGTCATAAAGACATTCGTTGTGCCGGGCAGCAGGTTCTGACTGCCCGGATCGAGCATCGTCGGATCGATTGTTCCGAGCCAAGGCGCAAAAATCGACATCAAAATCAAAAGGAGCAGCACGCCGCCGCCGAGACGGACGGAACCGTTGGCGAAGACTTTGCGCAGAGCGTTCTTAAACATTCCCAGTCTCCTCACTCGCGGATCCGCGGATCAAAAAGTGTGTAGCTCAAATCGATCAGCAGGTTGATGAACATGTAGAGCATCGAGAAAAAGAGCGTGACGCCCTGAATAAGCGGATAGTCGCGCGACATCACCGCATCGATCGTGAGACTGCCGAGCCCGGGGATGGCGAAAACAATCTCCGTCACCACAACGCCGCCGATCAGAATCGCGATGCCGACGCCTACGACCGTGACAATGGGAACAGCAGCATTGCGAAGCGCATGGCCGAGCAGCACCTGCATTTCAGTGATGCCCTTGGCGCGAGCTGTACGGATGAAGTCTTCCGTAAGCATCTCCGCCACCGATGCGCGCGTAACGCGCGCGATGAGCGCCACATAGATGCAGCAGAGCGTGAGAGACGGCAGGATCAGGTGCGAGATCCACCCCTCAATGCTTTCGTCATAGCGGACGTAGCCCTGCGACGGCAGCAAATTGAGCTTTAACCCAAAAAGCCATACGAAGCAGTAGCCCAGCACGAAGGACGGAATGGAAAAACCCAGGACAGAAAAACCCATCAAGGCACGGTCAACCCAGCCGCCTTGGCGGTAAGCCGCCCAAGCGCCGAGCGGAACGGCAATGAGAACGGTGAGAACGATCGTGAAGCCCGCCAGTGACAATGTCGGACCAACGCGGTCAGCGATCAGATCCGCCACCGGCCGGTTGAGAAAGTAGGAGCGGCCAAGGTCGCCCTGAATGAGTTCCATGCACCAGCGCACAAACTGTTCGGGCAGCGGATCGTCCAGTCCCAGCTCGGCGCGGATGCGGGCAATGTCGGCAGCCGTGGCGGAATCACCCGCGATGGCCGCTACCGGGTCGCCCGGCGACAAATGGAGCATCAGGAAAACAATCAGCGCGACGATCAGTGCGACTGGAATGAAGGCCAGGAACCTTCGAAGAATGAACATGTCTGGTCTCCTATTCTCTTTTAGAGCGGGAGTCTGCAGAAAACGAGGGGTCTGTTTTTCGATAGAGGCAGAATCGAACACAAAGCGCTTCGGCCGGAGGCGCAGAATGTCTCCGGCCGAAAAGCCGTGTGTGTTTGAGGCGCTTAGTCCTTCTTCAGGCCCCAGAAGACGCTAATCGGAGCTTCAACCAGTCCGGAAATATTCTTTCTGAGCGCAATGATGGGCTTGGCTTCACCGAGCATGCCGTAGACGCCCGAATCCATGACGCGCAGCTGAATGCCTTCGGCAAGCTCTTTGCGTTTGGTCAGGTCCGAAGTCCCCACAAACTCATCCTTGAGCGCTTCAAGCTTCGGATCGTCCGTCCAGCCGAACCACCCCTTCAGACCGCTGCCGGTGAGCGGCGCAAAGAAGAGCGGGTTGAACGTATCGGCCTGATTCCAGAAGGTGATGAAGCCGTTCCAGCCGCCCTCAGATACGGGGGAGCTCTTCGTACGGCGCGTGACCAAAGTGGCCCAGTCCATCGACTGAAGATCGACCTTGAAGCCTGCGCGGCGCAGCAGTTCAGCCATCACCGGCGGATATTTATTCAGGCTCGGCATATCGGCCGGCAGCATCAGGACAACGGGCGTGCCGTCATAGCCGGCTTCCTTCAAAAGCTCCTGAGCACGCTTGAACTGAGGCTTGCCGGTGAAATAGTCGGTCTTGTCGGATGCATAAAGCGAACCGCACGGGTAAATCGACGTGCAGGTGTTCCAGAGCTCCTTATGCACGATCTGTGCGCGCTGCAGCGCAGCCTGATTGATCGCCATGAGCGCGGCCTGCGCAATCTTAGGATTGTTAAAGGGCGGAATGGCATGGTTCAGATGCAGCATCGCCGACTGTTTGCCCGTCTGGTTAAGGAGCTGAATGTCGGGATTCTTTTTGAGCACCGAATACTGTTCATTGGGCACCATTTCAACCACGTCGACTTCGCCCTTTTCAATGGCATTGGCAACCGTCTGCGCATCGCGCAGGATCACCAGTCGAGCTCATCGACGTAGACGTGCTTGCCGCCAGCCGTGCCGTCAGCGGGCTCATTGCGCGGCACATAGTACGGGTTCTTAAGGTAGACCACCTTTTCGCCCGGACGATAGCGGTCTGCAGCAAACATGTAGGGGCCTGAGCCCGTCATATCAGTAATCTGCTTGAAGGGGTCGGTCTGAGCGACCTTCTCGGGCATCACAAAAGCGGAATGGACGAGGGTTTGGAGAAAGCATCGAGCACCATGCCGAAGGGCTTTTAAAGTCGAGCGTAAAGGTGCGGTCGTCCTTGGCTTCGAGCTTCTCGGCAGCCGCAAGCAGCTTCGCGCCGAGATTGTCACGCGCACCCCAGCGCTTGATGGATGCAATGACGTCTTTGGTCGTGAGCGGCGTGCCGTCAGAAAATTTCAGCCCTTCGCGCAGCGTGAAGCTGTAATGCAGATTGTCGGGCGACGCCGTGTAGGTATCAACGAGCTGCGGTTTGATCTCGCCCTTTGCGTGAGGCCAAAGAGCGTGTCGTAGATCATGTAGCCGTGGTGACGCGTCACGAACGCGGTCGTCCACACCGGATCGAGTACCTTCAGGTCGGCGTGCGGCACAACCTTCAAAACCGTTTCTGCCCAGGCCGGGGCAGCATCAGCGCGGCAGTGAGCCGCGAGCGTTTTCTTACAGCAAAGCGCCATTTTTTTCTTCCTTCAGAAATCGAACGGTTCGAATGACGGCTCGCGCGCTCAATGCGGTATGCCGCGAAGGTTTGAGCGCACCGAGGCATTCGTCCGTGCGGCGTGCGAGTGGATGTGTTTCTGCCGGATGCTTCCATCCGAGAAGACTGCTGCGATCCGTTTCCGAAGCGGACCCAGAATTTCTTCTTCCCATTTGTTGACCGTCTATATCGCGGCCTCAGTTTCACTCTACAGCGCTGATTTCGTCTTAACGGCCGCGTAAGCTTTTCGCCGCAGGAATCCTGCCGTTTGATGACAGCCGCCAAAGAGATACCGTCGAATGTCCTAAGCGGTATGTCGGATTACGGCACGTCGCATCCTCAAAATCCACCCGGTACTGCACCGTTTCTGTATGAAGGAAAATGGGATCGACCACCTTCAGAAACAAGTCGAACTTAAGCGAAAGTAAGAACGGCTGCATAGATAAGTGTCTAAGGGGTATCACTAGCAGAAAACTGGTATGGCGACCTCCCTTGCTTTGCTCATCTGGCCATATACCTCCGTCTAATAATTGATTCCGGCTGCTGTTTTTTCTGTTAACTATGCCCTTGCAAGGATCGCCCATCACATCAATGCTGCTAAGGGAAAGCCGTTTCTGCCTCCCGTATGAATGAAGTTCACGCCGAGGCGCTGCGCCGTAAGTCCGTCCGTATCTGGGTTATCTCCAAGAAATACCACCTCACGACGATTTGCTCCCAACATCCGCAAAGCTTCTTCCGCCAGCAGTGTTTCTGGTTTCCCCACTAATACAGGCGAGCATGCCGTTTCCAATTGACAGCTCACCGCACTCCAAATAGCGCCTGTTTCCATCCGTACATTTTCACCCTCAGGATGCGTGAAGTCTGGATTTGCAAGAATGACTTCTGCGCCGCAGCGAACCGCATTTACGATTCGCTCGAGATGCTCCATCGTGAGTGTGCGGTCGCGGCAGATGAGAATGCCCGCGGTCTCACCCACAGACCTTGCCTCATTGAGCATCTTTTCGGCCAGTTCGCCTATTTCATCACTTGCAAGCCACAGCATAGGAGCGCTTCCGAAACGCTTGAGCGCAATGCTGACCGCATACTCTCCGGCAAGAAAAATACGCTCTTGCGAGATATAGGCTCCTCCATCGGCAAACCGCTTGGCAATCGTTTTGGCGGTCAGGGTTGAATTATTGGACACCAGTGCGCAGGGGCGGCTAGCGAAGAGCTTGGCAGCTCCCACAACCGGGCACCCCGTTGGGTCAAAGAGAACGCCGTCAATATCGCTGATGACAAATCTGGCTTGCGCAAGAACTGCCTTGGCTGATGTGAGCCCATGACTTTGATAAATGGCACTTCGCATGATCAGGCTTAGAAAAAACGAAAAGCAGTCTGAAGATCCAGTGTTGTGAGATCTCCGGACCGCCTTTCAAGTTGTATGGTCAGCCCCCGAATAGGAACCAAATGCCTTTCGGGTGTTTATGGCCTGACTTACTTCACGAGTTTCGAAACTTCGTCAGCAGCAGCCTTTATGCCTTCGTCTGCCGTGACGCGTTTATTGACGATCGCCTGCAGATCGTCCTTGATGACGTCAATGATTTTGAGCGTATTCGTACCTGGGAAAGAGTACCACCGCACGATAGTCGGGATTTGTGCCAAAGAGGTTTTGAAGTTCGGATTGGCGTTGTAGAAATCCTTGAGCGCTTCGGTTCCTTTTTCATGCATCGGCATGTAGCCGGACCCCTGAACTTGAATTGCTGTACCGACCGGACCTGCCGCAAACATAGCGTACTCATAAGCAGCACGGGCTTTTTTCGGATCCTTGGTGATAATCATGGCGCCGTTGCCGCCGTTGGGCAGAATGCGTTTGCCCGTCGTTCCAACCGGGAAGAGGCTCGTTTTCATTGTAAAGCCTGAGGTCTTATCCTGCACGCCTTTCAACCACGAAGTCGAAGCCGCATAAAAACCCACGCGGCCCGAAATAAAGGCCTGCTCGCCCTGCAGACGAGTCCAGTCCTTCATCACGCCTTGATCGACAAAGCTTCGCAAAATACGCGCTGCGCGCAAACCCGGTTCATCGGCAAAAGTGACCCGCGTTTCTTTTTCGTCCATCATCGTGCCGCCCTCGCAGAAAAGCAGGGCCTGCCACATCCAATTGCCTGTCGCTTGGTAATCGTAGAAAAGACCGGAATACTCCGGACCGAGCGCCTGAACTTTCTTCGCCGCTTCGATAAGAGCGGGCCAAGTTTCAAAACCCTTCGAGGTGTCGATGCCTGCTTTTTTAAGCAACGTTTCGTTGAAGTAGACAATCGGCGTCGAGATAGCAAACGGCACCGCGTACTGCTTGCCGTTGAAATTGCCGAGTTTCATCATCGTGGGATAGTAGCCGCTGCCGTCCTTCCAGCGCGGATCGTTTTTGACGAACTCCGAAAGATCGTAGGCCGCACCCATTTCAATATATTGGCGAATCTGATTGATGCCCTGGAAGGAGAGCACCGGGGCATTGCCCTGCGCGATGCCGGCCAAAGTGCGCTGCGTGAGCTCTTCATAATCAGGGAACGGCGTCTCAAGCCGCACTTTAACGTTGGGATGAATCTTATTGAATTCCTTAATGATCTTCTGGTGAATTGGGCGGAAGATCTTGCCGTACGGATGGGCGACAGTGATTTCGACGACATCCTCCGCGGCAAAAACATTAGGAGCGGAACCGGCGGCCGCAACGGCGGCGACGGCTAGAGCGAGGCGAAGGAAATGCTTGCGGGAAAGCGAATTCATGGTACTTAATCCTTTCTGAGTGACATATGGTCGTTAGCAGGTGAAAGCACCTTCAGAGCTTGCTCTTCAACTCTGGCTCGAAGGGGAATAAAAGGAATGGGGAACACCGGCTGCGCCGAGATTTCGACAAACTCACAAACGAGCGAATCTTTGGTTAACGTGCCTCGCAGCCACCCTGGCGGGGCGGCTGCCGCACGGACTGCTCCGCTGCGTTCAAAAGCGGCGAGCGAATGAGCGACCGAAGGTACTGTCCAGCAAGGCAAGCCCTCAACGAGGGATGCCATCGGCCGATGGAGGTGTCCGCAAAAAATGCCTGCCGTCACTTCAGATCCCTTTTGTGACGGTGTTTTGCCCGTAGGGCTGACATTGCCGAATGCGGCGAGAAATTCTCTTCGGTTCTCTAGTGCGTAAGCATCCATGCCGATATAGCCCGACCGAAAGGGCGGGTGATGCAGGAAAACCAGCAGCGCCCGCTGGGAGCAGAACGCCTTACGTCTCATATGCCGTATCTGCTGCAGAGCTTCTGGAGAAACTCTCCCGGCAGCTGCGTGTGGAATGGTTGTAGTGAGAAATAAGAGAATGGCTTCGTCGGTTTCCACGGCATCCGTGAAGTAAGCGCCCGGTGAAAAAACGCTGACGGCTGGGGCTGCGGGGAAAATCTGCCGCATTTGTACAGGATCGTCATGATTGCCCGGAAGGACATATACAGGCCGCGAGAGTGATTCAAGCCGCTCCTTGATCAGCCGATAGGAGCCTAAATCAGCGCAGTCTGCGAGATCACCCGTAACCACCACTAAATCCGGAGCCTCGCGGTCTATATCCGACAAAACATCGTCGAGCCGTTTTTGTGTGTCCAGGCCATAGAGCAGCCCGTCGATGCGCACATGGAGATCGGAAATCACAGCAAATCGCATGACACCCGCCTATTTGAGTCCTGACATCGTTACGCCTTGAATGAACCAGCGGCGAGCAAAAAGGAATATCAAAGAGCGGCAGCACGATCATCGTTGCTGAGGCCATCATTGGTCCTACGTCGTTGCCGCCTTCGTCAGAAGCAAAATGGAAACACCAAAGGCGGCGTAGCCAGCGACATATCGTTCACCACGAGCAATGGCCAGAGGAAATCGTTCCAATGACTGACGATCGAGAAGACCGCAAAAGCAGCAATGGCGGGTTTGACCTGAGGAACGAGGATTGTCCAAAGTATCGTTGTTTCATTGGCACCGTCAACGCGGGCTGCATCGATCAAATCCTGCGGAACAGCCTTCAGAGACTGCCGGATGAGAAAGATCCCCAGAGCGCTCGTCATAAATGGAATGATGAGGGCGGTGTAGGTATTTAACAGACCCAGCCTGCCGATCATCAGGACGAGCGGAATGACCACCACCTGAGGAGGCACAATGAGACCCGTCAAAACCATGCCAAAAGCCAGCCCCTCCAGCCGGAAGCGTTTTCGGGCCAGTACGTAGGCGCAAGGGATCACGGTGAGGAGCTGAATGCACAGAATGGCGCCTGTCACGATGATGCCGTTGCGGATGAAAGTTCCGACTTCGCCAAACTCGAACGCCTCCGCATAATTCGCCCAATCCCATGCATGCGGCAGAAAGTGAATGGTTGGGGTGTAAATCTCATTCTCAGGCTTCACAGAAAGCGAGAGCATCCAAACAAAAGGCAGGAGCACGACGACTGCACCCAGTGCCAGCAGCACGTTAAGGGCGATTGACCTCCACAGCTTATTCGAAGCCATAGTGAACCCTCCGGCCGATCACGGCATTGTTGGCCCAAGTCAGCAGCAGCATGACAGCGAGATAAATAGCCGCGACTGCCGCAGCTGTTCCCATACGGAAGAACGAAAACCCTTCTTGATACATCGTGTACAAGAGAATTTCACTTGCCTTCTCGGGACCGCCGCGTGTGAGTACCTTGACAATGTCAAATACTTGGAACGTCTTGATAATCGTGAGAATGAGGACAAAAAATGACGTTGCACTGAGAAGCGGCCAAGTGATGTTGGCAAAGAGTGACCAAGTACTTTTTGCCCCGTCGACTCTCGCCGCTTCATAGAGATCCTGAGGAATCTGTACGAGTCCGGTCAGAAAGATCACCATGAAGTAGCCCGTCATTTGCCAAACGGTGATGAAGGACAGTGTCCAAAGCACAAAGCGGGCGTCATTTAAGAAATTCACCTTCTGCGTAATGCCGAAATAAGGCAGCACCGCAGCCACAATGCCCACTTCGGGATGCAGAATCCACTGCCAGACCACTGCCATGGCTACGAGCGAAGCGGTTACCGGCAGGAAATAGATGCTTTGCCAAAACTGCGCCAAACGGCCGCTTGCATGAACAGCAAGTGCGAGGAGAAGGGAAAGCACGAAAGAGGTCGGAACAACCAACATCGTCATGAAAAGCGTATTCCCCACGCTTTTTCGAAAGTCATCACTCTCCCAGAGACCGATATAGTTGTCCCAGCCAATAAAGTGAACCGAGTTCGTTCCGCCCAATTCCCAATCCGTAAAGCTCACCACGACGGTAGCGATCATCGGGAAAATGAAGAAAATCAGGAGGCATCCCATCGCCGGAGAGAGCATCAGCGGATTAGCGACCCATGCTTCGCCGGAAAAGAAACTAAGCCAAGCTTTCTTCATAGAGGGGCCTCTTGCAGCAGTGCCGAGAGTGATGACAAGCGTATCCGCCGGCCGTTTTCATCAAAAATAAAAGCCCGGCTCCAGTCTGGCCGCAATGCTTGAATGGCTGTGAAATCCCGTGCATGTTCGCGTGAGAGTCGAACGGCGATCTGCCGATGGGTCTCTCTTTCGCCTGCCCAAAACCACGCAATCGACTCTGCTCCCATTTCTTCGATGAAGTCGGGCTCAACGGGAATCGCCTCTGGATCTTCCGCTGCGGCGGGATGCAGCGCCTCGGGACGCAAGGCTGCCGTAAAATGTCCCGCCCCCAAAAGCGGCATTGCCTTCAGCAGCAAAGCCGATTGGCTTAGCTGGCCGAGGAGCCAAGCTTTTGAATCCGATACCTCCAAAGGAAGCTGATTAATAGTCGGGGTGCCGATGAAAGAAGCGGTGAAAAGAGTATCCGGATCGTCATAAAGGGTGAGCGGAGCTCCGACCTGCTCCACCCTGCCCCCATTCAAGAGGACAATCCGGCCCGCCATTGTCATCGCTTCAGTCTGATCATGCGTGACATAAATAAAGGTGCGCTTCGTGACCTTGTGGAGTTCCACAATTTCTCGCCGTGTATCCGTTCGGAGTTTTGCATCGAGATTTGAGAGCGGTTCGTCCATCAAAAATAACGACGGATCTCGTACGAGAGCGCGGGCAAGCGCAACACGCTGCTTTTGACCGCCAGAGAGTTCCGAGGGGCGGCGTGCGAGAAGTTTTGAAGCCCGACCATCGCAGCAGCTTGCGGCACTTGTCTGCTCAGTTCTGCGGTCAGTTTCTTGCCAGCGGGCAGAAAGCGTCCGAGAAACGGAATTTTCGTCGAGGCGGGGGCCCGCATTCGCAAAGGAAAGGCGATGTTTTCCCAAACCGTCTTATGCGGATAGAGTGCGTACGACTGGAAAACCATCGCAATATTGCGCTCAGACGGGCTGAGTGCTGTCACCTTGCGTCCTCGGATCACGATGTCTCCGTCGGTAGGATCAAGAAGCCCTGCAATGATTCTGAGCAAAGTGGTTTTCCCGCAGCCCGAGGGGCCCAGCAGGCAGATGAATTCTCCTTCCTCCACGGTGAGATTGATTTTCTGAAGTACCTGCACCGTATCGTAGGATTTTGTTATGCCTTGAGTTCAAGCGCTGCAGTCATGCTGCGACCTCCCGCAGTGAGCTGGCAAACCAGAGGGGACGGCGGCTTGTCGCAACAGCCTGAGCTCCGGCTTTAAGAACTTCGTGAATTTCAGCTTCGGTTTTAACCAGTCCGGCGCAAAGCACAGGCAAAGGCAGCTGACTGGAAACCTCCCGGATAATGTGCGGAATCGCGCCGGGCATGATCTCTACGGCGTCGCAGTCGAGCCTGCGGGCGGTCTGAATACCCGTCTCGAAGGCTTGGGTATCGATCATGAAGATTTGGAAAATGGTGATCAAACCGCAGGCGCGAGCCTTCTGCAAAATCTGCTTTTTCGTTGAAACAATCGCGGTGGACGAGCGTATCCGCAGAGAAAATCAATCGCTGCAGGATCCCGGCCAAGGCCGGCAATAAGTTCGGGATATAGCAGCACGCTTTTGCGAGCGGCACGAACTCGGTCGATCAATGCCGGAGCGATGCAATGTCGCCGGATCGTATTTCGATGGCAGACACTCGGCTCGTGAGCGCCTCAGCGAGCTCCTCCGCGCTGCGGACAACCGCTATAACGGGATTCGCAAGCACTTCCGCAAGCTCTTTGTGTACGACTGGGGGCTCTGTCGTACGCGGAGACAATGTTCCAGCTTGGGCACAATGAGTCATTTAAAAGTTCCTTTTGAGCTGATGGACTCGGACTCCGGAGAAAAGCGCTTCTTCGAGCGCTCCGCTCTTTACTTGTCCAGAACCCACGCTCGGAGCTCTCTCTATGACTCTCTTCCGGCGCGTTGATTGGTAGTGTAGGTTGGAAAGATTTCGCGACAGCGATAATTTCATGACGTTCATATGACGTAATAGATGTGCTCGCTGCCGTTCAAAAGCCCTGCCTTCTTGTTGGCAGTGCGGTCCGCAGGCACGTTTCTTCCGGACAGCCCCAAAAAATCATGAAACCGTTTTTTTGACCGCTCAAAAGAGATAAATCCAAAGAACCGCATGGTTTCAGCGATTCCTTGGCTTAGCTGCAAGAAGCCTGACGGTTTAGCGCCAATTCTTCAGAATGGTGATGCCTTCTTCCAAATCACCCGAGAAGATGCGGTCTTTGTCAACAAACGGCGCCTGATGATGGTCTTTATTTAGACTGAAGCCTGCAGTAAGACCGTAAATTTCAACGCCTTGACGGGCAGCAAGGGTGCAGGAATCCGTGCCATCAGGCGTGATGATGACCGCTTCGCCGTTAACGGCAGGATAGGCGGAAGCAAACATGACGGCAAAACCAGCGGTGACTGCAAGAGCATTAAGACGCATTTTGAGATTGTCCGATTGACCCTAACCGCTGCTCGAGGCGATCAAATCAGTCCGCAGGGTGAATCTGTCTCGATCGAGATGAAATGTAATTCTCAAAAACCGACCAGACGGTTCTTTACCATCACTCTGCCGAGAGTGGTAATAACACTTATATTCTATTTATCTATATATTTTTATTGAATTTTAATTCGTATCGATCTTCATTCATTAGGGATACCTATAATGACTAAATCTTCAAAAAACAAACCATACGGTTTGTTTTGCATATAATGCCCCGCAGCTTATTCCCTCAATCCTACATAGCAGGTACAGGATCTATTTCATCATGCAGTTCCAAAAAAACTTGATCACGATTGCTGCCGCCCTTGCTTTTGGCGCCGCTTCGACTACTCTTTTCGCAGCCCCTATCACCACTGAAGGCGTCGGCGTAGGCAAACACGGCGACATCCGAGTTGCTGTGACTTTTGACAACGGCAAGATCCAGAAAATTGACATTCTGAAGAATGCCGAAAACCCTGTTCTCTCCAAAAAAGTTTTCACGGATTTAAAGGATCAGGTCGCTGCCGCCAGCTCCGTGCAGGTCGACATCGTCTCGGGCGCAACTTTCACGTCGAAAGGTATGCTCGACGCCATTGAAGATGCCGCCAAGAAGGCCGGTGTAACGCTCGGCAAGGCCGATAAAAATACTTTAAACGTGATAGTCAAGGATCTGCCGAAGAATGCTTCCTATGACGTCGTTGTGATTGGTGCGGGCGGCGCAGGGTTCTCTGCTGCCATTGAAGCCAAGAACGCCGGCGCCAATGTGGTGCTGCTCGAAAAGATGCCGCAGGTGGGCGGTAACTCCCTCATTTCCGGCGCGGAAATGAATGTTGCCAGAAACTGGGTGCAGCCTAAGCTCGGCATTACAGACGACTCCCCCGAACTGCATGCCAAGGATACGTATCTGGGCGGCGATAAAAAGGGCGACATGAATGTTATCAATGTAATGACCCGCAACGCTTTGGCCGGCGCGGAATGGTGCCGCGACTATCTGGGCATTCGTTTTGAACCGGACAATCTCTTTTTCTTCGGCGGTCACAGCCGCAAGCGCGCCCTGATCCCGGTCGGCCACACTGGTACGGAATTCATCACGAAATTCCTGGCGAAGGCCGATGAGCTCGGGATTCCCGTCATCACCAACATGAAGGCTGAGGAACTCCTTAAAGATAAGGCCGGCCGCGTTGTGGGCGTCAAGGCGACGATGAACGGCACCGAATACACGTTCAATGCCAAGGGCGGCGTGGTGCTGGCTACGGGCGGCTTTGGCGCGAACCCCGCGATGGTGAAAAAGTACAACCCGAAGATTGACGAACGCTTTAAGACCACAGACGCTCCGGGCACAACCGGTGAAGTGCTTTACATGGCTCAACGCGCGGGTGCTGAACTCGTCAACATGCAGTACATCCAGACCTATCCGATCTGCGACCCGATCTCGGGCGTGATTGAACTGATCGCGGATGCCCGCTTTGACGGCGCCATCATGCTGAATCAGGAAGGCAAGCGCTTCGTTGAAGAGCTCGGCCGCCGCGACGTGCTCTCCGAAGCCATTCTCGATCAGACTGGCGGCTACTGCTGGGTGCTTTGGAACGATAAGATCGGCGCAGTATCGAATACTGTCAAAGAACACCCGACGGAATACGATGCCTTCACCAAGCAGGGCATCATGACGACCTGCCCGGATCTGAAGTGCATTGCCGACTTCACGAAGATCCCCTACGACAGTCTGAAAGGCACGGTTGACCGCGTCACTTCGATGGCCGGCAAGGGCAACGACAAAGACTTCCACCACCGTGCGGGTCTCGTCGACATGAGTCAAGGTCAGTACTACGTCATCAAGGCGGTGCCGAGCGTGCACCACACGATGGGCGGCGTGCGCATCAATGAAAAAGCGCAGGCGCTGACGGCTGACGGCAAGGTGATTCCGGGGCTCTGGGCTGCGGGGGAAGTGACAGGCGTCACGCACGGCACAAACCGTTTGGGCGGCAATGCCTACACGGACATCATTGTGTTCGGCCGAATCGCCGGCAAGGCTGCAGCTGAAGCTGCGAAGTAATGTCCCAATCTGCATCGATTCTATCGATGCAGATAAAAATCACTCCGTTCACGACGGCCTGCGACCTTTACTAAGTCGCGGGCCGTCAGCGTTATCCGATACACTCGACAGTCCTACAATGGCTCATTCTATGGATTCCCCTCTGTGCTTTCTTCCCCAAATGGCCAGTGACAAAGCAATAAAAACCAGACAGTCCATCCTCGATGCAGCGAAAGCCATCATCATTGAGGAAGGTATTGGTGCGCTCACAATGGAGCGTGCGGCAACTAAAGCCGGCATCAGCAAAGGCGCCTGCATGTACCACTTCAAGAGCAAGCGGGCACTGCAAGCAGCACTGGTCGAAGAGTACGCGGCACACCTTTCCTCAGAACTCGCTCGGCACGAAGCGCTTTTTGACGGGCCTCCCGAGGAAACGCTCGTTCCAGGCTTCATCGAATGGTTCCGCAGCTTTGATCATGACAACCACGGCTGGTCAACAGTCGGCCTCGCCATCCATTCCAATTTCGTGCACGACGAAGAACTCATGCGTCCTGTAAAACTCTGGTACGAGAGACTGCATGCTCGAATTGCGGCCTTACCCGAAGATGTTCGAACACCAGCGCTCGTGGCCATCATGGCTATCGAGGGCTTCTTTTATTCGCATAAATTCGAAGTTGATCTCGTTTCACCTAAGCTGAAAATTCAGGCCTGGCATTTCATACTCGAAAATCTCGTTCACAACCACGCAGCTGCTCAAACCAAACATTGATTGGAATGGGTATTTTTCAGCAAGCTGTATGAGCAGCGCCTTTTTCCTCACCGTCGTGACACAACCAAAAGAATAAGGAAGTACCCTGCGCCGATAATCGACGCCAACGTACCTGCTGGGATCTGTGCGGGAGCAATCAGCACCTGACCGAGCCAATCAGCCCAGGAAACGAGTGCAGCCCCTAAAAGCGCTGCCGTACAAAGTTCCGTTTTTACCGTTCGTGCTCCAATCATGACGGCCATGTGCGGCGCTACAAGTCCCACAAAGGCTACAGGCCCCATGGCAGCAGTAGCTGAGGCACAAAGGAGCGCACAAAACGTGAGCAGCCCCAGCGCAGAACGCGTGAGCGACAGCCCGCGGGACTGCGCAAAGTCTCGGCTGATGGAGAGCAGCGTCATGCTTCTTGAAGCGGCAAAAGCAATGCTGATAAGTACGAGAACGGCCCCCAAGAGCATTGCGGCCGCAAGAGGGGTAGTGCGGTAGGTTGAGCCTGAAAGCCACTGGAGAATAAAGTAGTTTTCCATGGTTCCGCGCGAAAGCGCGAGCGTGACGGCGGAATCCAGGAAAGCCGAGATCGCAATACCCATCAGGACGACGACGTCAGGCGAAAACGAGACGATTTTGAGAGTCCAAGCAGCACCAAGAGCACCAAAGCTACCCCGGCAGCCGTCAGCGACCCCAGAGATCCCACGGCGCCGCCAAAATAAAGCGCACTCACGACCATCGCGAAAGCTGCGCCGGACGACACGCCAAGAATGTCCGGACTGGCGAGCGGATTGCGAATCAGACGCTGCAAATGACGCCGGCGGCCGCCAAGCCGGCACCGGCTGCAGCGGCAGTAATAAACCGAGGAATGCAGGAGCAGTTCAAACTTATCTGCCAGTGCAAATGTCCATATGCCCTCTCGATTAATGAACGTAAAGTTGAGGACGATAAGGAGCAGCATTGCTGCGGTAAGCATGATGAGCCCAGGAATGGAGAGCTTCTAAGCGACGACCGCACCATGCCGGATGCCTGACCGGGCTGCGCACCGCCGCGCGCAAGCGCAGAGAGGCTTTTCCGGGCAATCCAGATGAAGATCGGTGTTCCGATAATGGCTGACACGACGCCGTGGGCAACGATGTTGCCGGTAAGCGAGGTGAGTCCCTGAGCCGCTGCGTCGGTGGCGCAGAGGAGCGCCGCCCCAATCAGCATGCTTGCACAGAGCTGAGTGCGCGGATTGACGAACCCAACTCTTCTCGCGATATTGGGTGCAATGAGTCCCGTGAAATTGATGACGCCGGCCGCTGCAATAAAGGCCGATGAGAGCCAGATGCCCAGAGCCGCCAACACACCGAAGACGGGCACGATGGGCAAGCCTCGAGCCCGAGCACCTTCGTCTCCGAGCGAAATGAGCGCGAGTGCACGCGGCGCAAAAATCAATAAAAGAATCACCACCGGAAGCGTCTGCGGCAAAAGCGCAGTGATGCCGCCCCAGCCGTTTTGCGCGAGGTCGCCGGCCCCCCAGAGGAAGACATTTTCAACAAACTGAGCACGCAGCAGCACAACCGCCGTCGCAATGGCCCCAAAAAGAAGGTTCACAACCATGCCGGCGATAATCAGCGCGACCCCCGTCATGCCGCGCGGACCGGCAATAAGCAGGATTAGTCCGAAGGCAGCGAGCGCCCCAGCAAAAGCCCCCAATGAAAGCCATGCGCCGGCCGCCGCGGGAAAGAAGGCGGAAATCAATACAACTGCAAGCCAGCCGCCCGATGACGTACCCAGCGTCAAGGGAGAGGTCATGGGATTTTGCGTGAGCTGCTGCAGGAGGCTTCCCACCAAACCGAGCAGTGCGCCGCCAATGGCCGCAGCGGCAAATCGCGGAAGCGTTCCAAAAGCAAAGTAGTACGCGTCAAAACTCTCTGCTGACGCCGGATCGAAGATGAGATTGACGCGGTCAGTCCAGGAAAGCGCATTGTCTAACGTAAAAGTGCAGAAAATGGAAATACCCAGCGCAGCCGCCGCAGCAATGAGTGCACCTATGGAGAAACTCTTCATTTTGAAGTTCCCTCCTGCTCCGCTCTTCCGGCATAAGAAGGAGCCAGCGTCAAAGGTGCCACATGATGTTTGCGGGCAAATGGTGTGGCACACCATAGGATGGAATTCATCACCTTGGCTTCTTGAGCGAAAGGACGGATGTAGATGACATAGGCATCCGTTAAATTTTTGAGGTCGCGAATCCTCACCTGCGTGAGGCCATAGGCGCTTGCCGGCCGAGTGAGCGGCTGCGCCATTCCCATGCGCCGCACAACCCAGTCCGCAATAGCGTTAGGCGTATAAACAAAAAGCGTTGTGAGACTGGAAAAGCGGATAACTTGAATTTGAGGAGCAAAACCAAAGCTTTGCGGATGGCGTCGCCATAAGCGTCAATTTGCGCAAACCATCGAGCAATTTCAGCTTCAGCAGCGGCTTCGCGCTGAAAGAGTTTTGCTAATTCCCGGAACTGCTTGAGAGCCGTCTCAGCTTCATTTTCAGGCGCATCGGCGCGGTAGTTGCTAAAGAGCAGCACCGGCGCAATGGTGGCAAGCACCGGCATCAGATCGAGCTGAGTGGGACCGATGAGAATAACGTCAGGTTTAAGTTTGGCAATGCGTTCAAGATTAGGTTCAGCTCGGGTACCGAGATCCTCAATGCCGGCAGGCAGCGCGGGCTCACGCACCCAGGTGTCCCAGCTGGAGATGTCGCAGGCGCCCGCGGGTTTGACGCCAAGACCAACCAAGTTTTCCAGCAGATCCCATTGAAGCACGGCAGGACGCTGCGGGATGGTTTGAAAGACATGCTCGCCCAAGTCATCGCGAATGGTGATGCCCGAGACTGCAGCCAACTTTTCATTCGAAGCAAAGTTCGGTAGCGACGCAGCGCCGAGCGAACCGGCCGCGAAGTGCTTCAGCACCTCTCGGCGGCTTAAACGTATGGAGAATGGAGGAAGAAGGTTCATTCGCACACCACGGCCACATCAAGCGGAAGCTGCTTCTTGCCGCCGGTATAGGCTGCCGGCGGATCCGGATGCAGCATGAGTTTGACCGGCGCCTCAAAGAGTGTCCTGAGATTTTCTTCACTATGAAGGAGTTCTGCTCCGCCAGAAAAGAGAACCTTCCCCTCCTTCAAAGCCACGATATGTGTAGCAAACCGCAGTGCCAGATTGATGTCGTGAATGATCGCAATAACGCCGCGTCCCGTTTCACGATTAAGGCGCTCCAGAAGCGCCAGTGTCCCGTATTGGTGACGAACGTCCAGCGCGGAAGTCGGTTCGTCGAGAATCATTACGGGTGAAGCTTGCGCGAGAAGCATCGATATCCAAACGCGCTGCCGTTCGCCCCCGGAAAGATCATCAACGTAGCTTTGTGCATACTGCGCCGTGCCGGTAGCCGCGAGTGCCTCGTCAACAGCTGCCTCATCTTCAGCACACCATCGGCCAAAAAGCCCGCGCCAAGGGAAGCGTCCCAGACGCACGAGTTCGCGGCATGTCAGACCTTCCGATGCCGGAAGTTTTTGCGGCAGAAAAGCTGCTCTCTGAGCGCGTTCACGTTCTGAAAGCGTAAAGAGGTCGCACCCTTCGAGTTTCGTCGTCCCGGCATCGGGCTTAACCAATCCGGAAATGATCGAAGCTAAGGTCGATTTCCCCGAACCGTTGTGACCCAAAATGAGTGTGAGCTCATGTGTCGGAATTTCGAGATGGTCGATCGAAAGAATCGCTCGATCATTGCGAACCATGCGGATGCCGTTTAATTCGTACATTCTGGATGACGCTCTAGAAATGGGAGTGCCGTCCGAACACCCAAAACAATTTCGGTGCGTCACGGACGGCTCAAGAAACGTACGATGCTGCATCCTTTGTATGAAAAGATGCAGCTCGAACCACAATGATTACCAGGAGTAAGTCATGGTTGCCTTCATCAGACGGCCTTCGCCATAGTAAGCAATATTGCCATATGCACCGGTGATAAATACTTTGTCAGTGATGTTGGAGATCGTGCCGTTCAACTTCCAGTGGTTATCAATTTTCCAAGAAGCCGCGGCATCCCAAAGAAGCACATCGTCTACCTTATCCTTCGTTGCCGTATTGATGGATGTACCACGGTAGCGCACACCAGTCCCAAGCGTCAGGCCTGTAACACCAAGGCTCGTAAAGTCATAGTTCACCCATGCCGTGGCAATGTTGTGCGGCACGTAGTCTGCACGTGTATTTTGGTCGCCGTATGTTGCTGACATGTAGGTATAAGTCAGATCCGTGGAAAGCGACTTCGTGAGTGCTGCGTGAGCTTCAATCTCAACCCCGCGCGTTTCCTTCTCCGCGTTACGGCAGTGGCAAGCGTACCGCCTACCATTGTCTGCGACAGCGCATTTTTCTGCTTCAAATCGAAATAGGCAAGATTGATATAGCCGTCAAGCCATTCGGGCGTGAATTTCACACCCGCTTCCCATTGCTTGGACTCAATTGGATCCGACAAAATCAACTTCCAATCACTTGTATTGGCAAGCGAAGCCGCAGCATAGAACGATTCAGAATAATTCACATAGGGCGACACACCGATCGGCGACAAATACATCAGCCCCGCATTCCACGAGAAGTTCCCCTTGTCGAGCGACTGATGCGGGCTGACAGCATTGGTGTACTCCGTATCGTTTTCAATCTTCATGCGATCATAACGCCCACCAATCTTGGCAACGATGGTTTCGTTCCAAGTGGTCTGTGCCTGAGCGTAGATGCCAAGCTGCTTTTGCGAAAGATTATTATTGAAGAGCGTCAGTCCTGAATCGTCTGGCAAACCACCATATGTGGGATTAAAGATGTCAATGAGACCACCGACTGACTGTCCATTGCTTGGTGTGCCAACAAAATCATTTTTGCTTTGGTTGTAATCAAAGCCTAGCTGAACAATGTTGGCGAAGTCACCCGTCTCAAACTGACCGGTCAGGTTGTTGTCGAAGCTGAAACTAATCGTCTTCCCATCATTAAGAATGGAGTAACGCTGCAGCTTATCCGTGAGTAGAACACTCCCTTCCCACGCATTGTATGCCGCTGTATTGCGCATATAGAAATCCTGATGCATGAACGTGAAAGAATTCTTGTACGTCCAGGCATCATTGAATTTGTGCGAAAAGTCCCAGTCCAGCGTGAACTGGCTCGTATCCTGCTTGTCATGCTCCGGGTCGCCGTAGTTTGTATGGCGCGAAACATATTTCCCGTTGACCGGAATGAGTGTGCCATAAGTCGAGAAAAGGCCGAATTGTTGACGCGGCGATCCTTCAAATAGCTTGCGGTTAGCGTGAGAGACGTGTTGGGACTGATGTCAATCAGTGTAGCTCGGTGCAATGTATGCTCGCCAGCCATCCACACCATCAAGCACACCATCCGAACGGCTGCCCATCGCAACTACGCGGTAACGGTGGGAACCGTCTTCGTTGATTTTGTCAGAGATATCAATGCCGCCCTGAACATAATCATTGCTGCCGCCAGAAACGGATACCTGATGAAGCGGTGTTTTGGTGGGTTTCTTTGTCACCATGTTGATGACGCCGCCAGGCTGCGAATTGCCATATAACGCAGACGATGGTCCCTGAACAACTTCAATAGATTCCAAAGCGAAGGGTTCAACAATCGTTGCAAAATAGCCGTCTTTGTACTGGCGCTTGCCATCAACGAGCACAGACGAATCAAAACCTCGAATGGTGATCCAATTGGTATCAAAGTCCGGGCCGAACGAATTCCAAAAGCCTGGCGTATAGCGAAGCGAATCGTCAATCTTGGTAGCAACCGTGTTGTCGAGATGTTCGCGGGTGACGATGTTGACGCTTTGCGGCGTATCCTGAAGCGAGACATCAATCTTCAGCGCCTGAGCCGTCACGCCGACACCGTCAATCGTTTGATAGTCATCTGCGGCAGCTGCGGTCTGAGACAGCGCGAGCGTTCCAGCCGGAAAACACCAGAGACAGTGCAATGGCTAAGCGCTTGCGTGCGAGGCGCTTTGTGGAAATGCAAGAGAGTGGTTTGCGAGTATTCATTGCGAATCTTATTGCAAATGCAACTAAAAATGAGAATAGTTCGCAGTATAAGTACTAGTAAAACCACCTAAAATGTATACTTAGATATGCAGGCGTATTTGTTGTTTTTAGTCAAAAACTCGACAGACAAGTCCTCAAAGCAGCGTACTGACGGACGCCTCTGGACTTCTTAATCGTTTGCCAAATTAGGCAAACGCTGCCCATAGGGTTGCAGCCTAATTGGCACTTACGATTGGGTAACCTTGCTTGACCGCGGGAGACACACGAATAAAACATACCTCCCCGTAGGCCTTTCATGTGACAGACAAACGGAAGCCGCTTCCTGATCTCACGCCGGATTTCAGATGCAGCGCCCAAGCTGATGACGCTCAGCAGGTTTTTCTGTTGATGCTGCCCAAGCGTGCAGTCGTGAACACGGCTAACCATGCATCTTTGATGACGGGCGTATTCCGACCTGCAAAAGGACCTGCGGAACCGCCCATTCGTTTTGTTCAATGGTGCTCCGTTCGCCTCGCGGCAAACTGCAGGCACTTTAACGCACGATGCGAGGTGGCTTGGCGAGCTTAGCCATGGACGATCCGTCGCTGTAGGGGGCCGCCGACTCCCCGTCGGCAGCCTCATAAGGCGTATCGTCATCGTCGTCCTCCGAAACGATCTTGTCGGCAAGCCGCAGGAATGGCGGCACGAGCGAAGCGGAACCATCGTCCTCCATGCTTTCAAGCTCGGCCTCTGAGGGTTCATGAACATCCAAAACCTTGACGGCAAACTGTAGTCCGACGCCGGCGAGCGGATGATTGGCTTCCAGAACGGCCATGCCGTCGGCCATATCCGTCACGCGCCAGGGGCGGCCGTCGGGCGCTTCGCCGGGCACTTCGTCCACGAGCTCTCCCACTTCCAGACGTTCGGGATGCGCAAAGTTCTCCACGGGTATGCACCGAATCGCATCGGCATCGTATTCGCCAAAAGCTTCTTCAGGTTCGAGATGAATGGTGAAGCCTTCGCCGGCGAAATGTCCTTCGAGCGCTTTTTCCAGACGCGGAAAAATATCGCCTTCGCCATGAAGATAAACCATGCCTTCGGGCGGGGTCTTCTTCAAGCGTTCGGCCCGTCATATCAGCCATCACGAGGGAGATCGTTACCAGCATGCCCTTGCGGATTGCATCAGCCATTGCGTTTGTCTCTCAAATAGAAAATATCTAGTGCAGTGCGCTATTTTGCCGCACCTGCCTTCATTGGGGTGGTTATTCGTTCCGGCAGACCGTTTGATGCGTGCCGTGAAAAAGTTCGGCCGCATCATCGGCCCTGGGCCATGCCAGGCCCTCTGGGCGCCCCGGCAGGCAGAGGCATGCAAGCAGAAAGAGGATATTGACCCCGGCTGCAGAGAGCAGCAGTGCCCAGGCGCCCGAAAGCCCAAAATCGTGCGCTCTTCTTGCACAAAGCACGGTTACACCGATGCTCCACAAGCCCGCTGCCCAGCCGTAGATCTTGGCAATCACCAAAATCGCACTGTCGGAAATCCATGCCGCGTCAGCGATCGGATCCATCAAGGCATAAGCGGCAGCGGCCGCAAGCAGCCAGCCGACAAGCCCAATTGCGAATCCCCTGCGGTCAATCCGCACCTGCGGATTAAAGAGCGTCAGAACGACGCTGCCGAGCAATGCCAAGAGGCGCAGCCCCATGCCTGCAGAAGGATCATTCCATGCCGCATTATTCGAGCAATTCGGCTGAATAGACTCTGTCGACATGAGTGCAATTCCCCGAAGCGCCTGATGCGTTAAAGCATCATGATGCGGCGCTTCCAAATTTCAAACTCCTCTTGAGTGAGAAGCGAGCGCTCAACCATCTTTTGGAGTTTGACGACGGTTTGAGCCTTGACCTGTACCTGCAGTGATACCGGCATCACTGCAAGATCTTCAGCAGTACGGCGGTAAAGCACGCCGGCGGGCGAATGATCAAGAGCCGCCGGCGAATTCGGAACCACCGGCGCTGTCGGCTGAGCGCCGCTCTCGATTGCACCTTTTCGACGTGCCGCAGCCAGTTCGGCCTCCGTATGGAGACCGACGGCATTGAGGCACTTAACGAAAAAGTTCATCTCGAAGCCGAATCAGCGAAGCTGCTCCGCCAACAGGCTGAGAATGTTCGGCGCAACGCCGGTCTTGTCTTCGCCGCCTTCAGCATCCTGAACCGTGAGGCGGGTCTTGGCGCCTTCATCACCCAAGTGCAGACGATAGGTGGGCGCTTCAATCGCTTCATCAGAACCGAAGACATTGGCAAAGAAGCCGCGGGATTCCTTCACCTTAGCTTCATAGGCAGGATCCAGATAACGGACGAGATACCAGCCAGCCGTGCGGTCACGGTCGACGAGCTCAAAGCCCATGCGGTCGATCACCAGACCGAGGCGGCGCCAAGCCTGATCAAACCCTTCGTCGAGCACCACTGCGGCAGCCTTGCCGTCGCTGCCGTTTTCAATGGCTGCCTTAGGGGCAACAGGCTTGATTTCCAGATCCTTGGCGATCTGCTGCGCGTTAGCTTCCTGCTCTTGACCGGAGGCCTCGGGATTAAATTCGGCATCAATGCGAAGCGCAAGGCGCTGGAGCATTTCTGCTTCCATCGTCGGGTCCGTAGGACCAGGCTGCCAGACGCTGCTCTCATTGTCGCGGCCGGTCATGACTTCAACCATCGAACGGTGCGAGATATAGATATCGGTCGTATCGTCGTCGTTGCGCTCCAGGCGAACGCGGTACTGATCCTGCTCACCCGTGGAGTATGCAAAGTCAATAATCTTGCCGACCGTGCGGCGAATAATGTCCTGAGGAAGCTTGGCGCGGTTCTCCGCCCATTCCGTTTCCATATAGCCCGTCTTCGGATTCTGCTCGCGCACGACGAGACCGACGGAAGGCCAGAAGTCCTGCACGACCGGCCAGAGTTTTTCCGGCGCTGCGTTGACGCGCAGCCAGCGATCCTGACCGTCCTTCATTACCTTAGCCGACACCGTCAGCGGCACAATTCGGCTCGATGCAGCCGAAGGATCTTGACCTGACGCAGCCTGAGCACGCTGAGCTTCGGCATTGGCGCTCACCACACCGTTGCGCGACGGCACGGCAAAGCGATTGTCATTTTGGATCGGCGTCAGATCCGGCGGAACCTCAAGGTTCGCGCGCGAGTTGGAGGACTCGTACTGAACCTTCTCGTCATTGAAATCGATTCCGAGAAAGGTGCAGCCGGAAAGGGAGGCAATCGCCGCGCAGGCGGCAGCGAGTCGAAACGCGCGCAAGGACATTTACTCTATGTTTCCGCAAAGTGAATCGGACCCGACAAGGTGTTGCCTCAGGCGCCCGTCACAATCGGGCGCCGTCGGAAGCTGCTGATGTGTTGAAATCAGACGGCTTCGCCTGCGGGTTGAAAAAAGATCTGCTGATTCTATCAAAGGCCGGCCCGCGCAAACGCTTGCCAAGCATTTGAATGAGTTGACAGCGCCAATGGCATGCTCTCGAAATGTTTCAGACGATTCACCGCGCGCCGAGCCGCAGGGCCAGCACTTCAGCATCTCCGGGCTTGAGCCAAACAATACGCTCCAGTCCAAGCTCATCGGCGTTGAGTCCTTCCTCATAGGCGCAAATGCGCGCTTCCGGGGGCGCAAGGCGCAGGAGCTCACCGGGCTGCAGGACGTGCTCAGGACTGCGCGGGCGTCCCCAAATGGCGGTATTCACGGTCGTGAAGGTTTCCATGAGGAATAAGCCGCCCGACTTGAGCGAGCGCCAGTAATGAGGAAAATGCGCCCGATAAAGATAGTTGGTCACAATAATGGCGTCGAACGCTTCCTCGGCATAGGGCCAGGGCTCAGCTTCCAAATCTCTGCATTCCAGAGTGAGGCCGGGCGTGCCGACGAGCGGTTCGAGATGCGAAACATCTACGTCCACCGCGGTGACGTCAAAACCGCGCAGGAGGCAGAGACTCGTATGCCGCCCCTCTCCGCAGGCCACATCCAGCACTTTTGCATGGGGCGGCAGTTCATCAATAAACCGAAGCACCCATGCCGACGGCAGCGCCATACAGTTTTTAGGATTACGACAGATCGTCATTTTCAACGTGCCCCCACAAAAAATCACAAAACCAGGTTAATGATCCATTGGCCGAACATCAGGAAAGGACGCACGAAAAACGACAGACCTCCGCCCACCATCAGCACCAGAAGAATCATGAAGCCGTACGGTTCAATCTTGTCGAAGGCCATTCCTGCCTGACGCGGCAGCAGCCCCCGGACAATTCGGCCGCCGTCCAAAGGCGGAATCGGTATGAGGTTGAAGGCCATCAGCATCAGATTCACGGAAATGCCCGCGGCACAAACAGAAATCACGAATTTGTCGTAAAACCCAACGGCAGCGAGCGCCTTGAGCAAGAGCGCCCAGAAAATCATCTGCAACAGATTGGAGAGCGGTCCGGCCGCTGCCGTGATCGTCATGGCCTTGAGCGGATTGCGAAAATACCGCGGATTAATCGGCACGGGCTTTGCCCAGCCAAAAAGCAGTCCGCCGCCCTGTAAGCGCGCTCATGAGCAGGAGCGCGCCGGGCACTGCAATGGTGCCGATGGGATCAATGTGCGGAATCGGATTGATCGTCACGCGGCCGAGCATCGTGGCGGTCGGATCCCCCAACCGTCCTGCCGCCCAGCCATGAGCGGATTCATGAAGCGTGATCGCAAAGATCAGCGGGATTGCGTAGACGCAGATGGTCTGAATGGCGTGGTAGAACGAATCCATGGTGTCCTGAGAGAAATATTTTCAGATCAGCATCTTAGAGCACGTGTTCAGGCATGCTTCTCAAATCAAACAATTTGATGCGATCAAAACGCATCGTTGACGCATTTCGCCGAGGCCGCCTCCCCCTCATCGAGCTTTGGCACGACATCTGCTGACGCATCTTCCCCATCGGCCAAAGCATCAATAGCCTGCATGCGCGCTCCCATACGGCGGCTTTTAACAGACATTTGTTCGAGGGAACTCTGTGCTTCGCGGAATTTCTTTTCAACCGTTTCAAACTGCCGAGAGAAGACCGCAAAGTCTGTCTTCACTTCCGCGAGAATCTTCCAGACCTCGCTCGAGCGCTTTTCCATGGCAAGCGTCATGAATCCCATTAAGAGACTGTTGAGCAGTGCGGCAATCACCGTGGGGCCTGCGGGCGTAATACGGAATTCCCGCTGCAGACGTTCAAACAGCCCAGGCGTACGAAGCACTTCGGCGTAAAGCCCTTCGGACGGCAAAAACATCACCGCGAATTCTGTCGTGACCGGCGGCCGCACATATTTCTCGCGAATCGACTTGGCCTGCTTAAGCACCGCTCTTTCAAGCCCCTTACTGGCCTCTGCGGCAGCTGAAGCATTCCCTTCGCGCTCGGCATTTTCCAAAAGCTCCCAATCTTCCAACGGGAATTTGGAATCGATCGGCAGCCAGCAGGGTGCATCATCCGCACGTCCGGGCAGCCGCACAGCAAAGTCAACCGCTTCGGCGGATTTGGGGTCGAGCCGCGCCTGAGCAGCGTATTGAGCGGGCGTCAGGATTTCCGAAAGGATGGCCGCAAGGCGCACCTCGCCGAAGGTGCCTCGCGTCTTCACGTTGGCCAGCACATTTTGCAGGCGCGAAACGCTCTGAGCCATGCGGCGCATTTCACCGAGCCCCGACTGTACAAGGCCGAGCTTTTCATCCACCATGCGAAAACTCGCCGAGAGCCGCTCTGAGAGGGTTCGGTCCAGCTTTTCTTCTACGGTTGCGCGCATGGCCTCGAGCTTCTGCGCATTTTCTGCGCGCACCTTTTCAAGCGAGGCATCCACCGTGCCCCGCACTTCGGCGAGCGCGGCCGAAAGCTTCACCCCGAGCGCCTCCTGAGCTCCCGCATTGGTTTGGAGCACCTTGGCAAAACGCTCATCCACCATGCTTTGCAGCGCAAGAAATTCTTTGGCCAAAGTTTCATTCATGCGCGCCAAATCTCCGCGCGCTGACGCTGCAAACCGCTCAACGGACTCTGACGACCGTTTCTGTTCGGTCGTTGAATAGGTAATTAAACTCGACAGCCCGGCAGAAAGTCTGGCATCGGTTTTTGCCACGGTCCCTTCAATTTCCCGCTTAGCACCCGCCACGCCTTCGAGGAGCGCATCGCACAGATCGTCTCCCTCTGCGCCGCGGCGGTGTCGATCTGAAAGGACCAGATAAATCAGCAGAGCGAGCAGACCGACGGTAAGCGCAAGCAGACCAAAGAGTGCGAGCAAAAGCGTGTGTTCCGTGGGCATGAAAAAGTCACTCAAACGACGAAAAGCAGAAAAACCGAGCTATCAGCCTTCAGCGGGCTGAAAACCCAAACCAAGCAAATGAGATCTTTGCAGACTTTCTCAAGCTTTGGGCGGCGTTTGCGCTGTCTTCTCTGCCGTTTCAGGCTTTGCCTCATCCGCGGGCTCAGCATTGCCCGAGTGATCGCTGCCGCGTTTTCTCCAAAAGAAGACGGATGCAGCCCGCCTGCCCCAGCCGCGCGCGGCTTCACGCAGTGTTTTTTGGACCGGGGTTTGCCGCTTGGCTTCCGACATTGCTTCATCAGCTACTGTCACGGCAGCGGCCTGCAGTTTGTCGCTTTCAGATTCAGCCGCATCCGATGCGCCCCCAGTGCGAACCGCTGCGACGGTACGCATGTATTCCTCATTGATAATTTCACGCACCGTCTTGCGGTTGGCTTCCTCCTCCGCCTCGCTCTCCTCACGCTGGAAAAGTTCCTCAATAGCGGTGGCGGCCACCGTGAGCGAAGTGACCAGCGGTTCGCAGAGTATCTTCAGGTTCTTATCCGTCTGATCAAAGAACACGCCGTCGTCAATGGTTTTAGTCAGCACAACGATGGGCAGCGTTTTATTGAGTTTGCGGGCAGCATCCACCACATCCTTCGCTTCTGCCGCAGTTCCTGAAGGAATAACAAGCACACCCGCGCTGAGCACATGCGCCTGAACGAGAACCATCGGATCGGACGGAGATCCGAAAAGCACGCCGATACCGGCCTCCCGCAGACGATCAACGGGCGCAGAACCGCCGCAGATCACAATCGTGCGGCGTTTGGCTTTAAGGAGTGAATCAAAAAAGGCCTGAGCACCGTCCTCCGGGAGGCCGACAACAATCATCTGACCATCGAGAATCTCCCGCGGCGCATTTTCCGGCAGCTGCGAGAAGGGCGCTGGACGCATGACCGCACGTCTTGCCCATGCATAGCGCGAGGTGAAGATGCGCATCAGTTTGGGAGCAGCCTCAAAGAGCACCGGATTAAAGGCAATCGTAATGATCGAGGCTGCCACAATGATGCTCATCATCGAGCTGTCGACGAGATGAAGGGCAATGCCCTGAGCTGCAAGGATGTAGCTGAACTCACCGATCTGACCGTTGCAGGCCCCGACCGTAAAAGCCGTTTCCAGCGGCCAGCGGGCGATGGTGACGAAAGTGGTTGCAAAAGTCATCTTGCAGATGATGATGATGAGCACCACCAATGTGATTTCAATCGGATGCTGCAGGAACACGTGCCAATCCAGCATCATCCCAACGGACACGAAAAAGAGGACGGAAAGGCGTCCTGCAGCGGCAGAGAATCCGTTGCTGCCCGATGTGCATAGCGGCTTTCCTGCATCACCATGCCGGCAAAGAACGCCCCAGAGCGAAACTCACATTGAAAATGGCCCCGGCGCCGTATGCAATGACGATGGCGCACCCCAGCACCGACAGTGTGAAGAGTTCGTTGGACCCCGTCAGCGCCACTTCCCGCAAAAGGCGAGGCATCACCTTGCGGCCGGCCACGAGCATCAGCACGACGAAAACTGCCGCCCAAATCAGCGTGGTCGCCACTTTCCAGGCCACGGCGCTCAGAGAGACATCCGCCCCCTGTACAGCCTGTGCGAAGGGCGGCAGGCAAACAAGCAGCACCACGCTCATGAGGTCTTCCATCACGAGCCAGCCGATGGCCACCTGACCATTGATTTCATTGGTCATGCGGCGAAGTTCCAGAGCCTTCGTCACCACCACCGTTGAAGCGCACGAAATGGTGAGCCCAAAGAGCACTGCCGCACCAAACGACCAGTGCCAAAAACCCATGGCGACGCAGGCGCCCAGAATAGCCGTCACCATCATCTGAACAGCCGCCCAAGGCACAACGGCTGTGCGCACGTTCAGAAGATCCCTAACGGAAAAGTGCAGACCTACGCCAAACATCAGCAGCATCACGCCGATTTCTGCGAGCTGCTCAATCATGGCTTCGTTCACAGGCGGCAGCCCCGGAATAATGCCTACTGCCACGCCTGCCAGAATGTAGCCCACCAGGGCGGGTGACCGAAGGAAACGTTCGGCGAGATAACCGAAGGGAAGCGCAAGGCCAAAGCCGGTTACGAGACTCGTGATAAGGGAATAGTTCTGCACGGCCCGTCCTTTTTCTTAAGTTGTGCGCGGCGCGTCAAAATTTATGCTGGTCCAAAGCTTTTGCGAAACACCGTCGGCATGCAGGCGAAACGCATCAAGCAGAAAAATTTTACGCTGTGGCCCTCATTCGGCGAAGCATTGCTGACACTTTCGGAACAATTTTTCACGCTTACGAGGCGTATAGCGCCCATAACCTCTCATTCCCCAAAGCAAAGTCATCGGATGATGACTGAGCGGCTGAAACGCACGCACAAGTTTTGACTTTTTTCCATGATCTTTCCCGCAGCGGACGGGTAAAAAAATCCGGCTGAACGAATCCAGCCGGAGATGAATCTTCTATATGTCAGCGCGAAAGCACTATGTCTTCGCGCTTCCGCGTCAATTCATTGTCGGAACTTTGCCCACGACCCCTTTGACGAGCCAGTTCATATTGAGGAGCACATCGTCGGGAGCCGTCTTGCCAGCCTCAACCACGGTCTGGCCTTCGTTCGTCACGATCGGCCCCGTGAAGGGTGAAAATTCGCGGGCAGCCATCTTGTTGTAGGCCGCCTGAATATCGTCCTGCACCGACTGAGGCGCATCCGAGCGGATGTCCACCAGATTCACCATGTGTTCGGGGATGCCGCCCCAGATCGACTGGGACTTCCAGGTGCCATCCATCGCAGCATTGATTCGGCCGGTGTAGAACTCCTCCCAGCTCTGAACCACGCCGCCCAAAAGCATTGTCGGAGCAATGCGCTTCATAGACGTGTTGTAGGAGATCACCGGGACCTTCATATCTTCACCGGCAGCCACAACGGCCGGCGAATCGGTGTGATGTGTCAGCACGTCGGCCTTCTGACCGACGAGCGTCTTGGCGGCATCGGATTCCTTGCCCGGATCGTACCAAGCCGAAGTCCAGACTACGCGAACTTCAACATTGGGATTGACGCTCTGAGCGCCAAGCGTATAGGCATTGATGCCTTGGAGGACTTCGGGAATCGGAACGGCAGCGACGTAACCCAAAACGTTCGTCTTCGTCATCGCACCGGCGAGTTTGCCGGCAAGATAACGCGCTTCATAAAAGCGGGCCGAATAGTTGGCCACGTTGGGCGCAGTCTTATAACCCGTAGCATGCTCGAACTTAACGTCCGGGAACTCCTTGGCAACCTTAAGAACCGAGTTCATGTAGCCGAACGAGGTCGCAAAGATGAGCTTGTTGCCCTGCTGCGCGAGGTCGCGAAGCACGCGTTCGCTGTCAGCTCCGGCGGGAATGTTCTCTACCGTCGTGAACTTTACTTTGTCGCCATATACCTTTTCGAGCGCGATACGGGCGAGGTCGTGCTGACGCGACCAGCCTTCCTCACTCGCCGGACTCACATAGACGAAAGCCACTTTGTAGGGGCCTGCAGCTTTATCGGCGGGAGCGGCAGCGGTCTTTTCCGGTGCGGCAGCCTCTTTGGGTGCTTCGGTTTTGTCGCCGCAGCCCGCGAGCATCGCCGCAGCGGCGCCGGCCAGGACCAACTTCAAAGCAGTACGCTTCTGCATCATTGGAGAACTCCAAAAACAATAATTCGAACAATGAATTGGGACCGATATCTGAGCACTCGGCTGAAAAGCCGAACCTGCATCACAATATGCGGTCCCAACGATGAACGTCAATGAATATTAGCTTCCGCTCGGAAGTTTGCCGGCCACACCTTTGGCGAGCCAGTTCATCGTGAGCAGATCGGCGTCGGTAGCCTTCTGTCCTTCAGCCAAAACCTGACGGCCAGTGTTGTCAACAATCGGACCGGTGAACGGATGGAACTCGCGGGCTGCCATCTTGTCGTATGCAGCCTTAATGTCAGCCTTGACGGCATCCGTCGCCTTAATGTCCACGAGGTCGATCATGTGTTCAGGCGCACCGCCCCAGATGGACTGAGGCTGCCAGGTTCCGTCCATGACGGCCTGAATGCGGCCGGCATAGAACTCATCCCAAATATGAATAACACCGCCAATCAGCATCGTGGGCGCAGCGCGCTTCATCGAAGTGTTATAGGAAATCACCGGGATCTTCGCTTCTTCGCAGGCCGAAGCAACCGCTGAAGAATTGGTGTGATGCGTAATAACGTCGGCACCCTGACCAATCAGCGACTTGGCAGCATCGGACTCCTTGCCCGGGTCATACCAAGCGGAGGTCCAGACAACGCGGACCTCAATGTTGGGATTGACGCTCTGAGCGCCGAGCGTATAGGCATTGATGCCCTGAAGCACTTCCGGAATCGGCAGCGCGGCAACATAGCCGAGGATATTGGACTTGGTGGTTGCACCCGCGAGCTTGCCCGCAAGATAACGGGCTTCATAAAAGCGCGCGGAATAGTTGGCCACGTTGGGCGCAGTCTTATAGCCCGTAGCGTGCTCAAACTTCACATCCGGGAATTCCTTGGCGACCTTGAGAACCGAGTTCATGTAGCCAAACGAAGTGGCGAAGATGAGCTTATTGCCCTGCTGAGCCAAATCACGCAGCACGCGCTCGGCATCCGCATTTTCGGGAATATTCTCAACGGTTGTCACCTTGATCTTGTCACCGAACTTCGCTTCAACCGCGCGGCGGGCAATGTCATGCTGAGTAGACCAGCCTTCTTCATTGGCCGGGCTCACATACATGAAAGCGACTTTCAAAGGCTCCTTCGCAGCTGCTGGAGCAGCAGCGGTCTTAGCGGGCTCAGCCGCCTTCGGCGGTTCAGTCTTCTCACCGCAGGCCGTGAGCGCCAAGGCGGCAGCACCAGCGAATGCGAGCTTGAAAGCAAAGCGCTTGTTCATCTTCGTTGACTCCTTTTGAGAACAATGAAATTAAGAAAAACTGTTGCCCGAAAAAACTGAACTCTTGGCAGCGCGTCAGCCCGCTGCTGGTTCTCAGCCTTTAGGCGAAAAAGGTTTGCCGAGCGACGCAGGAACGTTGAGGCGAATCCAAGCGGGGTTCCGGGAAATCAGCACAAGCACGAGAATCGTCGCGAGATAAGGCGTCATTGCCATGAACTGCGGCGAAATGGAAATGCCCATCCCCTGGAAGGCGAACTGCAGCATCGTCACGCCGCCGAAAAGGTAAGCGCCGACAACCACGCGCAGCGGCCGCCAGGTTGCAAAAGTCACCAGTGCCAATGCAATCCACCCGCGGCCGGCCGTCATGCCTTCGACCCAGAGCGGCGTATAAACCAACGACAAATAAGCACCCGCCACACCCGAGCAAAGCGCGCCGAAGAGCACAGCAAAGAGTCGGATGCGCAGTACCGGGTAACCCAGCGCAAAAGCGGACTGCGGCGACTCGCCGACAGCGCGAAGCACCAAACCCGCACGCGTTCTGAAAAGGAAGTACCAAACCGCAGCGATCAGTACCCAGGCGCCGTACACCAAGAGATGCTGCGAAAAGAAAGCTTCACCAAAGAATGGAATATTTTCGAGCCCGGGAATGCCCGACACACTGCGCTCCGCGAGCGCCTGTCCCTGGAGCGGTTTGCCGATAAAGGCCGAGAGTCCCGCGCCGAAAAGCGACAATGCAAGACCAGCCGCATATTGGTTGGCATGCATGCCGAGCGTAAAAAACGCAAAGAGGAGTCCCAGCAGAATGCCGACGCCCGCGCCGGCGAGGAACCCGAGCGCAAAGGAACCCGTAGAAAGCGTGACGGTAAAACCAGTAACCGCACCCATGAGCATGATGCCCTCAATGCCGAGATTGAGAACACCCGACTTCTCATGAATCACGATGCCTGCCGCCGCGATAAGGAGCGGCGTGCCGGCATTTAAAGTCGAGGCAATGATGGAGGCAGCAATCGACATTTATCGAACCTCCTTGCCCGCGTCAGCCGAAAGGCCTCGCCAGGAGAGACGGTAAAAAATCATCGTGTCGCAAGCGAGAATGAAAAAGAGAAGGAGTCCCTGATACACGCCCGTGATCGAACTCGGCAGCCCCAGACGGCTCTGCGCCAATTCGCCGCCAAGATAAAAGAGTGCCATGACAAAAGCTGCGGGAATACAGCCAAGCGGCGAGAGACGCCCGACGAAGGCCACAATGATGGCCGCAAATCCATACCCCGGAGAAATAGTCGGTGTGAGCTGACCGAGAGGACCGGAGGCTTCAATGCCGCCAGCCAGACCCGCAAGCGCTCCGCAAATGAGCATGGATGCCCAGATGAGTTTGCCCGGATGGTAGCCCGCATAGCGCGCAGCAAAGGGCGCCATGCCGGAGACCTTGAACTGAAAGCCGAGCGCCATGCGATCCATCAGGAGCCATACGCCTACCGCCGAAAAGAGCGCTAATAGCGCACCGGCATGGAGACGAGTTCCCTCGAGCACCGGCAGCATCGCCCCAGCTTCAAAAAGCTTCGTCTGAGGGAAACCAAATCCCATGGGATCGCGCATCGGCCCCTGTACGCACCAAGCGAGCAGAAACTGCGCGACATACACCAGCATCAGAGAAACGAGAATTTCGTTCGCATGAAATCTGTGACGCAAAAGCGCCGTGAATCCGCCCCAGACCGCACCGCCCACGGCAGATGCGAGCATCACAAGAACGACATACCAACGGCCCCAAGACGGATCACAGGCGAGCGCCACCACGCCGCCCGTAATGGCGCCGGCGATCAGCTGGCCTTCGGCGCCAATATTCCAAACGTTGGCCTTAAAGCAGACCACAAGACCCGCCGCACAGAGCAGCAGCGGCGTCATCTTGACAGCGATTTCAGTCCATCCGCGCAGCGAATCGAGCGGCGCGATAAAAAAGACGCCCAGCGCCTTTACGGGATCCTGACCCAATGCGGCAAAAAGACAAAAGCCCGTAAAAACCGTGAGCGCAAAGGCAATCACGGGAGAAAGCCAAGCCAGTGCACGAGCGGGCTCGGTGCGCGGCGTCATGGCAATCGGAAACTGAAGCATGATCAGTGCGCCTCCGAGGTTTTCTGCGTGAAGGGAGAGTCTGGCCAGAGACCGGACATCCAGCGGCCGACTTCCTCAATGGAAATCGTGGTCTTTGGCACCGCCGGAGACAGCGCTCCCGCGGTACATCACGGCAATACGGTCGGAGATCTCAAAGAGTTCGTCGATTTCTTCACTGACAACGATGATCGCAGCGCCGTCGTCGCGCAGTCGGATAAGGCTGTTGCGGATAACGGCAGCAGCACCGACGTCGACACCCCAAGTCGGCTGATGAACCAAGAGAACCCGAGGACGATTGAGAATCTCACGTCCCATAATAAATTTCTGAAGATTGCCGCCCGACAGACTGCCGGCAGCTTTTTCAGCATTGGGCGTCTTCACGTGAAAGCGCTCAATGACGAGATTGGCAAAACTTCTTGCGCGGTCGCGGAGAATAAAGCCGCTGCGCACCAGCGAGTCGCCGGTGAGATAGGTATTGGCCGTGAGTGACAATTCCGGCACAGCCGCATGGCCGAGACGCTGCTCGGGCACATAGCGCAGTCCGGAAATACGGCGGGCATGCGTATCGAGCTCTCCGACGGGCGAATTAAAAAGCAAAACGCGATCGGCCTCGCAGAGATACTCCCCTGAGGCTGCCGCCATAAAGCGAGCCTGACCGTTGCCCGAGATGCCGGCAATGCCAACGATTTCACCCGCACGCACGGCAAGCGATACATTATCAATACCGCAGACGCGCGTCGATCCGGGTGCGCTGACATGACGCATCTCAAAAACCACTTCGCCAGCCTTGGCCGTGCCTTCGCGCACCGTCGGCGGATCATTGCCGATCATAAGGCGGGCGAGATTTTCCTCGCTTTCAGCCTTCGGATCAACGCTCGCCACAACCTTGCCTGCGCGAAGCACAACGCAGCGGTCTGCAAGCTCACGAATTTCATCGAGCTTATGTGAAATAAAGAGAATGGAGACACCCTCGCTCGAAAGCTGATGCAGTGTCTTGAAGAGCTTGCGTACCGCCTGCGGCGTGAGGACGGAAGTCGGTTCATCCAAAATGAGGAGCTTCGGCTTAGTCATCAATGCGCGAAGAATCTCGACGCGCTGACGCTCACCCATCGAGAGTTCCATCACAACCGAGGCGGGATCCACCTCCAAACCGTACTTTTCACCGAGCAAGCGAATTTCACGTTCGATCTCTGCAGCCGAAATACCGGTCGAAAGACCAAGCGCTACATTTTCCGTAACCGAAAGCGTATCGAAAAGCGCGAAATGCTGGTGCACCATTGCGATGCCAAGTTCACGCGCCTGTGCCGGGGTTTCAACGCCGAGCGGATGCCCGTCAAAAGAAATTTCGCCCTCGTCTGGACGGGCGGCACCGTAAATGATTTTCATCAAGGTGGACTTGCCCGCGCCGTTCTCGCCGAGGATGGCGAGCACCTCACCGGGCGCAATATCAAGCGATACATGATCGTTTGCTGTAATGCCCGGATAGCGCTTCGTAATGTTGCGAAGGCTTAATCGTGGAGTCATGCCGATGTGGTCGGGCGCTTCAAAGGCGGCCGAATGGGATGAGAGTTGAACCGATGCGCCCATAGTCTCCGTCATTTTTCGGAAAGGGAAAGTGCGCCCGATTGAAGCCCATTATTTTACTTGCTGCGAGGCGCGTCTTCATCAAGTTATTTCTTTTTCAACCTGTGTTTTCACCTTATTGGGTCATCACGCAAATATGGCATATACCATTAAAACACTTGCACTTTCCCTAAAACGAATGCACAATTCCCCTTCTCAGTGCGCCAGTAGCTCAGTTGGATAGAGTATCTGGCTACGAACCAGAGGGTCGTGGGTTCGAATCCTGCCTGGCGCACCACAGATTACATGCCTCTGCGCATCCAGAACAATGATGCGGAGAAGTGGCAGAGAGGTCGAATGCACACCCCTGCTAAGGGTGCAGGTCCAAAATGCGGGCCTCGAGGGTTCGAATCCCTCCTTCTCCGCCATTGTTGCTTATGCGTGAGGCAGATGAAAGCTCTTCCAATCTTGATTGGCAGAGCTTTTTTCTTGTGTCTGCCGCAAAAATCAAATGACATATACAGACAAACAAGCGGCAAAAAGCGTAGCAGGCCTTCCATGCTTTAAGGCAGAGGCTTCTGTTCCAGACCTCCCAGGCGCTATCACAATGGGCAGCAGCCTCTAAGAACTCGAAAGCCCGTTAAAGAAGAAGCCGCAGAGGGATGGATGGGATCCATGCATGACTTGGATTCCATCTCACTCTTCCTTTGCGCACCACTTTGCCGATCCGGATTACACGGAAGTTTTCTGGGTGCTCATAGATTTGCCGAGAGAGCGGTTCACCACCCCAACTCCGTGACGCCAAATTCTTTCACTTGCTGCAAAGCATCTGCAAAAGCTCTGCAACATGCCCACGCGCAGCGACGCCCTTCATCACTTTGAGAAGCCGTCCGTTCTCATCAATCAACAGCGTTGATCGATTGATGCGGATGCGCGTTTTTCCATCTTTCACCTGTTCGGACATCAGTGCGCAGTCATTCGAAAGCGTGCGGTCCACATCGCAGAGCAGCGGGAAATTCAGGCCGTGATGATCACGGAACCCGCAGTGCGCCACCACATCGTCGTTAGAGACGCCAACCACCTGCCATCCGGCTCGCGCAAAGTCTTCAAGGTGATCACGAAATCCCTGAGCCTCGATGGTGCATCCAGGCGTTTCATCTTCCGGATAAAAATAAAGAATCAGTTTCCTGCCTTGGAAATCCTTCAGCGTGCGCACGCAGCCGTGGTCATCCTTCAACGCAAAATCCGGTGCGGGCTCCCCGACTTTTAATACCTCTTCGGTCATCCAAAACTCCTCATCGCAATCCTCGGTCTGCACACTGCATACCGCCGTCATGACATTCATGGTGCAAAGAACCTACACCTCTTTGACTGCGCTTGGCAGGGGCTAATTGTGAAAGAGCGAAACCGCTCAGCGTCATCAAATCGTCATCATTGCTTCATTAAAACTTGATGCATGCTTTATAGACTCGCAAGCTCATAGGGTTAGAAATTCTTTCCTTTTCAAATCCTTCCGCCAATATGGCGGTTGGAAAACTGGAAACAGAACATGAGTATTGCGCTTCGCGGCATCACGAAGTCCTTCCAAGGCGTAACAGTGATTCCGCCGCTCACCATTGAATTCAGCAGCCGTGCATTTACTACGCTCCTGGGTCCGTCAGGGTGCGGCAAGACTACGCTCCTGCGAATGATTGCAGGATTGGAAACGCCTGATGCCGGAGAGATTCTCTTTGACGGCAAGCCCGTCTTCAGCGCAGATTTAGGTCTCAATCTGCCCCCTGAGAAACGCAATATCGGATTCGTATTCCAAGATTTCGCGCTCTGGCCGCATCTGACGGTTTTCGAAAACGTTGCATTTCCTCTGCGTGCACGCAAAGATCTCAGCGACTTGAAATCCAAAGTGACAGATGCGCTTTCGCTTGTCGGCCTGGCCGACTTTGCCGGCCGGCGCGTTTCGGAACTCTCAGGCGGACAGCAGCAGCGGGTCGGTTTTGCCCGCGCAATCGTTTCACGCCCCAACATTGTTCTCTTTGACGAACCGCTCTCTGCGCTTGACGCTCAGCTGCGTGAAACCATGCGCAGCGAAATTAAACGAATCACCAGTGCCCTGGCCATGACCTCCATATTTGTGACGCATGACCAGGAAGAAGCGATGAGCATGAGCGACCGCATCCTCGTGCTGAATCACGGCGCTCTAGAACAAGCCGGATCGCCTATCGACATTTACACCCATCCGGCCACTTCCGCTTCGCAGCGGAGTTTGTCGGGCAATCCAACTTCATTGATGATCAACGCATGTTTCGTCCGGAATTCGCCGAAATCATTGATTTAAAAGAATTCATCGTCCAACCATTCTCTCATTTTCTCCGCTCGCGTCGAACAAACGGAATACATCGGGGGCCGCTGGCTTATTGATGTGAGTGTCGGTGACAAACACTGGCGGCTTGCCCACAGCGCGCCGCAAACCATTGGTTCTCAGATTCACATTGCCGTTAATCCTGCCGGGATTGTCACCATCAGCGGCTGACTTCAAACGCATTCATTTCAGGAAGGTACTGAATATGTCCAAAAATCTTTTAGCCGCAGCCGTTTCTGCAGCCGTTCTTTTCGCGAGTCCCTTTTCGGCAGCTCAGGCCGATGAAGGCGTCGTTACCGTCTACATGCCTTCGCCCACTGGACTCAATGCCAAATATGTTGCTCAATTTGAAAAACAGACCGGCATCAAGGTAAAGCTTTTTGAAGGCACCACGGGCAAGATTCTCGCTCGTCTGGAAGCAGAAAAAAGCAATCCCGTTGCCGACGTCGTCGTGCTCGCCTCTTGGTCTGATGGCCTTGCCGTCAAGCAATCCGGCATTCTCGCTTCGTACCCGAACGCCAAAAACGCTGAAAAACTGCGCGCCGACTTCATTGACGCGGACCGCACGCTCTTTGGCACTTCAGCCTCCGCAATGGGCGTCATCTGGAATAAGACGCTTATTCCGAATCTCAATGCCGACTGGAAGGAACTGGCCGATCCCAAGTTCAAAGGCCAAATAGCCATTCCCGATCCGGAAAAATCCGGCTCATGCAAAGACTTCCTAGCGGGCTATCTATATGCCACGAAGGGCGATTGGGCCACCTGGGAAGGCATGGCGAAAAACGGACTGGCTGTCGCGGGCGCCAATAAGGCAGCGCTTGAATCCGTCCTTACGGGAGCCAAAGCCATTCTGGTTGCCGGCGTTGACTACAACGCCTACTCGCAGATTAAGAAGGGCGAACCCATCGGTATTTATTACCCGGCCTCCGGGACCGTTGTTAACCCGCGCCCGGCGATGATTCTGAAGTCGACGAAGAACGAAGCGGCAGCACGCGCCTTCATTGATTACCTGCTCTCAGACGATGCGCAAAAACTGGTGGCTCAGGCCTTCCTTCTGCCGGGCCGTACGGACGTCAAAGCCAGCGGCCGTCTGGGGCTCGATGACATCCGTACTTTCAGCAATCTCGACTGGAACACGATGATGCAGCAGTCTGATGATGCGGCAGCCAAACTCCTGCAGATGACCAAAGGCAATCGTTAAACCTCACCCCCGAAACCAGCAAATTTCAGCCGCCGGAGCATCCCGGCGGCTGAGTCATCTTTCAAATTATCTAGGTACGCATGCATCCGAGCGCATCTGCCGGCGTCCGGCTCTCCGCTATTGTTGCGCTTGCCGCACTCGTCATTTTTATCGTCTGTCCTCTGGGAAGCATTTTCATCACGTCCTTCACCGGCCGAGAATGAATCCCTGCTTGTGCAGCATGCACTGGATGCGGCGCTTGCTTCTGAGAACGTCGAAACGGTCGTCAATTCGATCGTGCTTGCCGGCTTGGTCGTTGTGCTCACAACGGTGATGGCCACCCCTCTGGCCCTGCTTCTTTCCCGCACATCCTGGGGTCAAAGTCATTGGCTCGATGTCGCGCTTTTGATCCCCTTCATGACGCCGCCCTACATCGGTGCGATGGGCTGGATTCTTTTCATGCAAAAGCGCGGACTGCTCGAACAGCTTCTGCCGCCCGCAGGCGCAGTTACGCCGGCATTTTTCAGCTTAGGCGGGCTCGTTTTCGTAATGAGTCTCCACGCGCTTCCCTTCATGACGACGATCATGAAGAATGCGCTGATCCGTGTGCCCGGCAATCTTGAGGAAGCCGCGGCGGTCTCCGGTGCGGGTTTCAGCAAACGTTTAAAGCAAGTCCTTTTGCCGCTTGTGACCGGCAATTATGCAATTGCGATGCTGCTCGTCTTTGTAAAGACGCTTGCAGAGTACGGCACGCCGTCGACATTGGGCCGCCGCATCGGCTTTGATGTCTTCACCACGAAGATCCATGCCTATGCCACAACTGCTCCGGTCAATTTCGGGCTGCAGCAACACTCTCGCTCATTCTCATTACGATCTGCATGGCGATGTGGATGCTTCAGAGCTGGATCACTGCCAACCGCTCCTTTCGGCTGGTCGGCGCCAAGGGAGCACGTCCGGCCTTCTGAAACTCTCTGGCTGGCCGCGCCGCGCTGCCGCTTTATACATTGGCATCGTGCTGCTCCTCGCTGTCGGTGTGCCATGGTTTTCCGTGATCGCCACCTCGCTCATTAAGATTCGAGGATATGGGCTGGCGCTGGGCAACTTTACGCTGATGCACTACGTTGAGCTCTTTACCGAAAACCCAAAGGGGCTCGACGCCTTCGTCACCTCCTTGATGCTTGCGCTTTCAGTCGGCTTCATTGCGAGTCTTCTCGGCACAGTCATCGTCTGGCTCATCCGTCATTCAGGACGGATGGGACGCCTTCTGGAAGGCATCGGACTGCTCCCAGAAATGCTCCCCAGCATTGTCATGGCAATCGGTCTGATGCTCTTTTGGAACCAGATCTACACCTGGATACCGCTCTACAACACCATGGGCTTTATGGTGTTGGTATACGTCATACTCTTTCTGCCCTACGCCATCCAGTACACGACGTCTGCCTGGATGCAGGTGAGCCCGTCACTCAGAGAAGCCGGCAGCGTCTGCGGCGGATCACCCTTTTTCGTCTTAACGCGCATCACGCTGCCCCTCATTGCCGTCGGCATCGTACAGGGCTTCATCATGATTTTCATCATCGTGCTGCGAGAACTTGTTGCGGCAAGTCTCATTTCGCCGCCTGATGTTCTGGTGATTTCAACCTTTATTGTCAACGAGTTCGAACAAGGCTCGGCCTCAGTTGCAATGGCGATGGCGCTCATCTGCGTTTTAGTCTCTGCGCTCATGCTGTTTGCACTGCGAATGCTGCTCAGTCGCATGAAGCACATCTCGGCGGTGTGAACACACTTCATCCGCCTCGCGCTTTCTGGCCGACGGCAAACACTGCCGACGGCCAGAGTTCTTGGCAGAAAAGAACGACCGAACGTCTTTTAAGGTTCAAGTCCATTTCGCTCAAACCATGCTTTGAGCCAAAATGCCCGAAATGGTTTTCACATCCGTAATGCGTCCGTCAACAGCCATCTCCCAAGCCTCGCCAAACGGCACACGGTAGACCTCCAGGAACTCGCCTTCGTCGAGCTTTTGCTCAACTTCAGTGAGACCTCTGGCCAGATAGATGGCGATGTGCTCATTGCTGTAGCCGATCGCATTGTTGATAACGCCGAGTTTGGTCCATTCCTGCGCTTGAACGCCGCACTCCTCAATCAACTCACGCTTAGCGCAGGCAATTTCTTCTTCATTGGGATCTATCTTGCCCGCGGGCAGTTCCCAGAAGCTGCGCTTGAGCGGATGACGCCACTGGCGTTCGAGCAGAATGGTGCCGTCGTCGCCGAGCGCAACCATGGCGCAGGCCCCGCCGTGAGTAAGGTAGAGACGCTTGGAAAGTCCCCCGTCAGGCAGCTTGATATCGTCTCTCACCATCTTTACGAAACTGCTGTTGAAAAGCACTTCCTCTTTGAAAGTCTTCTCTTCAAGCGGATCATTGGGGCGCTCTGCGCGGAGCGCAGGCAATTGAATAAGCGGAATGCGGCTCATGATGGAACTCGGGTGTTCGTGCGAACGGACAGAATATTTGATGTTGATATTGTGCCTTCACGGGCGCTTTTCGGTGCGCCTTGATCCGTCTGATTGATCCGCCTTTAGAATGACGGCACTGTTGAAAAATTGAGAGCTGCGCACAGCATCTGCGCTGCATACCAGTGAAATCCGCTCTCATACATCGAAAGGACCCAAGATGAGTCGAACCATCATGAACGAAGAGTCGCGTGAACTCGAAGCCCGCTGCGCCGTGCGCATGGGCCTAGACACTTTGATGCGCCGTGCGGGCACCTTCGCCGCAAAGTGGCTCGACGAACGTCTGCCGTGTCCGCACGTCACAGTGCTTGCCGGCCCAGGCAATAACGGCGGCGACGCCATTGTCTGCGCCTGTGAGCTCAAGCGCCTCGGTCACACGGTGCAGCTCGTCATGCCGGGCGGAGAACCCAAGACTGAGCTCGCCCGCGAAATGCTTGCCGACTGGATCGCCCTCGGCGGCACCGTGATCTCCGACCCATACATGACAGAAAAGGCCGATGCCGTTGTGGACGGCCTCTTCGGCACTGGTCTCAAGCGCCCGATCACCGGCGACTATCTGGACGCCATACTCTGGTTTAACGAACGCCAATGCTTCAGACTGGCTCTGGATGTGCCCTCTGGACTTCACAGCGAAACCGGTCACTGGGTCGGCACGATGCCCGGCGTAACCGCTGATGCCACTGTTACATTCCTCTCGGCCAAATCCGGACTCTATATGAATGAAGGCGTCGACGCGGCCGGTGCAGTGGTTGTGAGCGAACTCGACGTTTCCGTTCCGCTCACGCGTCTCGGCCTCATCGAGTATTCCGACTTTGACCACATTTGCCAGCCTCGTCCGAAGTTCTCCCACAAGGGCACCTTCGGGCACGTTGCCGTCGTGGGCGGTGCGGAAGGCCACATCGGCGCGGCGCTCCTTTCAGCCCGTGCGGCGCTGCGCATGGGGGCAGGGACCGTAACGGTTGAGCTGCTCACGCCCAACGCCATGATGGTGGACCCAGTCGCGCCGGAACTAATGTTCTCGAGCACCCCGCTTGACTTCAGCCGCTTCACCGCTGCCGTTATTGGTCCTGGACTCGGACAGAGCACCGCTGCCAAGGCTCGGCTTGAAGCCGCTCTGGCCTCGAATATCCCGCTCGTACTTGATGCCGATGCCCTCAACCTCATTGCCGGGGACAAAGCGCTCCTTACCACACTGCTGCACCGCACGGTAGCTACCGTCCTTACGCCGCATGAAGCTGAAGGCGCCCGACTGCTGAAAGTGACGCCTCAGATCATTCAGAGCGACCGCGTCAATGCCGTTCGTGATATTGCCCTGCAGACTGGCGCCATCACCGTTCTGAAAGGACCGGGCACGCTGATTGCCATGCGAAGCTCTCGCACATGGCTCAGTCCCTACGCTACGGCTTCGCTCGCCACTGCGGGCAGCGGTGATGTGCTTTCAGGCATGATTGCAAGCTTCCTCGGGCAGCGCTACGACACAGTGGAATCAGTGCTTGGCGCCGTCATGCTGCACGGTTACGCAGGCAAGGAACGTGTTGCAGGTCTTACGGCCAGTGAAATTGCTTCTATTGCTGTAGAGCCGCTTGAAACCTATCGACGCACCAATGCAAGACCATATTGGTAAGGCAATATCTTTAATGCAATTCGAATGAACTGCCAACAAGGCCTAGTGCCGCAGACCATTCATGATTTGTTGCAGCCTTCACCAATTAGAAATCCCTATGGCAGGCTTATCGGGTTATAGTTTTCTCACGATGAAAGCGACGAGAGAGACGATTTCATCGTGTTTCTCCTGACTTTAGGTTGAGAAAATTGAGGGTTGAACCTCGCGGGCGACGGGAAAACGCCTGCGAGGTTTTTTTTGTTGTTCAGACTTTCGACAGCCGGCAACTCGGCACCTGCCGGCAGCGCTGCAGTCTTTGGCAGCAAACAGGCACCGGCCTTCATTTGCCGCTGTCATCAGCATGTCGAAACTTGCGTCACCTTTTGTTGCACCCCTTGAACATTCTGTAAAGCCTGCAGAGGTGTTTTCTAGATATAGTTTTCTCACAGCGGAATTCTGGTGAGAGAACAGATTTCTACTGTAATTTCTCCTGACTTTAGGTTGAGAAAATTGAGGGTTGAGCCTCGCGGGCGACGGAAAACGCCTGCGAGGCTTTTTGTCTGCGGATGAGTGAATACTGGCTCCGACGTGATTGCGAGCCATTCCTGCAAACACCCCAAACTCTCCGGCTGCCGCACCCTAGCGTCGTCATTCACCCTCGGCGCCGTTGACGCACAGGCAGTTTCACAATTCGCAAATCCCTTTTTTCAATCTATATGATGATGCGGGGAGATTCCCGCAATTTCAGGTATTTCGTACACTTAGCACTACCCAAAGTGGCTGCGGCGTTCTTATACTCCTTCTCGCTTAGTTCTTAAGCGTCGCTCTGTACTCCTTTAAAGAGTCACTCTGTGATGCTTTTGCGCCGGTCGGCCCGCGAACCTTTCACTCGGAAACGCACGGGTCTTGAATCGACACACTGAATTCGAACCGTACAGAACTTTGTACATAAAGGAATAGGACACATCACCATGCTTCGCCGCACTTTCATCGCTTCTGCCGTTCTGTTTGCGACTGCCGCCGCCGCTCCTGCCGCCTTCGCCTTTACGGAAGGCAAGGACGCGGACTACATCACCCTTGAAAAGCCCCTTCCTGGCGGTGAAGGCAAGCTCGTGAAGGTTTGGTCCTACGACTGCCCGTTCTGCTTCAAGTTCGACGTGGGCGTTGACCCGAAGATGGTTCCGCTTGCTGAAAAGGCCACCGGCCTTAAGTTCGACATGGTGCACATCGAAACGAAGGGCAAGTACGGCCGTGCCGGTTCTGAACTCTTCGCCTGGTGCCAGCTGCGCGACAAGGCTGCCGGCATCACCGACTGGGAAGATCCCAAGTCGATCTTCAAAGAAAGCCAAGGATGCGATCTACAAGGCTTACCACCGTCAGGGCGAACGCTGGGCCTCTGGTGAAGCGGCCTTCCTCAAGACCGGTCTTGATGCGATCGGCGCCACCGCTGAAGAATTCGAAGCCGCCCGCAAGACGCCTGAAGTTCAGCAGCTCGCTGACAGCTGGAAGCCCAGCTACGACGTCGCCAAGATTCAGGGCATTCCGGCCTATGTCGTCAACGGCAAGTACCTCATCATGACGAAGTCCATCCGCTCCGTTCAGGGTCTCGTTGACCTCATCACGGAACTTTCCAAGAAGTAATCCCTCAGGATCTGAGAAATGAATACGCTTCTTGACCGCATCGGTCTGTTCTCCCAGACGCGTTGGCCTTGGCTCGTGATCGCCATCCTGAGTGCTGGCCTCGTGCTGATCGCCCACAACGTGTTTCAGGTGTGGCTCTACATGAAGCCGTGCGAACAGTGCGTGTACATCCGCTTTGCGTTCTTGTGCATGACGTTCGGCTGCCTCTTCACGCTCGCCTGGCCGAAGGCTCTCATCATGCGCATCATCGCCTATGTGTGCGGCGTTTACGGCTGCATCTACGGCATCATGTGCTCGGTGAAGCTTTCCTCGATTCACCACGCTATTCACTCTGAAGACCTTGATGCCCTCTTTGGCATGCAGGGCTGCTCGCTCGAACCGCACTATCCGTTCGGTCTGCCGCTTGAAAAGTGGGCTCCGGACTGGTTCCTGCCGACCGGCGACTGCGGCTATGACAATTCCGATGTCCCCCTCGGAACCGTGCTCTCTCCGCTGCAGGAATCCATCATCCAGATGTATTCCGATGCGGGTGGCTGGTATCTCATCCCGTCCATGAAGTTCATGTCCATGGCTCAGTGCTGCCTGCTCGGCTTCGCTGTTGCGCTCCTTATCTACGTGATTCTCTTCGTGGGCGATATGAAGCATACGTTCGGCAAGCCCGCAGCTTAATGCGAGCCCCGACCGCAAATCTTTAACTCTCTCTTTCCTCCTGTCTCAGGCCGCAGCCGCTCAAGGTTGCGGCCTTTTTTTATCTGCGGCCGAATGAAAGAAAAGGAGACATCCGAAAAAATCGAACATCTCCTTTGGAAGGAACACGTGCTGTCAGACGTTTAGCGGCTTAGCGCTGCTCCGAAAGCGGCACCCCTGAAACGATGGCCCGCAAGCCTTCCGCATCAAAAATACGAACGTGCTTTTGGTTGACCTCAATGAGCCCGTCGTGCGAGAAGCGCGACAGAACGCGGCTTACGGTCTCGAGCTTCAAGCCCAAATAGGAGCCGATTTCCGCTCGTGTCATGCGAAGCACAAATTCACTGCGCGAGTAGCCGCGCTGTTCAAAGCGCTGAGAAAGCGAAAGCAGGAACGCCGCCAAACGCTCTTCTGCGTGCATCGAGCCCAGAAGCAGCATCACGCCGTGCTGACGCACGATTTCGCGCGAGAGCATCTTGAGCACATGAGCGCCCATGGAGCGCATGGAGGTTGCAGCCTCTTCAAACTTGTCGTAATTGATGACGCAGACTTCCGTATCTTCAAGCGCGGTGACGTCACAGGAATGCACGCCGCTCGAGATGCCGTCAAAGCCGATCATCTCACCGGCCATAAAGAAGTTGGTCACCTGCTCGCGGCCGTCGCTGCTCATCACCGTGCTCTTCAAAAATCCAAGACGGACGGCGTAGAGCGTGTCAAAACGGTCACCGGCACGAAAGAGCGACTCTCCGCGCTTGATGCGCCGGCGGTTGCCGGTCACCAGTTCTTCAAGCCGCTCGATCTCCTTCAGGGTCAGTCCCGTCGGGAGGCAGGATTCACGCAGGTTGCAGTTCGAGCACGTTGACCGCAGGAGCATTGCCGGATTATTAAGTGCCACCACTTCTTCCTCATCTTGGTGTGTCGTCCGGTCCTGAGGGGTCATGGGCCGGCAGCTGTTCATAGTTCCGAAGCAGAGGACGAGAATGCAGCAGTCGTAGGCTAAGAAGCCTCACCGCAGACGTATCGTCTGACGGCAGCGCTTTATTGGCGACAATCCACATACAGGGAGCGGAGCTTCGAAAAGCTAATTTTTGAATAATCTTGACTGCCTAGAATCAAGGCGTTGGCTCTCATAAAGATGAATTCGCAGGGAAAATCCCTTCGATCCAATCGACCTTGATCCTCACGTTGATAATCATCAAGAAAGACACTCAAGCTTCCAAAATAATAGCAGGAAGTTTAACCCAAGTCATAATTAAACATAGGCCCCCACAAAATGACGAATTCGGAAACCAGCGGCGTCGAGCTGCCTGACATGGACCTCCTCAAGAAGTTCGACGTGCCTGCTCCGCGCTACACCTCGTATCCGACAGCAGACCGGTTCAATGCCGAATTCACTGCCGAAGACTATGCCCGCGCATTAGCGGGCCGCGGCACAGCCAAAGAACCGGCTCCGCTTTCACTTTATGTGCATGTGCCGTTCTGCAACGATGTGTGCTTTTACTGCGGCTGCAACAAGATTGTGACGCGCGACCATAGCCGCAGCGCCGCATACATCGATTTAATCGGTCAGGAAGCTGATCTGGTGAAGGCGCATCTGACGGGGTCGCAGGAGCTCGAACAGCTGCACTTCGGCGGCGGTACCCCCACGTTCCTCACCGAGGATGAGCTCGAACTCATGATGGACACGCTCACGAAGCGCTTCCCGCTCGCTAAAACCGGCGGCGAATTCTCCATTGAGGTGGATCCGCGTACCTGCGGTCCCTCGAAGGTGAAAAAGCTCCGTGAAATTGGTTTGAACCGCATGTCGCTGGGCGTCCAGGACTTCAATCCCGATGTGCAGAAGGCGGTCAACCGCATTCAGCCTTTTGAAATGACGAAGGAAACGATGGATGCAGCCCGCGCCGAGGGGTTCCACTCCATCAACATGGATCTGATCTACGGTCTGCCGAAGCAGACCCGCGAAACCTTTGCGCAGACGATCGACCAGGTGCTTGAACTCTCGCCCGACCGCATTGCGCTCTACCACTACGCGCATCTGCCCAACCACTTCAAGCCCCAGCGCCGAATTCTGCCTGCCGATCTGCCCGATACAGTGACGAAGGTGCACATCATGTTTGATGCCATCAAGCGCCTCACCGCCAACGGCTACCGCTACATCGGCATGGATCACTTCGCCAAGATCGACGATGAGCTCTCGCGTGCGCAGATCGAAGGTACGCTGCAGCGCAACTTCCAAGGCTACTCGACCAAAGCAGAATGCGACATGGTCGCTTTGGGCGTCTCCTCCATCTCGAAGATCGGCAGCGCCTATGCCTGCAATCCCCGCGAACTCGACGATTGGGCCGCCGCCATTAAAGAAGGACGGCTGGCCACGAACCGCGGCTATCACCTCAACGAAGACGATGAGCTGCGCCGTTATGTGATCATGAAGATCATGTGCAACTTCGAGCTGAAGAAGAAGGATGTGGAAGACAAATTCGGCATCCATTTCGACGAAGTTTTCGCCTACGAGCTTGGAAAGATGAAGCCCTACGTTCATCACGATCTGGTTGAGCTTTACCCCGACCGTCTGGTGGTGCTCCCCAAGGGCAAGATCTTCGTTCGTGCCGTCGCTATGCAGTTTGACCGCTACCTGCGCGAGTCAAATCGCGCCGGCGGCTATTCGCGCATTGCCTGATACACCGTTCGAAAACGTCTGATATGAATCATTGGGCGTTCGGCATCGCCGAACGCCCAATCTTTTACGCACAGACCCGTCCGGAGAAAGATTCTGTCGGGCCAATAGGTCTAAAATTATTAGTTTCGGATCCATCATCCCTGCCGGAGAGCGGCGGATGACGCATCTCTCCATTTATCCGCGCCGGCGGCAGAGCAGACCCTTTGGTACACGCACCGACGCAGCAGATCAACTAAAACCGATTTCCAATGAAAGTCGCAGACATTCGACGGACCTTTCTAAAGTTCTACGAAAGCAAAGGTCACACCATTGTGGCGTCCAGCCCCGTCGTTCCCGGCAACGACCCGACGCTTCTCTTTACCAATGCCGGCATGAATCAGTTCAAGGACGTCTACCTCGGATTCGATCATCGCCCCTATAAGCGCGCCACAACGTCGCAGAAGTGCATCCGCGCCGGCGGCAAGCACAATGACCTCGACAACGTCGGCTACACCGCCCGTCATCACACCTTCTTCGAAATGCTCGGGAACTTCTCGTTCGGCGACTATTTCAAGAAGGATGCCATTCATTTCGCCTGGGAGCTCCTCACCGAACACTTCCACCTGCCGCCGGAAAAGCTCTGGGTGACGGTCTACGCCGAAGACCAGGAGGCCTATGACATCTGGCATAAAGAAGTGGGTATCCCCGCCGACCGCATCGTGCGCATCGGCGACAACAAGGGCGCCCGCTACATGTCAGACAATTTCTGGATGATGGGCGATACAGGCCCCTGCGGCCCGTGCTCAGAAATCTTCTATGACCACGGTCCTTCCGTCCAGGGCGGCCCTCCGGGGAGCCCCGAGGAAGACGGCGACCGCTACATGGAGATTTGGAACCTCGTCTTCATGCAGTTCTATCGTGACGAAAAGGGCGAAATGCATAAATTGCCGCGCCCCTCTATCGACACGGGCATGGGTCTCGAACGTATTGCTACGGTGCTTCAGGGCGTCCACAGCAACTACGACATTGACCTTTTTAAGAACCTGCTCGCTGCCGCCAAGGCCGCGGTCGAAAGCGTGTCGACGGTTCCTGCCGACATCAATTCGCCGTCCCTCAAGGTCATCGCTGACCATATCCGCGCCTGCGCCTTCTGCGTCGCTGACGGTGTGGTGCCGGGCAACGAAGGCCGCGCCTACGTGCTGCGCCGCATCTGCCGCCGCGCCCTGCGCCACGGCTACAAACTGGGCGCCCGCGGCCCCTTCTTCTATAAGCTCGTCGACGCCGTCCGCAAGGAAATGGGCGAAGCCTATCCCGAACTCATGAACCATGAGATCGAAAAGGTGATTGAGGCCGAAGAACGCCGCTTCCTGCAGACGCTCAGCAAGGGCATGGATATTCTCGATGCCGCTATTGCCGAAAACAAAACGGGCGTCCTGCCGGGCGATGTGGTCTTCAAGCTGCACGACACCTATGGCTTCCCGGCTGACCTGACGGCCGACGTCTGCCGTGAACGCGGTATTTCGGTCAACACGGCTGAATTTGACGCCGCGATGGAACGCCAGCGCGCCGCCGCGCGCATCGGCCAAGTTCAAGATGGCTCAGGGTCTGGATTACACCGGTGCTGACACGGTCTTCACGGGCTACGAAACCCTCACCGAAAAAGACGCTGAAGTCGTGGCGCTCTACGCCAACGGCGAGCCGGTTGACCGGGTTGAAGCCGGCAGCGAATGCGTAGTGGTCTTCAACCGCACGCCGTTCTATGCGGAATCTGGCGGTCAGGTGGGTGATCAGGGCGAAGCCAAGAACGCCACGGCTATTCTGAAGGTGCTCGACACCTTCCGCGTGAAGGCCGCCGTGACGGGCCTGCAGTGCCACGTTGCTGAAGGTCATGTCGCCGTGGGCGACAAGTTCGACCTGGCGGTCGACGAAGCCCGCCGTGAAGCCACTGCCCGCAACCACTCCGTGACGCACCTCATGCACTTTGCACTGCGCACGGTGCTCGGCGACAAAGTAGCCCAGAAGGGTTCGCTGGTGACGCCCGAATCCACGCGCTTTGACTTCTCTTACGGCAAACCCGTGACAGCCGAACAGATCGCCGAGGTCGAACGCATCGTCAATGCGCAGATCCTCAAGAACACACCGGTTCAGACGCGCGTGCTTCCGATTGAAGAAGCCAAAAAGACTGGTGCAGTGATGCTCTTTGGCGAACGCTACGGTGAAGTCGTGCGCGTGCTCGACATCGGCAAGTCCACCGAATTCTGCGGCGGCACGCATGTCAAGGCCACTGGCGACATCGGGTTCTTCAAAGTCGTGTCTGAGTCGGGCATCGCCGCCGGCGTGCGCCGCATCGAGGCCGTCACCGGCATGAATGCACTCAGCTGGGTGCAGAACACGGAAAGCCTCCTTGCTGCAACTGCCCGCGAATTCAAGGCCCCGGTGAGCGAAGTCCCCGTCAAGGCTGCCGATGCTATCGCGACGATCCGCACGCTCGAAAAAGGCATTGATCAGCTCAAGAGCCAGATGGCCGCCAAGGCCGGTGATGCGCTCATCTCCGAGGCTCGCGACGTCAAGGGCGTGAAAGTTCTGCTGGCTCGTCTTGACGGCGCAGACGCCAAAGCGCTTCGCGAAACGATGGACAAAGTCAAGGACAAGCTCGGCAGCGCCGTAGCGGTTCTCGCCTCTGTCACCGGTGAAGACCGCGTCCAGCTCGCCGCCGGCGTTACCAAAGATCTCACTGGCCGCGTGAAGGCCGGCGAGCTTGCCGGCTTCGTAGCCGGTCTCCTCGGCGGCAAGGGCGGCGGCAAGCCTGACCTCGCCATGGCCGGCGGTTCTGACGTCAAGAAGCTCCCGGAAGCGCTCGAAGCAGCCCGCGCCTGGATCGAAGGAAAGCTCTGATGACGAACGTGCACAACGAACCTCAAAGCGTGGAGACGCTGCGGCTTCCCGGCCTTTCGTGCCCGATGCCTGTTCTCCGTGCCAAAAAGGCTCTTGCAAAGATGACGCCTGGGGCTGTGCTCGTGGTTTGGAGTACCGATCCGCACAGCACGCCTGACCTTTCCGATTTCTGCCGACAGACCGGTCACGGTCTTCTTAAGCAGGAAGAAGTGGATGATGACGGCCGTCATTGGTTCGTAAGCGAGATTCAGCGCCGTGCGGATTGATCTGTGATCGCTTCCGCCCAAACGTGAATCTTCCTTCAAAATGCCCGGACAGTTCAGACTGCCCGGGCATTTTCGTTTCCTCAGCAGCAGCCGCTTCGTTTGCGGCGGTATACCTGCATTCGATCAGGGAATATTTTCTCGCAACTCTTGCTTTTTCACTTTCGAGTATGTATAGTTCTCCTTCTGCGAAATTTGTGCGCCAGTAGCTCAGTTGGATAGAGTATCTGGCTACGAACCAGAGGGTCGTGGGTTCGAATCCTGCCTGGCGCACCATATTTCTCAGATCCGTCTTTGATGAGCAAAATTTTCAAAGACACGCAAATGCGAAGCACGTGCGCCAGTAGCTCAGTTGGATAGAGTATCTGGCTACGAACCAGAGGGTCGTGGGTTCGAATCCTGCCTGGCGCACCATTCGTTTTTGAGGCGGATAAGTTAGGAGCGGTTGAAGAAATTCAACGGCTCTTTTTTGTTGTCTGTTGATTGTGAATTCGCCAATAAACCTTTTTATATCAAATAGATGAGTAATTTACAGATGCTTAATTTTTAAGCATCTCCTTAAGCATCTGATTTTGAGGGGAAGGCGAATCTTCTCCCCCGAACGTTCTTAACTTATGCACAGAATCTGTGGACAAAAACCGCATTGCCCCTGTGGAAAAGTTTGAGCATCGAAGACTTATGCTGGTCGAAGAGCCGTGCGCCGCCGCCAACGGCGGCCGGTCACAGTGACTCAGCAAAAAGCCCGGAAAGGCATTTGCACTGCCGGGCTCGCTGTGGACATCTTTTTTGAGAAGGCGTTAAGCGCCTGAACGTTTCGTCCAGCACTCAAAATCCACCCGCCAAGGACGCTTCGCAGAGGGCAAGAGCGTACGGAAACATTCCCCTCTGAATCGTCCGCGAGGAATGGTCGGGAAATAGGTATCCCCCTCAAAGTCGTGATCGATCTTGGTGAGCCACACTCGATCGGCAATGGCGATCGTCCGGCGGTAGATTTCACCGCCGCCGATCACAAAAACACGCCCTGTACGAGAGCGCGCCTGAGCGAGCGAGAGTGCTTCATTGAGCGACTTCACGACCACGACGTTCTTCGCCGAGATGTCCGCAGGCTGCAGGCGTCGCGACACAATCACGTTGAGCCGCCCAGGGAGCGCCCGTCCGATTGAAGCCCAAGTACGGCTTCCCATCACCACGGGCGAACCCATCGTTGTCTTTTTGAAGAAGGCAAAATCCTCTGGGATACGCCAGAGCAGCTTGTTTTCGGCGCCGATGACACCGGTGCGCGCAGCAGCGGCAATAAGTTCAATCATGGTTGAAGGTTCCGCGAGAAACTTGGGGGTTAATCGGATTTAAACAGCTACCGGCGCCTTGATGCCCGGCCATGGATCGTAGCCCTCGAATTCAAAGTCCTCATACTCATATTCAAAAAGAGACGCCGGACGACGCTTGATCACGAGCTTCGGATAGGGACGCGGTTCGCGGGAGAGTTGCAGCGCCGTCTGCTCAAGGTGATTGTCGTAAATATGGCAGTCGCCGCCCGTCCAGACGAAATCGCCCGGTTCGAGATCACACTGCTGCGCGACCATATGCGTTAAAAGCGCATAGCTTGCAATATTGAACGGCACGCCGAGAAACATGTCGCAGCTGCGCTGATAAAGCTGGCAGGAAAGCCGCCCGTCGGCGACATAAAACTGAAAGAGGCAGTGACAAGGCGGCAGCGCCATCTTGTCCACTTCAGCCGGATTCCAGGCCGTTACCAACAGACGCCGAGAATCGGGGTTCTTCTTGATGCGCTCGAGCACCTCTGAGATCTGGTCAATCGTGCGGCCGTCCGAAGTAGGCCAAGCACGCCACTGCCGGCCGTAGACCGGCCCGAGTTCGCCGTTTTCGTCGGCCCACTCGTCCCAAATCGTCACCTTGTGGTCATGGAGGTACTTGATGTTCGTTGAGCCCGAGAGGAACCAGAGCAGTTCGTAAATAATCGAACGCAGATGGAGCTTCTTGGTGGTCACAAGCGGAAAGCCGTCAGCCAGCGGAAAGCGCATCTGGCAGCCAAAGAGCGAGCGCGTGCCCGTGCCGGTACGGTCCGATTTGTGCGCTCCCCGTTCATAAATATCCTTGAGGAGTGTTTCGTATTGATTGCTGGACATGATGCTCCCGTGGGCCTCCTCAAAAAAAAACTGAACGCTTTCTGCCGCTAAAGGCAGGTCTGAAGGCCGGATTATAGGCGGGCATCGCAGCAAGCATCGCAGCGGACATCGTCTACGATACAGGTCATTCCAACATGAGAAAAGCACTCGGCAGCGCAAACCGCACGAGTGCTTGAAGAGGTCCGGATCGTCGGAGCCGACGGTTTTTAATGACGACCGTGCGGCTCCAGCAATCCTTGCCGATAGTTATTCCTCGACGATGGTCTTCACTTCCACGCCGTACTTATCTTTGACGGTGGTGTGGATGTTGAGAAGCACCATCCAGCGGCGAAGGACGCCCACGATCACGAAGAGCATGAGGCACATCACGAGCGCCGAGAGGAAGGCCAGCAGATACTGACCAGACGGCAGATACTGATTGATGATCAGCCAAATACCGGCCCAGAAAGTGATGAAAGTCATCAGAATGCCGGGCGCACCAGTCGTCCACGCATACTTGACATGATTCATGCGGATGATGACGGTCGTACCGATCAGAAGCGTCACAGAGGCAAGCAGCTGATTGCAGATACCGAAGAGCGGCCAGATCGAACCGATGTCTCCCGAGTAGACGAGGTAACCCCATGCGCCGGTAAAGACCGCAGAGGTGATGATGATGCCGGGCCACCAATCCTTATCGGCGAAGCGCGGCCAAACCTTGCCCACCATCTCCTGCAGGAAGAAGCGGCCCACACGGGTGCCGGCATCCACTGCAGTCAGAATGAACACGGCTTCAAACATGATGGCGAAGTGATACCAATAGGCCATCAGGCTTTCCATGGCCGGGATCTTCGAGAAGATGTGAGCCATGCCGACGGCGAGCGACACAGAGCCGCCCGGACGGTGCATCAGGTTTTCCTGAACCTCTGCTTCAAGCGTCGGGAGTTCAACAACATCCATGCCGAGCTTGGCAAACTTTTCTGCCGGAGCATTGATGGCGAAGTAGTCGGCCGGAACGAGCACGCAGGCAGCAACGAGCGCCATGACGGCCACGAAGCCCTCCATCAGCATTGCGCCGTACCCGACAAACAGAACATCCTTTTCATTGTTGATCATCTTCGGCGTCGTGCCCGTGCCGATAGTGGCATGGAAGCCCGAAAGCGCACCGCAGGCGATGGTAATGAAGAGGAACGGAATAACCGGACCGCCGATGATCGGGCCGCCGCCGTGGATGAATTCCGTAATGGCCGGCATGTGGAACGTAGGCATCACGAAGGCGATGCCGATGGCCAGCGCGCCGATCGTGCCGATCTTCAGGAAGGTGGAGAGGTAATCGCGCGGAAGGAGCAGGAGCCACACCGGCAGAACCGAAGCGAGGAAACCGTAAGCCGGGATGATGAGGCTCATCTCAGGCTTATCGATGTCGAGCCATCCGAAGTACTCGGGGTGCGAGGCAACCCACGGGCCCGAAAGGATGCAGAGGAAGAGCAACGACGCCCATGATGGTCGCGCCGCGCACGTCGCCCCTTACGCCAAACCTGCATGTAAAGCCCCATCAAAACGGCGATAGGAATCGTGCAGAAGACGGTGTAGGTCGACCAGAGCGAATTGTGCATCGCGTTCACGACAGCAATCGAAAGACCTGCCAGCGTGAGCAGCAAAATGGCCAGCACAGCCCACGCAGCAACGCGACCCGTAGTGGTGTCAATTTCCTGCGAAGCGATGTAGGCCAGAGACTTCCCGCGGTGGCGAACCGAGCAGAAAAGCACGACCATGTCGTGCACGCCGCCGGCCAGCACGCAGCCGATCAAGATCCAAAGCAGACCAGGTAGATAGCCGAACTGCGCTGCCAGCACCGGACCGAGCAGCGGACCGGCAGCCGCAATGGCGGCAAAGTGATGCCGAAGAGCACGTATTTATTAGTGGGGACGTAGTCTTTGCCGTCCTCAAAGCGGTTTGCAGGGGTTTCGCGCGCCGCATTGATGTTGAGCACCTTTTGCGCCACCCACAAACCGTAGAAACGGTATGCGATGGCAAAGATGCACAGCGCCGCAAATACGATGGTGATTGCATTCACCCCGTTTAGCGATTCCATGACGATCTTCCTTAAGTGGGTTGATGATGCGTTGGAATTGCCTTGGATCTTGATGTCCCTTAAAACCTAAGTCGAGCCATCCTTTGCGGGTGTTCGTGCCTCTGCTTACTCAGAGCTTGATTGTGTTTGCTCAGGTCTTCGGTGATTTCCAACTTCTAACGAGTGTATCGATAGAATCCGGCATAGGGAAACCGACTTTTACAAAGTCAACATCAACATTTGATCAGACGCTGATATCTAAGGGTTATCGAGCATTTAGGATAAATGACTAGTTCATTTGACCTAAATTTCTACTCAGAAGGTGGGTCTATAAGGCGCGGAGAGCTCCAAAGACTTACGGGAACCCGAGAAGACGCCGGACCAGGCGATCATCAGTGTGATGTATTCCGCCGGACTCATCTTTGTGCCGCTGCGCGCAAGTTCCTCCTGCTGCTGAGTGAGCAGTTTGAGCGATGTGAGATACGCATCCAACGTACGGCGCACCACCGTTTCATCATCGACGTTCTCGAAAACGTCATGTCCGGCATAGGCACAAACCGCTTCTCGAAGATTTTTCGTCAGCGCACTCCCCGCCCAGCCGTTCGGCGCAACACGATCATCGCCGCCCTGTCCGAGGAAGAGGTTCGCGATGTCGTCGAAAAACTCTTCAGCCTGCTCGGCCGCATCTTTGCAGTCATCCGACTCCGGTGCATTGGCTTCAAGCCAATCACGCTGCATGGAAGCGATGCCGAGTTCTTCGAGCATCAGAAAGACGGTGCTCTGGTCGGTCAAATCAGCGGGACCATGCGGTTGGGTTTCTTTGGCAGCGGGAAATTGTTCCATCGCACAGCTCTCTAAGATTTATTGGCGGACTTTTTGGAATACCGGACCGACTTCCAGCCTATCGTCCGGCAAGGCTTTTTCTGGAAGAGGCGAGGCAGATTTTAGCCTCGAGCCGTTTGCAAGGACCTTAGAAAAGGCTTTTCTCAGTTCATTGGTTCAAACCAATCTTTTGGAAGCGCCAGCACGTCAATGCCTTCGGCGCGCAGTTCCGCTTCCTCTCGCGGCGTGCATTTCCGCGTACGGATTCGCATGCAGCAGCTCCGCTCGCCATTGCACGCACCGTTTCCGGAAAATCCTCGCCGACATCGCGGGCCTTCATGGCGGCATGACGCAGTGCCGTCAGCAGATCAGAAGGGACGCAGCAGGGCCGCGGATTGGGGAAGAAGCGGAGGCTTCTGCCGCTCTCACTGCAGGAGCACTCGGCAATCTTGAGAGAACCAATGAGCCGCAGACTGGGCATGCGCTTGGGCCGGCATCCACTTCCGAACGCAGCCATGCCTCAAACACGTGATGGTTTTCACAGCGATAATCAAAGATCTTCAATGACATGCTGATCAGCTCCGAAAACACAAGACGGGAAATTTCAACTTTCGCCGTCTTTTTTATTCAGTCACTCGTGACAAATCTTTCGTTCTTTGGTATATTCCTGCTTCTCGGTTTCGGGTACCTGCCCAACCTGCAGAAAAGCCTTCACCACGGCGCTGCAGCTCACAGCCGAGCACATCATGGAAGGATGGCAGAGTGGTTGATTGTACCGCCCTGGAAAGGCGGCATACGGAAATTCCGTATCGAGGGTTCGAATCCCTCTCCTTCCGCCAAGATTTCTTGTACCGCAGACGTTTCAAAGCTGCTGTGCTGCACGGCCATAAGATAGGCCATCAGAAGCCAAAAAAGCCCCCCGATCTGGATAGTTCTGGTTCGGGTTTTTTTGTCAATTCGAAATTTGCAAATGTGCGCCAGTCTCTGGCGGCCTCGCGCTGCGTTTCGCTCGCAGCTTCAGCCTATTCGAGCGGGCTTCGGCAAAAAGTCTTGTTTGCCCCAAGACGTGCATATTTCGCGTGAGATTTGGAACCTAGTCACCCGCTTCTTCTCTCCTGCCGGCCGCCAATCGCAGGTTTACTTCAAGCTCCTCGATGGGTTCATAACGGTCAGCAAAGTCAAAATCTTTAATAAGCTCTTCCACTATTAAAGATTTATCGCATAAACTTTAATAATGAATCCCCTTATTAAAGGTTTCGCAATGATTTGTCGATCCGCACGCTCAGGCCGGTTGCGTCCAAACCTGTCCGGGGCTCAAACGTTCTTTTCTTTCCAACCTACGCCTCTTCCTCCTGAACCTCCGGTTGTAATCGACAGGGAGATGACCGCTCTTCTATGCAAAATTTACGCTGACATTGGTCTCCTACACGGTCTAGCGTCCTCCATTCCCGACTTATCCTTATTCCTTGCAATGTGCGTTCGCAAGGAGGCACTCTTTTCATCACAAATTGAAGGGACACAGGCCACCCTTGATGACATTCTCGATCCCACGATTGATAGGAACGCGAACCGTGATGTCACTGAAGTGATTGACAACGTTGAGGCTATATTCTTTGCTGTTGAGCAAATGAAGGACTCAAACCCAAAAGGGCTCCCGCTGTGCATGAGACTCTTGCGCGAAACGCATCAGGTGCTGCTAACCCATAGCCGCGGCCGAGATAAAAATCCGGGAGAATTTAGATCGTCTCAAAATTGGATCGGTCCAACAGGCTGCTCCTTAACCACAGCTAGCTATGTACCTCCGAATCTTGAGGACATGCATCAAGCTTTATCTGATTTGGAAAAGTTTTTCCATCAGGAATCGCCGAGACTCGATCCTTTCATCAACGCCGCATTGATTCACTATCAATTCGAAACGATTCATCCTTTCCTGGACGGCAATGGACGCATTGGACGATTACTGATTCTTCTGTATCTCATCCACGCCAAAGTACTCACTTCTCCTCTCTTCTACATCTCCTATTTTTTGAAGCTCCATCGAGGAGATTATTACGCCCGCATGATGGCTGTACGGCAAGACGGAAACTACGAAGCATGGATCAAATTTTTCTTGATTGCCGCCAGTGCTGCGCTCACGGATACGATCAGCTCCATTCAAAAATTGCGTGACTTGCATGACAACGACTCTCAAACGATTGTCAATGCAACAACCAGACAATCCACCCAGCAGCGCTGGCTGAATTTCTTGGAATATCTCGAACACAAACCAATCATCGAAATTAAAACAACTGCACAACAACTTAAACTGTCATTTCCGACGGCATCCAAATTGATCATGAAGTTTGCTGAACTCGGCATCCTGCAAGAAACGACAGGCAAACACCGCAGTCGAGTATTTGCTTATGAGAGCTATCTTGCAATCCTTCGCAAAGATGGTGAGCCGCTTTAACCCAAATTAGCGGGAGCCAGTACTTCCTCCTTTCCAAGTCCTTTTCATCGGAATCATCTCAAACAGCGCGAAATCCTCGCGCTGTTTTCGTGTCAGCATGCCGATTAGCCAACTGTCCGCGGCCCCCTGTGCAGCAGGACGCCGCCGCGCTGACTCTCAAAGACTCAGGGCAAAGCGCTGCCGAAGATTTTGAGATCGAATGCTTTTACCAGTGCCTTGGGCTTTGCCCCGCACCAGGCTGCAAACACTCTTCGCAAGTGTGAAGACCAAAAACTTGCCTCGAGAGCATGCCGGAGCCATCGTCCCAGACCGCACAGAGATGCTGGAGCTGAAAAACATCCGCTTCAACGCTGCCTTAGGCGAGATGACTGCAGTCGAATTTGCAGATCATCTTCGAATCGCTTTTGGTGCAATAGCGCACTGACCTCCTTCGTCATTTTTTATCTGCCGAAGCCCCCAAACTGTCAGAGATGTCATTATTTTCATAAACTGCTTGGCGTCATGATCTTTTGTCGCCGCTCGCCACGCTGTCGCCCAAAGATCTGATCGACCTCGGATGGAAGCAATGCTGGCAATTGGCAAAATTGACCTCTTTGGGGCATAATTCCTCCCTCACAGGAAGAGGAGTGAGCAGACTTCCTTCAAAATCCTGTAAAACGCGGGCGTCGTATAACGGCTATTACCTCAGCTTCCCAAGCTGATGACGAGGGTTCGACTCCCTTCGCCCGCTCCAGCACGCTAGCCCGGCAAAAAAATTGTGCCGGGCTTTTTCGTACTCGGCTTCAGCATTTGGTTCAGGAGGAGATCTCCCATGGCTTCACCCAACCGCCTTATCACGCTCGATACGGAAACGACGGGCCTGGACGCCCAAAACGGCGACCGCATCATTGAAATCGGCTGCGTTGCCATTGAAGGCCGCATGATGCGAAGCACTGATGAACATCATCTGCAGATTTTCGTCAATCCGGAACGCGAGGTACCTGAAGAGGCCGTCGCCATTCACGGCATTACGACGGAATACCTGCAGGACAAGCCGAAGTTTGCCGAAATCGCCGATAAGTTCATTGATTTTGTGAAGGGCTCCACACTCGTCATTCACAACGCAGCATTCGACACCGGCTTTCTCGATATGGAACTTGGCCGCTGCGGCCGCGGAAAGATTTCTGACTATTGTCAGGTCATTGATACGGTGAAGCTCGCCAAAAAGCTTTTGCCTGGCCGTGCGGTTAGTCTTGACAGTCTCTGCCGTTATTACGAAATCGACAACTCCAACCGTACGCTCCACGGCGCTCTGCTCGACGCGGAGCTGAGGTCTATCTGTCGCTTTCACGCGGACAGGACACGCTTACGCTCGTCAACGAAGACATTGACAACCTTCCCCGATGCCTGCCTTCGATGCCAGCATCGTCATTAAAGGCCTCGCCCGAAGCTCGCTGAACACGAACGCATTCTGGATATTGCAGAAAGAAGGCCAAGGCAACGCCTGCCTGGCGCAAAACGGCTGAACCCGCAGAAAGAGCGACGCAGCAGCCAGCGCATAAAAATCAATCGAAGTCAAGCCGCAAATCGAGGCGCAGGTTTCGTGAAAGCCTGCGCTTTTTCAGGCCTCTTTTGTCGACATATTGATATTTGCTGTCGACGCGCCCGCGCATTCTTTCAACGAATCTTCACGCAAACAACCCGCTACAAGGGTTTCGGCAAATACGCGTGTTTTATGCCCCGCAGAGATCTGCAAGGCGTTCAAAGTTCTTCGAGCTGATTAAGATGCAAAGCATTGAACCTCACATTTAAGTGACGACGCTCGGACTCCGCATACCGGAAATTTCCGCAATTGAACGCCGCAGCGCCCTTAATCCTTCAACTCAAAAAAAGAAGACATTCATCATGCAGTTCAAGAAAATCGTCCTCTGCGCATGCGCTGCCGCCACTCTTGCAATCGGGTCCGCCGCGGCTCAGGCCCGCGACCTGCTTCGCGTCGGCACGGAACCCACCTTTGCGCCGTTTGAATTCCTCGACACGCAGACGAAGGACTACACGGGCTTTGACATGGACCTCATCCGCGCCGTGGGTCAGAAAGCCGGCTTTGACGTGCAGATTCTCAACATGGGCTTTGACGCACTGATCCCGGCTTTGATGACGGGCAATGTTGATGTGGTTGCTGCCGGCGTTTCCATCACGCCGGAACGCCAGAAGCGCGTTGACTTTACGACGCCCTACTACACGTCCGGTCTCTCGATGCTGATCCATCGCACGGACGCAGAAAAGTTCAAGACGTTCGACGACCTGAAGAACCAGCGCCTTGCCGTCCAGATCGGCACGACCGGTGCAGATAAGGCCAAGGACATTCAGGGCGCCAAGGTTTCGAGCTTCAATACGACGAGCGAAGCCTTCATGGATCTGCTCTCGCACAACGCCTCGGCCGTTGTGCTCGACCGTCCCGTGCTCGCCTACTATCTTAAGAATCAGCCCAAGGCTGCCCAGCAGCTCACGATTCCGCCCTACATTGCCGATGCTGAAGAGTTCGGCTTCTGCGTGAAGAAGGGCAACACGGCTCTGCTTGACAAACTCAACAAGGCCTACGCAGAACTCAAGGCTTCCGG